>Ga0134125_10003921_pt1 | contig 17082 bp, 15 predicted proteins | sample KB31751_FD_96464 | JGI IMG/M metagenome (GOLD analysis project Ga0134125, IMG submission 96464) | Terrestrial soil microbial communities with excess Nitrogen fertilizer from Kellogg Biological Station, Michigan, USA - KB3-175-1 | ecosystem: Environmental > Terrestrial > Soil > Unclassified ...
ACATCCATCACCGTGGGGCGGCGCGGAGTGAAGATGCTGGTGCTCGCGGCGCGGCTGTCGTCGATCGGCTCGCGCAGATCCAGTGCCAGCACCATCTTGCCCGGAAGCCCATCCCCACGCGCCAGCCCGATCACGACCAGCAGCAGGAAGATCAGCAGCAGCGCGACCGCGATCTTGGCCAGGCCGTTGAGCACGGAAAGGAAAATGGCGCGAAGCCAGGACAGGAAACGGATCATGCAACCCTCGGAAAAGCCCGGAACCTGACAATCCCACAAGGCCGGCGGCGCGAAAAGAGCATGTGGAAAGGCCCGGCCCCAAAAGGAGCCGGGCCTGTCGCGATTATATCAGCTTAATGTTTGGTGGCGTCCTTGACGGCATCCTTCATGCCGCCGACGGCATTCTGCACCTTGCCGGCAGCCTTATCCGCGGCGCCTTCGGCCTGAAGCTTGGCGTCGCCGGTCATCTTGCCGGCGGCTTCCTTGACGGCACCCTTGGCCTGGTTGGCCGAACCTTCGATCCTGTCCTTGTCCATGAATTACTCCAATTTTTGGTTTAACGTTCGGGGAAACGTGATGAAATAACGGCCACGGACCTTCGGGGTTCCCTGTAACCGAAACCACGGCACGGCGAATTGAACCGTTAGTGACGGAGAACAAGATGAAACGACGCGATGTCCTGAGCCATCTGCTGACCGGTGCGATGGGCGCGGCCCTTCTGGGCACCAGACCCGCTCTCGCCTATGAGGTGACCCACACCGATGAGGAATGGAAGAAACTGTTGTCGCCGGCCGCCTACCAGGTGCTGCGCCATGAAGCGACCGAGACGCCCTTCACCTCGCCGCTCAACAACGAACATCGCAAGGGCATCTTCGCCTGTGCCGGCTGCGCGCTGCCGCTTTATTCCTCCGCGACCAAGTTCGACAGCGGCACCGGCTGGCCCAGCTTCTACAAGCCGCTGGACAATGCGGTCGCCACCAAGACCGACATGACTCTGGGCGTGGCGCGTACCGAAGTACATTGCCGCCGTTGCGGCGGCCATCTGGGGCATGTTTTCGATGATGGGCCCAAGCCGACAGGCTTGCGCTACTGCATGAACGGCGTCGCTCTGACATTCAAGCCGTCCTCGCGGACGGCTTAGCAGAAAAGAAAAAGGCCGGTCTTACGACCGGCCTTTTTCGGTTCTGGAACCGCTCTTACGGCTTGGCCGGCGCGCCGGGTGTCGCGGCACTCTGCTGGACCGGCTTGGCCTTGGCCTTGGCCTGCGCGACCATGTCGTCATGGGCCTGGGCAAAGCCCTTGAGCGAAAACTTCAAGGTGTAGCTCTTGCCATTGTCGGCGGCGATATTGACCTTGCCGTCGGCACCCGACTTGGCCAGGCTTTCCACCATGGCATTGTCCACCGCCATTTCGATATAGCAGCCGTTGCGGTCGCAGCGGCGATACTTCAGCACCGGCGAGGTATAGCTGTCGGTCTGCAAGGTCACGCCCTTCTGGATGCTGATGTCCAGCGGCACGCTGATCTGGATGGCGTGCTTGTCCATGCTGGGCACATAGGCGATGGAGATGGACAGCACGCGCTGGCCGGTCTTCTGATAGTCCTGCTCCTGGAAGATGTCGCAGGGGCTGGGGCTCTGGATGGGGAAGCAGCGCACTGTCCAGTCGCCGACATTCTTCACATCGGGACGGCCCTGGGCGGGCGCAGTGTCCGCCGCGGGAGCCGGCTGCTGGGCCAGAGCGGCGCCGGTGGTGAGAACCAGGCCGAGGCCTGCCGCCGCCAGCACCTGGTTGATCTTCGGGAACAGATTCATCGCGTCACTCTCCAAAACGGGCACATCGCCCGCTATTGCTAATGCGCCGGCGCTGGCGCGGTGCCGGTCTGAGCCGGCTTGCTGGCCTTGGCCTTGGCCTGGGCGACCATATCATCATGGGCCTGGGCAAAACCTTTCAGCGAAAATTTGAACGCATAGGTCTTGCCGTCATCGCCAACCACATTGACCTTGCCGTCGCCTGAGGACTTGGCGACCGCATCCACCAGGGCGCTATCCACCGGTGTCTGCACAAAGCATCCATCGCGCGTGCATGTGCGGTACTTCAGGGTGGGCGACTTGTAGCTGTCCGTCTGAAGGACCACGCCCTTGGCGATGGAAACATCCAGCGGAACATTCACCACCAGGGCGTGACGATCCATGCTGGGAACATAACTCAGCGAGACCGACAGGATCTTGCGTTGCGTCTGTGCGTCGCCCTGTTCCTGGAACATGTCGCACGGAGCCGCGCTCTGAACCGGATAGCAGCGCACCTGCCAGTCCTCGATGGTCTTGACCTCCGGCTTGGGCAGAGGCGCTTCGGGCGCGTCCTGCGCAAAAGAGGCGCAGGATCCCATCACGGCCAACGCCGCCCCACCGATCAGGGCGCGGGACAGTTTCACGACCAGAGTCTCCAGAACCAGGAGTGACGGCGGTCGTCCGCGGCGCGCCAGGCGCTGAGCGACTTCTGATAGCCCTTGAAGGACACCGGCACGGCCACCGGCTTGCCGTCGAGGCCCGCGAACATCACCGAGGCGTCATCGGCGCCTTTCAGCGCGGTCTGCAGATTGTTGTCGAAGGGCGTGACCGCGATGCAACCAACCTGATTGCAGGTGCGGTACTGATAGACCTTCACCGGCTCCTTGCCGATGCGAAGGCCCATGCCCGCTTCCAGCGCCACGCCGAATGGCAGGGTGAAACCGACGATCTGCTTGCCATCCTTGTCGGTGGTGATGGACAGGCGCGCCAGAGCCGAGGCGTTCGGCTGATTGCGATCCACCAGATCGCTGCTTAGCTCGCAGGAAGAATCCTTGTTTTCGGCCGGCGGACAGGCGACGCGCCAGTCGTCATAGCCCACAACCTGGGCGGCATGGACGTTGTAGGTCGCCACCCCGCGCACCATCCAGCCCACCAAAAGGCCGACGAGCAGCGCGACACCGCCCACAATCAGACGTTCAATTTTCATGGTCCGTTTCGCTTTGATTTCTTCGGATTCGCCCGCAAAATCCGCCTCTTGGCGGTCGCAAGGCAGAAAGCCGGGCCGTGACCTACCAGATAAGAAAGCCAAAGGAAACGGGCACGACGCGGCAAGGCCCGCTTTTCGCCAAGGTGACGGGCTTGTAACCCCACAAATCAAGCCGTTATGGGGGTTTTCCGCGGGTTTACTTTTCCGCCAGAAGCACCGGGCGCTTGCGGAAATATTGCGGCCAGACCTGTTCCAGAGCCCGTATCTTGGGCAGGTCGTTCACCTTGATGTAGGTCGAATCAGGGTTATTGAAGAGATAGTCCTGGTGATAGCCCTCGGCGGCATAGAAGCCCTGGAGCGGCTCGACCTTGGTGGCGATGGGCTCTGGGAAAATGTGCGCCGCATCAAGCTGGCCGATATAGGCCTTGGCGGTGGCTTCCTGCTCCGGACTCGCCGCGAAAATTTCCGAGCGGTACTGGCTGCCTTCATCCGGCCCCTGACGATCCACTTCGGTCGGATCATGGGCCACTGAGAAATAGATGCGCAGGATCTGGCCGAACGAGATCTCTTTGGGGTCGAAGGTGATCTGGACGGATTCGGCATGACCGGTCGTGCTGGTGCTGACCATCATGTAATGGGCGGTTTTCTTTTCGCCGCCCGCATAGCCCGCCACAACCTTGGTGACGCCTTTGACATGTTCGAACACGCCCTGCTGGCCCCAGAAGCAGCCGCCCGCCAACACCGCCACCTCCGTGTCCGCCGGGTTGGCGGGATCGCTGGCGGCAGCGGGGATTTCCTTGTTGAGATCGCCGGCGGAGGCGGACGGCATGTTCAGCAGAGGGGCGAAGACGGCGGCCGCGGCTGCGGCCATCACCAGATTGAGCGGCTTGATGCGCATGGCTTTCCCGAAATCCTGTTCCACCTGATCATTCGCGGCCAGGGCCACGCCGGTTACGTAAATTCCGCCGCGGCCTCGGCGATGACATCATACACCAAATCGAGTTCCGCGGCCGTTACGCAATAGGGCGGCATCAGATAGATGGTGTTGCCCAGGGGCCGAAGCAAGACGCCCCGCGCCTGGCAAAAAGCCATCAACTTGAGGCCGATGCCGGCCAGATAGCCCGGATCGGGCACCTTGAGGTCCAGTACCGTGATGGTGCCCAGCCGCCGGACTTCCGCGAAGCGGGAATCGTCCCGGAACGGCGCCAGCCTTTCTTCCTGCAGACGCCCCAGCGTCGCGATGCGCTCCCGCACCGGTTCGTCCCGCCAGATTTCCAGATTGGCGCGGCCCGCGGCGCAGGCGATGGGATTGGCGGTAAAGGAACTGGAATGAAAGAAAGTGTGGCTGCGATCGGTGGAATAATGCGCCTGGAAGATTTCCGCGGTTGCCAGGGTCGCGGCGAGCGGAATGCTGCCGCCGGACAGTCCCTTGGCCAGGCACATGATGTCTGGCGCCACACCGGCCTGTTCGCAGGCGAAAAGACTGCCGGTGCGCCCAAAGCCGGTCATCACCTCATCGGCGATGAACAGCGTACCGTGCCGGCGGCAGATCGCCGCCATCTCGCGCAGCATGTCGGCCGAATAGATCAGCATGCCGCCGGAGCCCAGGATCAGCGGTTCGACAATCAGCGCGGCCGCGCCCGGTGCGGCGGCGGCCAGCGCCGCCAGTGTGTCCTGTTCGCGGCCGGGCGACGGAAATGGCAGGCGCGCCACATCGAACAGCAGGGGCTCATAGGCGGCATTGAAGACGCCGCGCGCACCCGCCGACATGGTGCCGATGGTATCGCCATGATAGGCGTGCTCCAGCGCGATGATGCGGCTGCGCTGCTTTCCCTGGTTCTTCCAGAAGCCCAGCGCCATCTTGAGCGCCACTTCCACCGCGGTCGAACCGCTGTCGGAATAGAAGACATGCGCCAGACCTTCGGGCGCCATGGCGACAAGCGCGTACGCCAGATCCTCCGCCGGCGGATGGGTGAAGCCAGCAAAGATGATCTGATCCAATTCCCCGGTCTGTTTGCGGATCGCTTCCACGATCTTCGGATGGCGGTGGCCATGGGTGATCACCCACCAGGAGGAGATGGCGTCGAGAAGGCGCCCCTTTTCGGTTTCCAGCCAGGCGCCCTCGCCGCGCAACACCATGGTCGGATCAGGTATCAGCGCATGCTGGGTAAAGGGATGCCAGATAGGGGAGCTCATGCGAAATCCTTGGCATCGAAATTGGCGGCGAAGACGGCGCGGAGATTTTCACGGGTCAGCGGTTTGACCGGCGGCAAGCGGCCCAGCCGTTTAACCTGCCCCAGTTCCGCGATGATGGCTTCGCTTTCAAGATTGGCATCGCCGATGAAAGCGACACCCTGCAACGGAATGGCGCGGGCACGGATGGCGGCGATGGAGAGCAAGGTGTGATTGATGGTGCCGAGCGCGGTGCGGGCGCAAAGGATCACCGGAATCCGCCACCGCGCAAAGACGTCGATGAACAAGGTCTGGCGGGTCAGCGGCACCATCAGGCCGCCGGCGCCTTCGATCACCACATCGCCGTCGGGCGGCATCAGCGCATCGGGATCGATGGTGACGCCTTCTTCCGCCGCGGACTGGTGCGGCGATGCTGGCAGTTTCAGCCGCCAGGCTTCCGGCAGGGTTTCAACCCCCGCCAGCGCCGCCACCGTCTCACGGTCGCCCGGAACACCGGCCTGCACCGGCTTCCAGTAGCGCAGACCCATAAAACCGCACAGGCCCGCCGCGAACACCGTCTTGCCGATATCGGTGTCGGTGCCGGTAACGACGAATCTCATAGCTTGGCCGTCTCGGCCTGAAGGTCGGCGAACAGCGCATCGAGATCGGCCGTGGTCACATGCCGCGTCAGGGCCAGGCGCAAGCGCGCGGTGCCCTCCGGTACGGTGGGCGGACGAATGGCGCGGATGTCGTAGCCCCGCGCCTGCAAACCTTCGGCAAGATGCATGGCGCGCCGGTCCTCGCCCACGATCACCGGCTGAATCTGCGAGCCCGAAACGGAAAGGCCAAGGCGTCTCAGCCCCTCGCCGGCATGGCGCACCAGGGCCATCAGCTGCGTCCGCTCCTGGTCGGCGTTGGCGGAGATTTTCAGCGCCGCGCGCACCACCGCCGCCATCAACGGCGACGGCGCCGTGGAATAGATGAAAGCGCGGCCGCGATTGACCATGAAGTCGCGATAGAGCTTTGGCATCAGCGCGAGCGCCCCGGCCGCCCCCAATCCCTTGCCGCAGGTGTGCAGGGAAATGATGTTGGGGGCGCCTTCATATTCCGCGCCAAGCCCCCGGCCCTGGTCGCCATAAACGCCGGTGGCATGGGCCTCATCCAGCAGCAGCATGGCATCATGGCGCGCGGCCAGCGCCACCAGATCGGCCAGCGGCGCACGGTCGCCATCCATGGAATAAAGCGTCTCGACCGAGATCCAGATCCGGCCCTTGCCGCCGGCCGCGCGCCACCCCCTGATGATCGCCTCTATTGCCGCGACGTCATTGTGCGGCGCCTCGATGGCGGCAATACGAGACGGCTCCAGGCCCGCGCGGACGCTGGCATGGATCAGGGTGTCGTAGACGATCAGATCGCCCTCCCGCGGCAGGGTGGCAGTGATGGCGGCGTTGGCGGCAAAGCCGGTGGGAAAATAAAGCGCCGTCTCATGGCCGAAGAAGCTGGCGGCTTCCTCTTCCAGCGCCTCATGCTCGGGGTGATTGCCGCGCAAGAGCCGCGAGCCCCCCGCACCCAATGGTACGCCCCGCGCCAAGGCATCGGTCGCGGCCTGGCGCAGCGCATCGCTTTCGGCCAAGGCCAGATAGTCGTTGGACGTGAAATCCAGGCCGCGCCGGCTGTTCAGCGCGCGCAGCCGGCCTTTGGCGGCCAGGCCATCCAGAACCTCCTGGTGGCTGCCGGCCTTTTGGGGGCCTGTGGTCATCGCCGGGATGGATTCCACAGGCCCCTGAAAAGGGCAAGTTCAGCGCCGGCGGGTCAGATGAACTGGCGCAGGACGAAATAAAGCCCGCCGGAGAGCAGCATGGCCGCCGGCAGGGTGGTGATCCAGGCCAGCGCGATGGAGCGGATGGTGCTCCATTGCAGGCCCGAACCATTGGCCGCCATGGTGCCGGCCACGCCGCTGGACAGAATATGGGTGGTGGAAACCGGCAGGCCGATGAACTCCGCCCCCATGATCGTACCGGCCGCGACCAATTCGGCGGAGGCGCCCTGGGCATAGGTCAGGTGGGTCTTGCCGATCTTCTCGCCCACCGTCACCACAATGCGCTTCCAGCCGACCATGGTGCCGAGCCCCAGCGCGATGGCGACGCAGATCTTCACCCACAGCGGGATGAAGCGCGTGCCCTTGTTCAGGCCGTCGCTGTAACTTTTCAAGGTAGCGGTTTCAGCGGCGCTGAACTTTGCACCCTGCTTGGGCAAGAGCCGGATGGCGTCGCCGGTGAGATACATGTCGTTGCGCAGGTTGGGCGTCGCCGCCGCCGGTACGTGGCTGAGGGACTTATAGTTCTTCACATTGACGGCGATGTCGTTCGACAGGACCGAAAGCGCGGCAAACACTTTCGGATCGTTGAGCTTCTTGTCGCGCAGGGCATCGCCCACCATGGTGCGGGCGGCCGCCACGTCCGACGCAGCCTGGCCGGCGGCATGGGCGGCGAATACCCCTTGCGCGGCACTGGCCGCGGATACGAAAGCCGGTGTGGCCGCTTCCGGCATGGTGCGGTTCAGGGCATAGGCGGTTGGCGCGGCACCGATCAGGATCAGCATGATCAGGCCCATGCCCTTCTGGCCGTCATTACCGCCATGGGCGAAGGAGACACCGGTGCAGGTCAGGATCAGCAGACCGCGGATCCAGAAAGGCGGCGGCGCCGCGGATTTGGGTTCTTCATACAGCCGCTGCTTGCGCACCAGCAGTTTCATCACCACCAGCAACAGGGCGGAGAAGATGAAGCCCATCAGCGGGCTCCACAACAGCGCGCTGAATACGCTTCCGGCCAGGCCCCAGTCCACGCCGGACGTGGCCTGGCCCGACTTGGCCATCAACTGGTTGGCAAGGCCCACGCCCATGATCGAGCCGATCAGCGCGTGCGAGGAGGAATTGGGAATGCCCAATGCCCAGGTGCCGAGATTCCAGACAATGGCCGCGATCAGCAGCGCGAAGATCATCGCATAGCCCGCCCCGCTGCCCACCTGCAGGATCAGCTCCACCGGAAGCAAGGTGACAATGCTGAAGGCGACCGCGCCGGTGGACAGCAGCACGCCCAGCAGATTCCAGCAGCCCGACCAGACCACCGCCGCCATCGGATGCATGGAGTGGGTGTAGATCACGGTCGCCACCGCATTGGCGGTGTCGTGGAAACCGTTGACGAATTCAAAGCCCAGCGCAATCAACAGCGCCAGGCCCAACAGGATGAAGACGCCGAAGGCCAGCGGCTCATTGACGGCATTGATGTCGTCGAGCAGGCCTTTCAGGCCATAGCCAACGCCGACCAGCAGGATGCCGATGAAAATCCAGGCAGCCCAGGGATTGGGCTTTTCATCCAGCCTGGGCGCGCCGCGGCCTTCATAGGCTTCGGTGTCGGTATTGATGGCAATGTCAGTCATCGGTCTCCCCGGCCGCAAAGCGCAGCCAAGTGACTGCGCGATCGAATTCCCGGGGAGATCAGATGCTGCGGACGCTACGCTTTCATGACAGCTTCGGGCGGCGCGTTTGTTGCGGCGCGCAAAAGACCGTTAAAGCGCGGCGTCGCCGGTTTCCCCGGTGCGCACGCGCAGGGCGGATTCCAGGTCCAGCACGAAAATCTTGCCGTCGCCGATCTTGCCGGTGCGCGCCGAGCGGGTGATGGCGCCGATGGCATCGTCAACACGGTCGGCGGGAAGCGCCACTTCCAGCTTCAGTTTGGGCAGGAAGGAGATGGTGTATTCGGCGCCGCGATAGATTTCGGTATGGCCTTTCTGGCGGCCATAGCCGCGCACTTCAGTGACCGTTATGCCGTTGATGCCGATTTCGGTGAGCGCCTGACGCACTCCGTCCAAGCGGTGCGGCTGGATGATGGCGACGAGAAGTTTCATGCGCCTGTCCTTTCCTTGAAGGGCGTTTCCGATGATCAGCGGTTGGTATGATAGCCGGTCTCGCCATGGGAGGCGAAATCCAACCCTTGCGTTTCATGCTCGCGGTCCACGCGCAATCCGACAGCAAGATCGGCAATCTTGGTGATGATGCAAGTGGCCACCGCCGAGAAGATGGCCGCGATCACCACGCCCATCGCCTGCACGCCGAACTGCTCGCCCGGCGCATGGTTGAGATGGCCCACGCCCGAACCGATCAATGCCACGACCGGAACCAGCAGGGTCCCCAGGGCGCCGCCGACACCATGCACGCCCAGCACGTCCAGTGCGTCGTCCACGCCCATCACGCGCTTGACCAGCCACACGGCCAGGTAACAGACGCAGGACGCCGCGGCCCCCAGAAGCACCGCGCCCAGCGGCCCGGCCACGCCGGCCGCGGGCGTGATGGTGGCAAGGCCGGCGATCGTGCCGGTGACAGCGCCCACCAGCGAAGGCTTGCCGAACTTGATCCATTCGATCGCCATCCATACCAGGGTGGCGCTGGCCGCCGAGAGGTGGGTCGCCAGCATGGCCATGCCGGCATCACCGCCGGAGGACAGCGCGCTGCCGGCATTGAAGCCGAACCAGCCCACCCACAGCAGTGAGGCGCCCACCATCACCATCCAGGGCGCATGCGGCGGCCGGATGCCGTGCGGGAAATCCTGCCGCGGACGGATCATCCAGGCCAGCACCAGGGCCGAGACACCAGCGGTGACATGCACCACGATGCCGCCGGCGAAATCCATGATGCCGCGCTTGGCCAGGAAGCCGCCGCCCCACACCCAATGGGCGACGGGCGCATAGACGATCAAGAGCCACAAAGCGGAGATGAAGAGCACCGCGGCAAAGCGGATACGCTCGACATAGGCGCCGATGATCAGCGCCGGGGTGATGACCGCGAAGGTCATCTGGTACATCACAAAGACGCTTTCGGGGATATGGGTGCCGGGATGGGCGGCATCGCGGGTCAGGCCGTTCAGGAAGAAGGCCGCGCCGTCACCGAGCCAGTCCCCATTGCCGCTATAGGCCAGCGAATAGCCGATAGCGAACCACAGCACCGAGCAGATGGCGGCCACCGCGGCGCATTGCACCAGCACCGACAGGATGTTCTTGGCCTGGACCAGCCCGCCATAGAACAGGGCCAGGGCCGGCAAGGTCATCAGCAGGACCAGCGCGGTGGCGGTCAGCATCCATGCGGTGTCAGCAGCGCTGATCATGAGTCTTGCCCCCTTTTTGTGCAGACCGGGCCGACCTGGTCAGCCGATCCTGCCCAGCCCATGGGCACACTGGCCGGATTTCGGGCGGGTCGGCAAGTGGCGACTGGCCTCTTTGGGCCACCATCCCCATGAGTTGTGCGTTTCCCCCCTGTATTCAGGAAAATCCCACCTTGGCCCTGCCCAATCCATTCGCCGCCCTGCCCGCCGCCCCGGCTGCGCCCCATGCCGCCGTGACCCAGCCCACCCCTTCGCTGGTGGCCGAACTCCAACTTCTGGTGGTGAATGGCGGCGTCCGGCTGGTGGTGGGAATCATCATCCTGGTTGTCGGCTGGATGGCGGCGACCTATGCCAAGCGGGGCCTGGATGTGGCGCTGGCGAAGGTCCCCATGGACCTGACGCTGAAGCCACTGATCGCCTCGCTGACGCGCTATGCCATCCTCATCCTCACCCTCCTTCTGGTGGTGCAGCAGTTCGGCGTCCAGACCACTTCGCTGATCGCGGTGCTGGGCGCGGTGGGCCTGGCCATCGGCCTGGCCTTGCAAGGGACGCTGTCCAATGTCGCATCCGGCGTGATGCTGCTGGTGCTGCGGCCCTTCCGGGTCGGCCATTTCGTCGAGATCGCCGGCGGCAAGCAGGGCACGGTGCGCGAGATCGGCCTTTTCACCACCCTGATCATCACCCGCGACGGGGTGTACGTTTCCATCCCCAATTCGGAGATCTTCAGCGCCGTCATCATCAACTTCAGCCGTGAGCGGCTGCGCCGGGTGACGTTCATCGTACCCGTCGATTGGGTGAACGACGTCGAGAAGGTCGAAAAGGTGATGACCGAGGCGCTTGCGGCGAATGAGCTGGTGTTGAAAGAGCCGCCGCCCAGCGTGGTGCTGAACGAGATCGGCGAATATGCGATGATGATGCGCGCCAGAGCCCATGTGCGCAGTCCCGATTACTGGCGCGCCCTGTGGTCGCTGCAGAAGGGGGTCAAGATCGCGCTGGACAAGGCCGATATCCTTTCAGCGGGCAACCGCCAGGCGCCGATCGTGCGCAACGAGCCACTGTCCGCGGTCAACAGGCCCGCGCCGGAAGAAAACCCCGTCGCGCCAGAACAGACCGCGCCGGATCGGCCGCCAGGCAACGGGAGATTGCCCGCCTAGTTCAAGCTACGCGGATCGATCTTGCCGGCTTCGAGGTCGGCGACACTGGCCTTGGTCTTGTAACCCAGCATGGCATCGCCCGAAACGCGCCAGGCATCAGCGACCATGTCGCGCAGCATGGAGACGGCTTCGGCAAGACACTGGACGGTGAAGGCTTTGGCCTCCGGCGTGGCGGCATCAAAGGCGCCAGCCTTCTCGAACCGATAAACCGGCAACACCCTTTCATGCGTCTGGGTCAGATAAGCGCTGACACAGGCCTGCACCGGATCTGTACAGGAGTGCGCGGGACGAATCTTTGCCGCCACGTCGGCCTCGCCGACATGGGCGTCCACGAAGACCGCCTCGAACTTGGCATGCAGACCCGGGGCGGTGATAAAGCCTTCCGGATTGGGCCCCTCGCCCCAGCCATTGTAATGCACGCTGACATGCATGGGCTGGCTGGCGTCGCCGACAAAATGCGCCCAGACGCCCAGATCGCGCAGGGTCAGCAACTGGCGCACTTGGAGGGCATTGGCATAGTCACAGCGCTGGGCGGCGGTGAAACCGAATTTTTTGGCATACTTTTGCGCCGCCATGTCCCGCCGCAGCAGGGCGAGATCCTTCACCAGCTGCTGCCAGCCCTCCATCAGATTGTAGGGCAGGAAGCCGGCCTTGTATTCGTTGCTGCCGACGGCCCTGAGCGCGGTGTCATAGTCTTGCCGCGTGGCCGGCAGGCTCGCGAGCCTAGGACCGCCCAGGATGGTGCCGTCGTCCGACACATCCAGGAAATGACCTGGATCGAGATCGGCATCATGCGGCTCGCCGGCATTGCGCGAGATATCCGGCTCCTGCGCTAGAAGACCGACTTGGGTGACGGCCGTGGGCGTGCGCAGAAAGGCGGGAATCTGCTTGGGGAAATTCTTGACTGCCAGCTCGCCGATATAACGGTGGCCGGTGCCGCCCCAGGCAAGAACAGGCGCAGGCGACAGCGCCAGCAACAGACAGGCAAGAACAGGTTTTGCAATCATGAGCGGCGCAGCCGGCATGCGATCCGGCTACGACTATAACCTTTCACAGGACCGAGCGCAGCGTGACCTCGAAAGTCTGCGGCGCCCCGATCACGAAGGTGGGATAGGAGCCGCAGGACTGGGAGGTCGGCAGATTGGGGATGAAGCACGGCTTGGAGGAGATGGAGCCCAGATACTGCTCATTGAACAGGTTGGTGCCATTCATCTTGATGTAGGCGTCCTTCCAACCCAGTTCGCCCAGATCATAGGTGATATCGGCGTCGGCCACGACGTAGCTTGGCACCTTGTAGTCATTGTTGTCCGTGGCAAAGCGGCTGCCGACATATTTGCCGCCAAAGCCGAAGGTCCAGCCGGCCACCTTGTATTCATAGCGCTGCGAGATGGTCCATTCCGGGGTTTCGACCAGTTGCTTGCCCGCCAGGTTGAGTTGCGCCCCGGTGCCACTGAGCTGGATGACGGCCAGTGGCGTGGCACTGACCCGGCTATGTTCGTACGACGCCGAAGTATAGACGGACAGCGCGGGCATGAGCTGGACGTTGATTTCGCCGTCCACGCCCGCCACGTTCACCGAACCGATATTGCGGTCCACCGAGATGCCTGCATTCTGGTCGAAACTGGTGACGATGCGGTTCTTGAACTGGGTGTTATAAGCCGTCAGCGAGCCGGTCACCGTGTCGGACGTATAGCGATAGCCGATATCGTAGTTGGCGGAGGTCTCCGGCTGCACATTCTCGAAGCTGGAAAAGACACAGCCGGTGTTGGTGGGCGTCGCGCACAGCCCGTTGCTGCCCCCATTGTAGAGATTGTCGGTGCGCGGCGCCGCCAAGCTGGAGGCAAAGTCCGCATAGAACTGATGCATCGGCCCGAAGGGCGAGAATGTGAAGCCGGCATTGGGCAGGACGCGGTTGAAGGTGAAGGTCTTCTGGGCCGGCGGCACGAACAGGCTGGTGCCGTTGCCCGGCAGGGTGACGGTGCCATTGGCGGCCAGAGCGGATGCCGGCGGCGCTGTGGTGCAGGTGGGAAAGCCCGCGCTGCCGCCCGTGACCTGGTTGTAGCAAAGCTGGTTGAGATCGCGGGTCATGAACGGCAGGCGCACGCCGGCGCTGACATGCAGCATGTCTTCCCAGTAGTTGCCTTCATAGTCGAAGGCCGCCTGGTCGAGGAAGGCGTGGCTGCGGCGATCGCGGGAACGGATCGGCACGCCGTCCGCCGACAGGACGCGATTGTTGGTGTCGCGATAGCCGCCGAAGGGATCGGTCGGATAGCCGTTCGGCCCCAGGAAGCTCATCTGCCCGGTTTGGCGGTGAAAGCCGAAATCTCCCGTATAGGCAAGCTGCACGGTATGGTCTTCGTTGATGCGCCAGACCAAAGAAGTATTGAGGCCATAGCGGATGGTATTGGTGTTGCTCGGCGAATAGACGCCGATGGTGTCCAGGGCATCGCCGTCGCCGTTCATGTCCACGCCGGCAAACCTGGTGCCGCCGACCAAACGCTCATCACTCTCGGACAGGGAGGTATAGCCGCCGCCATTGGCCAGCACATACTGGATGCTGGGATCGACGGTGAGGGACAACTCGTCCGTCAGGTGGAACAATGAGGACAAGCGGATATTGCCGGTATCGGACGGATTGATGCGCACGCCATAAAAGCTGCTGCAGAGATTGTCGCTTTGCGCACCGGTGCCGCCGGGAACACGGGTGCAGCTGGGCTGCTCGTCGAATTGCAGGCCGAAGCCGGTGGACGCATTGATGGCTCCGGTCCCGGTGAAGCTGCCGCTGGGCGAAAGCGCCAGATTGGGCGCGCCGGGAAAGCCCGCTGTGCCGAACGGCGGCGGCACGACCCCGGTCAGCACACCGCTCACGGTCTGCAGGGTCGAGACGGTCGGATAGAAGGTCGGATTGTTGTAGAAGTCGTTGCGGTTGGAATTCCAGTGCATGGCAAGCTGCACCCAGCCCAGGTCGCCCAGATCCTGGTAGATCACCGCGTTGAACTGCATCTTCTGTTCATGGCCCACGCCCTTGAACTTGTCATAGTCGGTGTAGGAGCCGGTGACAAAAGCGGTGGTGTGCCAAGGCCCGAACTCGCCGGTGTCGATGCGCAGGAATTCGCGCCTGTAATTGTCGCTGCCGAAGCTGGTATCGCTCATCACCCCCCACTCGTCCTTGGGCTTGGTGGTGGTCAGCGCGACGACACCGCCGGTTGCCGCCGCGGTGGGGCTGTCGACATCGGTCGTGCCCTGATTGACGCTGGCGGTAGCGATGATTTCGGAATCCATCACCTGGTTGGAGTAGATGGCATAATTGCCGGTGTCGTTCAGCGGCATGCCATCCCAGGTGAAGGAGATGTGGTTGCCGTCAAAGCCATGGATGCGGATATCGCCGCCGGAATTGCCGTAAGGGTCGTTGTTGGTGAAGTTGAAGCCCGGCACCTTGTTCAGCATTTCGAACACCGACTGGCCGGCGGGCTGGGTGTTGATGAAATCCTGGGTGATGGTGGAACGTTCCTTGGGCACCGTGATCGGCTTCATGATGCCGCTGATATCGGCCAGGCCCGTAACGGTCACCGCTTCGATGTTCTCCACCGCCTGGGTGCCGGTGGACTGGGCATGGGCCGCCCCCGCCACCATCAGCACCAGAACGGGGCTTGCGCCCGCCATCAGGGTTTTCGCCAACTTCATCATCTCAGTCCCCATTGCTTTCGCCTGCGCGTGCAGACGCATGCCGCGAGGGAGCCTCGCGGGTTTCTCGGTTGCGCTTTTCCTTGGGTGATCGCGCTCCGGTTATCGGACAGCGCGATTCTCATTGCCCGCGGATTTGGTAAAGGGCGATGCCGTCACATTTGTGAACTGTGCGTTTCCGTTTTTTTACGGCATGCCAATGTTCGCTTCGCGCGGAGCTTTTTCGCGCGTCGCGCGGAGAAATTTTTCCGCGACGCTTTTAAGTTTTCTTCGTGACCGCGATGGTGCTGCGCGGAAAATCACGCCGGAATTTTTTCCGGTTCATGACGCGCCCCAAAATAGGGCGATGTGATTGCCGGCAGCCGGCACGTGCTTGCCGATCATCACGGCGGCGCGAATGATGCTGCGGCGAATTGGCCCGCCGGCGGGTGCCCAATCCTGTTGGGACCTGCATGTTTGAAAATTTCGTGATGCGCGCTAAAGATTGCACCATGAGGGACATCGCGCACATCATTGCGGGCAAGACGGTGACCGGCGCGAACCGCACGCCTGTCTTCAACCCGGCCACCGGCGAGGAAAGCGCGCAGGTCGCCAGCGGCGGCGCGGCGGAAATTGACGCGGCCGTGACGGCGGCGCGCGCCGCCTTTCCCGCCTGGGCGGCAACACCGCCCGCCAAGCGCGCCAAGACCATGTATGAGATGCGCCGCCTTCTGGAGGCGCGCAAGGAAGAGCTGGCCCGCGCCATCAGCGCCGAGCATGGCAAGACCCACGCCGACGCCCTGGGTGAAGTGGCGCGCGGTCAGGAAGTGGTGGAATTCGCCTGCGGCATTGCCCATCTGCTCAAGGGCAGCTTCAGCGCCCAGGTCGCCACGGGCATCGATACCCACGACATCCGCCAGCCCCTGGGCGTGGTCGCCGGCATCACGCCCTTCAATTTTCCGGTGATGGTGCCGCTCTGGATGATCCCGATGGCGCTGGCCACCGGCAACGCCTTCATCCTGAAGCCGTCGGAGCGCGATCCCTCCCCCGCCAATCTGCTGCATGACCTGTGGCGCGAGGCCGGCCTGCCGGAAGGCGTGCTGAATATCGTGCATGGCGGCAAGGGCGCGGTCGACGCGATCCTGGATCACCCGCACATCGCCGCCGTCAGCTTCGTGGGCTCGACGCCCATCGCACAATATGTCTACGCCAGGGGCTGCGCCGCCGGTAAAAGGGTGCAAGCGCTGGGCGGCGCCAAGAACCATCTGGTGGTGATGCCCGATGCCGATCTCGACCAGGCCGCCGATGCGCTGATGGGCGCGGGCTATGGTTCGGCGGGCGAACGCTGCATGGCGGTGTCGGTGGCGGTGCCGGTCGGCGAGAAGACCGCCGATGCGCTGATCGCAAAACTCAAGCCGCGGGTCCAGGCGTTGAAGATCGGGCCATCGACCGACCCTGGCGCCGAAATGGGTCCGCTGGTGACGGCCGCCCATCGCGACAAGGTCGCTTCTTACATCGATTCCGGCGTCGCCGAGGGCGCGAAGCTGGTAGTGGATGGCCGCGGGCTGAAGTTGCAGGGCTATGAAAATGGTTTCTGGCTGGGCGGGACTCTTCTGGATCGCGTCACGCCAGCGATGCGCGTCTACCAGGACGAGATTTTCGGGCCCGTGCTCTCGGTGGTCAGGAGCCGGAGCTATGACGAAGCCGTGAACCTGATCAACGCCAATCCCTTCGCCAACGGCACCGCGCTTTTCACCCGAGACGGCGATGCCGCCCGTGACTTTTCCGACAGGATCCAGGTCGGCATGGTGGGGATCAACGTGCCCATTCCCGTGCCGGTGGGCTTTCACAGCTTCGGCGGCTGGAAATCCTCGATTTTCGGATCACATGGCGTCTACGGCCCCGAAGGGGTACACTTCTATACGCGGCTGAAGACGGTGACCTCGC
>Ga0134125_10003922_pt1 | contig 17082 bp, 19 predicted proteins | sample KB31751_FD_96464 | JGI IMG/M metagenome (GOLD analysis project Ga0134125, IMG submission 96464) | Terrestrial soil microbial communities with excess Nitrogen fertilizer from Kellogg Biological Station, Michigan, USA - KB3-175-1 | ecosystem: Environmental > Terrestrial > Soil > Unclassified ...
CCCGACAGGAGCGGGCGCACCTGCTCGATCAGCCGCAGGGCGAAGGGCGTGGGCTGCATGCCGCCCGCCACCTTCACCAGCAGGGGATCGCCCAATTGCTGGCGCAGCCGCGACAGCGCGTGGCTCACCGCGGACTGGGTCCGCCCGAGGCGCGCGGCCGCGCGGCTTGCGCTTCGCTCGGTCATGAGGACGTCGAGCATCACGAGGAGGTTCAGGTCGATGCGGCGCAGATCGATTTCGCTCATGGGCCGATGAAAATTACTTGTTGGACGTAAATGTACAACTTTCATAATCTCGGCGCTCAAGTGAACGATCCGCATGGAGGTCGAACGGGCCGTGGCAACCACATCCGATCCTTCGCGCCGGCGCCTGCTTCGCAGCCTCGCCTTCGGCGCGTGCAATGCAATCCTGCCGGTGGGCTGGTCCGCCGATGAGCCCGGCCTGGAATCCTCGGCGCGAAGCACCAGGCGCGTCGGCATCGCGGCCGCGGGCTGGGCCGGCGTGCCCTGCGTCTCGGTGGAGCTGCGCGACGAGGAGCAGCAGCGGGTGCTGCGCACCGGCGGCAACGGACCGACCTACGCGATCGTCCCCGTGCCCTTTTCCGCCGGGACCCTGGAGGTCGACGTGGCCGCCGAGCTCACGGGCCGCGGCGCGCCCGAAGCCCGTGGCTTCGTCGGCGTGTCGTTCCACGTCGACGAGGCCGCGGAAACCTACGAAGCCGTTTACCTGCGAATGACGAACGGCCGGCTGAATCGCCCGATGCCGCCCGCTCCCCGCATCGACCGGGCGGTCCAGTATGTCGCCCATCCCGGCTTCCACTACGCCGTGTCGCGCGAGAGATATCCGGGGCGCTACGAAAAGGGAGCCGACATCGGCCTGGGCCTCTGGCACAGGCTGCGGCTGGAGGTGGAGCGGTCGCGCCTGCGCGCGATGGTCGACGGCCGCGAGGTCCTGGCAGTCGACGACTTGCGCTACGCGGGGCGCGAGGGACCCATCGGACTGTGGATCGACGACGGCACGCGAGGCTACTTCCGCCGGCTGAGAATTTCGTGACGCCGCGGTGACCCCTCCGACACCGAAGCCGGGCCAACGCTGGATGCTCTACGGAGCGTACGGGACCACGGGCCTGCTGATCCTCGAAGAAGCCTCCCGCCGTGGGCACCGTCCTCTCGTCGCAGGGCGCGATCCGGTGCGCCTGTCCGCCCTCGCCCATCGCTACGGGCTCGAACCGGTCCTCCTGGACCTCGAGCACGCGACAGGCGATCCGTTGAAGGGCGCGTCCCTCCTCGTGAACGCGGCCGGGCCCTTCTTCGAGACGGGCGCCCCGCTGCGGGAGCTTTGCCTGCAAGCCGGCGCCTCGTACATCGACGTGAATGGCGAGATCGCCGATTTCGTCCAGGCCCTCGAATGCGACGCGCGAGCCCGCGCGCGAGGCATCGCCGTCATTCCCGGCGCCGGATTCGGAGTCGTTCTCGGCGAGGCGCTCGCCGCCCATGTCGCGCTCCGCCTGCCCGACGCGGCCTGGATGCGCATGTCGTTGGCCGCGGCGAACGGGCCAAGCAGCCGCGGAGCGCTGCGCAGCAGCGCGTCTGCCCTCGCGCAAGGCGGGTATGCCATCAGCGGGGGCCAGCTTCGCAGGCGCCCCATGGCTTTCCCCACCTGGCGCCTGCCATCCCACGACCCGAATGGGGCGACCCCGCGATTCGCCGCCGCACCCCGGGCGGAGCTGGTCGCCGCGCATCGCCTGACGGGCATCGGCGAGATCGTCACGGGAATCCCGTTGTCCCTGGCGGCGGCCCTCGCGTTGCGCGCCACGGGGCGCATCGCCGGAACGCTGATGTCCCGGTGGGCGCGGGCAGCTTCCTCCACCCGCGAGCCTTCGCCGCGCGCCTCCTCCGTGGCTCTCAGGTCCCATGTGTGGGTGGAGGCCGGAAACCGCGCCGGGGACCACCTGATGTCGCGCCTGGAATCGGGCGAGGGGTATCGCCTCGCGGCATCGGCCGCCGTGCGAGCCATCGAGTGTGTCCTCGCCACCTCGCCCGTCGGCGCTCTCACGCCGGCGCAGGCTTTCGGGCCCGGCTTTGCCCTGTCGCTGCCGGCGACCCGGATCATCGATGTGCCGTGAGTGAATCGGCGATCACGGCGCTGCTCGCGGCCGCCACCCTCGCGTGCCTTGGCGCGTTCTGGATCGCTCCCGGGGGCGTTCTTTCGCTGCGGCGCCGCGCGGGCGGGGCCCTGCAGGTCGACCTGCGCCTGGGCTACAGCGCCGACACCCTCTACGGGCTGCTGGATAGCTACGGCCCCTCGGGCCGGCGATCCTTCCGGCGCATGTTGCTTGCCGACATGGCCTTTCCCGCCCTCTACGGCACCACGCTCTACCTCTGCGGCGACCTGCACGCCGTGTCCGGAAAAGGCTTCGGACTCGCGGACCTGGCGCGACTCGGCGCGATCGCCGCCGCGGCCTTCGACCATGGCGAGAACTTCTTCCTTCTGCACGCGGTGCGGCATTGGGCGGCCCGGCCGGCTCGCAGCGCAAGGTTCGCCAGCACCTGCACGACCTCGAAAGTGGCTGCGCTCGCGCTCACGGCGGTGAGTCTCGCCGTGGGATGGATGCTTCCCCCCGCCTAGACGCCGGGATCGTCCAGGTTGGGCTCGGGCGAGGGAAAATAGACGTACCCGGCCTGCGGCACGCGGGATTTCGCGCGCTCCGCGTCGGTCTCAAGGTCCTGGGGCTTGTCCCACCAAGTGGCGCGGTTCTTCTTCTGCTGCTCGACCACCTGCGGGTTCTTCGCGAGGAAGTCGCGCATGAAGCGCGTGTGCTCGGATTCGTATCCCATGGAGCGGAAAGTCTAGCACTTATAATCGTCGCCAAATGAAGCTCGGGTACCCGAGATCGTTCCTCTCGTTCCTGGTGATCGGATTCTCGATCGTGGCCGCGCCTTTGCTCTTCGCGCTCGCCTCCAACGCGCTCGCCTTCGGCGAGCTCGCGGCCCTAGCGGAGCAGGCGGTCCACTCGGCGGTGAAGGTGACGCAGGCGAGCCGCTCGCTGCTGGCCGAGATCACCTCGCTCGAGCGCTCTTCGCGCCAGTACGCCGTGGCCGGGGAGGCGACATTCCTCGACGCGTACCGCCAGCACCGCGTGAACTTCGTCGAGCTCACGCGCCAGCTGGACGCCATGTCGCTTTCGGAGGCGCAGCGCCCGGAGGTCGCGGCCATCGAGCGCGACGAAGCGAGGGTGAACGAGATCATCAGCCACATGGGCCCGACGCCCGAGCTCTCGCGGCGCCTGCCGCAGGAGTTCGCGATCCTCTCGCAGCGCGGGCAATCGCTGGTGAGGCTGGGCGACCAGGTGATCGAGGAAGGCATCGAACAGCTGCAGGCGCAGGCGGTCCAAGCGCGCAACAGCGTCTTCTGGCTGATGATCGCCCTCGTCCCCACCGCCATCGTGCTCATCGCTTCCTTCACCTTCCTGCTCTCCCGCCCGATCAACCAGGTGAGCGAGAGCATCAGGAGCCTGGGCGAGGGCCAGTTCGCCAAGCCCATCCACGTCGAGGGGCCGGGCGACATGGTGCGCCTGGGCGAGCAGCTCGACTGGCTGCGCGAGCGCCTCGTGACGCTGGAAGCGCAGAAGACGCGCTTCCTGCAGCACATGTCGCACGAGCTGAAGACCCCGCTCACGGCGCTGCGCGAGGGCTCGGACCTCCTCTACTCCGGCGTGGTGGGCAACCTCAACGCCGAGCAGCGCGAGATCGCGCGCATCCTGCAGGAGAACTCCATCGAGCTGCGCAAGCTGATCGAGGGGCTGCTCAACTACAGCGCCGTGCACGCGCAGGCCTCCTACCTCGACGCGAAGATCGTCCAGCTGCGGGAAGTCGTGCGCCGGGTCGTGAACGACCGCAAGCTCCCCATCGTCGCGAAGGGGATCCGCATCGAGCTCAACTGCGAGCACGTGACCGCGTACTGCGACGAGGAGAAGATCCGCATCGTGCTGGACAACCTCCTGTCCAACGCGATCAAGTACTCCCCCGACCGCGCCCTCATCTCCATCAAGCTCTACAAGGACCAGGTCGACGCGGTCTTCGAGGTGCTCGACGAGGGCCCGGGCATCCCGCCCTCGGAGCGCGAGAAGATCTTCGAGGCGTTCTACCGGGGCGCGGATGCGCCGATCGCCGCGATCAAGGGCAGCGGCCTGGGCCTTTCGATCGTGAAGGAGTACATCCAGCTGCACAAGGGGCGCATCGAGGTCCTGGACGGGCCCGGGGCCCACTTCCGCATCCGCTTCCCGAGGAAGAAAGTGGATAGCGACGAGGAGGCCGCGGCATGAGGATCGCCGCCGCGTCGCTCTGCGTCCTCTGGCTCGGCGCATGCGCCTCCACGAAGGAGCCCGCGCCCACGCAGGTCGCATCGGCGCCCGTGCCGTCCGCGGCGGCGGCGCGCTCGAGCGCCGACGAGCTCCTCGCCTACATGGCCCAGGTCCGCGCGATGGCCGAGCCGGCGCTCGCCGCCGAGGCCGCGCGGCGCAGGCGCGAATCGGGCGACCTCGCGCGCGTGAAGGCCGCGATGGCCCTCGCCTTCTCGAGCCAGTCCGACGAAGCCGAGATCCTCGCCCTGGTCGAGCCGGTGGAAAAGCGCGCCGCGGACCGCGACGTGAAGGCGATGGCAGGATTCTTGCAAGCGATGGTGCTGGAGCGTCGCCGCGTGAAGGAGAGCACCGCGGCGAGGCTTCGCGACGAGCACAAGGCGCTCGACGCGCAGCGCCAGCGCGCCGACGCCCTCCAGCAGAAGCTGGAAGCGCTCTCCGAGCTGGAAAAGAGCCTCTCCGACCGCCCCCCGGACCACTGATGCCCAAGCAAGGAAAAGCCTCCCTCCTCCTCGTCGACGACGATCCCGACCTGCTGCGCCTCCTCGCGATCCGGCTGAAGGCCAACAGCTACGACGTGCACGCGGTGGACAGCGGCCAGCGCGCCATCGCGGCGATCGGCGCCTCGCGCCCGGACCTCGTCCTCACCGACCTCAGGATGGACGGGATGGACGGCATGGCGCTCTTCGAGGAGATCCAGGCGAGCTACCCGGGGCTGCCCGTGATCATCCTCACCGCCCACGGCACGATTCCCGACGCCGTCGCGGCCACCAAGCGCGGCGTCTTCGGCTACCTCACCAAGCCCTACGACGCCGACGAGCTGCTCTTCCAGATCAATCGCGCGCTCACGCTGCACGGCGGATCGACGACGCAGCAGGCGGGCGTGGGCCAGCTCTGGCGCGAGGACATCGTGACGCGCTCCTCGCTCATGGAGGACCTGCTCGCGAAGGCGCAGCGCGTGGCCGCGGGCGATGCGAGCATCCTGATCCAGGGCGAAAGCGGCAGCGGCAAGGAGCTCCTCGCGCGCGCGATTCATCGCTCGAGCCCGCGCGCGAACCAGCCCTTCGTCGCCATCAACTGCGGCGCGATCCCCGAGACGCTCCTGGAGAGCGAGCTCTTCGGCCACATGAAGGGCTCCTTCACCGGGGCCATCGCCGACCAGCGCGGCCTCTTCGTGGCCGCCGACAAGGGCACGCTCTTCCTGGACGAGATCGGCGACATGCCGCTGCCGCTTCAGGTGAAGCTGCTGCGCGTGATCGAGACGCGCGAGGTGCGCCCCATCGGCGCCACGCGCACGATCGCCTTCGACGTGCGCATCATCTCGGCCACGCACCGCGACCTCGCGCGCGAGAAGGAGCTGGGCACCTTCCGCGAGGACCTCTACTATCGCCTGAACGTCGTCACGCTGAAGCTGCCCTCGCTCGACGAGCGCCCCGAGGACATTCCGCTCCTCGCCGAGCACTTCCTGAAGCGCCTCGCGCCCCGCTACGGCCGCGAGAAAGCCGCCTTCGCCCCGGAAGCGCTCGAGCGACTGGTGAAGGCGAAGTGGCCGGGCAACGTGCGGCAGCTCTACAACGTGGTCGAGCAATCGATCGCGCTCTGTCCCACCGAGATCATCCCGCAGGCATTCGTCGAGCAGGCGATCCAGGTGGAGATGCACGAGATGACGTCCTTCGAGGACGCGAGGAAGCGCTTCGAGCGCGACTACCTCACGCGCATCCTCAAGCTCACCAAGGGAAGCGTCACCCAGGCGGCCAAGCTCGCGCGCCGCAACCGCACGGAGTTCTACAAGCTCCTGCAGCGCCACGGCATCGAGGCCGCGATCTTCAAGGCCGACACCAAGGGCGAGGCGAAGTAGCTGTAGAGCGTCAGCTACGGGCTGTAGCTGTCGCTCTACAACGACAGCTATTTCCGGTTAATTTTCAATATATTAGCGTAGATACTTGAAGTGGCTGTCGCCGGAACGCGACGCCGCGAGCGAACGCGCCATCCGGCCACTTGAACTGTATTTTTCAACCCACTGACTCATAAGCATTTTCTCGAGTTGGCACCGTCCTTGCTGAATAGACCGTGAGCGCCTGCTGCCTGGGCGCCGCTCTAACGAGCGCTGTCGTGATCGGCCCATCCCTCCGGCCGCGATAGTCACCCTCCTGTATTCAAGAGTGCGCCTTGTGGGGCGGGTCAAACCCGCCCCGTTTTTTTTATTGGCGCGACAATGCCCATCGCAGGACGCCGATCGAGATCGCGAGCCAAAGGGCGACGATCACGAGCGCCGCGATCCAGCTGCGGGGCGCGCCTTCCATCCGTGCCGCCTTCTCCCGGCATTGCGCCATGACGTCGGCGGGCACCATGGCGCGCACCGCCATCACGCCGAGCGGGATCAGCAGGAGATCGTCCGCATACCCGAGGATCGGAATGAAATCGGGAATGAGGTCGATCGGGCTGAACGCGTAGGCCGCCACGAGCGCCGCCAGGGCCTTCGCATACCACGGGACGCGGGGGTCGCGGCAAGCGAAGTAGAGCGCGTAAACCTCGCGCTTGAGGTCCCTGGCTCGCGCTCTCCATTCCTGGAACAAGTGGACTCCCGGTGCCGCTAGCGCGAAGGGCGACCGCGCATCAGAACGTATAACGCCCCGTGATCGCCGCGAGCCAGCTGCGCGTGGGCGCCGGCTCGAAGAAGCGGCGGTTCGCCTCGTTCACGATAACCGAGCCCGCGTAGCGCCGGTTGGCGGCGTTGTCCAGGCGCAGCAGCGGCGCGATCTCGAGCGCGCCCCAGCGATGCTTCCAGCCGGCGCGCAGGTTCACCACCGTCGCGGCCGGCGCGAAGTCGGAGTTCGCGTCGTCCACGTAGATGCGGCCCACGTGCACGACCTCGATGGCGGCATTGAAGCCGGCCCACGCCCGGCGCGGCGCATAGGCGAGCTCGCCGAAGGCTTCGCGTTCGGGGGTGCCGGGAAGGCGGTTGCCGCTCGCGACGGGGACCGCGGCCGTGCCGCTTCCGCTCGCGAAGGACTGGTCGAAGCGCGCGCGCATCGCCGTGGCCGAGACCTGCGCGCGCCATTCCTCGCCGATCCTCGCCGTGTAGGCCGCCTCGATCCCGCGGCGCAGTGTCGGCCCCGCGTTGCGGAATGTCGATCGCCCGCCGGTGTTGGTGTCCACGATGAGCTCGTCGTCGGTGCGCACCTGGTAGGCGGCCACGTCGAGCGACTGCCCTTGCCCGCGCCACTTCGCGCCCAGCTCGAGGTGCTTGCCGTGCGCGGCCTTGAGGTCCGTGTTGAGCCCCGAGGCGTTGTTGCGGTAGGCGAGCTCGGTGAAGGTCGGCGTCTCGAAGCCGCGCCCCGCGTTGGCGTAGACGTTGAGCGCGGGATCCGCGTGCCAGGTCACGCCCGCCACCGGGTTCGTGCCGCCGTAGCGGATCGAGCCGCTGTCGTCCGGGTTGCCGGGCGCGATGTAGTGGTCGTGCGTCTCGAAATACACGTGGCTGGAACGCACGCCCGCGATCGCGCTCCAGGCATCGCCGAAGTCCAGCGTGCCCATGAGCAGGCCGTCCGCGTTGTGCACGTAGTCGTCCTCGTTGCGTTTCAGGTCGCCGCGAGCGCCGTTCACGTTGAGGTAGCCCTGGCGGTCGTCGTGCATGCGGTCGTAGTCGAAGCCCGCCGTGAAGCGCGCGGCGGCCGGGCCCGCCAGCGCCACGCGCCGCGAGAGCTGCAGGCTGGCGCCGCTGTAGTCGCGCGCGAAGGCGACGATGCCGCCCGCCGAGGTCGCCGCCTGCTGCGCGCCGAGCGGGATGCCGAGCGCGTTGTCGACCTTGCGCTCGCCGTAGTAGATGCGCGCGGAAAGCGACGTGTCGGGGTCGAACCAGTGCTCCGCCACGGCGCCCGCCTGCGACTGGCGCAGGTTCTTGTGGGTGTCCTCCTGGATCGCGATGGGCTGCGTCTGGCGCGGGTTGGCGTCCCACTGCGCGTGCGTGAGACCGAGCGCGTCGAGGCCCTCGGGCTGGTCGAGGACGTTCACCACGACCGAGATGCGCGTCGAATCGGCCGGGCGCCACGTCCACCTGGCATTGCCGAGGCTGCGCGTGGCCGAGCTGTGGTCGCGATAGCCGTCGATGTCGAAGCGCGAGCCGTCCACCACGAACGATTGCGCCCCCGAGGTCGCGGCGTACTTGAGGTCCTCGCGGCGCAAGCCCCACGAGCCCGCCGCCGCGCTCGCCGAGAACGTGGGTTGCGGGGCGCCGTCCTGCGTGAAGACCTGCACGACACCGCCGGCGGCGTTGCCGTAGAGGAGCGCGAGGGGTCCGCGCAACACCTCGATCCGCGCGGCCGAGGTGAGCGCGATGGACGAGGCCTGCCCCTGGCCGTCGGGCGTCGTGGCCGGGATGCCGTCCACGATGAGCCGCACGCCGCGGATGCCGAATGTCGAGCGCGAGCCGAAGCCGCGGATCGAGAGCTGCAGGTCCTGCGCGTAGTTCTGGCGGTTCAGCACCGCGATCCCCGGAATCCTCGAGAGCGATTCGGAGAGGTTCACCTGCGGACCCGCGGCCGAGATGGTGTCGGCGTCCACGGTGCCGATCGCGGCCGGCGCGTCGAAGAGGCGAACCTCGCTCCTCGTGGCGGAGACCACGACGGGTTCCTGGGCCACGCGCTCCTGCGCAAGGGCCGTGGCCCCGGCGAAGGCGAGGCTCCCGGCGAGGATGCGCTTCACGGGCGCGGCTTCACTTCGACCACGAGGCCCGAGTACCAGTCGGCGACCTGCTGGATGTCGGCATCGGAGAGCGTCTTCGCCATGAGGCTCATCGTCTCGCTCGCGCGCTTGCCGCTGCGGAAAGCCCTGAGCTGCTCGACGAGGTACACCCGGGGCTGCCCCGCGAGATTCGGCGCGTCGGGCGCGACGGACAGCCCGTTGGCGCCGTGGCAGGCCGCGCAAGGCGCGGCGGCCCGCGGCGGCGTCTCAGCCGCCGCCGCGAGCCCCGCCATCATTGCCGCCGCGGCGAATGCTCCCGCCGCGATGCGCCTCACTTCTTCGTCGCTTCGCCCCGGTACGTCACGCGATAGATCGCGCCGGCGAAATCGTCGGAGACGAGCAGCGATCCGTCCTTCATCATGGCCACGTCGACCGGACGCCCGCGGTAGGTGCCCGTGGCGTTGTCGAGCCAGCCTTCGGCGAACACCTCGGTCTTGTCGGCCGTGCCGTCCGCCTTGAGGCTCGTGTACATGACGCGCGCGCCGATGGGCGTCGTGCGGTTCCAGGAGCCGTGCTGCGCGTTGAAGATGCCGCCGTGGTACTTCGCGGGGAACATCTTCCCGTTGTAGAACGTCATGCCGAGGTCGGCCGCATGCGCCACCATCAGCACCTGCGGGGGCACCGTGTCGGGCGGCAGCGGGTCCTTGTCGTAGCCGTTCTCCGTGATGCGCGTATTGCCGCAAATGTACGGGTAGCCGAAGAACTGCCCGGCCTTGGTCGCCCGGTTGAGCTCCCCGTTCGGGATGTCGTCACCCATGCCGTCGGTCTGGTTGTCGGTGAACCAGAGCGTGCCGTCCTTGGGGTTGAAGTCCATGCCGACGGAATTGCGGATGCCCGTCGCATAGACCTCGCGCTTGGAGCCGTCGAAGGGGTTCATGCGCACGATGCCGCCGATTCCCCACTGCTTGTAGAGGTCGAGCTTCTCGCGGGCGGGCACGTTGAAGGGCTGCCCGACCGTGATGTAGAGCATGCCGTCCTTGCCGATGCGGCAGGCGCGCGCGCCGTGGTTGAACGACTCCTCTTCCACGGGGATGAGCTTGCCCTGGGGCACCACCTCGATCACGGCGACGTCCGGGCCCTCGTAGAAGAATTCCGCCGCGGGGAAATTCAGCACGCGGTTGTGCTCCACGACGATGAGGAAGCCGTCGCGAGTCCAGCACACGGCGTTGGGATTGGTGAACTTGAGCGACGGGGCGAACTGCTTCACCTCGTCGGCGACGCCGTCGCTGTTGCGGTCGGTCACGGCCCACACGGTGCTCTTGCGGGTGCCGACGAAGAGCATGTTGGTCGACGGCGCGACGGCCATGTGGCGCGCGTCCGGGACCACCGCGTAGAGCTCGATGTGGAAGCCGGGCGGCAGCTTCACGTGCTTCAGGTTGGCGCGGATGGCATCGGCGTTCGGGCCGGTCTGCGCCACCTGGGGAAGGTTGGGATCGGTCCCCGAAACCTTGAATTGCTTGAGCTTCTCGAGGTTCTGGGATTGCGCGGACGCGTCGGAAGCGATCAGGGCGGCCGCCGCGATGAAGCACGACAGCATGAGGCCTTTTTTCATGGTTGTTTCCTCCGGTAGGGGTGTAGCAGGGGCGAGCAAATGCTAAACCCGCGCCGGGGAAACGCCAACCCTTATTCGCGGCTATTCCGACTTGATGCCGGCGGCCTTGAAGAGCTGTGCATATCTCGCGAGCTGCTCGCGCGTGGCCGCGCCCAGCTCCTCCGGGGAGGAGCCGCGCACCGTGAGGCCCTGGTCGCGGAATCTCTCGCGCACGACCGGGTCCGCCAGCGCCTTCACGACCTCGGCATTGAGGCGCGAGACGACCTCCTTCGGGGTTCCCGCGGGCGCCACGATCGTGAACCACGAGTTGAACTGGAACCCCGGAAGGCCCGAGGAAGAGACGGTGGGCACGTTGGGAAAGGCCGGGTGCGGCGCGGGCATGGCCACGCCCACGAGCTGGAGCTTTCCGCCGCGCGCGAGGCCGGCCACCGTTGCGAGGCCCTGGAAGGCGACCGGCACCTCGCCCGCGGCCACGCCGAGCGCGGCTTGCGACGCGCCCTTGTACGGGACATGGGTGAGCTGGATCCCCGCGGAGGACGCGAAGAGCGCCATGGCGATGTGCTGCGGGCTGCCGATGCCCCCCGAGCCGAAGTTGATCTCGCCGGGCTTCGCCTTCGCGCGCGCGATGAGCTCGGCGGCGCTGTGGATGCCCGAGGCGTTGCTCGCGACGAGCCCCCACTCGATGGTGGCCACGAGCGACACGGGCTCGAAGTCCTTGAGGATGTCCCACGGCAGCTTCTGGCCCAGGTTGGGCAGCATCGTCATGATGCTGTCGTTGAACCCGCCGATCGTGTAGCCGTCGGGCGCGGCCTTGGCCACGCGATCGGCGCCGATCTGCCCCGAGGCGCCGGGCTGGTTCTCGATCACGACCTGCTGCCCCATGTTCTCGGACATCTTCTGGGCGAGGATGCGCGCGCCGTTGTCCACGGCGCTCGCGGCGGCGAGGGGCACGATCATGCGGATGGGCTTGGCGGGATAGGCCTGGGCCGCCGCGACGAGCGGAAGCGCGGCGAGCGCCGCGGCGAGGAGGCGAAGGAAGGATCGCATCGGTTGGCTCCTAGTTGGTGCGAAGCGGCGGGATGTCGAGCGTCTCGGCGAGTCGATCGAGAGTTTGCATGAGGGAAGCGGCGATGGCGATGCCGTCGTTGCGCTGCCGCGCGATCCGGGCGTTGCTCTGCTCCCCGGGCATGAGGATGCGCTCGACGCCCGGCATCCGTTCGGAGGCGCGCAGGTCCCGGATCACCTTGTCCACGGCGGCCTTGAAGCCCGCGACGTCGCCGAAGGCCGAGGGATCTATCGCCGCGACCGCCTGCCCGGTGTTGGTCGCGCTCTTCGCGTCGGCGTTGAAGTCGATCACGTCGCGGCCCATGGCCGCGCCGTTCAGCGTGCCCGCGAGGAGCCCCACCACGAGGGCGAGGCCATAGCCCTTGTAGCCTCCGATGGGAAGGAGCACGCCTTCGCCGGCGCGGCGCGGATCCGTGAGCGGCTTGCCCTCGCGATCCACCATCCAGCCCTCGGGCATCATCTCGCCGCGCGCGGCCTTCGCCTTCACCTTGCCGTACGCCGTCACGGTGGTCGCCATGTCGAGCACGATGGGCGGCTCCTCGGCCGCGGGAATCGCCACCGCGATCGGGTTGGTGGAGAGCAGCATCTCCAGCCCTCCCCAGGGCGGCAGGTGGTTGGCGTTGCCCACGGCGAAGTAGAGCCCCACCATGTCGTGGGGCAGCATCATGCGCACGTAGAGGGATGCGGGCCCGGCGTGGTTGCTCCATTGGGCCCCGGCCCAACCGATGCCGGCGCTGCGCGCCTTTTCCATCGCGACCTCGGCCGCGCGCTTCATCACCAGGTGGCCCATGCCGTTGTCGCCGTGGATGAGCGCCGTCGCGGCGCGCTCCTGGACGATGCGGATGTCGGGATGCAAATTCACGCCGCCCGCGCGAATGCGCTTAAGGTATTGCGGCAGGCGGATCACGCCATGCCCGTCGGAGCCCTGGAGGTCGGCCTCGGCCATGAGGCTCGCCACGGTGCGCGCGTCGGGAGCCGGCATCCCCACGGCCTCGAAGGCCATCGCGATGAAATAGCGCAGCCGCGCGAGGTCCACCAGGACCGCGTCGCTCATTCGGCCTCCTCGATCCAGGCAGCCTGGATCGCCTCGAGGATCTTCTCGCCGGAGCGATTCGGATCGTCGTCGAACCCGGGAAGCGCCATCACCATGCTGCGCAGGTCCACGAAGTTCACGCGCGCCGGGTCGGCGCCGGGGTGCGCTTCCGAGAGCGCGATCGCGATCTCGCGCGAATCGATCCATTTCATCACTTGGCCTCCGACACCTGGTTCAGCGTGTACCTGGGGATCTCGATGGTGAGCGGCTCGTCGCCCACGCGCGCCTGGCACGAAAGACGCGAGGTGAGCTCGAGGCCCCACGCCTTGTCGAGGAGGTCGTCCTCCTTCTCGGTGGGCGGCTCGAGGCTGCCGTAGCCCTGGCGCACGATCACGTGGCAGGTGGTGCAGGCGCAGCTCTTCTCGCAGGCATGCTCGATCTCGATGCCGTTCGAGAGGAGCGTATCGCAGATCGAGGCGCCGGGGCTTGCGTCGATCTCGGCGCCCTGCGGGCAGAGCGCCTCGTGCGGCAGGACGGTGAGCCGGGTCACTTGCGCGCGACCTCGTCCACGCTCCGGCCCGACAACGCGCCGGAGACCGCACGGTCCATGCGCCGCGTCGCGAACGGCTCGCTCGCGCGATTGAGCGCCGCCACCGCTTCCTTGATGGCGCGATGGTCGGTCGCGTTCCAGGCGCGTTCCAGCGTGGCCATGGCCGCTTCCAGCGTCCGGAGCCCGGCCGCATCGAGAAGGTCGCCATCGCGCGCGAGCGCCGCGCGCAAGGCGGCGAGCAGCGACTCGGCCTCGACGCGCTGCTCGGCGAGCGCGCGCGCGTCGCGGTCCTCGTTCGCATGGGAGAAGCTCTCGAGGAGCATGCGCGACACCTCGTCGTCGGAGAGGCCATACGAGGGCTTCACGACGATGGAGGACTCGGCGCCCGTGGTCTTCTCGCGCGCCGAGACCGAAAGCAACCCGTCGGCGTCCACCTGGAATGTCACCTGGATGCGCGCCGCGCCCGCCACCATCGGCGGAATGCCGCGCAGCTCGAAGCGCGCGAGCGAGCGGTTGTCGGCGACGAGCTCGCGCTCGCCCTGCACCACGTGGATCGACATCGCGGCTTGCCCTTCCTTGAACGTGGTGAACTCCTGGGCGCGCGCCACGGGGATCGTGGAGTTTCGCGGGATCACCCGCTCGACCAGCCCGCCCACGGTCTCCAGGCCGAGGGATAGGGGGATCACGTCGAGCAGCAGCCAGTCGTCGCCGGGAGCCCGGTTGCCCGCGAGGACGTTGGCCTGGATCGCGGCCCCGAGGGCCACCACCTGGTCGGGGTCGAGATCCTTGAGCGGCGGGCGAGCGAAGAACGCCTCGACGGCTCGCTGCAGGTGCGGCATGCGCGTGGCGCCTCCCACGAGCACCACGCCGTCCACGCCCTCCACGGTGAGCTTCGCGTCGCGCAGCGCCTTGCGCGTGGGACCGAGCGTCTTCTCCACGAGCGCCGCGGTGAGGTGCTCGAACTCGGCGCGCGTGAGCTTCAGGTGCAGCTTCTGGCCATACGAAAGAGTGATGGAGATGTCGGCTTCGGTCGCCCCGGAGAGGCGCTCCTTCACCTCGCGCGCCGCGGCGAGGAGGCGTCGCGTGTCGCCTCCGCCCGCGTCCGCGAGGCGGTGGTGCGCGCGCCAGTGCAGCGCGATCGCCTGGTCGAAGTCGTCGCCGCCGAGGGCCGAATCGCCGTTGGTGGCGAGCACCTCGAAGACGCCGCGCGTGAGCTTCAGGATGGAGACGTCGAAAGTCCCCCCGCCCAGGTCGAAGATGGCGAAGGTTCCCTCGGAGGCGTGGTCCAGCCCGTACGCGATCGCGGCGGCCGTGGGCTCGTTCAGCAGGCGCAGCACGTTCAGGCCCGCGAGCCGCGCCGCGTCCTTGGTGGCCTGGCGCTGCGAGTCGTCGAAGTAGGCGGGGACGGTCACGACGGCCCCGAAGAGCTCGCCGCCCAGCGCGCGCTCGGCGCGGTCGCGAAGCACCTTGAGGATCTCGGCGGAAACCTGCACGGGAGAGCGCGCCCCCGCGACGGTCTCGATGCTCACCATCCCCGGCGTTTCCTTGAAACGGTAGGGAAGCGCGCCGTAGCGCGCGACGTCGGCCACGCCGCGGCCCATGAAGCGCTTCACGGAGACGATGGTGTTCGCGGGATCGTCGGCCTGGGCGAGGCGCGCGCCGTATCCCACGTCCACGCGATCGCCGCCCAGGTAGCGCACGATCGAGGGAAGGAGCGGGCGTCCCTCCTCGTCGGCGATCACCTCCGCCACCGAGCTGCGGACGGTGGCGACCAGCGAATGCGTGGTGCCCAGGTCGATGCCCACCGCGATCCGCCGCTGGTGCGGCTCGGGCGATTCGCCCGGCTCGGAGATCTGCAGCAGCGCCATGGTCAGGCGAGGCGCGCGCTCGCCGCGCGCCGGTAGAGGTCGTCGCCGCGGTGCTGCCATTCGCGCCAGCAGGTATAGGCGAGCTTGATGTCGTGCTCGTCGTCGCGATCGAGCGCGCGGCCGTGGATCGCCGGCCAGTCGAGCGAGTCGGCGCCGGAAAGGCCCCAGCCCTCCACGCACGGCGCACCCGCGCCCACGTAGGCCGCGACCAGCGCCGCCCAGAGGTCGCGCAGCGCCGCGTCGGGCTCGCTCGCGTGCGGGGCGAGCAGCCGGAAGGCGTGCGTGCCGGTCACGCCGTGCAGCAGCGTGAAGTTGCCCGAGGCGGCGTAGGCGCGGATGAGGGCGCGCGCGACCGCATCGAGGTCGAGGCGCGACGGATCGGTGGCCGCGACGTGGGCGGCGAGCTCCGGCTTGCGCGCCGCCGCCGTCGTGCGTTCGAGGATGTTGCTCCCCGGCGGGCGTTTGCCCGCGAACGCCGGGTCGCGCGCCACGGCATCGAGGACCTCGTCGCAGGAAAGGCCGCCCGCGGGCGGCGGCAGCTCCGGCAAGGACTCGTAGGCCGCGGCCCAATAGGCGAGCGCGTGCGCCACTTCGCGGGGCGACCCCGTCTCCAGCGCGTACGCGGTCCGGATCGCGCCGTGGAAGGCGCCGGCCGCGACCGCGGGTAACAACCGGTCGATCCAGCGCGCGAGCACGCCCTCGATGCCGTCGGCCGCGATCGCGGCGTCGAAGTACGCGACCCATTCCGGAAACGCGCGCGGCGAACCCATGTGGGCGGCCTCGTCGCCCGGTGCGATGGTGACCACGGCCGATCCGATCGGCTCGAGGTTCGCAAGGTAGCGCCCGCCGAAGCGGTCGAGCGCGGCATCGTCGGCGCCCATCGCGTCGAGCGACACCAGCGCCATGGGGTAGTGGCTCGCGAGGTAGCCGCGGTAGAACGCGCCGAACCGGTGGGCCGCCTCGATGCGCGCGCGGGTGCCGGCGCGGATCACTGCAGCGCCTCGTCGATCTCCTCTTCGAGCTTCTCGAGGAAACGCAGCTTCCTCACCAGCGAGCAGCCGGCTTCGTAGTTGGAGTCGCGGTCGATGGCCCGCTCGAGGAGGCGAAGCATCTCGGAGCGCTCCTCGCCGATCTGCCCGCGCAGGGCGCCCAGCTTCGCGGCATCGCGCGCGGCGCGGGCTTCGGCCACGCCCTCGCGCCACTCCATCTGCTGCATGAGGAAGTCGGCAGGCATGGCGGTGTTGGTTTCCTCTCCCGTGTCGAAGCCCTTCAGCAGGAGGAGGTAGCGCGCGCGGTCCACGGGATCGCGCAGGGTCTTGTACGCCTCGTTGGCCCGCGTGGCCCATTGCATCGCCAGGCGCCGCTCCGCCTCGGGAGCCGCGGCGAAACGGTCAGGGTGGATGCGGCCCTGCAGCTCGCGGTAGCGCGACTCCAGCACCGAGGGATCGAGCGCGAAGGAAGGTGCGAGCCCCAGCAGCTCGAAATGGTTGCGCGTGAATGCGGCGATCAAACGTTGAAAGACTCCCCGCAGCCGCAGCGGTCCTTCTCGTTCGGGTTGTTGAACTTGAAGCCCTCGTTCAGCCCCTCGCGCACGAAATCGAGCTCCGTGCCGTCCAGGTAGGCGAGGCTCTTCGGGTCGATCATCACGCGCACGCCGTTGGACTCGAACGTCGAGTCCTCGGGGCGCACGTCGTCGGCGAACTCGAGCTTGTAGGCGAGCCCCGAGCAGCCGGTGGTGCGCACGCCCAGGCGAAGGCCCACGCCCTTGCCTCGCTTCTCGATGTAGCGCTGCACGTGGTCGGCAGCCGCGGCAGTGAGTGTCACCGCCATGTCAGTCGGCCGCTTTCTTGTCGGGTTCGCCGTACTTCTTGCGGTAGTCGGCGATCGCCGCCTTGATCGCATCCTCGGCGA
>Ga0134125_10003923_pt1 | contig 17081 bp, 13 predicted proteins | sample KB31751_FD_96464 | JGI IMG/M metagenome (GOLD analysis project Ga0134125, IMG submission 96464) | Terrestrial soil microbial communities with excess Nitrogen fertilizer from Kellogg Biological Station, Michigan, USA - KB3-175-1 | ecosystem: Environmental > Terrestrial > Soil > Unclassified ...
GTAAAAACTCATACCATACTGAAGACAACAGTTACTCACTCCTCCAATAATACGTAATTGATTAACACCGTGCTCTTGCTCTTCTAAAGCATACCATCTATGAGGAGCATGTACTACATGAAGTCTGTGGTCTACTTTTTCAAATACTTTTTTTGATGTATTTTTTGGAATAGTACTTTCAATTGATATTAATGCACCTGTTTTAGCCTCTCTTGATATCTTTTCTACAACAGACATTAGACCCTCTATTTGTGGAGAAAATATATCATCTTGTCTATGAGTCGATACACATATTATTAGAACATCAAAATCATTGAAGGTGGTTGTTTTTTTAATGCCGTACTTTGATTCTGCAATTTCCATAGTTGTTTGGTTTATATCATATCCAAAAGTGTCAAAACCTTTTTCTTTAACATATTTTGCAACAGGAAGCCCTAATTGGCCTAATCCTATAACAACGACTTTATTGCAATTATATTCTTCAAAATTTTTTATTCTAAAACTTTTTTCCTTTGACAAATATAGTATTAGACATTCTATAAAATATTAAAGAATTTAGAAACAATCATAAATAATTAAATTTCTCAAATTTATTATATGATTTAAAAAATCATTATTTATTTTTTTCATATTTTATTTCAATCTAGAAAAAGGTTATATAGAACGAATATGGTCAAATTATATCGTGCTTAATAATTTAAGGAATAAATTTGATCCTCTACTAGAAAAAGTAAGTATAGGGTTTGCAAGTTTAGGCTTTGGGCCAAATTTTTGGACATGGATGGGTTTAATTTTATCAATTATCTCCGCTATTATGTTTTCTTTACACTCCCCTTCAATAGGAGTAAATTGGTATACAGCTACAGTACTTGGAGGTATATTTTTATTAATTGCTGGTTTTTTCGATGCAATTGATGGCTCTATTGCCAGAGTTACAAAAAAAACTTCAGCATTAGGTGGCTTTTTAGATTCAATAATAGACAAAGTATCTGAAATAATCATTTTTATTGGCATTCTTATCGGGAATTTTACCGACCCTGTTCTAGTATTAGTTACACTATCTCTTGCTATTTTAGTTAGTTATACAAGAGCACGAGCAGAAGCAATCGGTGTTGATTTAAAAGGAAAAGGTATCGCAGAAAGAGCAGAAAGAATATTAATATTATCAATTTTGGCATTCATACCTTTCAGAGATAACATATCAGTAGCTTTATGGATTATTTCCATATTAGCAACAATAACTATATTAGAAAGATTAAAAATAGTTTCTGAAATATTTGGACTTCCTCTTTTCTCAAGTCAAACATTCAGACAAATATTTCAAAGAGAAGATATGACAAATAGAGATTATACTTTAGGATCTAATCTTTCTGATTCTTCCAGCAATATCAATAATAGACCACCACCATCATCAGCAGCTAAATCGTCAATGAATACAAAAGAAGTTGAAAGTAGACCCGAAAGTAAAGGAGATATCCAAACTGAAGAATCTAAATCCAAAACCTTACCAAAGGCAGATTATTTGGATAAAACAGATCCAAACGAAACAGGTAGAAATGTAGCCCAATTAATTTTTGAACAAGAAAATGAGGATAAAAAAGCAACTACAAAACCTAAAACAACATCTACATCAACAAATTCAAAAAATGGAAATAACAACAGTAGTAGTAGTAGTAGTAACACCTCACAAGTATCGTCTACAACATCTACATCAACAAATTCAAAAAAAGAGGTCGACAAAACAACTAATGACAATCAAGTCAAAGATAACAAATAATTAACTCAATAATTTATTCCAATTTATTGACTATAAAATAATAATAATTTATGATATACTTTTTAAATAATAAAATTAAAAGTTAATAAATTTATCCTAATCTTCCTGAGTTTCTCCTATCGTGTTCTGATCGAACTTTTACAATGCCTCTATGTACTGCACAAGAAACACAATAAAATTTTACATCAGCAGATGGTGCAATATATGCCCCTTGTTGTTTTAATTCTTTGGCAAGTGTCGGTTCTACCAATGTAATTCTTCCAGTAATTTTTTTTGCTTTATCTCTTGGTACCATTGCACCGCATTGACTACAGTGTACAGTTCCCGAACTTCCTTTGCCTCCTTTGGTTCTACCCCTACTAGTTCTTTTTTTAGGCATCCATTAATTTGAAATCTGGTTCCATCCTTTAAATCTTATGATAACATTATTATATGTTAAACAATTTTGTTTAAATAATATTAAAAGTATAACTTTGTTTGTTGTATTAATTTATTTGTTATATAGTTTTCTATAGATACACCAACAGATTCTAAATTCTTTTATGTATAAAGAAAAATAATATTATTTGATAATATATTACTTTGGTAAGCATGTATAGAACATTTAGATCATTTTATTATAGCAAAATTAAATTTAAAAAACTAGATAAAATTTTACTCAAATAATAAATCCATTTAATAGAAAACTAATTAATATGATTTGAAAATCATACTATTTTAATAAAAAACAAACTTTATTAAATTACCTTAATTAAACAGAAATTTACATAATGCGGATTGCTTTAACAGGATTTACTGGGAAGAATTCAACAATTCTATCTCAAATAATAAAATCACTTGAAGACGCCCATATTCAAACTCTGATGATGAATAATACAAACCAGGATATCGCAAAGGAGGTAGATCTTGTTTTAATCCCAGGTGGAGATAGAGGCATATTAAATTACTTTCATAAAATGTCAGTTGAATCTGCTCCTGTCCTTGGCATATACGAATCAAACTCTACAGGCTTTCTAGCCCAAGTTGATGTTAAAGGTATTGATACCATTAAAGAAAAACTAAAGTTTGGAAATTATGATGTAAGGGAAGAGGAAAGAATATCTGTTAATATTGATGGAAAGGATGTGGAACCCGTTCTTAATGATGTTGCAATATTTTCAAATAAAAGTGCAATTTTAATGGAACACTTCCTTAGGATAAACAATAAAGATATTTGGCATGATAACAGTGATGGTATCATCATTGCTACACCCATTGGTTCAACAGCATATGCTATGTCAGCGGGAGGGCCAATTGTTTTACAAAATTCACATGTATTTGTAGCCATTTCTGTAAATTCATTAGATAATACAAGAAGACCACTCATTGTTTCAAGTGATAGTCAAATAGAAGTATCCGATATAACTTCAAGTCATCATTGTGAAGTAATTTTAGATGGCACATTTAGAATTAAAATAATGGATAAATTACAATGCCATAAACATGAATTCCCGGCCAAACTAGTTACTTTAAATAATAATTATTCTGCAACAAATATCTTAGAAAAAAAAGTCAAATTTGCAGAAGATCTTTTAAAAATGCCTCCTAGTGCAAAATTAATTTTGAAAACATTAGAATATGAAGGTACAATGACTCAGAGAGACTTGATCAATAAAACTATGTTACCCGAAAGAACAATAAGGCTATCTTTATCTCATCTTCTTAATAGAGGTTATGTCAAAAAAAAGATATCTTTAAGAGATGCAAGGCAAAAAATATATGAATTGAAAATCTAATTCTTAGACCTTATTCTTTTATTTTTTATAGAAGCTTTAATAAAAGATTCAAAAGATGGTTCTGGTTTGCCTGGTCTACTATGAAATTCTGCATGATATTGTACAGCAAAATAAAATATATGATTTGGTATTTCTAGTATTTCGATTCTTTTTTTATCATCAGAAGATCCAGTAAATTTCATACCACTTTGTTCTAAATTCTCTTTAAAATGTTGGTTAAATTCGTATCTATGCCTATGTCTTCTTGAAATAGAAATAACTTTATAAATTTTATATGCTATTGAATCAGCATTCACATCAATTTTGTGAGAACCCAATCTCATTGTTCCGCCATAATTTTTAATTTGATGTTGTTCTGGCATGTAAATTATTACAGGATATTTTGTGTTTTGATTTATTTCAGTAGTATTTGCTTCAGAAAGATTGCATACATATCTAGCAAATGCAATGATTGCCAATTGAAAACCAAAACATATTCCTAAATAAGGAATATTATTTTCCCTGGCATAATTTGAAGAATATATAATACCTTCGCTGCCTCTGCTTCCAAAAACTCCAGGGACCAAAATACCATTATAAATGTCTAGTAACTTTAATTTTTTATTTATTTCATTATTGTTCAAAGTATTACCACTTTCAGATTCTAGTAATTCTGAATCTATCCAATCAATTTCAATTTTTGTACCAAGTTTGGCACCTGAGTGTAATAAAGCTTGGTTTACACTTACATAACTATCTTTTAGATTAACATATTTGCCTATAATTGCTATCTTTACATTTTCATTAAAATCAGTATAAGTATCCGATATTTTCCCCCAATTTAATGTATCTATTTTTCTTGTGAGGCCAAATTTTTTCAGAATAACTTTTGTAATTCCTTGCTTATATAGAATTTGAGGCACAGAATAAATAGAAGAGACATCATGACAAGACATTACGCATTCATGGGAAATATTTGCAAAAAGAGATATCTTCCTAATTGTATCTTTAGTAAGTTCTGTTTTACATCTAACAGCTAATAGATCAGGTTGGATACCAATTCGGCGCAATTCTTGAACACTATGCTGAGTTGGTTTGGTTTTTTGATCTCCAACACTATCTAAAATAGGTGCCAAAGTCACATGAATAAAAAAAGTATTAGAATTATCTTCTTCTAATTTCATTTGTCTTAATGCTTCTAGAAAAGGCAGACTTTCAATATCGCCTACTGTACCACCACACTCTACTACTAGAATATCAAGATTTTCTTTAAAGGAAATCTTTCTTAATTGCTCTTTTATTTCATCGGTTATATGAGGAATAATTTGGACACATTGACCTAAATATTTGCCTGCTCTTTCAGATTTAATAACATTGGAAAAAATCCTCCCAGTTGTAATATTATGATCTATTGACAAATTCAAATCTAAAAAACGTTCATAATTACCAACATCCATATCACATTCGCCACCATCATCAGTAACAAAAACCTCTCCATGAGTAAGAGGATTCATAGTCCCAGCATCATAATTAAGATAAGGATCAATTTTAATACAGGATACCTTTAGTCCACACAGTTGCAATAATTTTGCTGTAGATGATGTTACAATCCCTTTACCTAGCCCGGACATTACTCCACCAGTAACAAATATAAATTTGGGAGGAACAACCATAATTTTATAGAAAAGGTAAATTATTTCATCTATAATTAAGTGTTTATACTCAAAAATCAATTTTAGAATCACGATAAAATAGAATTTCATCATTTTTTAGAAAATTACAAAGTTAACTTTCTATTTAAAAAAAGTAGAAAGAATTTAACCTTGATATGTGCTTTAAGAAATAAAAATCATTAAATAAATATATTAAAAATCATTTCTTTTATCTAATTTAAATAAATTTAAGGATTAGTGCAATTTTACTTTATATATTAAAGAAAAAGGTATATTTTGCATAAAAGTCGCTTTAATTTTTTTTTCGGCAAAGAATACATTAATTTTTAAGTTAAAAAATGACACTTTAAAAAATATGGTTCTGTTAACTTAAGAAAAAACCTATAGATTGAGGATACTCTCTATTTCTATCGGGAATGTAAGAAATAGAACTCCTCAAAGTATATTTACTATGGTCTTTGTTTTTAATTTTCAGGTGTGTCATTAAGAAGACATTCTAAATATTGTCTTTCTATTTTAATAAAAGAAATCACGTACCCACATGAAACTGATGGATTCAAAAGTTCAAACCGCAAAATATTGCGTCAAAGAAAAAGATAGTTTTAGAATATGTTATAGAAGACTTTGATAAAAGCTGGCTCGTTAGAATTCGTTTGCATTTGGATTGTTATTGAACTTGAGAGTAAAGAAATTGTTGGAATTGCTATATCAAAAGAAAGAAAAATATGTTTGTAGTACCGGGAGATATTCTTATCCAAAATTATAGTTGAATATGGCAAACACCCAATAAGTTCATCTGAAGATAGTGAGGGCACACGGTATCCATCACAAGTTTGAATATTCTTGAACTTGAAACATCATTTGGACTCTCCATTTGAGAAAAGCATCATTATTGAAAGGAATATGCAATACATAAAGGACATAACCAAAGAATGCTTTGATGACTATTTTTAATGTAGAAAAAAGAAATGCAAGTTAAAGCCAGTGATCAATTGGGTTATTCTTTTTATTAAATTCCATAATAATGAATTAATGAATAAAATTGCTTGACTGAACAGGGCTAAAAATATATTTTAATTGACTAGTATCCAATTAACAATATTTATAATATGAAAAGTTTTTTTATTCGAATTGAATAATATTTATCATTCTTATAATGAATTCTTTTAACATTAATAACAAAGAGCCAAAAGAGAACAATAAAGTCAAATCAAAAGGAAAATCTGCATTAGATTTGTTGCATAAAGATATTATAAAAGAAAATGAAAAAAATATTAATCTAAAAATTTCGGATATATATGGTGTCGATTTTGATGAAGCCAATGAAATCCATATCAATTATCATACCTTAAGAATAAAGAACCTTATTAAAAAAACGGATATTTTATACAAAATGATTTCTACAATAGAAAATTACTTTGATATTCCAAATCTTTCATCAAAAGTTGTAAACGGAGAAATTACCGAAAATAGTTGTATTGACATGTTAATTAATGCAGTAAAAAATCAATCACAATCCCAAAGAAAAGATAGATACATTAATTTTTATAGTTAAAAACTGACTTGATAAATATAAATTGAAAACATAATACAGAACAATTGAATTTTACTAATGACGTCAGATAATTTAAAATTCTTTCGACAAAAATCAGTATTAAAAACTCTTGTAAATAATTCATTTAAAGCACTTGACAATGGTTATTACGATTTAGAAAAAAATGCTGATTTTGAAAATCATAAAAGTATTGATTTGAGGAAAAAATTAGTAGAGTGTAAACATGTTCCATTAATAACTGAAATAAAATTTGCATCACCTTCAAAAGGCACAATATTAGATCAAGAGAATATAAAAATTGAAAACATTGTAGAAGAAATGGAACAAGCTAATTCTTGCGGAATTTCAATTTTGACTCAACCCTACCTTTTTAATGGGTCATTAGAATTTATCTTGAGAGCTAGAAAAAAAACCAGTTTACCAATACTAATGAAAGACATTATTGTAAGCGATGTTCAGATAAAAGCAGCAAAAAGTACAGGAGCAGATTGTATTCTTTTAATAAAAACAATTTTTGATCAAAATATGACAGAAGGAAGCCTAGAAAAATTTTGCGAATATGCAAAGAAAATGGGTTTACAAGTAATTATTGAAACTCATTTAGTTAATGAGTTTGAAGAAACAGTAAAATCTAATAAAAAAAATCATCAAATATGCGATATCATTGGAATAAATAATAGAAATTTAGATAATTTAACTATAGACTTGAACATAACAAAAGAAATTCTTTCTTTGTGTAATAAAAACAATAATCTCGTTTTATCTGAAAGCGGAATTAATTCAAAAGAAAATATTAATTATTTAAAGAAATCCGGAGCTGATGCTTTTTTAGTTGGAACAAGTTTAATGGAAAATATAAATTTGTTAGGAAAAGGGATCAATGACCTTTACTTGGCATATTAATATTATATAGATAAAGTATTATTTGACGATTATTTAGGTTATTTAATAAATCTAATGAAACAGAGCAATATAGGAAAATTTGGTGACTTTGGCGGAAGACATGTACCTGAAACTCTAATTCCAGCTTTAGAAGAATTAGAATATAATTATGAAAAACTAAAAAGAGATAAACAATTTCAAAAAGAGTTAACTAATCTATTACAAAATTATGCAGGAAGGCCAACCCCATTATATTATGCTAAAAATTTATCCGAATATCTTAAAGGTCCAAAAATTTTTTTAAAAAGAGAGGATCTGTTACATAGTGGAGCTCATAAAATAAACAATACCATAGGACAAGGCCTTCTTGCCTATAAAATGAAAAAGAAAAGAATCATTGCAGAAACAGGAGCTGGTCAACACGGTGTTGCCACTGCAATGGCCTCTTCAATATTTGGTTTTGATACAGAAATTTATATGGGCGCAAAAGATATGGAGAGACAACAAGCAAATGTTTTTAGGATGAAATTACTTAATGCAAAAATAAACTCAGTATCTAGCGGTTCAATGACTTTAAAAGATTCTGTTAATGAAGCGTTACGTGATTGGATAACAAATGTTCAAACAACACATTACTTAATAGGCACGGTAATGGGTCCACATCCGTTTCCTACAATGGTTAGAGATTTTCAAAGTATAATTGGCAGAGAAATAAAATCACAAATAATTCAAGAAATAGGTTCGTTACCTGAAGCTATAATTGCTTGTGTAGGTGGAGGAAGTAATGCAATAGGCACATTTTTTACCTTTTTAAATGATGATAAAGTAGATCTTTATGGAATAGAAGCAGGCGGAAAAGGAATGATGTCGGATCATCATGCTGCGACATTATCCAAAGGGAAAATAGGAATTCTACATGGAATGAAAAGTTATTTTCTTCAAGACAAGTATGGTCAAATAAAAGAAGCTCATAGTATTTCTGCCGGATTAGACTATCCAGGAGTAGGTCCTGAACATGCATTTCTTAAGGAGAGAAACAGGGTAAAGTACTCTACGATAACGGATGAAGAAGCAATAAGAGCATTTTTACTTTTATCCAAATTAGAAGGTATAATACCAGCATTAGAATCATCTCATGCATTAGCATATCTAATTAAGAATTCAAAAAAGTTTTCCAAAGGATCTATTGTAGTTATAACAATATCAGGGAGAGGAGACAAGGATTTGAACATAGTAAGAGAATATTTAGATAAAAAGAATAAAGAGAAACAGAAAATGGTAGTAAAGTCTAAAGGGCATGAAAATGTCGAATGAAAAAAAAAACAAATTAAATATTTTATTTGACAATCTTTATAAAAAAAGAGAAAAAGCTTTAATTTGCGGTATTGTTGGAGGTTATCCTGATATAAATACATCCAAAGAAATAGTGAAAACCATTATTGATTCTGGAGCAGACATTCTTGAAATAGGAATACCATTCTCCGATCCTATGGCAGATGGACCAACTATTCAAAATGCATCATTAAAGGCATTAGCCAATGGAGTAACACCATTAAATTGTTTTGATATCGTAAAAGATATCAAGAAAAATTACAAAAATACGCCAATTCTTTCCATGACTTATTCCAATATTGTGTTTTCAAACAATTTAAAAAACTTTTTAAAATCAGCAAAGAAAAATGAAATTGATGGTTTTATCATACCTGATCTAAATGTAGAAGATGCAGATGAATACATAAGATTAACAAAACAAATAGATTTGGCTACAATATTCTTATCAGCACCAAATACAAGTAAAAAAAGATTAATTGAAATTGCATCCTCATCAACGGGATTTGTATATATGGTTTCAGTCTTTGGAATTACAGGTTCAAGACAAAATTTTGAAAAATATACTTTTGAAGCAGTTTCGAAGACTAAAGAAATAATTAGCAAGTTTAAAGTTCCCCTTGCTGTTGGTTTTGGAATCAGTAATCCTAAGGATGCTAAGAGTATGTTAAAGTCAGGTGCAGATGGGATAATTATAGCTAGTTCCATTATGAAATTAATTATGGAGAACGAACATAACAAAGATCAAATGTTATTGAAACTTGGTAGTTTCATAAAGGATTTGAAATCTATATGTAGATAATACTATCACATTCTAAATTAATTTATTGTATAACACAAATATTAAAATGAATGAAATAGAATTAAAAAATAAATTCATTAATTATATTAAATCTAATAATTTTGCTTCTAGTTTTTTAAGTCAAAATTTTAAACCAAATAACGTTATTGAAATAAAAAACGAAGCATTAAACAAAAAATTTGATTTAGTCTTAGCATTGATCAAAACAAAGGAAATAAAAACTAATGAAATAAAGGACAAATATATTGAAATCGATGAAGATATCAAAAGTATTTTCTTTAGAAACCTATTACATCAATCAATATCTAATAAATATAAAATAAAAATTCAAAATCTAATACTTTGTCCTATAGAAATAAAATCAGATAAAGATAAACTCGACAAGAGATTGGCAAATCAAATAATAGAAGCAATTTTAACTTTTGGTCGTTCAATTATTATTTTAGATACAAAACATTCAAAAAAAATAAAAAATAACGAATTTTTTAAAATAATCCCATCAACTATACTAGAATATGTTATAGAAGGAGAAGAATTTGTTATATTAAACAAATACAATAGAATATTCTCAGATAGTCTTTTAAACATAAATAAAATCAATCTTATCCGTACCCTGGAAAGATCTAATATTGTCGATATTAACTATAATAATTTATATAGAAATTTAAGAAACATTCAAAAAATAAATCAAAAATTAATTTACAATCAAATTTTCAACTATAACTCCTTTTCTTTATTTGATGATGAAATTAAATTTATAAAAGATTTCTCTTGTATTAACCAACGAATTTCCTTAAAAAAAGAAATAATCAATTTAGTTAAAGAATCAAAAAATTATAAAATAACAGAATTTCTCAAGTAACAGTTATTAGACCAGTATTATCATTAGCATATCCAAGGTAATTCATATTAATAATATGTATCCTGCCCATTCCAATTGGAAATGAAATTTCTAAATCGTCTAATTTATCTGATGCATCTTTATCCTCCAATTTCAATATAACAACATGAATTGTTTCGTGGGAAATTACTCTTTCAATTAAATTTTCAATATGACCAAATGCATTTATTTTGTTTTTAGCAGAATATTTTGATTGTATCATCATTAACGAATAGCCAATTAAATTGTGCTGATCATATTCAGGATTATCATATGTACAATACTCAAAAGAATCATCATTAGAGCATGCTACTACAACATCAATTATTCCCACAAATTCATTTTGCAAAATCCTGTAAAAAAGATTTACTCATTTTTAATGCTAATAGGTATGGATTATATCAAACTATTTGATTTAAATAGTTAACAATGAGAATATTGCAATTACATGTTGATTTCGTAGAATATAGACCCATTGATAAAGAAATTAAAGAGGCTGAAGATAATATATCAAAAGAAAAAAAGAGAATTGAAAATACAATTGTTATTTTAATGTCGATTGAAAAAAATGACAACGATGAACAAATAATAAATGATTTTATTAAAGAAGTCAAAGTTTATATTGAAAAAATCAAATGTAATTCTATTTTATTATATCCATATTCTCACCTTAGTTCAAATTTAGAATCTCCTAAGGAAGCTCAAATAATATTGAATAAAATAGAGAATAAATTAAAGGCGAATCTTGAAAAAACAAAAATAAACAGAGCACCTTTTGGCTGGACAAAAGAGTTGAATTTAAAAATTAAAGGTCATCCATTAGCAGAAAACTCTAAAACATTTATTAAAAAAAATGAAAGCGATCCTCTATTAAATAAAGATAATATGGAATCTTTAAACAAGTCACAAAAAATAACAGCAACATCTTTACCTAATTTTAATAATGATATTGAATCTAATGCATTAGTAGCTGAGGATTCATTGAAATCCTCTTGGTTTGTTTTGGATCCTCACGGAAATCTCACTCCATATTCCGATTACACTTTTAAAAAAGAAAATGAGAATTTGAATAATCTATTTAATTATGAACTTGCGAAAAAAAGAACAGTCGATGAGGTACCTCCTCATGTAAAGCTAATGAAAAAATTAGGAATTGCAGATTATGAACCTGCTTCTGATTCAGGTAATATGAGATTTTATCCAAAAGGCAGGTTAATTAAATCACTTTTGGAAAGATATGTTTCAAAAAAGGTTTCTCAATACGGAGGATTGGAAGTGGAAACTCCAATTATGTATGATTCACATCATCCATCAATGGAAAGTTATTTTAATAGATTTCCGGCAAGACAGTATAATATAAAGTCTGATAATAAGGACCTTATTCTAAGATTCGCGGCCTGTTTTGGGCAATTTTTAATGGCTAAAGATTTTCAAATTTCATATAAAAATTTGCCATTGAAACTGTATGAATTAACACGATATAGTTTTAGAAGGGAAAAAACCGGAGAACTTGTAGGTTTGAGAAGATTAAGGGCATTTAGTATGCCAGACTGTCATGCATTTTGTAAGGATATGGAACAATCCAAATTAGAAATTATGAAAAGATTGGATTTATCAATATCTGTTATTGAAGAAATTGGTTTATCACTAACTAATGATATTGAAATGGCTATAAGATTTACAGAAGAATTTTATTTAAACAATAAAAGTTTTATTAAACAATTTGCAACAAAAATTAACAAGCCTATATTAGTTGAGATATGGAAAGAAAGATTTTTTTATTTTATTTTAAAATGGGAATTCAATTATATTGACAATCTAGGGAAAGCATCTGCACTATCGACTGATCAAATTGACATTGAAAATGGATTAAGATACGGAATAACTTTTGTAGATGAAAATGGAGAAAAACAAAATCCTATAATATTGCACAACTCGCCTAGCGGTGCTATTGAAAGGGTTATTTTTGCATTATTAGAAAAATCAGCTAAAATGATGAAACAAGGAAAAATAGCTTTTTTACCCTTATGGTTAATGAATACCCAAATTAGATTAATTCCAATAAATGAATCATTCTTAGAAAAGTGCATTGAGATAAGTAATTATTTCAAAGAAAAAGAAATTCGTGTGGATATTGATGACAGAGAAGAATCCTTATCAAAAAAAATACGAGAGGCAGAAATGGAATGGACTCACTATATTATTATAATAGGCGAAAAGGAAGTAGTTAACAATATTATTTCGATTAGAGACAGAATAAACAAATCTAATTATGAAAGTACCATAGAAGAGCTAATTGAAAAAATAACCAATCAAATCAGAAATAAACCTTTTCTCCCAATTAATCTACCGGAATTATTATCAAATAGACCAAAAATAATGAATTGAAAATAAACAAAAATAACTCGATTAACAATTTTTTTTAAAAAAATTCAAACAAAATCATGACTTAAAATTCTTAACAAAGTCTGTGTTGCCAAAGTACCTTCTCGATAGTCATTATTTTTCAAACCAGTTTCTACCAAGTCAACTCCAATAAGATTAGAAGATTTATCAATACTATTGATTATTTCATAAATCTGAAAAGGATTTAATCCAAATGGTTCTGCTGTTCCCGTGCATGGTAAATACGAAATATCATATACATCTATATCAAATGAAATATAAACATTTCTTCCTTTTGAATTTTGTTGAATCCATTCTTTAAGTGTATCAAACGAATAATGGCAATTCCATGCATCAAAAGTCTTTATTTGATTTTCGTTGGCAAAAAGATTTTCATTTTTATCAGCTTGTCTTATTCCTATTTGAACTAAATTTTGACCATTTAAATAACCTTCTTTAATTAAATGATAAAATGGGGTAGTATGACAAATTCTCATTCCATTATAAATTGGTTTAAGATCTCTATGAGCATCAAAATGTAATAAAAGAGGATCAAATTTGGAAAATTCTTTAAATATAGAATAAGTAATTGTATGTTCTCCTCCAAGAATTATTGGTCTCTTTTTTTGATGCAATAAAAATGAAATTACATTTGATGCCTTTTCATCAAATTCTTTCCAAAATAATTCCAAGTCATTTATTTGATTAACTTCAGAGATATTTTTAATAGGTAACAACAAATCCCCAAGGTCATATATAATGGCTTTATCAAATATTTCCACATCTTTTTCATATACCAAAGTTTCTATTTGTTTTGCTGAAGTTATTCTAATGGCTTCTGGCCCAAAAGATGTAGTTTTACCAAAAGTAGTTGTTATATCTATTGGAATTCCAATTATGTTTATATTGGATTCATCAAAAGAAATAGGTTTTGGAATATCGCAGAAATTGCATCCTGCATTGGTATTTTCAGGCCTGATAAAAAGGCTTTCTAATAAATCAAAACTGTTCATTGTATTTTTGTTTTTATAAATATTAAATTAAAAAATTTCATTCATATATCAATTCCAAAACAACTCATCTAGATTTGTTTGGCGTGGTTTGCCAATTAGCGATTTAAAATTCAAATTCAAAGATGAAAGAATTTGATCAAATGTTGATTCCATAGTTTCAAGGTATTTTTCTGTGTCTATATCTGTAGGATTAGCTAATGCTACTGGTTTTACTCCATCTATTGTACGTGTTTTAACATAAGAGATAATATCGCCTGTTTTAATCTGTTTACCTATTTCTACTAATTGTTTTGCTGCTTTAATATGTTGAGGAACACCCTTTAGATTTTCCACATCTTTTTCTTTACCATCGACTAAAGATATGGATTTTTCGGACCTTTTTTCAGAATTCTTTATACCATAATTATCAGGCGATTTATTTATCATAACGTTAAAACTCAAGGCTTCTAATGAAATTTTTTTATTTTCTAGATCCTCGGCGATTGATTGAACTATTTTTTTTATTTTTTCTTTAGCCTTTTCAAAATCCTTTTGAGAAAAAACTTCTTTTAAAACATTCAAAATATCATAAAATGCAGACCTTATTATAGGAGGAGTATGCGATTTTTTTCCAGTCAATCCTTTAACATCAACTGTACCATCTTGTAAAACTCCAAGGTAATTCTTCTTTAAATCACTAAATACTACATATCTATATTGCTTATCTATTTCCAAATCAACACCTAATTCTTTTTTTGCCCATGAAGAAATAGTATGTAAACCCTCTTTAGATGGATTTTTCAAAAAAAGAGAATCCGTATCGCCATATATGACTTCAATATTATTCTCATTACATTTTTGGATGGTTTTTATTGTAGTGACTCTTCCAATTGCAGCTGTGGCCTCTGCTACAGGAAGACAATAAAGAGGAAATATTTCTGCCCCCATAACTCCATAAGTAGCATTTAAAATAACTTTAATTGCTTGACTTATTACATTGTAAAGATGTTTATCTTCATTATTTAATGTATTATCTTTTGAAAGATGTTTATAATAATTAACTCTCAAATCCCTTAAAGTTCCGATTAGTATAGAAGTCAATCCTCTTTTTTCTTTACATACCCAATGGTTTGTCTGATCAATATGTGTTAATGGATCTTTTCGACAATTTTCATGTGGACAATTTACTGTTTCATAAGATAGATTATGAACCTTTATTATACTCGGATACAAGCTTGCAAAATCAACAACTACTACATTAAAATGAATTCCTAAAATAGGTTCCACTACTAAACCTCCGCGATATTTTTTTTCTTTTATAATAGCCAAAGTAGAAGAGGTTCCCTTTTTTTGGAGTTCTTCTCTTCGAGGAATTAATATATTTTGTTGCCTATGCTCAAAAAACATCATTGATCTTATCCATTGATTAACTCCAAAACGAGTTATATCTTCAATAGACATGCGTGATATTCTTGAAATAATAATAATAAGTTTCATAAGCAAATTCTCATTAAACGAAGTTAAGCGAAATGTAAGATCTGCATCTTTTAAACAATATTCTGCTAATTTTTCTAAAGGAAGATCGGTTATGTTTCCATCAAAATCTATTTTAGAGTCATTTAAAAGAGCTTCACAGATTGCATTCAACGTAAATTCAGAATATTTATGACTAAATGCATAATTTTGAATAGATCTATTCTGAAAAGTTCTGAAAAGATCTATATGGATACCAGATTTTAAAGATACCGGTTCAGCTTGAATACCTCTTTTAAAGCTTTCTTTCTTTACTAAAAATGGTATCATTTCTTTACCAATTGGTTTTTTTTCTATTGGATCAATAGATTGATCCTGGGCTCGAGCATATAAGTAAGGTAAATCAAAATCATCACCATTATAGGTTAGAACAATGGGATAATTTTGAATGATATCAAATACTTTTAACAATAAATCTTTCTCTGTATCGCATAATACAATTGATGAATTTAATTTTGAATTATCTATATTATTATTTTTTTTTAATACGAAAACTTTTTTAAATCCATCTGATGAAGATAAGCCAACTGCAGTGATAACTTTATCATGATCTTTTGCAGTCGGCATTCTACCTATTTCTGCATCAACTTCTATATCTATAGAAATTCTTTTAATATTAGGAATTGGCTGGTTTAACAATCTTGACCATTTTAAAAGGAATTTATCATACTCATTACTATTAAGATTATTTTTCAATGAAGCTGATTTAAATAAATTATCAAGATACTGATCTACTTTTTTTGGAATTGGAAATTCATGAAAAATTAGACTATTACCAACCCTTTTGTAAAATGCTCCAGGTATTAGACCAAAATCAAAAAGGTAGCTATCATGATATTTTATATCAGCTTCCCAAGAAGTAACCTTTTCTCTAAAACTATTATCTGTGCCACCAATAGAAAGAGGATCAGGAGCTAATATTTTAAGTACATCAATTTCTTTATCATCTATTTCATCTTGTTTCTTAATTTTTTCTATTTTAAATCTGTTTGATTCTTTTTCGACTACTGCATTGACTTCAGTTGCGTAAATTTCCTTTACAAAGCAATATGGTTGATGTTTTTTTCCATCATTATTAATAAAATATTCACTCCAAAAATATACTTGAGAGTCATCAGGGTTATAAAATTTTAAGAATACAGATCTTTTTTCTCCTATATAAAATGCAGAAATTAACAATGAAGGAGTATTTTCAGGAATTTTCTTTAAATAATAATTTTGTTCTTCTTCCAAAGTCAAAGGAGCTTTTATCATCATATCTTTAACTAATACATCCTTTTAAAAATTAATCAATTATTTTTAATAAATTTTTATGTCCATATTATAATTTTATATTTTATTTTTTTATCAAATTATATTTATTAAATATAATTTGCTAATTCCTATATTTTAATTACTAATTTCCAAAATACGGCAAATTTTTGTAAAGATCCCAAGGTTAATATATTGATAATGGAGTATTAATTATGAACGCTTAGTTCGATGACAGCAGCTTCAGAATAGAAGTTTGCTATTAGAA
>Ga0134125_10003924_pt1 | contig 17079 bp, 18 predicted proteins | sample KB31751_FD_96464 | JGI IMG/M metagenome (GOLD analysis project Ga0134125, IMG submission 96464) | Terrestrial soil microbial communities with excess Nitrogen fertilizer from Kellogg Biological Station, Michigan, USA - KB3-175-1 | ecosystem: Environmental > Terrestrial > Soil > Unclassified ...
CGAGGGGCGCCCCGGTGGCTCATGTGGCGAGCCGGCAGCCCGTTATCATGGGCCATGGGTCGCGACCTCCCGGGGGTGGAAAAATCCCAGTTGTTTGAAAGGCTTGGCGAGGGCCACGGCGCGGCCACGACGGTGGTGACCCCCAACCGGCGCCTCGCCCAGTCGCTCGCGCGGGAATTCGCCGCGCGCCAGGCCTCGCGCGGCCTCGCGGCCTGGGAAACGGCCGACATCCTGCCCTTCGAAAGCTGGCTGAGGCGCCTTTGGGACGAGGCGATCCAGGGCGAGGGCGATGGCGCCTTGCCCCTGCTGCTGTCGCCCGCGCAGGAGCTGGCCGCGTGGGAGGAAGCGATCCGCGCCTCGCGCTTCGGCAAGGAGCTCTTCGCGCTGGGCCCCGCGGTTTCGCAATGCCGCGAGGCATGGCACCTGGCGCATGCGTGGCGCATCCCGCTCGACGCCCGCCGGATCCCGAACGACGACGGCCGCGCCTTCCTCGAATGGGCGTCCCACTACGAGCGCGTGCTTCGCGAGCGTGGGCACGGGGATCCCGCGCGTGCCGCGGACCTCCTCGCCCCGCTACTTGCCGGCGCGCGGCTGCGCAAGCCCGCGACGCTCGCGATGGCCGGCTTCGATATCGTGGCGCCGCAGCAGCGCGATTTCCTCGAGCGCATCGCCGATGGCGGCGCCACGGTCGTGGAGGTGACGCTCGGATCTCGCGCCGCGCGCCTCGTGTCTCGTGTCGCGCTCGCCGACGCGGCAGCGGAGGTCGATGCCGCCGCGCGTTGGGCGCGCACCCGCCTGGAAGCCGCGCAGGGATCGTCTCCACGCATCGGCATCGTCGTGCCGGATCTTGCCCGGTCGCGCTCGCGCATCGAGCGCGCGCTCGCCGATGTCCTCGCACCGGGCCATCGCATCGCCGCCGCGGAGCCGGTGCTCCCCTTCAACGTTTCCCTCGGCCTGCCGCTCGATTCCTATCCGCTCGTGGCCGATGCGCTCTACGTGATCGACCTTGCCGGCGCCCACGCGCCCTTCGAGCACGCGAGCCGCGTGCTGCGCTCGCCCTTCATCGCGGGCGCCGAGGCCGAACGCGAGGCCCGCGCGCGCCTCGATGCGCGGCTTCGCCGCCGCGCGATGCCGGAGCTCTCCCTCGATTCGTTCGTGCGCCAGGGCGAGGCCCTGGGGACCGCGCCCGATTTCGTGGGCCGCTTCCGCCGCCTGGCCGAGTTCCGCAAGAGCGATCTCTTCGAGGCGCGGACCGCGTCGGGATGGGCGCGCGCGTTCTCCGATGCGCTGCGCATCGTGGGCTTCCCCGGCGAGCGCACGCCCGGTTCGCGCGAGCAGCAGGCGCTCGCCAAGTGGCACGAGGTTCTTGCGCAATTCGCGACGCTCGAGCAGGTGAGCGGCAAGATGGGCTTCCAGCTCGCGCGCGAGCGCCTTCGCCGCATGGCCCGCGAGGAGATCTTCCAGCCCAAGGCGCCGGAGGTGCCGATCCAGGTGATGGGCATCCTCGAATCGGCGGGCCAGGAGTTCGACCACCTCTGGGTGATGGGCCTCACCGACGATGCGTGGCCGCTTCCCGCGCGGCCCAACCCGTTCATTCCCGTCGCCGCGCAGCGCGCCGCCGGGATCGCGCAGGCCGATCCCGCCGCCTCGCTGGAGCTGGACCGGCGCATCACCCGGGGCTGGATGCAAGCCGCGCCCGAAGTGGTCGTGAGCCACGCGACGATGCACAAGGAAAGCGAGCTTGCGCCGAGCCCGCTCATCGCGATGCTTCCTTCGCAAACGCCGGAAGCGCTCGGCGTGCGCCCGTTCGCGACGTTGCACCAGGCGATGCGCGCCGCCTCCGCCATCGAGACGATCCAGGATGGCACCGCTCCCCCGATCGCCGGGGCGACCGGCCGCGGCGGCACGGGGCTCTTCAAGGACCAGGCGGCCTGCCCGTTTCGCGCCTTCGCGAAGCGCCGCCTCCTCGCCGAGGAAGTGGAAACGCCGCACACGGGCCTGGACGCGCGCGACCGCGGAAATCTCCTGCACGAGATGCTGAAGGCGTTGTGGGACCGGGTCGTCACCCAGGAGCGCCTGGCCGCGATGTCCCCGGGCGACGTCGAGACGCTGCTGGGCGAGTGCGCCGAGCAAGCGCTCACGGCCCTGAAGCGGCGCCGCGCCGAGACGCTCTCGGGCCGCTACGGCGAGCTCGAGCGCGAGCGCCTCGTGCGCCTTGCCCGCGCATGGCTCGAAGTCGAGCGCGGACGCCCGGTGCCGTTCAAGGTGCTGAAGACCGAGGAGGAGTGCGAGGTCGAGTTCGGCGGCGTGCGCGTGAAGGGGCGGCTCGATCGCCGCGACGAGCTCGAAGGCGGCCGCATCGCGGTGATCGACTACAAGTCGGGCGAATGCAAGACCTCGGCGTGGGCGGGACCGCGGCTCGACGAGCCGCAGCTTCCGATGTACGCGCTGGGAGGGCCGGACGCCGGGCGCGTCTCGGTCGTCACCTTCGCGCAGGTCCGTACCGCCGGCTCGAGGTTCCGGGGCCTTTCCGACGCGCGGGACCTCGTCACGGGCGTCACGACGGTCGACAAGGATCGCAGCCAGTCCGTGAAGGAATACGGGAGCTGGGATCGCCTCGTCGCCCACTGGCGCACGCAGCTCGAGGGGCTGGGGCGCGCCTACGCCGCCGGCGATGCGCGCGTCGATCCGAAGAACCTTCGCGTGACCTGCAAGCTATGCGAGCAGCACGCGCTCTGCCGCGTGGCGGAAAAGGCGCCTTTCGGCGCGGCCGCGGGAGACGAGGAGGGCGAAGCCGATGACTGAAGCCTTCGTCGCTCCCGACCAGGCCGAGCGCGATCGCGCGCTCGATGTCGCCCGCTCGTTCATCGTCCAGGCGCCGGCCGGCTCGGGAAAGACCGCGCTCCTCATCCAGCGCTATCTCGCGCTCCTCTCCCGGGTCGAGCGCCCCGAGGAGATCGCCGCCATCACGTTCACGGTGAAGGCTGCCGCGGAAATGCGAAACCGCGTGCTCGAGGCCTTGCGGGCGGCAAGGCATTCACCGCGGCCGGAGTCCGCGCAGGACGCCCGCACCTGGGATCTCGCCCGCGACGCGCTGGAGCGCAACGACGCGCTCGGCTGGAAGCTCGAGGAAAGCGCCGATCGCCTCAAGGTCCAGACGATCGACGCGCTCTGCGCTTCCCTCACGCGCCAGATGCCGGTGCTCTCGCGCTTCGGGGGGCAACCCGAGGTGATCGAGGACGCGACCGCGCTCTTCGCGGAGGCTGCGCGCAACCTGCTCGCCCTGGTCGAGGAGCCCGGCGTGGAGGGCGAGAGCGTGGCGCGCCTGCTGCGCCACCTGGACAACGACGCGGCAACCGCCGCCAGGCTCGTCGCCGAAATGCTCGCGCGCCGCGACCAGTGGCTGCGCACGCTCGTTCGCAAGACGGACCGCCGGTCGCTCGAGCGCGCGCTGGACGAGGTGCGGCGCGTCGCCGTCGAGGAAATGCTCGCCCTGTGGCCCGAGGGCGAGAAGTGCCCGAGCCTCGACACCGATGGCTGGATCGCGCAGGCGCAGGAGTGGACCACGCAAAAGGGCGAGTGGCGCAAGGTCGGGTCCGTCGCCCCTGCCGCGGTTCGTGCCGTGGAAGCGATGCTCGATGCCATGTGCGCCGTGAAGAGCCTGCCGCCGGGAAAGTACAGCGACCTCCAGTGGGATGCGCTGGAAGCGATGCTGCGCCTCGCGCCGCTCGCCATCCTCCAGCTCCAGCTCGTCTTCGCGAAGCACGGCAAGGCCGACTTCACCGAGTTCGCGCTTCGCGCGCTTGGAGCGCTCGAAGGCGAGGAGGGCGCGACTGATCTCCTCCTGGTCCTCGATTACCGCATCCGGCACATCCTGGTGGACGAGTTCCAGGACACGTCCTTCACGCAGTTCAGGCTCCTCGAGCTCCTCACCTCGGGATGGGAGCCGGGCGACGGCCGCACGCTCTTCGTCGTCGGCGACCCGATGCAGTCGATCTACAGGTTCCGCGAGGCCGAGGTGGGCCTCTTCCTGCGCGCCTGGAGGGAAGGCGTGGGCGGCGTCGCGCTGGAGCCCGTGACGCTCTCGGCGAACTTCCGTTCGCACGCCGGCATCGTCGAGTGGGTGAACGATACGTTTTCGCGGGTGATGCCCGTTGCGGCCGACGCGAGGACGGGCGCGGTGCAATACGCGGCATCCCACGCCGTGCATCCCGGGCAGGCGACGGGAGTTCGCATGCACCCCTTCTACGACTCGGACAGCGCGGCCCAGGCGCGATCCGTGGCGGACGTGGCGCGCGAAGCGATGGGCTCCGTTGCCATCCTCGTGCGCAACCGAAGCCACCTTTTGGAGGTGCTGCCGCGCCTTCGCGAGGCGGGCATCGCCTATCGGGCTGTCGAGATCGAATCGCTGGGTCACCGACCCGCGGTATCGGATCTCCTCGCGCTCACGCGTGCGCTCTCCCACCTCGCCGACGAGGTCGCGTGGCTCGCCGTCCTGCGCGCGCCATGGTGTGGCCTCACGCTCGCGGACCTCCTCGCGGTGGCGCCGGGCGAAGCCCCGATCACCGTTTGGGAAGCGCTGCGCGACGATGCACGGCTTGCGAAGATGTCGCCGGAAGGGCGCGCGCGCCTCGAGCGGACGCGCGCCGTCCTCGAGCGCACGCTCCACGAGCGCGGCCGCCGCGGCCTTCGGGATGTCGTCGAGGGCGCCTGGCTCAGCCTCGGCGGCCCGGCGTGCGTCGAGGGCGAAGTCGACCTCGAGGATGCCGGGACCTATCTCGATCACCTCGAAGCGATGGAGGAATCCGGCTCGCTTCCCGGCCTCGAAGCGTTCCGGGAATCGGTGGAGAAGCTCTTCGCGTTGCCGGATCTCGAGTCGCCCGACTGCGTGCAGGTGATGACCATCCACAAGGCGAAGGGCCTCGAGTTCGACACGGTGATCGTCCCGGGGCTCGCGGGCGAGACGAAAGAGGACGACGCAAGCCTCTTCATGTGGATGGAGACGCCCGACGGCGCCCTGCTCCTCGCGCCCATCAAGCCGGCGGGCGTGGACAAGGAGCCGACCTACGACCTCATCAAGCGCCTCGACAAGACGAAAGCCGGCCACGAGCTGGGCCGGCTCCTCTACGTGGCCGCCACGCGCGCGCGCAAGGCGCTGCACCTGCTGGGCGATGCCGCGCGCGACTCGAGGACGGGCGCGGTGAAGGAACCCAGCAGGACGTCCCTGCTGCGCAAGCTCTGGCCGGCGGTCGCGCGCCACTTCGAGCCCGGCGATCCGCGGCGCAACACGCGCGCCGTGGGGCGCACCGTACCGGTCGCCGCGCAAGGGACGCTGCGGCGGTTGGACCTCGACCGTTTCCGTTTCGAGGCGCCCGCCGCCGTCGCATGGAGCGCTCCCGAGGAGCGCGAGGTTGGCGAGCCCATCGAGTTCTCCTGGGTGGGGGACACGTCGCGGCGAGTGGGCAGCGTCGTGCACCGCTGGTTGCAGCGCGTCGCCGACGACGGAATGCGAGGCTGGAACCGGGCGCGCGTCGAGAAGCAGCGGGGCGCCATCCGCGCGAGCCTCGTCGCGGCGGGCGTGATCGAAGCGGAGCTGGACACGGCCACCGCGCGGGTGATCGCCGCGTTGAACGGCGCCCTCGAGGATCCGCGCGGCAAGTGGCTCCTCGGGCCGCATCCGAACGCGCGCAACGAATATCGCCTCACGACGCACGTCGATGGCGTGCGCCGCGACATCGTGATCGATCGGCTCTGGGAAGACCTCGCCGAGACCTGGATCGTCGACTACAAGACGAGCAGCCACGAGGGGGCGGGGTTCGAGAAGTTCCTCGACGACGAGCAGGTGCGCTATCGTCCGCAGCTCGAAGGCTACGCGGCGGCGCTCGGCAAGCCGGGCGCCCGGCGCGGCCTCTACTTCCCGTTGCTGAAAGGATGGCGCGAATGGGGTTCGGAATGAAGAAGGCCGGCCTCGCCGCCGTTGCCGCGCTCGCGGCCGCGAACCTCGCGTGCGCGCAAGGCCTCCTCGAATCGTCGCCGGCCTCGGATTGGCGCCCGCTCGATCCTGAAAGCACGCTCTACCTCGAGCTGCCCTCCGGCCGCGTGGTGATCGAGCTCGCGCCCGCATACGCGCCGGCGAACGTCGCCGCCATCCGCAAGCTCGCGCGCGAGGGCTACTTCGAGGGCGCCTTCGTGATCCGCTCGCAGGACAACTACGTGGTGCAGTGGGCGCGGCCCGAATCGGATCCGCGCGCCAAATCCATGGCGAGCGTGAAGGTGAAGCCCGAATTCTCGCGCCGGATCGACAACACGCTGGAATTCACGCCGCTCGCCTATCCCGATACCTACGCTCCCCAGGTCGGCTTTTCGGGCGGCTTCCCGGTGGCGCGCGATGCCAGGCGCGGCGAGACGTGGCTCGTTCATTGCTATGGATCGGTGGGGGTGGGCCGCGACAACGACGCGGATTCGGGAAACGGCTCGGAGCTCTACGCGGTGATCGGCCAGTCCCCGCGCAACCTCGACCGCAACATCACCCTTGTGGGCCGCGTCGTGCAGGGCATCGAGCGGCTCTCGGTGCTGCCGCGTGGCACGGGGACGATGGGCTTCTACGAGAAGGAGTCCGAGTGGGTCCCGGTCCGCTCGATGCGCCTCGCCGCCGATGTTCCCGCGGGCGAACGCCTGAAGCTCGAGGCGCTGCGAACCGACAGCGCCACCTTCAGGGCCTACGTGGAATCGCGCGCCAACCGCAAGGAGTCGTGGTTCAAGGTCCCGGTGGGACGCATCGGCGTTTGCAACGTGCCGCTGCCGGTGCGCGTCAAGCCGGGCTAGATAACAACCTGCTCGTAGTGGCTCACCGTGGGAAACGGGTCATAGAAATGATGTAACAAATTTTTCCACTGCGGGTACTGCGGCGATTTGCGGAACCCCTCCTCATGCGCCGCGACGCTGTCCCAGCGCACGAGAAGAAGGTAGTGGCCCTCGCGCTCGATGCAGCGCTGCAGCTCGTGCGACCGGTACCCGGGCATCGAGGAGATGATCGCCTGGGCCTCCCGGAACGCCGCTTCGAACGCGTCCGCCTGCCCGGGCCTCACCTGTAGCGGCGCGGCTTCGAGAATCATGGCGATCATGCTACTCCGCGGAGAGTCTCTGAAGGTCCAGACCGCATGCGCGAGCCGGTTATTCCCGCTCCGCGCGATTTCTTCGCATGCAGGAATAAGCGCCCCCCGCATCCGGTAATGCCCTCGTGAAAGCGAGGCGATCAAGTGACCGATGCGAACCGGGCGGCGCGATTCCAGGCGGCCGCGCTGCCCTACATGGATGCCGCCTACAACCTGGCGCGCTGGCTCACGGGCAACGACCACGAAGCACAGGACGTTACCCAGGAGGCTTTCCTGCGGGCGTTCAAGTTCTTCGACGGATTCCGCGGCGGCGATGCGCGAACCTGGATCCTCACGATCGTGCGCAATACCTTCTACACCGAGTACCGGAAGGCGAGGGGCCGCGACGAATCGACGGAGTTCGACGAGGAGTACCACTCGCCGGACGACGACGGGATCATCCCGGCCATGACGCGCCCCGAGGCGGACCCGGTGTCGATCCTTTCCGGGCGCGAGAGCGTGCGGCTCCTCGACCAGGCGATCCAGGAGCTGCCCGACGAGTTCCGCGAGGCGCTCGTGCTGCGCGAGATCGAGGACCTCTCGTACAAGGAGATCGCGGCGACGCTGGACGTGCCCATTGGCACCGTGATGTCGCGCATCGCGCGCGGCCGCGGATTGCTGCTGAAAGCATACAAACGATTGAGCGGAGAAAGCCATGAATTGCGCCGAAGCGCGAAGCCGAATTGCCGGTTACGTTGACGGGGAGCTCGACACCCTCGGGTGCACGCGCCTCGATGCGCACGTGAGCGGCTGCCGCGCGTGCCAGCGCGAGCGCACCCAGCAGGTCTTCGTCTCGCAGGAGCTGCGCCGCGAGCTCACGCGCTTTCGCGCGCCCGCGGGGCTGCATCGCCGCGTCCGGGAAAGCCTGCGCACGCGCGACGACGGTCGCGTCGATACTTGGCTGCAGCGCCTGCGCTGGGGCTCCCTTGTTCCCGCTGCGGGTGTCGCGCTCGCCACGCTCGTCTCGGCGAACGTCTTTTTCCTGGCCTCGCTTCCCTCCGCCGAGGACCGGGTCGCCGCCAACGTGCTCGACAGCCACCTCCGGGCGTTGATGAGCGCGCGCGCGATCGATGTCGTGTCCTCCGACGAGCACACGGTGAAGCCGTGGTACGCCGGGAGGCTCGATTTCTCGCCGCCGGTGACGGACTACGCCGCCGAAGGCTTCGCGTTGGTGGGCGGCCGGATCGACTACGTCGAGGGGCGCAGCGTCGCGGCCCTGGTCTACCAGCATCGCAAGCACCTCGTCGACGCGTTCGTCTGGCCCTCGGCCGGCTCGTCGTCGAAGGTGCCCGCCAGCCTCGAGCGGCGCGGCTACAACCTCGTGCACTGGACGCGCGACGGCATGACCTACTGGCTCGCCTCCGACCTCGAGGCGGGGGAGCTCATGCGCCTCGAGGCGTTGCTCGCGTCTTCGTCCGCCATGTAGCGGCTCCGGAATATTCGTCGCGCGGATGCGTCTTTTCACCTGCATCCAACCCACGAACTTTCCGGAGCTACTCATGATCTCTACCAAGCTTGTCGATCGCATCGCGATCGCCGCCATGTTCACAGTCTCGGTCGCCGTTCCGCTCGCCACGCTCACGCCGTTCGCGGCGAACGCGAAGACGGGCGCTCCCGCATCCACCGTCGCACTCAAGGTCTTCGCCAGCCGCCATGCGCTCGGCGACGACGACTTCCGGCAGATCCGGCCGGGAATGAACGCCTCGGAGGTGCTCGCGCTCATCGGCCAGCCCTACGCGAAGACGCGCTTCGATGCGACGAAGACCACGGCGTGGGACTACCGCTACCGGGACGCCTGGAACTACGACGCGGATTTCTCGGTCATCTTCGACGACACCGGGCTCGTCGTTGGCAAGGTCAGCGTCCGCGACGTCCAATGAGCACGCGCTGGCCGCTGCATCTCGCGATCGCGTCGCTTTCGCTCGCCGCCGGGTTGCCGGCGGCGGGCGCCGGCGACGCGGCACGCGGCAAGGATCTCTACGAGACGGACTGCACCGTGTGCCATTCGGTGGACCGCAACAAGGTGGGCCCCGCGCACAAGGGCGTCTTCGGCCGCAAGGCGGGCTCGGCGCCGGGCTATTCGTATTCGGCTGCGGTCGCCTCCTCGGGCGTGGTGTGGAACGAGGAGACGCTCGCCCGCTGGCTCACGGATCCCGAGAAATTCATTCCCGGGCAGAAGATGGGCGTGTCGGTTCCGGACGCGAAGGAGCGGGAAGACCTCGTCGCTTACCTGAAGACCTTGCGGTGAAGTGAAAAAAAGGGCCGCCAGGGAGGGGGCGGCCCCAACACCGCGCTTCAACTCAGAAGGTGTGGCGGATCCCCATCACGTATCCAATGCTTGTCGAGCCGGGAGCGGCTCCGAGCCCCGCGGCATTGGCGAACTGGTAGCTGCCGCGCGAATTGTTGGCGACGCGCGTGTAGAAGAGGTAGAGATCGGTGCGCCGCGACAGGGTGTTGCTGTAGCCCACCGAGACCTGGCGAGCTCCCAGGCCCGAGGTATTGCACGCCGAGCCATCGAAGCGCGTGCAGCTCCCGTCCTGGGCCTTGCCGGCCAGCGCGCGGATCGTGCCCGCAGCGCCCACCTTCTGCACGAGCGTGAGCGCGATCGCGCTGCGGCGATAGCCGTTGAAGGCGCCCGGCGCGGCGCCGTCCTGGCTCTTGGCGTAGCGAAGCCTCTCGCCCATGACGCCCACCTGCGTGCCGCCGGCCTTCACGCGCGCGATGAGCTTCTCGCCGTGGTCGCGCGACGACGCGGCGCCGTTCACCGTCGCGGCCTGCGCGGAAGGAACCAGCGCATCCAGGCCGAAGTAGTCGTCGTGGCTTTCGTATGCGTAGCCGAGGTAGAAGGCGCCGTTCTCGTACTCGATGCTCCCCGAGACAATGTCGGGGTTCACCAGCGCAGTGCGGGCCTCGTTGACCGAGTAGGCGACGCGCACGCTGAGGTTCGCGACCGTGGGCGACCAGTACTGGACGCTATTGCCCTGGCGGCGCTCGAAGGAGGCGTTCGCGGCATTGGCGAAGGAGCGCCCGTCGCCGCTCGTCCCCGGGGCGCCGGTCGTGACCGGGCCCACGCCGAATCCGGGCGTGCCGATGAGGGCGCCCGTATAGGTGATGCCGGTGAAGTACATCGGGTCCACGGCGCCCGACATCGTCTTGTAAGGCGTGTCCCATTGGCCCATGCGAATCGAGCCCCACGCGCCGTTCAGGCCGATCGCCGTGTTGCGCGAGGCGATGCTGCTTCCGCCCGCGTCCACCGCGACGCCGGATTCGACCTGGAAGAACGCCGAGAGCGTGGGGCCGATCTTTTCGGAGCCGCGAAAGCCGAGGTTCGACGAGTTCTGCGTCACGCGATTGCGCGTGGGGACGTTCACTCCCGTGGGAGCGATGCCAAGGAAGCCGGGCGCGAGCGTGCCCGCGGCCGTCGCATCGCGCGCCTGCACGCTCTCGAAATCGACGTTGAATGTGCCGTATATCTGCGTCGCGGACTCCTGAGCGAGCGCCGGAGCCGCCGCGAGGGATGCGGCGAGGGTGAGATACTTCAAGTGCGCCTCCTGGATGTTTGGAGAGTGGATGGGCCGCCGGATTCGGCGGCGCCATCCAAGACGCACCGGGCGCGGGATTATTCCCGCGACGTCGACTTCTCTTTCGCCTTTTCGTCCTTGCCCTTGCGCGGGTCGTTCGCGGCGACCGTCTCGTGGCCCGCGCACTGGGAAGCCAGGGCGCCGGTGAAGGGCGAGGTGTTGCCGTCGGTCAGCTGGCGTTGCTGCTCGAACCACGCGGATTGCTTCGCCTGCTCGCACGCGTTGGCGGCTTGCGAGAGGAGGGGAAGGGCGGAAATGCCCGCGAGCAGGGTGAAGGAGATCGCGCGGGTACCGCGGAGGATGGAGGACATGGTGTTGCTCCTTTCGGAATGGTCGGGTTGAGGATCGCTGCCGTCATGCAAGACGCAGCGCGGCCCGACTTATTCCGGAGGCGGAGGGCTACTGGCCCTCAGGCGGCTGCCACAGCTCGACCTTGTTCCCCTCGGGATCCATCACCCAGCCGAAAATCCCGAACTCGGACTCGTCCACCTTCTCGAGCACCTGGCAGCCTTCCTTGCGCAGCACCTCCAGGAGGGCGCGAAGATCCGCCACGCGATAGTTGACCATGAAGGTGGAATTGCCGGGCGCGAAATAGGAGCCATCGCCGATCGACCACGCGGTCGTGCCGTTCGCGGGCGCGCCGGCCGCGTCGACCCAGCGGAAGGCGGCGCCACCCCAGTCCTGGACGTCGATGCCGAGATGGGTCTTGTACCAGGAGAGGAGCTTTGCCGGGTCCCTGGCGCCCAGGAAGACCCCACCGATGCCCGTCACTCGCTTCATGCGACACCTCCCGGATTGAAATCCCACGGCGTGCGCAGTGTAACGCCATGATCGATAATCCGCGCGTGATCCAGGACGAGCATCGACATTCTTCCCCGGCCGCCCTGGCGGGCCGTGCCCTGGGCGCGATCCCGCCATCGGCGCTGGTGCTGGTCGGCATCGTCAGCGTCCAGCTGGGCTCGGCGTTGGCGAAGCACCTCTTCGGCGCGGTGGGCAGCTTCGGCACCGTGGCGTTGCGCCTCTTCTTCGCGGCGGTGGTGCTGCTGCTGTTGTGGCGGCCGTCGCCGCGCCTGGACCGCCGCACGTGGACGGTGGTGCTCGCATACGGCGTGATCCTCGGTTCGATGAACCTTTGCTTCTACCTCGCGCTCACCCGGATCCCGCTGGGGATCACGGTCACGATCGAGTTCCTCGGGCCGTTGGCGGTCGCCCTTGCCGGGTCGAGGCGATGGCTGGACGCATTCTGGGCGCTCCTCGCGGCGGCGGGGGTGGTCCTGCTGATGGAGGGGCGCGGCGGCCTCGACCTGGTTGGTTTCATGTTCGCCCTCGCCGCGGGAACGTGCTGGGGCCTCTACATCCTGCTCACCGCCGCGCTGGGCCGCCACACCACGGAAGGCAATGGCCTCGCCCTGGGGATGGCCGTCGCGGCGTTGGTCGCCGTGCCCATCGGCGTGGCCCAGGCCGGAGCGGCGCTGGTCGAGCCGTGGGTGGTCGCCGCGGGCCTTGGCGTGGCGCTCCTGTCGTCGGTGATCCCGTATTCGCTGGAGCTGGAGGCGCTGCGCAAGATGCCGTCGCGCGTGTTCGGCATCCTGATGAGCCTCGAGCCGGCGATGGCGGCCCTCATCGGCCTCGTCGTGCTCCACGAATCGCTGCAATGGTCGCAGTGGATCGCTGTGCTCTGCGTGGTGGCGGCATCGGCGGGAGCCACGCGAGGAGCTCGCGCGGAGGTCTGATCGGCAGGCTACCGGGCGTTGTCGCTCACTCCACCCGCCGGAACCGCAGCACCGACCGCTCCTTCGCTTTCGCAGCCTCGGCCTCGCGGGTGCGCGACTGCGCGTTCGTGACGAGCGACCCGATCAGGACCTCGGCGCACTTCGCGATGTCCGCGACCGCGCGCTCGAACGCCGCCTCGTTCGCCCTGGACGGCCTCGTGAAGCCGCTCAGCTTTCGCACGAATTGCAGGGACGCGTCGCGGATCTCCGCCTGGGTGGCCGGCGGCTCGAAGTTGAAAAGCGTCTTTATGTTGCGGCACATGGGAAGGGCTCCGTCCAGCCAGGCTTCATCGAAGGGGTCTCACCCGTCACATACCCCAATTGAATCTCGCCATGACCAGCGAGAATGTCGCGATGGCGATCACGCCTCCACCGGGGAGGAGCCACAGCCACCTGAATCGTCCGGTCACCACAGCCCCGATGACGCCAAGAAGGGCGGTCGCCCCGCTTAGCCAGAAAAGCGGGAGCATTATGAACCGTGTCAAATGGTCGCGACGCCATCCTTGCTCGAGAAGAACGGCCTCGGACAGGAGCAGCACCAGTGAAACCGCGAGACTGGCCCAAAGGACCAGCAATAGCCACTTTGGAGTTGTCGACGTTCTAGCCACGGTGCCAGTCGCGCTCGACACGCTTGCCGCGATTGATTTTCAAGGTTTCCACGAGTTCCGCGACGGTAGTCAAGCCACAGCCCCTCACGGTCACCACCTGGGCGAGACGCTCCTGGAGCCACAGGCCGGACATCGCCCGCTGCAAAGTGTATGCGCCGGAGACGGTGCCTGCGTTTCCCGGGCCGGCAAACCGTTCCCGCCGGGCTTCGAGCGGCGATCCGTCCTCGTCGAAGAATCGCCAGAACCCATCGTCCACGTCCACGCCCTTGCAGTGCGCCGCTGCGTGAGCGATGGACGGAAAGGCGTGCAATCCACCGTCGTCATTGTCCAGCGCGAATACCATGTGCCTTCTAACGCTTGAGTTGAGCGGCCGGTGCGGTCACGATGCTTCGCGGTACGCTCCAACGCGTTGTTAGGCTGCAACGTCTATGTAGTCGACCTGGCTCGATGGCGGCGGAAAGGGAATGCCATCCTCACGCATGCCAGAGAGGTGCAGTTCAATCGCCTCACGGATCGACTGCTGGACGTCAGCCACTGAGTCTCCCGTTGCGATGCACCCAGGCAGATCGGGCACGTACGCCGAATAGTTCTTCTGGGCTTTCTCGATCACGACTGCGTAGCGCATAGGTTCCTCATTTCTTGAGGCCGGAATGTTTCAGAATGCTGTTTAGTGTACCCGGAGCTATGTTGTCACTGGGCTTGCCGTGAACCGTGACTCGGCCAGGTTTGGACGGATGTCTTAGCTGACGGCGACTCCCGCGCGTAGTCACGATGTACCACCCGTCGTCGCCGAGCAATTTGAGGATTTCGCTGACTTTGGGAGGCATCCCCGGGTAACGCTGCCTCGCCTCGTTTCGATGACGCCCCCTGGTTGCAGCCTAACGGCCGCTCCAACGAGATGTTAGGCAGCTTCTTCATGCGGCCACCCCGGAAAGACCAGAACTCCCGGATGACACTTCAACGCGCGGGCGAGGACCTTCGCACGCTCGACACCCAGACGCACGCGATCGTTCTCGATGGCTGAGATAGTCGCCTGAGGAATTCCCGACGCCTCGGCAAGCTGATTCTGGCTCATCTCCTGGAGCTCGCGAAGAATACGAACCGATTCTCCGACGCTCACCGAAACCCGCTTCTTGGCGGAGCGATAGTCTTTCATCAAGGTCTCCGATAGTCGTGGGCGGTGATTGACGCAACCTGAAACAGCGTCTCTTCCGCGACGACGCGATATATAACTCGCCACTGATCGCCCAACCGGGACGAGCGGTGACCCTTCCACTGGCCGGAAAGCGCCTCGTCGCGAAAGCCTTTGATGACGCGCAGGCCCATTGGCCCCGACATCGCGGCGACGTCCTTCCATTTTTCGTAGCGTTTCAGGATTTCGAGAGGCGCGCTTGTAGCCTGCTTGTCGACGCGACGGTGTTCCTCAATACGCCACATGCCATATTGTGCCTATATCATATATGGCATGTCAAGCCTCGCGACTGCCCGAAGCTGCCTAACGATTGAGTTGAGCGGCCGACCACGATGACCGTGCCGCGGCAAGACGCGGCCCACCGACGTCCCACGGCCGCTCCAACGAATTGTTAGCCATCCACAGCCACCTTTGCCGTCGCCCAGTCCGCAATGTAGAAATCGCCACTCGACCACGGTGGAGGCTCCGACAGTTTCGCCTCCCGCTCAAATAGCAGAAACACCGAAACTCCAGCTGAATCTATGGGGCGTTTCAACTCGCGGCTTCGAACTAGGCATTCGGAGTAGCTTCGACTCGCGTACGTAATTGGATCGTCAAGCCGCAAATGAAGCCAGTCGGATCCCCAGTCCGCAAGAGCAGCTTGTCCAAGCACTCGGCCAGACGTCGGTAGCCGGGCGGCGAGTTCGATGTTCTCGCCAGCCGCGATAATGATGCGGCGCCCAAGAAGGTCTGAGTAATCAAATTCACGCTGTTTCAGACCTGCCGACATCACTTTTCCGATTCGATTGAAACGGCGCCGGTGCCGATGTCGCGCACGCTATACGAGGCATCCCCGTACTCGAATTGAAGCGACGTCGGGCTGTCCCATCGCCGGAATTTGAACTCAGAGTATTCCGATTGGGTTGATGGCCTCAACCTATCGATGACAGTCGACATGGGCAATTCAAAGCCGGCGACGATGCGAAGGCAGCAGCCCTCATCACCGTACGTCAGAGTGTCGAATCGAAGAATCGGGGCCGCATGGACAATTCCCGAGCGGCCGGCCACGATGGCCGTGCCGCGGGAAGACGCGGCCCACGAACTTGTCCCGGCCCCTCCAACGAGATGTTAGGCATCTCGTTACAGGTCATTCGGGGTGATGCCCGTGTGCTTGGCGATTCGAGCAAGCATTTTGGGGCCAATTTCTTCTCCGTCGTGAAATGCGAAGACGAAATCTGCGTATCCAGCGCGGCTAAGCGTGCGATGCGACCCGGATTGACGCTTGAGTTGCCACCCGACGCCTAGCAACGCCGCATAAACGCGACGCGCCTTCGTCGATGGCCAGGAGGTCACGCAGCAATGCTGAAGGTGATCGCCTGGGGTCCGGTCTCGTTGTTCTCGAGACGCTCTGCCAAGACACGGAGGGCTAAAACTTGCGCTTTGGCCATTGCGTCATTCTTCGAGTCGCCGTACGCAAGAACGCCAGGCAGCTGCGGCACTTCCGCAAGCCACCGGCCGTCGTCTTCGCGCTCGCATTCGATCTCAAAGTTCATGGCAGTGCGTATTTTACGCCGCTGCTCACGAAATGCCTAACGCCTGAGTTGAGCGAACGGCCGCGCTACCGCTTGCCGCATGCAGAGCCAGCCAACTGCTTGTTGGCAACAAGGGTGCGGCCCGAGATGGATCACGGTACGCTCCAACGCGTTGTCAGGCAGCACGAATGATGAAACCAACCGCATACAGTAGCCCCACAAGAATTGCTCCCGGCCCGCTCTCAATCTCAAATTCTCTGCGTCGACTCTGAGTCGTGACCGGGCGCTTGAACCATTGGGCGCGTGCCGCAAATACGAAAAAGCACGCTACGCACCATGTGCCTATGTACGGCGCGACTTCGAAGTCTAGGGCCCACCACAGCGAGGCACACGCCGCATACAACTGCGGGCACATACCGAGAACAATTACAGCAGGCCACTCAAGGGAAGGAATGGCCTCGGAGCTCAGCACAGCCATTCCCGCACCAAGCAGCGGCGCACCGACGAGTAAGACCACGACCACCCATTCCATTGGCGCGATGTGCATCTCGTGCTGCCTAACGGCTGCCTTGAGCGGCCGGCCACGGTGACCTTGCCGCAGCGGCGCGCATCATTTCCCGGGCGCGCCGCTGCGGGCCAGGGTCTTTCCCGGTCCGCTCGAACGCGTTGTTAGACGTCGTTCCTTCACCAATTTCACCTGGACGGTGTATCCAAGCGCCTTGGCATACTTCTGCAAGGTGGCGATGGACGGCGAGTGCTTTGGCTCGGCAGATTCGAGCCTCGCAATGGCCGATTGCGTGGTTCCGATCCGCTCGGCGACCTCGGCCTGGGTCAGCCCGGCTTCGGCCCGAGCGCGCAGCACTTCGTCGAGGAACGCAAACTCGTCGGCGGCCGCGTCGTATGCCGCTCTCACGCCCGGGCGAGAAAGTGCGCGTCGCTTGAACTGTTTGAGGCTGCTGGTCATGTCACTTCCTTCATTCGTCGCCGCGCTATCTCGAGCTCCTTGGGCGGTGTCTTCTCCGACTTCTTCACGAATTGGTGAAGAATGACGATGCGACGGTCAACGACCGTGCAGTAGAAGACCCGCGCAATTCCCTCCGCGGCCTTGATCCGGAGTTCGAACAAGCCGCCACCCATCGCGCGGGTGTGCGGCATTCCCAGGTCTGGACCGAACAACTCCATTCGTTCGGCATATCGGATGAATCGCGCGACGAATCCGGGTGCGAGGTCGAGGATCTCCGCCTCGACGCGGTCGTTGAAG
>Ga0134125_10003926_pt1 | contig 17065 bp, 14 predicted proteins | sample KB31751_FD_96464 | JGI IMG/M metagenome (GOLD analysis project Ga0134125, IMG submission 96464) | Terrestrial soil microbial communities with excess Nitrogen fertilizer from Kellogg Biological Station, Michigan, USA - KB3-175-1 | ecosystem: Environmental > Terrestrial > Soil > Unclassified ...
GAGTTGTAGCCACGGTCCTTGACCAGATGTTCTAATAATGCGCCGACGCCGACCGCGAAATCGGGCACTGACCTTGGCGCGCTTTGCAGACGTCCTGCCGCTGGAAAAGCGTTCCAGTCGACGTCTTGCCACATCTCGGTCAGAAACACGTCGGTATGAAGCTCCTTGCAAATGTCGAGGATCTTGTACAAAGTGCGCATCTCATCGTTGTCCCAATCGAACCGGCCGCGCTCCGGTTCGTACATGCGCATGGAGACCTCCACCCGTATGAAGTCGAGCCCCAGCCAGCGCGCGTGCCGCCGTAGATCGTCCCATGCCGCGCTATATTCGAGCGGCGGATTACCTCCCCAGCCGCTCCCGCGCGAGTTGCGGTTATTCCGATTTAAGTCTTTGTACCAATATGCGGCCGGTCCCATGGCATGCCAAGAAGCGCCAGCGCCGCCAGCCATTGTATGGATCACCCGGCTGGCGTTCACATCGATCTGAACGAGCGCCTGCGCAGCGGTGGAGGGCCGCAGTATAAGCGCTGCCATGACGGGGATTGCCCATAACGATCGGCGTGTTCTTGGCCTGGCTTCTTTACCTGGGGCTATCGCCGGAATCGACAAGTGGTTCATAGGCGCTCGATTCTCGTGGTTCATCGCCGCATTGTTTCATAAACTGTCGCTTCGTCGTGGTCCAATCGAGATCTGAGGGATCGCTAGCGGTGAGCAAGTTGCTCTAACCCGATGCGTTGCAGGCAAGCTGTGTAGGGGCTGGGCATGCCAGGCCCAAAAGTGGCTTTAGTAAAACGGCATTAGCGTAATATTTATCGGGAGCTATCCGCCGCTATTTACAAATAATTTACGCGGCGCCAACAAGCTATTCTGTTTCGCCTAATAGAATCAAAGATAATTGCCTCGGAACTCCGGTAACATCTGTCGAATGCGAACAGATGCCGATGACGGCGCCGTCAAGCCGGGGCGTGGCTGATGAATGCGTTCTTTGCCGCCAAGGTCGAGGCGCGCATTTCGATGTCCATCTGGATCCGGGCTGTGCTACGCCAGAGAACCGCTGCGGCATCCGCGAGATCGGTTGCCTCCGGCTTCGAAACTCCTAAACGACAAGTGATAAATTTACTTCGCGGCTAGGCGCCAGGCTGCTTGGAACAATCTCCCGCGGTCCGGCTTACGGCGAGCGCCGAATATCATAGCCTAGTCAACGTTTCAGGAGCACAAACAATGCCTAACAAGCAAAACAAACCGATTCTCGTTACGGGGGCGACCGGACGCCAGGGAGGAGCGGTGTTCCGGTCGTTGCAAAACAAAGGCTTTCCCGTTCGCGCGATGACGCGTGAACCCGAAAAGCGGGAAGCGCGGGACTTGATCGGCAGCGGCGTAGAAGTGGTGCGCGGCGATATGGACGATCCGGGCTCGTTGACGCGAGCGCTCGACGGCATGTACGGCGTGTATTCGATGCAGTACGCAAGGCACGGCGCGGAGACGGAGGTTCGTGAGGGCATTAACCTCGCAGATGCCGCAAAAAAATCGCAGATCAGCCACTTCATTTATAGTTCAGTGGGGGCCGCCGACCAGAACACCGGAATTCCTCATTTCGAGAGCAAAGCGAAGATTGAGCAGCACGTTCGCGACACGGGCCTTCCTTTCACGATTGTGCGGCCTGTCTTTTTTATGGAGAACTGGCTTGCGATGCGGGGACAGATTGAGTTGCGCACTCTGGCGTTGCCGTTGAATCCCGATACAAAGCTACAAATGATAGCCGTGGATGACATAGGAGCGTGCGTCAGCGCGGCGTTTGAGCATCCGGGCAAATATCAAGGGCGGACGATTGAGATCGCCGGAGACGAGCTATCCATGACGGATCTGGCGCGGGCGTTCAGCCGCATCACCGGAAAAGATGTCCATTACATGCAGGTCCCATGGGATCAGTTCAAGCAGCAAGCCGGGCCGGAGATGACAAAGATGTACCGCTGGTTTCAAGACGTCGGCTATCACGTCGATATCGCGGCACTGCGGCAGGAGTACCCGAATCTTATGTCGTTCGATCGATGGCTGAACACTAATTGGAAGAGGGCCTGACCGAGTTTTTCGTCAAGACGATTGCATCACGAATTGTTCCATGGACCGGAGGATTCCGTCGGGTTCCGCAATCCCGGTGGCGGCGATTTCTTCGGCGCGCGCCTGCGTGCCGGAAACGGCGTAGATCCTGAGCTCGTCGGCATTCCCCGAGGGCCGCAGGTGGGCTACGTCCCCGTTTGCGAACGTAATGCGCACGCCGTCCGTATAATTCAGCCGCGCGATGGCTCCGAACCCTGCTTCTGGAGTGAAGAAATGCGACAATTGCCGCCTGATCTCGCGAGCACGATTCGCCAAGCCGTGTTGGTCGCGTATCTCCATCCCATCGTTATCGAGCAGTGCGATCCGATCGGATTCAAATTGCACATCCCGCACGGCCGAATCGGCCAGCGAAAATCGCTCGACAATCGCCAGCCCAATTCGCCTGGGGACCTGCTTTAGAAGAGCCGCGCGGCTGAAGCGAGGGGGAAGGCGATTGAACAAATCCGCCAGAGACAAACGTTTCTCGTGGGCGCTGAACAGAACAGCTAAAAGTGGAAGAACGGCATCGCGTGTGGGAAGCGCGGCAAGCACGTTGCCGTTCCGTTCGATGGCGGACCCGGTAAGAAACCCGCCGTTTGCCTCCCAGCCGCAAATCGCTCGTCTTCCTTTATCTTGTGCCCGCTCCATACCGGCGATTACATAGGGCGAGCCGATGCGGGTTTTCGGTTCGAGGACCGGCTCGAGAGGGCTCCGGTCGATCGCGTCGTTGCAACTGATCGGCACAACCACTGCATCGGCGCGCAGGTATTCAGCGACGACCATGCCCAGTAGGTCTCCACTAAAGAATCGTACTTGGTTACTCGAACGATCGATTCCAAGGAGCAGGGGGCGATCACTGTCGCCATCGGTTGAAAGGACAGCATCGAAACGGCCATACTTCGGAGCGGCTTCATCCACCAGGGCTTGAATGAGTGCAAGTTGGGCGGCATCGATGTTTTCCGTGTCGATAGGGACGAAGCTTTCGCTACGGCCGGTCGAAACCACATCCGCCCCAAGCCGCCGCAGGATTTCAGGCGCGAGATCGCGTCCGACCGCCGAGTGCTGATAGAACAGAAGCCGCATTCCGCTCAACGATTGGCCGGCAAAAAATCCGGTGTAACGCCGAATGTAGGCCAAGCGCGCCTCATCGCTTGGCGGAGGTAAGTCGGAATGACCCGATTTGAATCGACCCGATGCATCGAACGCCGATGACGCGAACGGCTCGTTGTACAAGCTTCGGCGCACGTGCTCGACGGCGCTTCCGATCGGTTGTTCATGTTCCTTCAGCAGTTCGCCGCGGGAGGTATTTGTTTTGTAGCCGTTCCGGTCGAAGGGGATATGGCTGCCGGTAATCATGATGCTGCCTTTCCCGCGTGAGATCGCCAAGTTGGCGAGCGCCGGAGTCGGTATGGCGCCCATGTTTACGGGCTTCATTCCGGCATCGTGAATGGCGCGGACGACAGCCTGGGCGAGTTCTCCACGACCGCGCTCCTCCCGTACATATTCCGTGGAACTGGGCCGCAGGTCGCAGGCAAAGTAAAGCTCCTGCCCGCGGACAATCCCGCCTTGGGAGAGAGGCAGGGATTGCAGATACCGCAATTCCGCGAGCGCGTTGATGTATATCTCGAGCTGAGTGAGATCGGCCACCAGGCCGCGGCGGCCACTGGTGCCGAAGCGTAGCACTTCGGGCGTGTAATTCAAATGCGAGCGCAACGAGTTAACGGGCGGCTCACATAATTCAGAGTTCATCGTATATTTTGCGTCGCTAAGGAGTCGCCTCAACTACACACGCGTGGCGCAAGCTTCAGCTTGCAACGGCGAACTTCAGTTCGCCGGGAGGGGCAGTGAACTGCCCGTCAGCACGATGAATCGTGCGCCACGGAGCCTCAGCCACTTATGTCCGGAGACTCAGTTTCAGCAAGGCTTGGTTTCCTTCCTCTTGCTCCAGGCGCTCACGGCGGCGCGCGAGGATTGCTGTTTCATGGGCCAGCAGCGCTTTTTTCAAGCTGATGCCACCGGAGAAACCGCCGAGTTTTCCGCCAGCGGTCACGACGCGATGACAAGGCACAATCAAGCACAGATGGTTGCGTCCGTTTGCTTGCCCAACGGCGCGCATGGCGGCGGGACGGCCAACTGCCTCCGCGATTTCGCCATAGGTGCTGCTCGATCCGAACGGCACGCGCCTTAACGCCTTCCACACGTCCACCTGGAACGGCGTTCCCTCAAATTCGAGCGGCAAATCAAATTCGAGCTGGAAACCCAACATGTAGTCTTCCACCTGCGCCGCGGCGGCGTCGAGCAGACCCGATCCTGTACCGGCGGGCCACCGGGTCACGCCGCGATCGGCGCCGAGATGCCATAGGAATTCATCCTGAGTACATGGATGGCCCTCGGCATCCATTGCGGTGCGCCAAATGCGGCCCTCACGCGCGGCAAGATACACGCGCAGACGTTCTCCGCCGGCGAGCCGACCTTCTACGGAAGTCCAGAAGATCATTGCTCCACTTTACAACGCTGGTTGGCCGCCTCGGGGGGATGTGCTTGCTTCGTCAACCATGGCGCGAAGCAGCCGCCACGCGCCGTGTGAGTCCCCGTTCCGAATGAGCAAAAGCGCGTCTGAATCGACGAGACGATACCAAAGATGCCGCCTTATTTCGAAATCGGGAATCGAAGCTGCGATATCACTGCGTAGCTCACCCAGCATTTCCGTGAATGCGGCGTACTCTTCGCCGATTTCGCGTTCCAGCCGTTGCCTGAGGCGGACAGCGAGCGCCGGCGCAGCGCCATCAGTAGAAATTCCAACCGTTAGCGGCCCGCGCGAAAGCACCGATCCAAAAGTGAAGCGGCAATGCTCGGGATCGTCAGCGGCATTGCAGAGCACCCCGCGCGCCTCGGCGAGCTTGAAGATTTCCGCGTTATCTTCCCGATCGGAAAGAACCAGAAAACACGAATCGAGATCGGCCGGATCGAAGTATCGCTTATGCCACACCAGTTTGCCTTCACGCGCCAAATTGGCGATAGATTCGACCGCCGCCGGGTTCACGTAAACCACTTCGGCTCCGCGTGCGACAAGAGTCGCGATTTTTGACGGAAGCTCAGGGCCTTCACCCACAACCAGGCAGCGCTTCCTTTCGACTTTGAGGAAAACGGGATAGCGAAAGTTCAGGCTCGGGCTCACACTTCCGATTGTCGCGCGGAAGGTTGTCTGACACGATTCAGTTTACGGCCGCGGTCGAACTCACCTGTGCCGCCGGGGACGGCGGCGTTGCGATGAGATTCGCCGTCACGTCGTATTTGCCGCCACGGGCAATGTTCAGGACTTGTCCATGCGCGAGATAGGGCTGAATTGCGGTTGGATTGCTGTATTCCAGCTCTTCGCCGCCGTCGATCGCAACGAGTGTGTATCGTCCCGGAACAATATCGGGCAGCGTGAAGGTGCCATCACTGTCGCTCTGGTCGCGCCGGGTTAAACCGGGCGAGTATTGAATATCCTGCGGCAGCAGCAACACCATCGCTCCGGCGAACGGTTTTCCGCCCTGCTCCACTTTTCCGTTGAGCGTGGCGGCCCCGGCGCCGATCGAGATGGTCAACGCGACCGTGCCTGAGGCGGGAAGCTCGACTGTTCTGCCAGCCGATTTTGCGCCCGTGGCCGAAATGCGATCGATGTAATAGCCGGGAGCTTGCGTAAGGCCGATCTCGTATTTGCCGCCCCGAAGTTGTCCGCCTCCCCAACTGAGCTGTCCCTTTCCCGTATGTCTCGCCGCCGACATCGTGCCCGTTGCCGAGTCGATCAGCACAATCGCCCCGGACGCGGGAAGCGGCGCTCCAATGATCGTGCCGGACAGGTTCAAAGCGTTTTCGGACTTGAAATCGATGGTCATATCGCCTTGAATATCCATCACGCGATCCAGGGAGTGCGTTCCCGTCGCGTCACTCCAGGTTGCGTTCACGTCATAGCGGCCAGGGGCGACGCTATAGGCATCGCCGCCTGGATCGAAAAAGGAGGTTCCGTCTGAAATGGCGCCGCCCCAGGGAGTGGGAATCTCCAGCCTGGTTTGAGTGGGTCGGCCGGGGCGCTCCGTCTTAAGATGCGCTGCGGGAACGGCGGTCACCACGAAGTCGGCTTGCATCTGCGCGCCGGGCTGAAGCGTGATAGGGGCGGCGCTTTCGGCTACGGGTGTGTTTGGGTAAAACATTACCGGATAGGCGACGTCCAATTTTTCCGAATCTGGAGTGTCGGCCACGCCCGAGCGGCGCTGAATAAAGCGCGTATACCAGGGACGAGCCGCGAGAGCAAGATAGTAAGTCCCGGGAGCCAGCCCGGACACGTGAAATCTGCCGTCGTCGCTCGAACTGTCCTGTGGGATCGGCCGCGCAGTCCGAATCCCATTCACAATTTCCTGCTTGAAAAGAAAGACGTGTGCATAGGGAACGGGCTCGTTGTCCTGGTCGATAACGGAACCGGAAATCGCTGCCGGCCTGGACAACGGAAACGCTAGCCCTGTCGATTCCAAGCCCGGGCCGGTGACGACCGCGGTCGAGTAGCCGCCGTGCTCATGAAATGACTGCGTCAAATACCCGCGGTGCGTTGCGGTTAGCGCGTATTTGCCTGCCGGAAGGTCGGGAAATTGGAAGGCGCCGTCCGGGCCCGCGACGATGCTCTCCGCCTGCTGGCGGTCGGAAACAAGAGCGATCATCACTTCGGCGCCGGCAAGCGCCGCGCCGGACTGCGCGTCGACCACTTTGCCGGCAATCTGGTAGGCGGCTGTTTGCGAACGTGGTCGTTGTCCGAACGCGAGAGCGGCGCAAAGAAGCAGGGAAAGCGCACAGCGGATCAACAGCGGTGTTCCCCGGTTATCCAAAAATCGGGCCGGGCGTGCCCGGCCCCTACAAAAATTTATTTTGGCGTCGAGACTGACGTACGCCACTAAGAGCCTCCTGTAATCAAATCGACGTTGATATCTTTGCTCTCGTTCTCGCTAAGAGTGACTTGCGTGGCGCGGTCCGCGTAGCGCTTCATCGCGTCTGGGTTCTCATACTCGATTTCGTTGAGCGACGGGAACGCATACACGTGATATGAGCCTGGGGCCAATCCGGAAAAAGAGAACTGGCCGGCTGTAAACGCCTGCTGCGGCTCATCCGCCGAATCGCCGTCCGGCAGCACTAGGACGAACGCGCGTATCTGTTCGCCGCCTGCCTTGACTGTTCCGCGTAGAGATGCGGGACTGCCGTGCAAGACGACTTCGATCGGCGCGGGCTCCGAACCGGGTGCAATCACCAGATCGTCACGCGTCAGGTCGATGTTGCCGCTTCGAACCGACGAAATATAATATTGCGCCACTTGCTGAACCTCGACGCGATAGCGTCCGGGCATCACATTCGAAATTGTGGTTTCCGCCGCGCCTTGGCCCAGTGGAAGATGGCGCCCTTGAGCCCAGCCGCCGGGGTTGAAATTGTTATGGTCGCGAGGCGCCAGATGAACGGCGACGGCCGGGGCGGCGGGTCCCGCCTGCGGTCCTTCGATCTGTACCTGAACGGGAATTTTCGCGGAAGGCATTACGTTCACGTCCACGTTTGAGACATCGGAACTGGAAACGCCGACGTCCGTGATTCCGTACATCGTCTCCCCGCTCTCCGTGACGGACGTTGCGATTATGCGGTATGCCCCCGGCGGAACGTCGAAAAATCGGAATTCGTTTTTGCGGAAATCGTATCCCGATTTGGCCCAAACCTGGTTGCCGTCCGCATCGAGGAGGGTGATCCCAGTCCGTCCCGGTATGCCTCCCGATATCGCGCCGGTAATCCGGTATGCCTTTTCCGTTCTCAACGAGAAATCGGCTTCAACTTGCTGGCCCGGCTCAACGCGCACTGGCGTGGCGGATGCGACATCGCTGGTTCCGGGAAAGAAGAGCCCCGAGTAAATCTCGTCGGAATTTTGTTTCACGGGGCGAGCGAAGGGAGCGAGTTCGCGCACGCCATGGGCCACGGTAGCGACGTAATAGTCGCCGGGAAAGAGACCGGACGATCGGAAACTGCCGCTGTCATCCGTGGTCGCGTTGGCGCGGTCTTCCCACCGCATCTGGCCCGCTACTGTGTGCTTCAAGATAATACGCACCTGAACGCCGGAAACGGGTTCGCCATCGCTATTGGTGACCTTTCCCGAAATTGAGCCGGCCGGCATTAGTTTTACCGCAATATCTCCGGTTTCCTTGCCAACCTGAACAACGGGATAAGGCGATTCCCCCGCCTGGCCCACGCCGAGTTCCTGCGGACTGAAAAAACCGGGCTTCTGCGCCGAGATGGTGGCGGCTCCTCCGGGGAGATTGTCAAACCGGAATCGCCCGTCGGGTCCGCTCAACGCCACGTGCACGCCGCTCAGGAAGAACTGCACTAGCGCGTGAGGGACAGGTTCGCCAGTCGCCGAGTTCACAACCGTGCCGCTGAGGGAATAGCGCTGGCCATTGTCGGCCTGCAGAGGATTGATCTGGGGGATGGTTACCTGTTGGGATCCCGCGACCATACAACATAGCGAAAATAAAAGCACGGCGTGAACCGTTCTCAAGATGAGATGCGGCATATTCGCATGGTATTAGAAGCGGCCGGCCGCTCTCAGGTTCCACGGCGCGCGGGACGACGTCCGTGACCTCCTGGTGCTTGTAAACGCGATCGTGGAGAATTGAGGTGTGCGTAAATGGCTGCTCATCGCCGGGTGCGTTTTCGTAATTTTCGGAATTGCCGCAGGGATTTTTGTCGATGTGCGGCTGGGGCCGCTGTTGAAAGGGCGGGTTGAAAAGCTCCTGGCGGACCGTTTCTCGAGCGGCGTTGCTATCGATGGTCTGGATTTTACTCTGTTTCCGGCCGGGGTGACGGTGACAGGCGTGACGTTGAGGCATCATGACCGGACAGACGTACCGCCGCTGATTACGATTCGCCGAGTCACCGCTCAAACGGATTTGCTGGCGTTGATTTTCGGAGCCAATCGCGATGTGAAACTCGTGCGCCTGGAGGGGCTGCAGATTCGCATGAAATCGGGCGGCTCGCCGAATGAGCAGTCCAATGGGAAGCAATCCGTTCAATCGCCGGGAGAGGGCAGCGGCCATTTCCCGTTCGTCATCCGCGAGGTGATTGCCGATGGGACGTTGCTACAGATCTTGCCCAAGCAGGAGGGGAAGGAGCCGCTAGACTTCGAGTTTCAGAAGCTGACGCTACGCTCGGTGGGCGTCAATCAGCCGATGGCTTTCGTCGCGACGTTGACCAACGCGAAGCCGCCCGGCGCGATTCAGACCAATGGTTCGTTCGGCCCGTGGCAAAAGGACGCGCCTTCAACCACGCCGGTCGAAGGCCATTACACATTCGACAACGCGGACCTCGGCGTCTTTAAGGGCATTGCCGGCACTCTTTCGTCCGTGGGCGATTATAACGGAGAACTGGACCGTATCGAGGTGAAGGGCACAACGGACACGCCCAATTTCACGGTAGGAAGCGGCCATGCGGTTGATTTGAAGACCGGCTTCGAAGCGACCGTCGATGGCACAAATGGAAACACGTTGCTGCACCCGGTAGATGCGCGATTTTTGAACTCCGAGTTCGTCTGCAAAGGCGGCGTGGTCGGCACTCCAGGCAAGAAAGGGAAAGCAGTGCAACTCGACGTGGTGTCGAAGCATGCCCAAATTGAGGACCTGCTGATGCTGGTTCTCGACTCTCCGAAACCTCTGCTGAAAGGGCCGGTCGGCTTTAGGACGAAGTTCCTGCTGCCGCAAGGCGATGCGCCGGTGCTCGATAAATTGCTTCTAGACGGCCGCTTCGATCTCGTCTCGGCAGAGTTCACCAGCGACAAAATACAAGACAAAATCGACGCTCTGAGCAACCGCAGCCGGGGAATTCATAAAGCCGAGAACAAATCCGATAACGTGGCCTCGAATCTCGCCGCCCGGTTCGTGTTGAAGAACAGCAATATTCGATTCTCGCGGCTTTCCTTCCAGGTTCCCGGAGCCCTGATCAACCTGACCGGAAGGTACGGAATCCGATCCGGAAAAATCGATTTTAAAGGACATGCGCGCTTCAACGCGGAACTTTCGCGGATGACGACCGGCTGGAAATCATTGCTTTTAAAAGCTGTAGATCCATTTTTCAAGAAGGATGGAGCGGGCGCCGTGCTGCCCATCAAGATTACCGGAACGAAATCCGACCCACACTTCGGGTTGAACTTGTAGATCCTGCAAACTGGTGGGCCCTGTAGGATTTGAACCTACGACCAAGGGATTATGAGTCCCCTGCTCTGACCGCTGAGCTAAGGGCCCAACTGCTTTTGTTGCAACAACTTAGGCGGATTTGGCAAAGTTCCCGCTTTCCCGCTGTGGGGACTCTTTACCACTTCGGCTTCATCCATCGCATCTCTGTCTACGCTATCATGCCCGTCCGAAATGTGACCGTATTCCGTCATCATGCGCTCGATCGCGCGCTCTTTCGACTCCGAGGGCGGATGAACGCTGATTTCTACCAAGATCTGCTCATGGGGCGGTACTCGATGCTTCTGGCCGCAGTCGAGGCCGCGTGCGGTATTCTACCGGCGCCGCTAGCCCCCGGCGTCAACACGTCGCCACCTCGTGTTCGTCATTACTTGATCCGTTACGACGCGCGGCGCATCTCTTCGCGGATGATGCGCCGGGTCATTCGCGGGGCCGCGAAATCAACTGGCCGATAGCGGAGACGAGAGCGGCAATGCGGGAGTCGACATCTTTGCCATGCGCGCGCAATTCGGCCATTTCGCGGTCATGTTGCCCGATCCGGCGTGCGTTCTCTTCGACCGTCTTCCGCAATTCGCTCAACTGATCACCCTGAATGACCTGGGCGGTAAGCAATTGCTTCAGATCGCGCTGAAATTCTTCCTGGTTTTGCTCGAGCTTGACCTGGTGCTCCGCGAGCATTTCGAGCGTGCGCTCTATGCGGTCCATTCGCCCGGTTCCGTTTCCCTCGGCCATCCTGTTTTCAGTATCGCTGATGTCAGGTTGAGCCTGTCATAGTCAACGTCAAAGCGGCTGTGACAATTTCGTTGTGGTGGAAACGGTCACAGCCCCTCCCGCGGCTGCCGGTCGATCCATCGATCCAGATCCCTTCGGTCGAACCTCAGCCTTCGTTTTGCCCGCTCGCCCGCGAGGCAGGGGTGCTTCATGGGTTCAAAGGGGCTATTTCCGTCATCGCGGATAAAATTTAGCCGCTTCTGGAGTCAGGAAATCGACGATTTGGAATTCCTGGCACCGTCCGCTATCGGGATGGAGAAACGTCCCCTGCGTCCCGCCCGTGTAGGCTTCCAGAATCCAGGGACTCAGCTTTTTAATTGTTACGCCGTTGTACTCGTACTGCTTCTTGCTGAATACCGTTTTTCCCACATGCGCTTCTGCCTCTTCGGTTGTCATAATCGGCCTTGAATTTATCAGGACACTACCTTTCGATTTTTCCACAGGCACCAGGGCCGTCGCGCTGCGCGGGCCGCTATCGCGCGCGATATGGGCACTGGACCTTCAGCAGATTTGAACGCCCTCTACGTTCCCGCGCTCGTGATTCCACGTCTCCTTCCCGGATTCGATTGTTGCCCCCTGGCGAATCCGTTCTTTGATCTCCAGTCGGTATTCCGTGATTGTTTCGAACTCTCTAAACCAGCGGTTCAACTCTTGGCGCAAGTCCTCTAACTCAAGTTGTGAAACCACATTCTTTGGAAGGCCCTTCTGAATGCACACCACTTTCGATTTGCTTGGCTTCTCAAGGGCGATCGAGTTCGCCTTTTCTCTCGTCTCCGGCCGCCTATAGGAGCTTCGCCGCGCCGGTTGAATTTCTCTTCCCCGGGTTTCAATTAGACACAAAGAGACCAATTTGGAGTAATTGTCCGGAACGGATTATGAGTCCCCGGCTCTGACCGCTGAGCTAAGGGCCCGTGATGAAGTGGGACTGCTTCTCATCAGTTTACATGGTGAATGCCGCGAGCCGGGTTTTCCGCCAGAGGTTCAGAACCTCCAGAATGGTCCGATCCCGACGAAGATCATGACGGTCCGATGAGTGCCGGCCGAGACGCCGACCTGTTCGAGAAGTCCCATTTTATTTCCGCGGTCTTGCGAGCCGCCCACGGTTGTATCGGAATCCAGGAATTCGTAGTGATTTAGCGAAACCCTTACTAAATGCGATGAATAATTGAGGTGCACGTCGTAAGCGCCAGGCGCGCCGGTCACCGGGTTTGCTACAAACGAGCCCTTATATTCACCACGTTGGGTCCAATAGGCGTAGCCGAGGCGCAGCTTTCTACCTAAGAGAGCCGCCACATCATGCTCGATGTATGGCGAAAAGGCGGGGGCCCAACCGGCTCGATAGCCGTACTTTCGTTCTATCTGAAAAATCAGATCCTCCTGCGAAAAGGGAGTCGCGATGCCGCTGGGGACGACTGGACGCGCCCAGGACTCCAATCCGCCTAGGTTTAAGTTCAGTCCAAGAGTCCATCGCCGCAATGCTCCGGGCGGGGTAATTGCCGCACCGATAATCAGCGTGCCGCCAGGCGAAACTTGCGTGCCGGAGTATTGTAATAGTTCGCCGGAGGCCGTTGTCACGCTAGTGGAGTAACTGTAACTGGCCCAACTCATCGAGTTGAGTCCCAAAACCAGCATGAGCCGGAGTCTGTCTTCCACCGGTTTGTGGGGCGGGCTCACCGGCCGGGGATGGTCCCGGTCTGTGTCTTCCGCCAATGCTGTAATTGGGAACTCGGGCGCAAGACACAGGCTGGCGCAGAGAACCCACAGTATTGGACCGATTCGTTTGTTGCGTGAGCCACTTACCGGTATTTTTCCCGGGAACTTCCGCTTACGCACGGCCGATGTCCGTCCCGCGCCGCTCCGGCTGGCTGAAAATCACAAACATACCAGCGGCCAGACCTCTAAACGACTTACCTGCGATAGCGATTATAGTGCCGTCTGGCGATAGGAACAATCGGGTGAAGCATTGACTTCGTACAGGGTCGGATCTATAACTTCTGTGTGCCGGGGATTATCACGCCGCGACCGGCAACGGTGCTCCACCGCTATTTGGTTTGCGCCGGTGTTCTTACACTGACGTTGCTGAGTGGAGACTTCGCTCTCGCGGGCTTCCGCGAACACAACAGATCAGACCGAAATCCAGCCAGGCCATTGCATGCCTGCACATGTGTGGACGGCAGGCAGTTTGTTCTGGGCGCTTCCGTTTTTGGAAAGAATAGCTCTCGCGTTGTGATCACCGGGTTCAGTCCGGATTTGCCCGCTACGCCAGTAGCCGGCATTCCGTCACGGTGTACGGATCTCGTCGTTGTGGGGCAGGTGGTCCGGCGGGCGGCCGCCGAGGATGCACGGCCATTCTTGCGGCGAGAGACACGGAAGCAGGGTACGCTTGTCAACGTTTGTGAGACGAAGATCCGTTTTGTTGAACCAAAGAAATCGTACGACTTCTTTGCAAACGACGGAAGCGCGCTCACTCTGAGTGACGAAGATAAGGTCGCGCCGCACACGTCCGGGGATACCGGTGATGAGACCGGATCTAGTGACGAAACCGCCTCGGACACAGTGTTGAATGAAGACCTTACCGGAAGGGATCTATTGCGGTTGATACCCGCTGTCGAGGCCACAGGCGATCCGTCGTCGTCACCGTTCAACGAAGACGATCTGAAAGAGGGCGCGTATTTTATCGTGCGAAAGCGCGTGAAAGCTCAGACCGCGAGCGATGACGAGCAGAATGTTGCCATAGCGCACGTACAAAGCGGCGATCAAGTTGAAGTGAACGTGCCTGCCGGAACCCTGGGTCAAATCGAGAAGGCGAGCGGGTTCAGGTCCGAACCTATTTGGATTGCTGAAATCTATCCGGATTCCGTACCCATGCCGTTCTGGCGATCTCTGCTATCGGGTCCTAAAGGATTTGAACGGCGCGCCGTTCCGCCGCAGAAAGTCGTTCTGCGATCGAGCGAGATTGTTGAGATCAACCATTTCTTAGACCAATACGGGATCGAATGGACGCACTTCGGAGAGGACGGAGACGCGGAGCGTGAACACCGGGACAACGGTACGACCCAGCTACCCGAAATCTACTCGCCGCCCGAGCTTCCGCTCGACGAGAATATCTCTATTGCGAAACAGGCACGCATGCTCGATGCAATCCGCGCCGCGGCCATACGGCTTGTTTTCGATTGGAAGCCGCAACAACAGCCGGAACCGTCGGGCGTGCTCGTGATCGAGGAACAAAACGTGCGTTCAACGGGAGAGGCGATTCCGGATCTGTTGCACCGGCAGTGCTTTATCGATCCAGGCATGTTTGCGTTCGCCGGCTCCGGCGCACACGGCGAGTCGCGCGGGCCGCTCGTTGTTAACGACGTCGACGTGAGAATCTTCCGGCCGCAGGACTCGGCGCAAGAATCTCCAGATTATTATGCCATCGACCTTGACTTGAATTTGACACGGGAATCCGGCGGCAGCGGAGGCACGATCGTTTGCCGATTTCCTTCGGCGCCGATCGATCTTGGTCTGCTGGGCATGGCGGAACAAATCCTGTCGTCGCGATTCGACATTGCAACTCGGAACTAGCTTATGAAGCATCACGTGCGGTGTAAGCGTTTTTTGCTTCGATCTTTGCTAAGGGCGACAGCCCCGTTGTTCCTTCTCAACCTCTCGCACACCGAGGCGCAACAAAAGCAGCATTGCACTTGCAACGATGGGCGTGTGTTTGAACCTGGCGTCGTGAGCTATACGGGGAATAGCGACCGTGAGATGGTGACCCGGATTGAAGTGAATGGCGAAAATTCCGGGAATACGTGCGCCGCCATTTGGATCGCGATGACGGAAGTTCAGCCGAAAGGGACGCCGTACCGATTCTATCTGAAGCGGAGATCGCTTCGACAGCGGAGGCTTGCTGGATGCGACGACGCGCCGGATCAGTTCGTAAAGCGGTCGAAAGTCTATCAATTCGCGTATCACCGCGATTCCATCTCAATTCGCGAAATGCCGGGACCTGGCCCCGCGGAGACAAAAGATGAACCCGTGGATCCACATGCGAGCTCAAATGCAAATTTGTGGGATTCGATTTCGGTCGAGGATCCGGAGGAGAAAAGTGAAAGAAAAGAACACGCGAGGCCGGCACCTCCACACAACGAGTTCTGCCGAACCGCTTGGGTCGTCGCGCGCAAAGATTTTACCGGACATTACGTCGGCATCGAGAAGGAAATTGGCGGGACGGAGCGTCTTGTCCGCTTGAAGGGGACACAGAAAGTAAGAGCAGGGCAGTTAGGCCAGATAGAAGCATCCACTTTCGGGGCCGCCGTCGTGCGGTTCTACCGAGGCAGCCGCACGGAGCCGTTTGCGACTGCCGGCAATAGATTTCTGCGCTGGTACGACGATATCGGCGGTCCTTACAAGGAGGCCAAGGACGATCTCTACACATCTCTGCGCGCGTACATCGTCGAGGTCTCGCTTACAGACATTATCGAAGTGAACGACTACATGGACCAGAAAAAAACGGATCGCACATGAGCGCCGCGCATTCATCGGATTCTTCGCCGCAACTATTTGGAATTTTCGGAGGGCGCTCGAAGCCTCTCGTTGCCGCCATGGCTGTCGTGAGTCTCGTGAGTCTCGTTGCGGGATATGCTTCGGCCCAGGAGAAGGAACAAGATACAAGAGCAAGCGTTCATGGGCCGGTTTTTGAATCGAATGTTCGAGAGGTCTCGGTTGTTTTTCGGGTCGTCGACAAAAAAGGACAGACCGTGCCGGACATCACGGCGAAAGATATAAAGATTGAGGATGAAGGAGCCGTCAGAAACATAACCAGCTTCAGCGCGGATGTGGCGCATGCACAGGTGGTGGTGCTTGCGGATGTAAGCGGCAGCATGAGCACGGTTCTGGAACCGCTCGCGGGCGCGCTCTTTACCTTCGCGGACCTTGTGTCCAAGGACGTAGACCGCCAACCCGGCGATGTGCAGTTGAGCCTTCTTCCGTTCAGCGATACAGCGACTCTGCTGGTCGACAGGACATCCGATCCGGAGGAGTTTAAGGAGGCGGTGACTCGTTTGCGGCCCGGAGGAGCGACCGCTTTGGTGGATACAATACTGGCGGCCTTGCGAGTCGCTTTTGCAAAGAAAGAGACGCCGCTGCCGCGAAGGATCGCCGGTGGGGGCGGTGGAGGGGGCGCCTTGTCGCCGATTCCCAGCGAGTTCCGGCCGAGGCGAGCGGCGAATTTGGCATTCTCCGGCGCGAAAAGATCGAAATTTCTTGTGATCTTCACTGATGCCGGTGAAAACGCATCGAGTCACCGCTGGGCCGACATCGCTTCGCAGATGCTGGGGCGTGGGGTTGTAATGTACTCCGTAGCCTTCGACTCCGGCACGCCCGACAGTAATTTGCCTATGCTCTCCAATGTGACGCACGAATCCGGCGGGAAGGTATATCGCGCGAGAGCCGGCGATTTGCAACGGGTTTATTCCCAGATTGCCCGGGAGATCCGAAGCTACTACGCTCTAACATTTGCCGCGAGCGATGTCGAAAACCCTCGCCGCTGGAGACAGATCCGTGTGACCACCAGCCGCCCGGGGGCGACTATTTCCGCGCGAAATGGCTATTGTCCCGAGGCTCCATGCCAGAAGCCCGACGGCGCCTTCGTGGGAGGAGCACCGAAGAATTGGAATCAAGTGGTGGCCATCAGCCGCGACCCAGTGCTGATCTTCTCTCTCAAACAACATTTGTCGGACCTGCGATTCGACTACTCTGCGGAAACGGAGCAAATCGTCAGGCAACTTGCCGGAGGCCCGCTTTTGATCGAGAAGACGTGGACGACTGACCGGCATCATTCAGTATTGGCGAATAAACCGCTATTCCTGGTTCACCAAGCCGGTGGCGGTAACCAGTCCGTGAATATAGACGCCGAGGTATGTGGGGTCAGTTTGGAGCGCGAGCCCGGTTCAGCACCCGATGCGA
>Ga0134125_10003927_pt1 | contig 17064 bp, 16 predicted proteins | sample KB31751_FD_96464 | JGI IMG/M metagenome (GOLD analysis project Ga0134125, IMG submission 96464) | Terrestrial soil microbial communities with excess Nitrogen fertilizer from Kellogg Biological Station, Michigan, USA - KB3-175-1 | ecosystem: Environmental > Terrestrial > Soil > Unclassified ...
GTCCGGCACGCAGCCCAGATGCGTGCAGATGCCCACCATCACCAGCCACTCGGGCTTGATCGAGCGAGTCTCGTTCTGCGCGTACTTCGGCTGCTGCTCGACTTCGGACTTGGGGTCGACCAGCAGGGGATCGGCCTTGGCCAGCTCCGCCAGCTGCGCCGGCGTGCGGTTGACGATGAAGACCGGCAGGCTGCGCCAGGCGACGATCAGCTGCTGGCCCTTCTCGACCTTCTTCAGCGACTGGGTAACCGGGGCACCGGCGGCCTTGGCCCGCGCGCTGGGCTCCCACGACTTGATGAAGGGCACAGCTGCCGAGACGACTCCGATGCCACCGACCACGGCCGTGGTCGCTGTCAGGAATCGGCGGCGGCCGTGATCGACGACTTCGTTCGCCATCAGGCTCTCCGGTACTTGCAAGGTAATCCCAAGGTGGGGTTTCAGGCCCCGCAAAAATCGCGTTAGTGTAGCGTCAGGGGCGGCCCCGTACAATAAAGCGGATGCTTGCCGGGTCTGCCCGACGCCTCCTCAGCCACGACTTGCCGGAACATTCCCCCTCGACATGAAACATGCCGCCGGCACTCTTCTGTTCGTTGCCCGCTTCGTCATCCTCGGATTGGCGCTGGCCTTCGTGATCAGTCTGTTCTGGCCCGGCAGCGGCGAACGGCTGCGCGCGCGTTTCGGATTGGCCCCCGCCGCCGTTGCGCCAGCGGACGGTGGCCATGCCGGCCCCGCGCCGGCGTCCTACGCGGATGCGGTCGCCGCCGCCGCGCCGTCGGTGGTGAACATCTACGCCAACAAGATCGTCACCGAGCAAGCCCTGCGCATGTACGACAACCCGGTGCTGCAGCAGTTGTTCGGCGGCCAGCCCACCACCTACCAGCACCGCGAGCAGACGCTGGGTTCCGGCGTGATCGTCAGCGCCCGCGGCCACGACTACGTGCTGACCAACAATCACGTGATCGCGAACGCCGCCGACATCCAGGTGCTGCTGTACGACGGTCGCATCGCCAAGGCCAGGCTGGTCGGCTCCGACCAGGAAACCGACCTGGCCGTGCTGAAGATCGACGCCAGCAACCTGCCGGTGATCCGCATGGCCGACCCCGGCGCGCTGCGCCCGGGCGACGTAGTGCTGGCGATCGGCAACCCGTTCGGCCTCAACCAGACCGTGACCATGGGCATCGTCAGCGCGATCGGCCGGCAGTTGAACAGTTCCAGCGCCGAGGACTTCATCCAGACCGATGCCGCCATCAACCTGGGCAATTCCGGCGGCGCGCTGGTCAATACCCGGGGAGAGCTGGTCGGCATCAACACCTTGCTGATCGGCAAGGGACAGGCAGCCAACGCCGAGGGCATCGGCTTTGCCATCCCGGTGGCCACCGCCACCAAGGTGCTCGACCAGTTGATTACCACCGGGCATGTGGTGCGCGGCTGGCTCGGCGCCGACTATGCCTTCGTGCCGGTGGCGGCCGACAGCGGACTGCCGGCGGCGGCGCGCGGCGCGCAGGTGGTCGCGGTGTATCCCGGCGGCCCGGCCGCGCAAGCCGGCATCAGGCCGCGCGACATCCTGCTGCGCATCGGCAATGACGACATCCTCGGCCCGGCCGACCTGCGGCGGCGCGAAGCGGCCATGAAGCCCGGCAGCCGGGTGGAAATTTCCGGCCTGCGCAACGGCGCCCCGTTCCAGGTCGAGATCACCCTGACGCAGCGCCCGACGATGAACGGCAGCCTCACCGAGCAGCCCTAGGAGCGTGGGCGGCAGAAATCTTCCGGGCTCCCAGCGCACCCGGCCCGGCACGGTTTCAACCCGGCCCGCGCGAAGCCAGCGGCGGATGGATCGCCGCCCCGTAGCGCCTGCGCAAGGTTTCCACCCGTTCCACGTACACCCGGGTTTCGGCGTAGGGCGGCACGCCCTTGTAGCGTTGCACCGCTCCCGGGCCGGCATTGTAGGCGGCCGCGGCGAGGCGCTCGTTGCCGTCGAAGTCGCGCAGCAGCAGGCTCAGGTAACGGGCGCCGCCGCGGATGTTCTGGGCCGAATTGAATGCGTCCAACACACCCATGTCGCTGGCCGTGCCCGGCATCAGCTGCATCAGCCCCTGGGCGCCCTTGAGCGACAGCGCGCGCGGATTGAACGCGCTCTCGGCATGAATGATCGCACGCAAGAACGCCTCGTCGACGCCGTACTCGATGCTGGCGGCGCGGATCGTGTCGGCATACGCATCGAGGTTCAGCGCCACCCGATCCCAGCGGATCGTCGAGTGCAGGTTGCAGGCGACGCAGGTCGAGATATAGCTGAACAGCATGGTCACCGCGCGGCCCCTGCCGCCGGCCGGCCGCAGGTTGGTGTACTCCACGCTGCCATCCGCACGCACGACGCGATAGACCGAGCCGCGCAGCACCCGGTTGGCGGCGTCTGTCGGCGCCGGCGCGACATCGTCGCGCGCTTCGCGATAGCGCCACTGGCCCGGCGTACCGGCCGCCGCGGCGGCCAGCGGCAGCTTGGCCGTGCTCACCGCCGATCCGCGCACCGCGGCCAGCGACTCGCGTTGCGCCTGTGCCGCACCCCGGGCCTGCGCCGTGGTGGCGGCATCGCCTTGCACATGGCTGAGCGAAACCGGCTGCGCGCCATCGGCAAACAGGCTGCGCGCCGAGGTGGCGACTTCGCCGGTGACGCCGGTCAGCGAGGCACGCTCGCGCGGCGATGCGCGACGCGGCGCCTCCGGCTCGGTGTAACTGCTCAATGCGCGGCAGCCGCGGTAGCCCGCCCGGCTGCTGCTGTACACCGTCTCGCCGCTGCTGCCGGTGCACTGGTACAGCGTGCCGGCCCGTGCCGACGCTCCCAACAGACAGGCAGCCAGCAGCGCGACCCCGGCAAGGATCGGACGCAATGGGAAGCTACGCTCTGGCCGACCAACGCTTCCCCCATGGCTGGCAGCACCGGACATGGGCGCAGTGTGCCGTCACGCGCCGCCAGCGCCAAGGGGACGCCCGCGTTTTCGTGCGCCAGGCGGCGTTTCCCGACGCCCGGACGGCCTGCACGCGCGCCGCGCGATCTGCGCAAGTGCTTGATCCGTCGTACCGAATCGGTGGCAGGCCGACTCCGGCGAGGGTAGACTGCCGGGTTCAGCGGATCGCACCTCCTGCTTCACGAACCACGGTACCCACGCCATGAGCGGCAAGCCAGCTCCCATGAAACTCTTCATCAAGACCCACGGCTGCCAGATGAACGAGTACGACTCGGCCAAGATGGCCGACGTGCTGAAGGCGTCGCACGGCATGGAGCTGACCCAGGATGAATCCGAGGCCGACGTGATCCTGATCAACACCTGCTCGATCCGCGAGAAGGCGCAGGAAAAGGTATTCAGCCAGCTCGGCCGCTGGAAGCAGCACAAGCAGGGCGGCAAGCCGGTGCTGATCGGCGTCGGCGGCTGCGTGGCTTCACAGGAGGGCGCCGCGATCGTCAAGCGTGCGCCGTACGTCGACCTGGTGTTCGGCCCGCAGACTCTGCATCGACTACCGCAACTGATCGAGGCGCAGCGCGCCACTGGTTTGCCGCAGGTCGACATCAGCTTCCCCGAGATCGAGAAATTCGACTGCCTGCCCGAGCCGCGCGCCGAAGGCCCCACCGCCTTCGTCTCGATCATGGAAGGCTGCTCGAAATACTGCAGCTACTGCGTGGTGCCCTACACCCGCGGCACCGAGATCAGCCGCCCGTTCGACGACGTGCTGGTGGAAGTGGCGCAACTCGCCGCCCAAGGCGTGCGCGAAGTGAATCTGCTCGGCCAGAACGTCAATGCGTATCGCGGCCCCACCTTCGATGGCGGCATCGCCGACCTGGCCGTGCTGATCCACGCCATCGCGCAGATCGACGGCATCGGCCGCATCCGCTTCACCACCTCGCATCCGCTGGAGTTTTCCGACTCGCTGATCGAGGCCTACGCCAATGTGCAGCAGCTGGCCAACTACCTGCACCTGCCGGTGCAGGCCGGCTCCGACCGCATCCTCAGCGCGATGAAGCGCGGCTACACCACGCTGGAGTTCAAGCAGAAGATCCGCAAGCTGCGCGCGGTGCGGCCGGACATCTGCGTGTCGTCCGATTTCATCGTGGGCTTCCCCGGCGAGACCGACGAGGATTTCGAAAAGACCATGAGGCTGGTCGACGACGTCGGCTTCGACCAGAGCTTCTCCTTCATCTTCTCCTCGCGCCCCGGCACCCCGGCAGCGAACCTCGCCGACGACACGCCGATGGCGGTCAAGCACGAGCGCCTCACGCGCCTGCAGGCCGCCCTCAACGCCAACGCGAAGCGGATCAACGAGGCCATGGTCGGCAGCGTGCAGCGCGTACTGGTGGAAAAACCCAGCACGCGCGACCCCAGCGAGCTCAGCGGCCGCACCGAAAACATGCGCTACGTGAACTTCCCCGGCCACCCGCGCCTGATCGGCCAGTTCGTCGACGTGGAGATCACCGAGGCGATGAGCAACTCGCTGCGCGGACGGGTGAAGCTGGCCGAGGAAGTCGCCGCCTGAAACGTAGAGCGGGCACGGCCCGCCGCCCTGCGTCGCAGGCACTGGGCAAGCGCTGGCGGGCAGTGCCCGCCCTACGAGACCCAAGGAGTGCGTGGCTAATCCAGCCGCTTGCGGAAGCGCAGTATCGCCAGCGCCATCATCACCAGCGTGAACACCGCCAGCGCCAGCACGTCAACCCACATCTCCCACAGGCCCGCGCCGCGCAACATCACGCCGCGGATCAGGCGCAGGAAGTGGGTCAGCGGCAACACCTCGGCGATCCACTGCACCAGCTTCGGCATACCCGCGAACGGGAACATGAAACCGGACAGCAGGATCGACGGCAGGAACACGAAGATCATCATCTGCATCGCCTGGAACTGCGACTGCGCGCGTGTCGATATCAACAGACCCAGGGTGAGGTTGGCGAGGATCAGCAGCCCCGACGCGAGATACACGTCAAGCACGCTGCCGCGGATCGGCACGTCGAACAGCCACATGCCCAGCGCGAGTACCACGCTGGTCTGCACCAGGCCGATCGCGACATACGGCAGCACCTTGCCGACCATCAGCTCGGAGCTGGTCAGCGGCGTGGCGATCAGCAATTCCATGTTGCCGCGCTCGCGTTCGCGCACGATCGCGATGGCGGTGAACAGCACCATCGTCATGGTCAGGATCACCCCGATCAGGCCGGGCACGATATTGACCGCCGAGCGCCGCTGCGGGTTGTAGAAACTGACCACGCTGATCCGTCCGCCTGGCGGCGTGCTGGTCAGCGGCGCGCGCATGTCCGGCTGGGCGCTGTCGATCGGCGCCTGCGCAAGCTGCGCGGCGGCGCCCTGCACCGCGGTGTCGCTGCCGTCGACCAGCACCTGCGCCAGCTCGCGGCCGTCGATGCGGCGACGTTCAAAATCCGGCGGCACCACGATGCCGATACTGATCCGGCCCTGGCGGATCATCGCCATCAGCTCCTGCGGCGTGTCCGCCCTGGCCACCGGCGCGACCACGCCGGTGGCCAGCATGTCCATCACCAGCGCCCGCGAGCCGGCAGTGTTGGCCTGATCCACGATGCCGGCATGGAGATCGCGCAGGTTGGTGTTGATCGCGTAGCCGAACAGCACCAGCTGGATCACCGGGATGCCCACGATCATCGCCAGCGTGACGCGGTCGCGACGCATCTGGCGCAGCTCCTTGACCACGATCGCCCACAGCCGGCGCCAGTTCATGCAGCGCGCTCCCGGTCGCCGTCGCCCTTGCGCGTGGCGGCGACGAACACGTCTTCGAGATTCGGCGGCGTCACCGCCAGCCTGGCTTTCTGCCCGGCCGCAGCCAGCGCCTTGTCCATCTCCGGCGTCGCGCCGTCGGCGCCGGTCAACACGCGCAAGGTATTGCCGACTTGGGCCACACCAAGCACGCCGGGCGCATCGACCAATGCGTGCTGGGCCGCACGCGGGTTGTCCGTCTCGACGACGAAGGTGCGCCCCTCCAACTGCGCGGTCAGCTCATGCGGCGTGCCGTCGGCAACCAGCGCGCCTCGGTCGAGGATCGCCAGCCGATGGCAGCGCTCGGCCTCGTCCATCAGGTGGGTCGAGACCAGCAGGGTGGTGCCGATGTCGGCCAGTTCGAACAGCTTTTCCCAGAAATCGCGGCGCGATTCCGGGTCGACCGCGCTGGTCGGCTCATCCAGGAACAGCAGTTCCGGTTCGTGGATCACCGCGCAAGCCAGCGCGAGGCGCTGCTTCTGGCCGCCGCTCATGGTGCCGGCCAGCTGTTTCTGCCGGTCGCCGAAATGGTACTGCCCGATCAGTTCGTCGACGCGGGCTTTCGTCTTCGCCTTCGGCACGCCCTGGATCGCGGCCAGGAACTCCAGGTTCTCGCGCACGCTGAGGTCCTCGAACAGCGAGAACTTCTGCGTCATGTAGCCGATGTGCGGGCGCAGCTCGTCGGCCTGCGCCGGGATGCGCAGGCCGAGCACCTCGATCTCGCCCTCGCTTGGCGTCAACAGCCCGCACAGCATGCGGATGGTGGTCGACTTGCCCGAGCCGTTCGGGCCGAGGAAGCCGTAGACGCGTCTGGCCGGTACTTCGAGGTCGACATGATCGACCGCCACCAGCTTGCCGAAGCGCCGGGTCAGGCCGCGCGCACGGATGGCCACGCCGCCGGCATCGGTGGTCATTTCGCGGATCCGCGAAATTCGACGCGCACCGGCAGGCCGGCCGGAAGCTCGGCCGCGTCCGCGCCCAGCGCGACCTCGGCCAGATAGCTCAGCCGCGCCGCGTCGTCACCGATCAGCGCGTAGTACGGCGTGAAGTCCGGCTCGCTGCGGATCATCCGCACCTTGCCGGCATACGGCTGTTCGCGGCCGGCCACGAAGACCTGGATCGCATCGCCGACACGCACGCCGGCGCGCTGCTGCTCGGGCACGTAGATGCGCGCATACGGCGCATCGCCGGCCAGCAGGATCGCCACCGGCGCACCGACCGGGGCCTGGTCGCCCAGCTTGTACGGCAGGCTGTCGACCCGACCGGCGCGCGGCGCCACGATGTTCAACTTGCCCAGCAGTACCTGCTGCGCGCGGGCTTGCGCGTCCGCCGCCGCCACCGCCGACTGCGCCTGGGCGATCTGTTCGGGGCGGGTGCCGTGCAGCAATTCGTCGAGCGCGGCCTGCGCCGCCGCCACCTGGCCCTCGGCGTTGCCGGCCGCGGCGCGGGCACGATCGAGATCGGCGGCGGCCACATAACCCTTGCCCTTCAACGGTGCCAGCCGTGCGTAATAGGCACGTGCCTCGCGCGCCTGCGCCTGCGCCGCCGCCAGGTTCGCCCGCGCCCTGTCGATATCCTCCGCGCGCGGCCCGATCTCGAGTTCGGCCAGCACCTCGCGTTGCTGCCGCGCCTGCGCCTCGGCGGCAGCGAGTTCGGCTCGGGTATGCGCGGGATCGAGTTGCAGCAGCGCCTGTCCGGCCGAGACCTGTTCGCCCTCGCGCACGTCGATCGCCACGATGCGTTCGGCCACCGGTGCCGGCAGGGTGATTCGATCGTATTCGAGCGTGCCCAGCGCCTGCGGCGGCGGCCGGCTGCAGGCGGCAAGGCCGGCGACAATGAACAGGGCGGCCACCCGGCGAATCGTGCGTGCGACGTTCATGCGGCTTCTCCCGATTTCACTGCACCCACGCCGCGGTCGAGCAGCGCAAGCGTATGTCCGAGCATGACCTCCGGCCCCAGCCCTTCGGCGCCGAACGCTCGCCGCCAGATCGGCGCACCGGCGGCGGGAAACAGGGTCAGCCCCACCAGCGAGACGACCAGCAGGCGCGGATCGAGATCGGCATTCAGCCGTCCATCCGCCTGCGCATCCGCAAAGCGAAGCGCCAGCAGTTGCGGCAGGTTCGGGATGGCCTGGTTGAACATCACCTCGCGCAATGCGCCGCCTTCGCACAGCACCTCGCGCACCCACAGCGGCGGCAGCCACGGATGGCGCGCCACCACCTCGCCGATGCCGCGCACGAAAGTTTCGATCAATACCCGCGGATCGTCGCCGGCCTGTTCCAATTGCACGCGCAGCAGCGCCAGGGCCGGCAACAGGCGCTCCTCGACCAGCGCTTGAACCAGCCGCGGCTTGTCGCCGAAGTAGTAATGCAGCATCGCGGGCGTGACCTCCGCCTCGCTGGCGATCGCGCGCAGCGGGGTCGCGCCTATCCCCACCCGGGCGAACTGCGCGATCGCGGCATCCAGCAGACGCGCGCGCAGATCCAGGTCGTCGCCGCTGGGACGTCCGGCGCGGCGCCCGGCTTTCGCACGCTTGGTCGAGGTAGCCATGCGCACAAATTAATTCAACATTTAATTTCATGCAACCCGTGAAATCGCGACCGTCGCGGCAGACGGCCGTCATGGCTCTTCGCGCAGCGGCGCGTTACTCTCGCGGCCCTATGAGCGAACTCAATCAGCGCGACTTTACCCTCGATCCCGACGACAACGCCCGCCTCGCCAACCTGTGCGGGCCGTTCGACGAACACTTGCGCCAGGTCGAGCTGCGTCTCGGCGTGGAGATCAACCACCGCGGCAGCATCTTCCAGGTGATCGGCGAGGACGGCCCGGCCAAGGCCACCGAAAAGGTGCTGCGCGCGCTGTACGCCAACACCGAAGACGAGGCGCTGACCGGCGCGAAGATCAACCTGCGCCTGGCCGAATCCGGCATCGACGCGATCACCGAGGTGGCGGCCGAAGGCGCCCAGGAAGTGGTCATCAAGGTCAAGCGTGGCGTGATCAAGGGCCGCGGCCCGAACCAGGCGCGCTACCTGCACGCGATCGCCAGCCATGACATCAACTTCGGCGTGGGCCCGGCCGGCACCGGCAAGACCTACCTGGCCGTCGCCAGTGCGGTCGAGGCGCTGGAGGCGAACCGGGTGCAGCGGCTGATCCTGGTGCGCCCGGCGGTCGAGGCCGGCGAGAAGCTCGGCTTCCTGCCCGGCGACCTCAGCCAGAAGGTCGATCCGTACCTGCGCCCGCTGTACGACGCGCTGTACGAAATGCTCGGCTTCGAGAAAGTCGCCAAGCTGATCGAGCGCAACGTGATCGAGATTGCGCCGCTGGCCTACATGCGCGGGCGCACGCTCAACGATTCGTACGTGATCCTCGACGAGGCGCAGAACACCACCGTCGAGCAGATGAAGATGTTCCTGACCCGCATCGGTTTCGGTACCGTGACGGTGATCACCGGCGACGTCACCCAGGTCGACCTGCCGCGCAACATCCGCTCGGGCCTGCGCCAGGCGATCGAGGTGCTGCGCGGCGTGGACGGCATCAGTTTCACCTTCTTCACCTCGCGCGACGTGGTGCGTCACCCGCTGGTGGCGAAGATCGTGCGTGCCTACGAGGCATTTGAAGAAGATGCCGGGATTCGGGATTCGGGATTGGAGATTCGGGAAAAGCCAAACCCGGCACCTTGACCCTCATTGCAGTCACGGATACCCGATATGCCTCGCCCCGCCGTTCCGAATCCCGAATCCCGACTCCCCAATCCCGTCCTCGTCCACCTGGGTTACGCCGTGCCGCGCGCCGGCCTGCCCGCGCCGGCCAGCTTTCGCCGCTGGGTGGAGGCGGCGTTGCGCGGGGCGAAGCGGCGGCGGCCGGCGGAGCTTTCCATCCGTGTCGTCGACGCCGGCGAAGGCCGCGCGCTCAATCGCGACTACCGCGGCAAGGACTACGCCACCAACGTGCTGTCGTTCCCCGTCGAACTGCCGCCGGGCGTGGCGTTGCCGCTGATCGGCGACCTGGCGATCTGCGCCCCGGTGGTGCTGCGCGAAGCGGCCGAGCAAGGCAAGCGGCCTGGGGATCACTGGGCCCATCTGACCATTCACGGCGTGCTGCACCTGCTCGGTTACGACCATATCGAGGACGCCGAAGCCGAGGCGATGGAGGCCTTGGAAACACGCATTCTGGCCGGCCTGGGCATCGCCGATCCGTACCTGTAGGAGCGCACCCTGTGCGCGATGCCTTCCGTCACGTGACGAAGAGCATCGCGCACAGGGTGCGCTCCTACGCAACAAGCCACAGTGCTGGCGCACTGAACCGCCACGGTTTTTCCGCTAGAATCAAGGCTCCGCCCCGGTTCGGGCAGATTTCCAACGAGTGATGAACGACGACCCTGGCAGTACCAGCGGCCCGGCCCACCGTACCTGGTGGGATCGACTGGGCCACCTGTTTTCCGGTGAGCCGCGCAACCGCAACGAGTTGCTTGAGGAGTTGCGTGCTGCCCAGACCAACGGGCTGCTGTCCGTCGACACCCTCACCATGGTCGAGGGTGCGATCAAGGTCACCGAGCTGGACGTCGACGACGTCATGGTGCCGCGCGCGCAGATCGTGATGCTCGCCGTCGACGCGCCGCTGTCCGAGCTGCTGGCCGCCGTGGTCGAATCCGGCCACTCGCGCTTCCCCGTGCATGGCGAGGACAAGGACGAGATCCTGGGCATCCTGCTGGCCAAGGATCTGCTGAAGTATTTCGGCGCCGCCGAGCACTTCGACATCCGCTCGATCCTGCGTCCGGCCGTGCTGATTCCCGAGTCGATGCGCCTGAACGTGCTGCTGGAAGAATTCCGGCTCACCCGCAACCACATGGCCCTGGTGGTCAACGAGTACGGCGGCGTCGCCGGCCTGGTCACCATCGAGGACGTGCTGGAGGAGATCGTCGGCGAGATCGACGACGAACACGACGACGAAGACGAGCCCGAACTGATGCACCGCCAGCCCGGCGGCGACTGGCTGGTCAGCGCGTTGACCCCGATCGAGGATTTCAACGAACAGACCGGCGCCGGCTATTCCGACGAGGAGTACGACACCGTCGGCGGCATGGTCACCGCCGAGTTCGGCCACCTGCCCGAGGTCGGCGAGGAAGTGCTGATCGGCGACTACCTCTTTCACGTCACCGAAGCCGACGACCGCCGCGTGCAGCAGTTCCGCGTGGAGCGGCAAGCCGGCGTGATGGCCTCCTGACCCGGCCGCATGGATCTGCTCCGCCGCGCAAGCCTGGTTCTCGCCATCCTGATGCTGGCCGCCCTCGTGCCGGTGCATGCCGGCATCGCCGACGCGCCGGGGGCCGATCTGGAGGTGTCGCTGGTCACCTACGGCCCCGGCGACATCTACTGGGAGCGCTTCGGCCACGACGCCATCGAGCTGCGCGACCGCGTCTCGGGCGAGGCGGTCAACTTCAACTACGGTGTGTTCGATTTCGACGAGAAAAACTTCGTCCTCAATTTCGCCCGCGGCGACATGCACTACATGATGGACGCCGAGCCCACCGCCCCGGAGGTGGACTACTACATGGAGGTCGGTCGCTCGGTGACCCGCCAGCGGCTGGCGCTGGACGCGAATCAGGCCGCCGAATTGCGCGACGCCCTGCTGTGGAACCTGCTCCCGCAGAACGCCGGCTACAACTACGACTACTACGTCGACAACTGCGCCACCCGTGTGCGCGACGCACTGGACGGCGCAATCGGCGGCGCGCTGAAGACCCAACTGCTGGCGCGCCCCGGCGGCATGACGTACCGCCAGCAGACGGCGCGCCTGATGAGTGCCCAGCCCTGGCTGATGCTGCTGCTGGATCTGGGCCTGGGCCCGTACGCCGACCAGCCGCTGAACGCGTGGCAGGCGAGCTTCCTGCCCTCGGTGCTGCAGTCGCAACTGCGCCAGGTGCGGATCGCAGACCCCGGCGGCGGCACCCGGCCGCTGGTGCGGGACGAGCAGGTACTGTCGCCCAACCGGCTGAACCCGCCACCGGCATCGCCGCCGGATCTACGCCTGCCGCTGGGCGCGGCGGGCCTGCTGCTGGCCGCCTTGCTGGTGGTCTCGCGAAAGCTGTGGCCGACCGGCCACGCCCTGCTCGGCACGGTATTCCTGGTCGTGGCCGGCCTGGTCGGCCTGTTGCTGCTGGCGCTGTGGACGCTGACCAGCCACCACGCGGCCTGGGCCAACGCCAACCTGCTGCCGTTCAACCCGCTGGCCTTCCTGCTGCTGCCCACGCTGTGGCGCGTCCGCCGCGGCTTCGCCGCCTCGCGCTTCATCGACGGCGTGATTGCGGTGCAATTGCTCGCCGTGCTCGCCGCGGCGGCGCTGCACCTGCTGCCGGGCACCACGCAACAGAACCAGCCGTGGCTGCTGTTCGCCCTGCCCTGCTGGCTGGCGCTGGCGTGGAGCCTGCGGCGCCGTCGCTGATCCGCGCGTTGCCCCGTCACCCCTGGCACGGCATCATGCGGGCATGGATCCGACCCCCCTGCCCACCGCACTGTCGACCGCCAACGAGCCGATGGTGGTCAACTGCATCGCCTATCACCGCGACGGCAAGCGGGTGGGCGAGATCGGCCTCGACGAAATCAGCGACGTGCTGCAGGCGCCGGGTACCTTCGTCTGGGTCGGCCTGCACGAGCCGGACGAGCCGCTGCTGGAGAAACTGCAGGAGGAGTTCTGCCTGCACGACCTGGCCATCGAGGACGCCCACAACGCGCACCAACGCACCAAGATCGAGACCTACGGCGACTCGCTGTTCCTGGTGGTGCAGACCGCGCAGCTGGTCGAAGGCGAGCTGCAGTTCGGCGAAACGCAGATCTTCCTGGGCGCGCGCTACCTCGTCACCGTGCGCCACGGCGCATCGCTGTCGTACGCGCCGGCCCGGCGCACCTGCGAAAACGCGCCGGAGCTGCTGGCGCACGGCCCCAGCTACGGCCTGTACGGGGTGCTCGACCTGATCGTCGACAACCTGCTGCCGATCGTGCGCGACTTCCGCGAAGAGCTTGGCCTGCTGGAGCAGGACATCTTCGCCGAGACCTTCAAGCGCAGCACCGTGCACCGGCTGTACGACATGCAGCGCGACCTGATGACCCTGCGCCTCGCCGTGGCGCCGCTGCAGGACGTCACCAGTCAGCTGGTGCGCCTGCACCCGAACCTGATCCCTGACGAACTGCGCCCGTATTTCCGCGACGTCTACGACCACGTGTTCCGGGTCAACGAATCGATCGGCGCGATGCGCGAAATGCTCACCGCCGCCATCAACGTCAACCTGTCGCTGGTCACCTTCGGCCAGAACGAGGTGATGAAGAAGCTCGCCGGCTGGGCCGCCATGCTGGCCGCGCCTACCCTGCTCACCAGCTGGTACGGCATGAACTTCCAGCACATGCCCGAACTCAGCCGCCCCTGGGCGTACCCCGCGATCATCGTGGTGATGGCCTGCGTGGTCGGCGGCATCTATACGGCGCTGAAGCGCGCACGCTGGCTGTAGGCCGCCGGACGGCCACATCGCGCCGCCCCCCCGAGGCACCGCCCTAAAGTTCTCGCCGGATCGGCCGAACAGGGTTGTACCCACATCACAACCTCAGGGGATGCATCGACCCATGAAAAGCCTGCTGATTTCCTCTCTTCTGTTGCTGGCGCCGGTTGCGGTCCATGCCGAGTGCAGCATCAAGGACTTCGCGATCACCGAATTCACTCCCTCGGCGGCGAGCGGACTGAGCGGCAAGCTCAGCCTGCGCGGCCAGTTGCTGAACAACTGCACCGCGGCATCGGCGGCGCAGATCCGCATCGAGCTCAAGGACAGTGCCGGCAATGTCCTGCAATCGAAGAAGGCCTGGCCGGCCGGCACCTCCAACATCACGCCGGGGCAGACCGTGCAGTTCGATCTCGGCCGCCTGTTCCACTACGAGCGGGACATCGCCAGCTTCACCGCCAGCGTGGTGAACGTACGCTCCTGGTAACTCCCTTCCCCGGGACGGCAAAAAGGCTCCGCGAGGAGCCTTTTTGCTGTCCCGAATCCCGAATCCCGAATCCCGAATCCCGAGTCCCGAGTCCCGAATCCCAAATCCCGAATTCAGTGCAGCACGAACAGCTTGTCGAACCCGGCCACACGCAGCGTGCCGCGCAGTTCGCTGCCCGCGTTGACGATGCGGATATCGGCGCGCTCGGCGCCGGCGTGCTCGCGCAGAAGCAGCAGCATGCCCAACGCCGAACTGTCCATGCGAGTGACCTCGCCCAGGTCGATCAGGTAGCTGCGCGCCACCCGCCCGCCGCCCAGGCAGGCGTCGTGGAACTCTCGGTGAACGCTGAAATCGAATCGCTCGCCCAGTTGCAGGGTGAGGCAATCGTGTTCGCTGTCGTGGTGAACGATCATGGTGATGTCCTTCAGAAGAGTTCGATCTCGCCGGCGTCCATCGAGCTTTGCAGGGCCGGGCCGCGCGAGCGCAGGCGCGCCTTTTCGCGCTGCAGCGCCAGGCGGCTGCGCACGCGCCGGGCGCGCTCGTCGAGCGCCTCGGCGTCCATCGACGCACAAGCCAGTTCCGCGATATCGCGGGTGCAGTCGGCGGTGATTTCCTGCAGTTCCACCAGCCGCGCACGCGTCTGCGTGATCAGCTGGCTCAGGATGTCCTCGAACTGCAGCGAGCGGATCGTGGTGGACACGTCGCTGCCCAGGCCCCGGTTGATCTCCACCACCTGGTCGGCGACCGCGCTGGTGCGCGCATCGCTCTCGGTGACGTGGGCCATCATCGCGTCGATGCCGCCCTTGGCCGACAGCGCCACGTTGAGATCCTGCGACGCCATCGAGCCGACCAGGCCGCGCAACTGCTCCATCGCGGCGCGGGCGCGCTCCACGTGACTGCCGATCTGCTCGTTGAACTGGTTGGAGTTGCTGGCCAGATTGCGGATCTCGCCGGCCACCACGGCGAAGCCGCGGCCGGACTCGCCGGCGCGCGCCGCCTCGATCGCGGCGTTGAGCGCCAGCAGGTTGGTTTCCTCGGCGATCGTGTTGACGTTTCTCAGCAGGCCGAACACGGCGTCCATTTCCTTCGCCATGCCGTCGATGCGATAGACGATGCGCAAGCTCTCGCGCGACATCTGCACGACCATGCCGACGAAGTGCTCCAGCAGGTCGCCGGTGCGCGTGGCGAAATCCTGGATCGAGACGCCACCGTTCTGCGCTTCGATGAACTGCTTGAGCAGCGACTGCTGCAGCGCGGTCTTGTTGGACAGGCCGTCGAAACCGCCGCCCAGTTCGGAGACCGCATCGCGCAGCAGGCCCAGCCCCTGGTGCAGTTCGCGGCTGGCGTGGCCGAGCTCGTCCACCAGTGCGCCGCGCACATCCTCCAGCGCCTCGCGCACCGGCCCGGCGTGGCTGGCCACGACCGGCCCGGTGGGCGGCGCGGCACGGTGGCGCGTCTCCACGATCCACACCGCGGTCAACACCACCACCAGCAGCGGCGCCAGCCAGGCCGGGTGCCACAGCAGCGAAAGCAGCAGCGCCGATGCGCTGGCGGCGACGCCGGCGAGCGGGCGCCTGGCAAGAAGGGAGGAGGTGAAAGTCATGATCGAATCCCTGGGATCAGGCGCGCCTGGCGCCGGCTTGGGGTTGGCGCGCCAGCGCCAGCAGGCGCGGCGCGATGTGGTCGAGTGGCAGCATGTCGGGCGCCGCACCCAGCTTCCAGGCGGCGCCGGGCATGCCCCAGACCACCGAGCTGTCCTCGTCCTGCACCAGCGTGGCGGCGCCGGCCTGGCGCAGTTCCAGCAAGCCGCGGGCGCCGTCGTCGCCCATGCCGGTCAGCAGGACGGCGATGGTGGCCGCGCCGGCGCTGGCGGCCAGCGAGCGGAACAGCACGTCGACGCTGGGCCTGTGCCGGTTCACCGGCGGGCCGTCGTGCAGGCGGCAGACGTATTTCGCGCCATCCCACATCACCAGCAGGTGGTGGCTGCCCGGCGCGATGTAGGCGTGGCCGGACTGGATCGGCTGGCCGTCGCGCGCCTCGCACACGCGCATCGCCGAGCAGCGATCCATGCGTGCGGCGAACGGGCCGCTGAAGGCGGCGGGAATGTGCTGGGTGACCAGGATCGGCGGCGCGTCCGGCGGCATCGCCTCCAGTACCACGCGCACCGCCTCGGTGCCGCCGGTGGAGGCGCCGATGGCGATGATCGGGCTGCCGCCGCGGCTGCCCGCCGCCCGCGTCCGCGGCAGCACCGCGTCGGCGGACAGCCGCGGCGCCACGTCCAGCTTGCGTACCGTGGTGCGGGCGCGCGGCCTGGTGCGGGCGGCCAGCTTCACCTTCTCGCAGATTTCCTGCGCACTTTCGCCGAAGCTGGTGGCCAGGTCGTGGTCGGGCTTGGCGAAGAAATCCACCGCGCCCATCTCCAGCGCGCGCAAGGTCACCTCGGCGCCCTCGACGGTCAGCGACGACACCATCACCACCGGCATCGGCCGCAGCCGCATCAGGTTCTCCAGGAAGGTGATGCCGTCCATGCGCGGCATCTCCACGTCCAGGGTCAGCACGTCGGGATTGAGCTGCTTGATCTTCTCGCGGGCGATCAGCGGATCGGCGGCGGTGCCGACCACCTCGATGGCCGGATCGCAGGCAAGCATCGTCGACATCAGCTTGCGCACCAATGCGGAATCGTCGACTACCAGAACTCGCACTCTTTCCATTGCCTGCTTCTCACTGATTCTGCGGAGATGGATCTGTCGGCCCGGCGCATCTGGCGGCTCCCCTCGTTCAGAAGGCGCCTGGCGTCGGGCCTGGCTAGAACAACTCCACCTCACCCTTTATCGGATCATTTGCCAAACGCTTGAGGTAACCGCGCTCGTCGGCCACCAGGGCCACGTCGCCGCTGCGACGCAGCAGGCGCACGCGCGCCCGGCCGCTGTGCGGAAAAAACTGCACCTGGCGCGGATACACGTCGCCGAGATCCGACGCCACCAGGGTGAGGTTTTCGGCTGCGATGTAGCGCTGCACGAAGTCGATGTTGCGCTGGCCCACGTCGCTCATCCGGGCCAGCACGCGGCCGCCGCCGAACACCTTGACGCACAGGTCGGCGCGCTGGCCGCCGGCCTTCAGGATCGCGTTGATCAGCTGCTCCATCGCGTCGCTGCCGTAGCGCGCCGCGCGCCCGACGGTGGACGACCAGCCGTCGCGTTCGCCCGCCGGCTCCGGCAGCATGAAGTGGTTCATGCCGCCGATGCCGCGGACGGAGTCGTGCACGCAGGCCGCCACGCAGGAACCGAGCACGGTGCTGACCAGTTCGTCCTGCGTGCCCACGTAGA
>Ga0134125_10003928_pt1 | contig 17063 bp, 20 predicted proteins | sample KB31751_FD_96464 | JGI IMG/M metagenome (GOLD analysis project Ga0134125, IMG submission 96464) | Terrestrial soil microbial communities with excess Nitrogen fertilizer from Kellogg Biological Station, Michigan, USA - KB3-175-1 | ecosystem: Environmental > Terrestrial > Soil > Unclassified ...
AACCAAAAGGTTTAAATAGTACAGATACGTTTATATTACCGTGAGGTAAAAAAGCAAAATCCACTTTAACTCAAACCCCGATCATCTTCATAAAAAAAAGATTGACGGGGAGATGCTGATAGATGCGGTATAACGGAAGAAGAAAGAATAGGATACTAAACACGAGATAAAATGCCTATCCAATGGAAAAGAACCAAAAAGAGACATGGGTGCAGTAGGTAGACCTTCCAAGTTTGATGTCAAAGACAGTTCTAAGCTACTTGTTTATTATCGCCTTTACATAACCTATACTCTATATCTGGTTTTTCATTTAACCCCGACCAAAGTAACATCTGGAGATATACAGAAGATGGAGCCACTTATCAGAAACTGTTTACCATCAATCCCACAAAAGATATACAATATTACCAAAAGGCTGAAAACTCCACAAGAAGTTGAGAAATACTTTCCTGGAGGCTTTCTATCTTCATAGATTGCACATAGAACAGAGTATTCCTCGACCAACAGATAATAAAAGAAGAGAGAAGATTTTCTATTCTGGTAAGAAAAAAAGATATGCTGTAAAAACACAGATTATGGTTAACAATCGTGGTGGCTTTATCATCCATAAAACAGATCATAAAAAAGGAAGCAGAGGCATGACTATGATATTTATAAAGAGAATCATCCTGTAACTCCAAAACAAGTTGTTAATGTATTTGACCTTGGATATTTAGGAGTAGAGAAGGATTTCCCAACACAATTATCTGCACTACTGTATAGAAAGAAGAAAAGTATAGGGTTGGTACAAGAAGAAAAAGAATACAATCTGCCCATGCTAAAAAGAGGATAGTGATAGAGCATACCACATTTGTCGATTGAAAAAGTACAAGATATTGAGTGACATATTCAGAAACAAATTAAGAAAATATAGTAAGGCGTCAGATATAGTTTCAGGTTTGGTAAATTATAGAATAATGAAATACCATAACTAGAATTAAACATAAAATCCATGGAATGGTGTAGATAGTTTCTAATTATGCAAGAGATCTATTAATTAATTTATGAAAACAATGGTTTTAAAAAAATATTTAGAATGTTATCAATACATAAGTGTATGTCTGATACAAGACAACTAATAGTAAGAAGAATAAAAAATGGTACTGTGATAGATCATATTGAATCACCAAGAGCATTGCTTGTACTTAATATACTTAATATGACTGGACAGGAGGGAGATGTAATTACTGTGGCCTTAAATGTCCCTAGTATAAAACATAAAAAAAAGGACATTATCAAAGTTGAAAATAAATTTCTAGAAAAAAAAGAAACAGACAAACTTGCATTAATTGCTCCCAAAGCTACTATAAATATTATTAAAAATTTTCAATTGGTTGAAAAAAGAAAAATACAGTTGCCTGATATTATTATTGGTTTTTTCAAATGTCCAAATTTAAGATGTATTACAAACACAGAAGAAGGTTTAAAATCTAAAATAGAAATAATAGATAAAACTACTTTAAGATTAAAATGTCCGTACTGTGCAAGGTCGATAACTATAAATGAATTAATTAGACATTGAGTACTGATAATATTTATCTTTTTTTTAACTTTTATTATAGAAGGAACTATTTAATCTGAAGAACTTTTTTTAACTTTAGGTTGTATAATCTATATATTGATTTATTATCTATTATAATCAATAAAACATCTGCTTATATAGATGCCATAAAAATTTTTATAGTTTTGTTAATTCAACTTTAAATAAAACATTTATAATTTTTTTGCATTATAAAAAATACATATATGTACATTTTTTCTGTATCTTAAAATGTGTAGAGGTTAATTAGAATGCTTTATTTGGAAGTATCTTTATTCTACTACATTATTCTGCTCTACAAGCTTCGCAAGTAAATGAGCCATCTGCATATAAAAGAAAATCAGACCAATCGCCACACTCATCACAATATCCAGATACATTTCGAGGAGATCGACCTATTTCTCCTCTAATTAATAATGCTTTTTCAGAAACGACGTCAAATAATTCGGGTGTTACTGCTAGAACATCAGATACTGAAATTATGCCTACTAGATTATTTTTATGAGTTACGCCAAGGCGCTTTATATTATATTGTCTTAAAAGTCTTGCTGCAGAGGTAATACTTTCTTCCCCATTTATTGTTATGAGTTTTTGCATTATCTCTGATGCTTTTATTCCTGATGGGATTGATCCTTTAGCAACAGCTTTAGTAACAATATCCCAATCAGTTACTATTCCTAACGGTAAATCTTTATCTAAAATAACAATACTTCCAATTTGAGCTTCTTTCATAAGTTTTGATATCGTAGTTAAATCGTCATCAGGTTTTGCATGAATAATAGGACTATTCATAACATCACTTACTAATATCCTTGTAGTCATTCCTGTATCTTCGTCTCGAATATCTTTAGCCATATCAAATCAACTAATCTTGAATTTAATTACTTTTCTGTTAATATATCTAAATTGTATTTAAATTCGCCTATTTCAATAGGTAATAATTTACATTGGCCGACTGGCAAAATTTTAATTATTTCATCAATCGATAAATCTTTGAGATATTCTATAATATATTTTGGAAAATCATTTTTAATTAAAAAGTCTATAAAGTCTGCTTTAATTTTTTTTGAGGCTTTCACTATGTCTAAACCAGAAGGTAATAGTGTTCTAACACATACTGATCTCCTTTTTATCGTAGTATATGGGCCTATTATCATCAGAGGTTTATTATTGGCAAAAGATAGTCCAATAGCGAGCTTTATTTCTAAATTTTTTACAAAATTTTTCTTACCTTCTATAACAAATGAGCCTTTGGGAAGAAATTGTCCTGTTGGCGCACCTTTCTTTACTTGGGAAGATAATATCCAATATGCATCAGAACTTGATAAACCATCTTTCCATGACCTGCTAAAAGATACTGTGGCTTGAGCTACTTCTAAAATACTTTGAGATATATCTGTATTTGAATTATTAGCATTTTGTAATATAAAAAATGGAGATCCATTTACCTCTGCATGAAATACAAAATCATGTTCAGTAAGATGCCTTCGTATTATCACTGAATTAGATGAAGCGTCTTTTCCTCCGATAGCCAAAAGATTATCACTTGTAAAAAACCACCTATATTTTTCGTACCATTCTCTATTGATCAAGACCTTAATACTAGACACTGGATTTTTGTTTCTTTGTTTTTTTATCTTGTCTATTTGTTCTTGTAGTTTTAATTGAGAACTTTCTATAGATACAAGCCCTCTCTCCATTTGCTTTGCTAAATTAAATAAAAAAGATGATAGTTTTGGGGAACTAAAATTAACTACATCAAGAGCAATTTTTTCATCTACTATTTGCAAAAAATACTTTCCTTTAATATTTAATACATTGGCATTAAAATCCTGGAGAATTTTCTGAAAAACATCGTTTTCTGTGTTAATTATATTATTTGATTGTTGCATTAATAGATTTGCAAACTCTCGTAACTTGTTAGATTTTAAAATTACAAGATTTTTAGCTTTTTCTTGTTCTTTTATATCGTGCTCTAATATTTCAATTCGTTTTTCTAATTCTGAGTACTTTGATGCATCGCTATTAATAATAAGATAATTCAAATATACATCTACCGCTTCAAAATAAGAACCAAATTTTTTAATTCTCTCAGAATTTGGATTATATGGAATAAAAGGACTAATTTCTTCAAAATTACCTTTTTCATCTAATATTATACAAGGTTCATAATTTCCAGTACCTAGAGAAATATTATTTATTAATAAAATTATATTATCAAATAACATTTTTATTTCGGTATCGGATAATTCTTGAATTTTTTTATTTTCGAAATTTAAATTATTGACCACGAATTCGATAAATTTTTTTGAAATGGACATATTTCGACCTAACCATTTTTTAATATCTGTATTTTCTTTTTTATCTCTCTTTACAATTGATAAAAATTCGTTGAAATTTATTGAGAGCGGATCAATGCCTCTTGAAGGTGGTTGAAAATATTTTAACCCTGGTTTTAATGTTCTATGTCTAACATTAATTGGGTTTATAATGGCTAGAATTTTCAAAGATTCATTACATAGTATGATATTTCCGTTTCCGAACAATTCGACAATTAAAAAATATTTAATACCTGTGATATTTTGAAAAATAAATTGTACTATTCTTTCTCCTGAAAAAATGGAAATATCCACTAATTTAGATCGCTCTAAATCTGATTTGATTTTTTTTATTGCTTCATTATCTTCAATTGTTGAATATTGATATTTTGTAATACATATTCCAAAAGTAGAGACAAGCAATGAAACATCATTTTTTTGAGAATGATGAAATTTTATGATTAAAGAGTTTTTTGTAATGGGATATATAGTACTTATATAATATATATCATCAATAGTTTTCTTAATATCGTTTAAAATGAATTTTAGCTCTATTTCTGAAATTGACATCTAATGTTATAAACACTATATTGGTATAATAATATAATAAATCATTATTTTTTTAATTGTATAAAATTAGAAAGTAGGAATTAAATGTGTGATCAATAAAAAAATAATAGCGCTTACAATTGGATATTCAAGATAAAATATATTACCTGAGAACTATTATGGCAGCAATTGCAGGATCAATATTAGGATTAATAATAAAACCTTATTCAGTTCAATCTAATACACTTGGGCTTACAATATTAGTTGGAATTATTTTTTATATTGTATCTTATATTATTGCCAAGAAAATAGCTGGTAATGTTCCAAAAGATAAAAAGAATAAATTGATAACAAATGGAATATTTGCTTTTATTTTTATGATGCTAACTTTTATGGTAATTATATACACTGCAATAAATCAACATATTATATAATATGAATAAAAAGTTTCTATGGGATTATAAAACAGCAGGAATTCCTGATGAATTTTTTGAAAGAATGGATAATGTTCCTATAACAAAAGAAGAAATAAGATCAATAATAATAAGCAAATTGCGATTAAAAGAAGGACATATATCTATAGATGCGGGTTGTGGAAGTGGCAGCATTTCTATTGAGTTAGCTATTCAGACAAAAGCCACCGTATATGCTATCGATATTGATAAAAATGCGATTGATCTGACTAATCAAAATATAAAAAAATTTGGATTGGAAAATGAAATAAGGGTTATAGAAGGTTTAGTACAAGATATTATACCTAAATTACCTAATGTAGATAGTGTTGTTATAGGTGGAACTACTGGTAATGCCGAAAAAATAATTAGATTTGCAATAGATAGATTAAAGCCGGGGGGAAGACTGGTTGTTACCTCTATATTATTTGAAACCATTTATAAAACTCTAAAAACATTAGAGGATTGCAAATTGTTTGAAATCGATATGACTCAAATAACTGTTGCAAAATCAAAGAAAACTACCTCTGGAACTATGATGATTTCAAGAAATCCTGTGATTATTTTTTCTGCAAAAAAATAAGAATACAAAAACTTTAATTGATATTTTTTAAAATGGTTTTATGATCCATTCAAAACTTTATTGTATTGGTTGTGGTCCAGGTGACCCTGATCTACTTACTCTAAAAGCTATAAACCTTATAAAAAATGCCGACATAATTTATACTCCTACGGCTAGAGAAGGTAAGCCTAGCGTTGCATTATCTATAGTTGAAAAATTTATTAATAAAGGTACAGAGGTACACCAATTGATTTTTCCTATGGTCAAAGACTTTAGTAAATTAAAGGAAAATTGGAAAAATAATGCTCTACAGATAACAAATTCTATTCGGGATGGCAAAAAAACTGTTTATCTAACTGTGGGTGATCCCTCTCTTTATAGTACTTGGATCTATATCTATAAAGAATTAATTGAAAAACATAAAGATATTGAAGTAGAAATTGTACCTGGGATAACTTCTATCTTTTCATTTTCTGCAGAAATAAAAACCCCAATAGGCGAAGGTGAAGAAATAATAGGAATAGTTCCTGCATGTTATGACTTGGAAAGATTAAAAATTGCTGCAAAGTGTTGCGATACCTTAATATTTTTAAAAGATGGGAGATATTTTAATAGTGTAATAGAAACTTTGATAACCTCGGGGTTTCCTGAAGATTCAGATATTTTCATTGCTCAAGACGTATCAACAAGCGGTGAAGCATTACAAAACAGAAAATTATCTGATCTATCTAAGAATCCGAATGAAAACAATGATAAATACTTTTCAATAATGATTGCCAAAAAGAAAAAATGATTCAAAAAAATACTGTTTATTTTGTTGGTTCAGGTCCCGGCGACCCGGATCTGATAACAATAAAGGCAAAAAAAATATTAGAAATTGCAGATGTTATAATTTATTCAGGATCTTTATTAAATCCTGCTATATTAGAATTCGTTAAAAAAGATGCAATTTTATACGATGCAGCAAAATTAAATAGAAATGAAATATATGAAATACTTAGGGATTCTGCAAAGAATGGGAAGGTTCCGATGAGATTTCATGATGGAGATCCTGGAATTTTTAGCACGATAAGAGAGCAGATAGATAAATTAGTAAAGGATGAAATTAATTGTGAGGTAATACCGGGTATAACTTCATTACTTGGAGCTGCAGCGTCAATGAATTTGGAATTAACATTACCTGGCATAACACAGACTATAATAATTACCCGTGCTGAATTTAGAACACCTGTTCCAGATAGGGAAAAAATATCCGAATTATCAAAACATGGTGCTACTATGGCTTTTTACCTAAGTGTACATTTACTTGATAGAGTTATAGAAGAATTACTGGCAGGAGGTGTATATAGCAGTGAAACACCTATTGCTATTGTATATAAAGCCACTTGGGAAGAAGAAAAAATATTAAAAGGAACAATTGGAACTATATCTAAACAGGTTAAAGAGGAGAGAATAGTAAAAACTGCATTAATAATAGTAGGCGATGTTATATCTCCTAAAAAATATGAATTCTCGAAAGTTTATGACTCACAATTTACACATGGTTTTAGAAGAAGCAAATAAAATAATCGTCTAATTTAAAGAAATACGTTGTAATTCTTTTTTATTAAGTGATGCCCAAGCACCCATTCCTTGACCTGTACCATTAAAATCAATAATTTCACTGAGAATAATCTCATTAGGAGATGTTGGAGGCCATATCATAGCAACAAAATCGCCTGGATTCCCAGGTTTATCTATTTCGGCAGGTATAATTTTATCATTTTTGAATCCGACGGTAGCAAGTTTTGATTTTACAGTTTCAAATAACTGTCTTTGACCATGAACAATTACAAAAACATTTTTCTCAACATTATAATTAATCATTATATAATACTAAATATTTAACATCATAAAGATATTGCTATTGTTATTTAATCTGTTTAAAAAATAATATAATACTAAATATTTTAATTTTTGAAATAATAACAGTTTAAATTTAAACCCGATTTAAACCTTTTAAATGTAATTGAAAGAGAACTCGACTAGGTAACAAATTCTAATAATAAAAATTTGAAGTTTCAAATATCATTAACATATGTTTAGCCTTCATTATGAGGTATTGCAAAGGATAATGTATATGCTTTATAGGAAATTTAACAAATTTAAATATTATATCTCATTATGCCTGGTCAACCTGGATATAAGATTGTCAAGTAAATCTGAATTGATTAACAACTCAGGAGATACTTGTATTTGCAACTATTATTTGATTTATGTAAATTTAAACTCATTATATTTATCTTGAATTATTGAAAATATAATAATTTTTAGCATATATTTATGTAAAAATTCATGATAATTAACTAAAAATTTAACCTGATAAACATCAAGTAAGAAAAATTAGCATTTTTACTTGTAGGTATTTAAATCTTCTTCTTCTTCTTCTTCCTCTGTATTTTTATGTTAAACCATATGATGTAAAATGATACTAGTAGTTGAATCTCTTATATTGCTAAAGAGCTATATTTATGCAAACCATCTGGAAATCACAAATCTTTTTGACTTTAATTTCTGTCTAAAGTATCGGATTTGTTTATATTCGATTTATGTTGCATTAATACCGGTAGATAGCAATAATTTTTTGCATATTCAATTTACATTTATTTTTAGTTATGATTGTTTATATTTTAGAAAAATTATTCTCATTTTTTTTTAATTGTAAAATAAATTGTTTTTTATTTAATATCATTTCTATAGATCGAATTTTGCTTTTATAAAAAATAACTTTTTTTCCTTCTTTATTTATAACAATTTTATCAATAATTAAAAGCCCCGCTTCTTTTAATTTTTTTATTTTTTTATAAGTTGAACTTATCGGAATAACTTTTTCATTTTCATTACATATTTGAACGGCTGTTTTTGATTCATCTATAATAGATAAAAGTATTTTATAAGAATGTTTATCAAATAATGCTTTTAAAAGAGGCATCGTTTCTAATTCTTTATTATTAATTATATGCTGTAAAGCTTCCTCCATACTTAGGCTCGCCTAATACTTAGGATTGCCTAATATTTAAACAAGATAATTATGACTCTATATCTTTAAAAGATTTAAAATAACCTTATATAACAAGTACTTTATTTTCTAATATAGTATAATTAATTAATATTATATTTTTTATATAACTTTATTTGTGATATGCCAACTAAATATATTAAGTTATTATTAATTTCAGAAGGTACGTTAAAAAACATTTAATACTATCATCGAATTATTTAGTAGCAGTATGACATTACCCAAGGGATTTGGTACACAAGCTAGCTCTCAAAAGAAAAGGACATTCGAGGATTGGTGGAAAACTGTTCCAGGAGATTTAACAACAAAGGCTCGTAAAGGTGACGAAGCCAATAAGGTTCTATTGAATCAAGTAAATTATGTATTACTTCATTTGCATTTACAAGGAAAACATGATGCAAAGCCAACGCATGAAGAATTAAAAGATTGGCTTCATAGCGGTCAAGTAGATACATTGCGTGCTGCTCCTGCAAAAAAATAGAACATATTAACAATATTAAACTTCTTTTTAAATTATTTTTTTATAATACTCATTAATTTTAAATAAAAATACTTATAATCATTAATATAGAAAACGGATAGTAATTTTGAAGAGAAGCAACAATCATATTGCAATTTTTGATACGTTTAAGACTTACCATACAAAATCGACCAGGGAGGCAAAAAGACAAAGGGGAATAATTGCTCATATTGCAATAGAAAAAGATCCCAAGTACAAAACTAGGACCTCGATAGCCCATATGTTAGCAAAAAAATATGAAGTTACTTGGCAAAATATCTATTCTGCTATTTTTAAGGATCTTGATGAAGTACTTCTTCCAGCACACGTTGTCAAAGAGGGTGGTAGATTACCTATAAAAAGAGGACCAAAAGCACTTCAAATAGAAGGTATACCATATTATGAACTTACTAATATTGGTTTAATTATTGCGTCGACTATTGAAGAGACTGGCGATATAAGATTGAGGATGAAATTGTTAGAATCATATATTTCAAATTCTAATTTTAACGAACAAGATGAAAATAATAACAACAATAACAACAACCATATTGTTAACGAAGGAATTTTGCTTCTTTCAAGATATGCCCCGTCGTTTATTTTAAAAATAATACATGAGTATATTCTTGCTTATATTCATGGAGAAATTGATAAATTGGATAAGATTGATGGCGAAATATTGAAGAAAATAATCTCAAAACATATTTCTATAGAAAGAGAGCTTGTTGAAGCATGTATGATTTTATCAAATGATAAAAGGGAACTAATAAGAAATTTTATAAAAATAATTAGTTGATTTATTTATTTTCTAATAAAATTAATTCTAATCTCTATAAGGAATAGATATGGATTTCATATCATAGGCTATATCTACTGAATAGAAAATTGATTTAGCCTCATCTAGTAAAATACTCAGATCTTTATATCTTGTGCTAAAATGAGTAAGACATAATCTAAATGTATTTGATAATTTTGCCAATACTGCTGCTTCAAATGCAGTAGAGTGAAAACTTTCTTTAGCTTTATCAATTTCGGTCGATTTAAAAGTTGATTCGAAAATCAAAAGATCACAATTTCTAAAAAAATTGCATAATTCATTTGTGGGACGAGTGTCTCCTGAAATACCAATTTTCCTTCCAGAACGTAATGGACCTAAAATGGTACTAGAATATATTATTTTGTTATTGTATTCTATGTCTTCACCTTTTTGTAATTTTTGATACAAAATACCTTCAGGAACACCCAACTCTTTAGCCTTTTTTATATTGAATTTTCCAGGACGATTATTTTCAACCAAACAATATGCAAAAGAGATAATGCCATAACCATGATTGGATCTACAAAATGTAATCTTGTATTCTTTATCAATTATTATGTTTCCTTCTTTATCCTCAATAACATGGATATAAAGAGGAAAAGATAATTTAATATTCAATATTCTTATATTTTCAGTTAAATAATCGTAAAGTAATTTTGGGCCGAAAATATCTATTGGCTTGTTTCGACCTTGTAACGAGAGAGTTTGAAAGAATCCGACAAGTCCTAAAATATGATCCGAATGCATATGAGTTATAAAAATTAAAGTTTTTTTATTAAAACTAAAGCGTGCACGGATAAAATTGTATTGCATGCCTTCTCCCGCATCAAAAATAAATAAAGTTCCATTTCTGTTAATAACAATGGACGAGAGAAATCTGTTTTCTGAAGGCATAGCAGCAGACGTTCCTAAAAAAGTTATATCTAAATTAGACATGATTTCATCTGATTAATCATTTTTTATTGTGCTGACAAGAAAATAGAGTGTAAAGCATTTGCAATATCTGTGCTAAGATCAACTTTGGAACAAGACCTTGGGACACTATTAGTAGAAATGATGTCTGTTAATCCGTTTTTTTTTAATTTACTTATTGAATTATCATCAGCTAATGTATGAACACAAATGGCATATATTTTTCCACAGTTGTTGTTTTTTAACAAATCTACTGCTTTTAAAATGGTTCCACCACTTGATATCATATCATCTATAATTATTATGTCATGATCCTTTATATCCTCTGGTAGGTTTTTATCTATTGTTATGTTTCCTGTAATTCTATCTCTAATTTTCTTTAGTGCAAAGAATTTTGATTGTATTGCTTGGGAAAATTCTTTGGCTCGGGAAATACCTCCTATATCTGGAGAGATAACAATCGGATCGACTAGATTTAATTTGGTCCTGGCATAGGTGGCAAGTGATCTGATGGAAGAAATATTTAATATATTTAAATTGAAATATGAAATTGCTTTAATACTATGAATATCTACTGTAATTAAATTATGGATATTATTGCATTCTAGTAATTTAGCAATTAAAGAAATAGTAGCAAATTCTCCTTCTAAAAATTTTTTATCTTGTCGAGCATAACCCATATAAGGAATTACTGGTATGACTTCTGAAGCTCCATATTCATAACAACTATAAATGATCATCAAAGCTTGCATTAAATGAGAATCAACAGGAGGATAAGTGGATTGTACTACTATACATTTTTTATTTAACAGATTTGCATTAATTCTTATTTTACTTTCACCGTCTGAAAATACTCGCAAATCAATAGGTATAGATAAAGAACTTAAATGATCTGCAATACAATTCCCTAAATCTAAAGAGGCTGGACCAGGAAGAACTACTACATCTTTCAATGTATTTCTGAGATATTTTAGAATCTTAAAAATGTTAATCAAACAAATAATTATTTAGAAATATAATATATATTAAAAATTAATTCTTTATAATTAATGCTATATTCGAATTAGTTTTATCTATTTGTTCTCTGATAGCTTTAATTACTTGCTCCTTTGCAGTAAGACTTGAGAAATCTAGTATTTGGAATTCATCAATCAAATAAATTTGAGGAAAGAGGCTTGAATTCGTAGAATAATGAGTTAATAAATCTGATAAATTTTTGGAAATTTCCTGCGAATGCCCATTTATTAAATGACCCGATTCTAAAGATAATCTTACTCTTCCAAATTTATCCAGAACCAAGAAAGACTGTTTCTTTATTTTAAATAACAGTTTCTTTTGCATGTATAAATTAGAAAAAATTAGATAATTTCCTATTGTGTTCTCTAAAACAATATTATCGTTTTGTCTAAATAATTCTTTAGCCATTTTTACCAATTGATCGTGTTCTATCTCCTTGGTATTAGTATTGGATAAATCAAACGATACATTGCCCATAACGGTAACCCTTAGAATAGATCTTTCACTAATGTATTCTGACTTAATGGACATGGTTTCTGCAGAGGCATTCTTAGAAATAGCTTCGCTTTTAACCTCGTCTATTAATTGAGAAACATCTTTAGGAGACGGATTGCTAATTGTGCGCTCTTTTTCTTCATATATCATTCCTGTTGCTACACCTATGGATGAAATGACGTCCGCATACTCAGCTTTTTTATATTGGAACCCTAGTTTTTTTGCAACTCCTGGAACTAAAACAGACGCACCACCACCACCACCAATAACAACAACCCTATTTCTTTCTAATTTGTATTCTTTAATTGCTGGCATTACAGAATTAATAATTTTAGTATTTGATATGTCCAGAATTTGTTCTGCTGTTTGTTCAAAAGATAACCCCAGGTAATCAGATAATTTGGTAAATACAATTTTTGCCGATTCGATATTTCCATAAGCATTATCATTGTTAGGAATAATGTTTAAAGCATTTGCTGCACATGTATTAGTAATTCCATATAACTTGCCTCCTAGAGTTCTAATGCACATATAATCTGATGGATCGCCATTTAATGGACTAATGAGAATAATTTTGCCATCTTTTAATTCTATTGGATCAGCAAAACAAGAATATTCTAATCCTGCTATATGAGAAGATCTGGGTCCTACATCAATTATTTTTTTACGATTTGAAATTCTCACAAGTGAACCCCCAGCAACACCACAAATACGAACATCAAATGATCTAATGCATGTAGGATGATTCATAATTGTAACGTATCGCATTTCAGGTTTGCCATCCTTAATTATGCAAATATTCGTAGAAGTACCGCCTACTTCTATAAAAATACCATTCAAAACCTGTAGAAAAAGTAGTGCACCAACTACGCTTGCAGCAGGGCCAGATAAAACAGTAATTATAGGTTTATGTAAAAATGATTCTAATGTAGTGACTCCGCCATCTCCTTTCATAATCATCATTGGGACGGAGATGTATAGTTTTTTTACTGCCGACTCAACAAAAGTTGCGGTATTTATTGCTTTTGGAAGAATGCTTGCATTAATGGTCGCTGTTAATGTTCGAATTTCTAACCCATAAATTCCAGTAAGTTCGTGGCCAGCAGTACTTGGTATTTTAGAATATTTCATTACAAATTCTTCATTGCTAGGATCATCTACACCAAAGGCTTCGCTTACAACTATGGATTTTGCACCTTCAGAAATTAAATTTTCAATTATATCTTTTACTTCTTGCTCTTCCAGATATTTAGAAGTATCTAAAAAAGCATAGCATGTATTTAAAAATTTATTAGAACCTAGTGAAATATTTTTTATATTGGTCCTTTTAATGACGTTCGATTTTTCTAATCCTACTCCCATCCCAATAATACCTACTTTTGCAATATCGCCTTCTAATAGTGCATTGACTGCTTGAGTAGTACTGTGTGAAATAAGTTCTATTTCCATAGGATTTATGTTATTCTTGTGTATCAATAATGATAATGCATTAACTATTCCTTCAGATACTCCTTCTACTGATGAATGAGTTGTATGCATAGACATTTTTCCTATAATTTTTTTATTAGCCGTATCAATTGCTACTGCCTTTGTAAAAGTACCTCCAACATCTATTCCTATTCTAATTTTTTTCATTATCTTTCACCAATAATGCTCAAATCCCAGATTATTCGTTAATGGATATATTATCTATATTTATAACCTTATAGCTGTAAAGATACATCATAGATTGTTTCTTTTGTTCCCATATATCTAATTGTAGCCTGAAATTCCTTCTTATTGGACGATACAAGAATTTCAAGTTTTCCTGTGCCATTTTTGATGAGATCGTTGTTAAATTTTAAAAAATTCTTTACATCTTTTGCTACGGCAGTAGATGAATCGATAATTTTTACTGAAGGTAAAAGTTCAAGCAGATAATTTTTAATAAAAGGTAAATGGGTGCTAGATAAAATAACGGTATCAATTGAATCATTAAAATTTGATTTTATTGTCTTTTGGATTGTTTTCATTGTATGCATTTGATGTATTAAAAAAGATCCGTTTTCTATAATATCGATAATATCGGTAGAATCTATTTTTGTAATAAAAATATCTTGTGGGATTTCTCTGTTTATTAAATAATTAAATTCTTTGCTATTCAATAAACCCTCTGTTCCCATTATGGCTATGTGCTTTTTTTTACTCATTTTAACTGCCTGTTTAAGAGAGGGTTTTGTAGGTATGATATCTATAGAAAATTCATTTTTTATTTCATTAAATATTTGAACTGATGGAGTATTCGAAGCCATGACTATTAGTTTAGGCCGATATTTTTCTAAAAATCTTATAGACTTTATTATAATGGATTTTAATTGTTCTTTAGATTTTTTACCATAAGGAAAATTCATCGTATCTGCAAAATATAGTATATTTTCTGCTGGCATGGTCTTTCTTAATTCTCTTATGATTGATAAGGATCCAAGACCTGAGTCAAAAACTGCAATTGGTCGAAATAACATATGTAATATCATTAATATTTAAATTACTTAGTTTTTATTTTGTAATACAACAGCTTCCTGCCGGAATATTATATCCATGTGGACATACTTTTGGATGTTTTAATAAGGTACACAACGCCTCTGTAAATATTTCTTTCATATGATGCTCGATTCCACAGACCATTTCTTCATCAATGTCGATTTTTAAAGCATCTTTCATTAAAACTTCCAACAATCGGGTGTTGCGAATCATCTGTTTACCTATCTTTGCACCTTCATCGGTCAGAATAACTATTGAACCTTTTTTATAGTCAATTAATCGAGAATCATTTAATTTGTGAAGCATTTGGACTACTGAAGGTTGAGTTACATTTAACACCTTTGCTATCGAACTTACTTTTAATTCCTGACTGCTTTCTATAATTGACCACATTGCTTTCAGATACATTTCAACATGTTCAGCCTCTGCAGTACCAATATACAGTTGTTCTGGTAATTCAGAGTTTTTTGAATAAATGTTCAATAATGGATATTATATGATATTATTTTTTAACTTTGTCACTTGGATTTTTTTTGGTTTTGATCATATAGTTTAAAGGTTTAATTGATTTTATTATTTTGCTGAATATATGCATGATACATTATATTAAAAATGCCTTTCAAATCATTTTTATTTTAGAGATTGATATTAAAATTCTTTCTTTTATTTCATCGATTTTTTTCCTATAAATATAAATATTCCTACTTTATTTTTTTTCAAGCATATTATTTAAGATACAGTCTTTTGATTTGCGAAAATCTTTGTTATGCTTTTTGCTATATACATCAAGCAAAAACAGTTTAACTTGATTGGTCTATGCAAAAATAACGAGACTTAATTTTTTTACCTTCAAAAATAATTTCACAATATATAAATTCTAACCCAAATATTTTGTTAACGGTATTAATATTAAATTAAATGTTATTAGTTTTTTATCTGTATCTATTAATAATAAAATCAATTAAACTTACTAATTAAGGTGGATCGACCACTGGTTCTACATATACTCGTCTTTTACATCTTGATGCCAAATCTTGCAGAATTCTATTATATCATTGCCATATTTAATTATCTCTCTCCAACTTTTTATCTTTATATCTGTTCTTGCAAGAGAGCACGTTCTCATTATCTCCATTCTGTTTGTAAGTTTTTCAATCAAATCTTCTACCGAAGGATTATGACCTACCACAAGTACTTTGTAATACTCATCTAATACATCAGAAACAACATTAATATAATTTTTTTCAGAATTTTGATGGTATAGTGAAGGATTTAAATCTATTTTTCCATTATAATCTAAAAATTTTGCTACTATTTCTGATGTTTCAATAGCTCTTCTTGCAGTGGAGCTTATTATATAATCAGGCACCAAATCAGTATTTCTTATTAGCTTTCCTGTTGAAATTGCCTGATTTTTTCCCTGCTGGTTAAGGGGGTCTATCATAATCCGATAATTCTTCTTCTTTTAGAACCGATTTACCATGTCTTAGAATTAGGAGAACTCTTTTCTTATTTTCTATGTTCAACTTAGATACCAAACAAAAAAAAATTAGATTTATTTTTATATTAGTTAAAATGAGTTTACTACCGTAATTGTAACAAGGCTACTATATTATTGTCAATTGAATTGACTCCAAATGATTCAAATCCAACCGGAGCTATTAAAAATATATTCGCCAAGAACTTCAGCAAAAGTACAATTATAATAATTGCAACTATTACCAAAATGATTGTCCATAACATGTTAAGCACCATATCTATACTACTATTGATGGCATTTTATTTTTAGATTTAGCTATATAGGAGAAGAAAAATGTTATATGAATTGATACCCTTTTTTTTGCCAGAAATATTTTTCTTAATTTGTTTTATGTATTACGTAAATATAATGAGATAATAAAATAATGTGAATTATCCTCCACTACCGCCTATTCCACCACCACTGTTTTCAACTTCTAAATCTTGAATCTCTTTATCAGTTTCTGATTTTGCTTCTACTGTGGGTTTTAACATTTCCTTTTTTAATTCTTCACTACTTTTAACTTCATCAATGTCTTTTTTTTGTTCTTCTGCTTTCTCTTTCATGATATATGGTATATAAAATGATATAAAAATATGATGAATAGTAATTTTAATTTGTTTACTTTATATTTATAAAACAATAGATCTCTTGCATAATTAGAACAAACAGCTTTATGATCATTATTTGCTAATTATCAAGTCCTTTTATTGCTTTCATATGATTTGTTATCCAAAAACCACTTCTTTTCAAATAATTTATCGGG
>Ga0134125_10003930_pt1 | contig 17060 bp, 14 predicted proteins | sample KB31751_FD_96464 | JGI IMG/M metagenome (GOLD analysis project Ga0134125, IMG submission 96464) | Terrestrial soil microbial communities with excess Nitrogen fertilizer from Kellogg Biological Station, Michigan, USA - KB3-175-1 | ecosystem: Environmental > Terrestrial > Soil > Unclassified ...
CGACAACATTCCGGACAACTACCGGAGCTCGACGGCCGACAATCCCGAAGAGGGCTGGAAGTACACGCAGGGCGACAAGAACTCGCGCCGCCCGCCCGAGTTGCTCACCCGCGACCACGTGGCGCGAATGATCGTGCGCGAGGTGCGCGAAGGCCGCGGCTCACCGCACGGCGGCGTGTTCCTCGACATCTCGTGGATCAAGGAGAAGCTGCCTAACGCGGCAGAGCACATCAAGAAGAAGCTGCCGTCGATGTATCACCAGTTCATCAAGCTGGCGAACGTCGACATCACCAAGGAGCCGATGGAAGTCGGCCCCACGACGCACTACGTGATGGGCGGCATCCGCGTCGACGCCGACACGCAGATGTCGACGGTGTCGGGCCTGTTCGCCGCGGGCGAGTGCGCCGCGGGCATCAACGGCGCCAACCGCCTCGGCGGCAACTCGCTGTCGGATCTGCTCGTCTTCGGCAAGCGCGCCGGCGAGTACGCGGCCAAGTTCGCACGCGAGCACGGCACGGCCGGCAAGATCGACGAAGCGCAGCTCGACGCCGCGGCCAAGCGGGCGCTGGCGCCGTTCGAGCGCGAGGGCAGCGCCGACGGGCCCTATCAGATCCAGCACCAGCTGCAGGACACGATGCAGAACCTCGTCGGCATCGTGCGCGTCGAGGAGGAGATGGCGCGCGCCGTCGACGAGATCGGCAAGCTCCGGCAGAAGGCCGACACCGTCGCCGTCAAGGGCAACCGCGAGTACAACCCCGGTTGGTCGACGGCGCTCGATCTGCACAACCTCCTGACCGTGTCGGAGGCGGTGGCGCGCTCGGCGATGCTGCGCAAGGAGTCGCGCGGCGGTCACTTCCGCGCCGACTTCGAGAAGAAGAGCGACGAGTGGTCGAAGAAGAACATCGTCCTCAAGAAGGGCGGCGACGGGTCCATGCAGATTTCGACGGCGCCGATCAAGGAGATGCCGGCCGAGCTCAAGGCGATCATCGAAAGTGAGGCCAAGTAGAGATGGCGAACGCTACGTTCCGGGTCTGGCGCGGCACGCGCGAAAAAGGCGAATTCGTCGACTACAAGACCGAAGTCACCGAAGGCATGGTCGTGCTCGATGCGATCCATCAGATCCAGGCGGAGTCGGCCGGCGATCTGGCGGCGCGCTGGAACTGCAAGGCGGGCAAGTGCGGGTCGTGCTCGGCCGAGATCAACGGTATGCCCAAGCTCATGTGCATGACGCGGCTCGATACGGTGCCGCTCGATCAGCCGGTCACCGTCGAGCCGATGAGGGCGTTCCCGCTCATCAAGGATCTCGTGACCGACGTGTCGTGGAACTACGCGGTCAAAAAAGCGATCCCGAAGCTCAAGACGCGCAAGCCCGACGCGCCCGACGGCACCTGGCGCATGCAGCAGGAAGACGTCGAGCGCGTGCAGGAGTTCCGTAAGTGCATCGAGTGCTTCTTGTGCCAGGACGTCTGCCACGTCTTGCGCAACCACCACATGCACGCGGAGTTCATGGGGCCGCGCTTCTTCGTCTACACGTCGGCGCTCGAGATGCAGCCGCTCGACACCGATGATCGGCTCGACTACCTGCGCAAAGAGGGCGGCATCGGGCTGTGCAACATCACCAAGTGCTGCACCAAGGTGTGCCCCGAGGAGATTCACATCACCGACAACGCGATCATTCCGATGAAGGAGCGCGTGGTCGATCGGTTCTATGATCCGCTGAAGCGCATGTTCCGGGTCTTCGGCGGCGGTCGATAACCTCGACGAGGAGGGCAGGCGATGGAGCTCAAGCGCATCTCGCAGGCGGCGCTGCCGGCGGCGTTGGCGAAGGCGGAGCGCTACCGCCTGCTCAACGAGCCGGTCGAGGCCGAGAGCATCTGTCGCGACGTGCTCGCGGTGGAGCCGAAGAACCAAACGGCGCTCACGACGTTGCTGCTGGCCCTCACCGATCAGTTTCACGCCGGATCGACGTCGGCGGTGCGCGAGGCCGAAGCGGTGCTGGCGGCGATCGACGGCGAGTACCACAAGGTCTACTACGCCGGGATCGTGCGTGAGCGCTGGGCGCTGGCGCTGTTGAAGGCGGGCGATCCGGGGCATCAGGCGCGGGCGTGGCTCGACGATGCCATGCGCCACTACGAGACGGCCGAGAAGCGCGCGGAGCCGGGCAACGACGACGCGATCCTGCGCTGGAACTCGTGCGCGCGCATCATCGAGCGCGACGGGCTGCACCTGCACGCCGAGCCCGACGCCATCGACGCCGGCGACGCGGCGCCGCGGCGCTGACTTCGCGCCGCCGTCGGCCTCGCCGCCGGGCTCTTCTCGGCACGTCCGCGTCCGCGGCGATGCGAGACTAGGGCGTCTTGCGGGCGTTCGCGGCGATGGCGTCGGCGAAGGTGTCCCACAGCATCGCCGGCAGGTCGTGGCCGAGGCCGGGGAAGACGCGCAGCTTGGCGCCGGGGATGGCGCGCGCGATCGCCTCGCCGCCCGACACGTTGACGATCGGGTCGGCGTCGCCGTGGATGACCAGCGTCGGCGCGCGCACCGCCGCGAGCCGCGCCGTGCGATCGCTCGACGCCATGACGGCGGCGAGCTGGCGCTGCCCGCCGAGCGGGAAGAAGGCGCGATCGAAGCTGCGCCCGTAGACGCGGCGGATGCGCGCCTCGTCGAACGGATAGCCCGGCGACGACAGCCGGCGCGCGATCGGGACGCGATGCGCGAGGTGGGCTTCGCGCTCCGCCGGCACCGGCTGCATCAGCATCGGCAGGATGTCGGGCGCCGGCTGGCCGACGTCGCGCGCGCCCGTCGACGACATCATGATGCACAGGCTCTCGATGCGCGCGGGATGGCGGATGGCGACGAGCTGCGCGATGAAGCCGCCCATCGAGATGCCGACGATGTGCGCCGCCGGCAGATCGAGCGCGTCGAGGAGGCCCGCGGTGTCGTCGGCCATGTCGTCGAGCGTGTAGAAGCCGGCGGGCCGCGTCGACAGGCCGACGTCGCGGTTGTCGAAGCGGATGACGCGGAAGCCGCGTGCGGCGAGGAGCTCGCACAGCTCGTCGGGCCACACGATCATCTGCGACGCGAGGCCCATGATCATCACGAGCGGCGGCGCGTGCGGATCGCCGATCGATTCGTACTCGAGCTCGATGCCGTTGGCGTGCGCGCGGGGCATGCGCGCATGGAACCACGAATCAGCGCGCGCGTCGACGGCGCGTCGCGACGGCGAAGCCGGCGACGAGTAGGAGCGCGAACGGCGCGGGCGTGCCGCCGCTGGCGAAGCGGCCGGCGAAGGCGCAGCCGCTCTTCGATCCCATGACGCCGCTGCCACCGCCGCCACCGCCTCCGCCGGCACCCGCGCTGCCGCCGCCACCGATGCCGCCGGTGCCGCCCGTGCCGCCGGTGCCGCCGTCGACGTTGCTCGAGGGCGCGCCGTTCTTGAGCACGAGGTCGATGCACTGATGGTAGATGTCCTCGATGCCCACGCCGGGCGTCGGGTCGTAGTCGCCGTGCGCCAGGTTGTCTTCCATGACCTGGATGACCTGCAGGGTGCAGTTGTCGCACTCGACGTTGGGCAGCGTGAGCTGCCACGTGTACTTCTGCACGCCGTTGGCCAGGTGCGGATTCAAGTCGTCCATGCCGGGCAGCACGTTCGGCGTGTTGTAGTAGTCGGAGGCGCCGCAGTGATCGCCGGAGTCGATGGGGCAGGGGCGATTGGGATCGATCGGCTTGATCGACGCCGGCTCTTTGAACTCATCGTCGCCGCTCTGTTGGAACGCCCAGCGGAAGTAGCTCGGATGCGGGATGGTCTCGACGAGGCTGATGGTGATGGTCGCGCCCGGGGCGTAGGTGTAGATGTTGGTGCCGCGCGTGCCGCCGGCCTTTCCGCACGGTCCTTCCTTCAGGTACGAGTCGCCGTAGCGCGACAGGTGCGTGCCGCCCTGCTCGAGGCTGATGTGGGCGGCGGCGGGGCGCGCGGCGACGAGCGCGGCCGCGCAAGCGAGGCTGGTAAGCAAAGGTTTAATGCGCATCCACGATCAGTAGCACGCGGCGAGGGCACGCGCGCGGGACGGCCGTTTCCAACCGGGCAACGCTACGCGCGCAGGGCGACCATCGGATCGATGGCGGTGGCGCGGCGCGCCGGCAGCCAGGCGGCGCCGACGGAGATGAGGATCAGCGTGACCGCGACCGCGACGTAGGTCGGCGGATCGGTCGCCACCACGCCGTAGAGCATCTTCGACAGCAGCGACGACAACAAGAGCGCCGCGATCGCCCCCAGCCCGGCGCCGGTGACCGAGAGCGCCACCGCCTGCCGCACCACCAGGCGGCGCACGTCGGCGGGCCGCGCGCCGAGCGCCATGCGGATGCCGAGCTCGCGCGTGCGCTGCACGACCTGCACCGCGAGCACGCCGTAGAGCCCGAGCGCCGCCAGCCCGAGCGCGATCGCTCCGAACACGCCGGTGAAGTCGAGCAGCACCTTGCGCGGGCGCAGCGACTCGTCGACCGCCTCGCCCATGGTCGTCACGTCGTAGGTCGCCTCGGTGGCGTCGACGGCGGCGACCTCGCGCCGCACCAGCGCCGCCAGATCGCCCGTCGAGCCGTGGCCGCGCACCGCCAGCGCCATGCGGCGCCACGGCAGCTGCGCGAACGGCACATAGGTCTCGGGCGTGGGATTGCCGTCGAGCCCCCAGCGATGGCTGTCGGCGAGCACGCCGACGATGGTCATCCAGCTCTTGTCGTCGGTCCAGCCGATGCGCATGTGCTTGCCGAGCACGTCCTCCGAGCCGAACCACCGCCTGGCCATGGTCTGGTTGATGACGCACACCTTGGCCGCCGTGGCCATGTCGCTCGGCAGGATGCCGCGCCCGCGCACGAGGTGCATCCCGAGCGTGTCGAAGTAGTCGGGCGAGACCACCATGTACTCGGTGTAGCGGTTGGGATCGTCGAGAGTCCGCCCCTCGATGTCGAAGTCGCCGTTGGTGTTGTTCTGCGACAGCGGCAGGTAGTCGGTGATGCCGGCGTGCGTGACCTCGGGCAGCGCACGCACGCGCTCGAGCACGCGCTCGAAGAAGGCCAGCGGCTCCTTCGAGTCGGGCAGCGACATCTGCAGCGTCACGACGCCGTGCGGATCGAAGCCGGGCTCGACATTGGCCACGCGCAGAAAGCTGCGCCCGAGCAGCGCCGCGCCGACGAGCAGCGCGAACGACAGCGCCACCTGCAGGATCACGAGCGTGGCGCGCAGCCGCGAGCGCGCGCCGGCGACGCTGCGGCCGCCTTCCTTGACCGCCGAGGCCAGATCGGTGCGCGTGGCGCGCAGCGCCGGCACCAGGCCGAACGCGAAGGTGCTGCCGAGCGCGACCGCGGCGGCGAACACGAGCGCGCGCGCGTCGAGCGCCGGTGCGAGCACGCCGCCGCCGGCGCGCAGCACGCTGTGCGTGGCGTCGATGCCCCACAGCGCCACCGCCAGGCCGGCGATGCCGCCCAGGAGCGCGAGCAGGAAGCACTCGGTCAAGAGCTGCTGCACCACGCGCGCGCGGCTGGCTCCGAGCGCCACGCGCAAGGCGAGCTCGCCCCGCCGCGCCGCCGCGCGCGCCAAGAGCATGTTGGCGACGTTGGCGCAGGCGATGATCAGCACCAGCAGCACCGCGCCGAAGAGGAGCCAGATCGCCGGCCGCAGCTGCGCCGTCAGCGACTCCTGCCACGAGCGCACGAGCACGTTGCGATCCTTGTTGGCGTTGGGATACGCGCGCTCGAGCGCGCGGCCGATCGTCTCCATCTCGGCGCGCGCCTGCGTGAGCGTCGCTCCCGGCGCCAGCCGCCCGATGACGCTCAGCGAGTGGCTGTCACGATCGTGGTTCCACTTCTCGTGCACGAGCGGCAGATAGACGCCGCCGGCGAAGGCGGGCAGGCGAAAGCCCGCCGGCAGGACGCCGACCACGACGTAGGTCTTGTCGGAGAGCTGCAGGCTCTTGCCGAGCGCGTTGTTCGCGCCGCCGAAGTGGCGCGTCCACAGCTCGTGGCTGATCACGACCTCGTCGTTGCGCGCATAGGCGTCGGCCGAGAACAAACGCCCGAGCGCGGGCCGCGCCCCGAGGAGCGGGAAGAAATCGGGCGTCACCAGCATGGCGCCGACGCGCTCGCCGACGCCGTCGCGCACCAGGGTCTGATCGGTGCTGATCATCCCCGAGAGGAGCTCGATGGTGTGCGACTGCGCGTGCCAGTCCTCGAGGTTGGGCAGCGACACCGAGCCGGTGCCGCCGTTGCCCCATTTCTCCCAGAGCCGCACCATGCGCTGCGACTCCGGATAGGGCAGCGGGCGCAAGAGCACGCCGTCGACGGCGCTGTACATCACCGTCGTGCCGCCGATGCCGAGCGCGAGCGCCAGCACCGCGACCAGCGTGAAGCCCTTGGACTTGATGAGAAGACGCGCCGCGAAGCGCAGATCTTGTCCGATTTGGCTCAGCACGACCGGGGGTGACGCGGCCCGGCGGCTGGTTTCAGGAAAAAATCAGCGGCACATCAGATCGGCGAGCAGGGTGCCGAGCTCGATGCGCATGCGCTCGTCGAGGGCGTCGAACGAGACCCCGGTGTGCAGGCCGCCGTCGAGCGCCTTGCGTTGGCTGACGACGCGCCCCACCAGGCGCAGGAACGAGCCCGAGCGCACCAGCGGCACGCGCATGATGAGGGGCTCGTCATGGAGGAGCTTCATGGGCGCGCGCACCGACGCGCCCGAGAGCGAGATCTCCTCCAGGCGGCCGATGTGCTCGGCCTCGCTGCCGATGCGCACGCGCACGTCGTAGATGACGCGGGGATGCTTGCGCGTTCCGCCGCCGTCGCCGGCGAGGAGCAGCGCCAGCAGATCGCTGAGCGCGCGCCGCAGCGACGGCTCGGCGATCATGAACTGCACGACCACGGCGGCGCCTTCGTGCACCCGATCGGTGCGCGCGATGCCGGCGGTGATCTCGAGCTCGGCGCCGCCGATGCCGGGGAGCAGCAGGTCGATGGTGCGGCCGATCTCGCCGAGCGGCTCGGGCGCGAGCACGAGCGCCGAGCGCGCCGAGAGCGCGACCACGGTGACGTCGCGGTCGCCCGCGGCCGTGCGCACGCGCGTCGGCGTGGTGACGCGGATGCGGTGATCGCCGCCGGCGCGGTTCAGCTCCGCCATGTCTCGGCCACCCCGAGCGCTTCTTCGTAGGTCTCGACGACGGCGCGCCGTCCGTCGCCGGCGTGGATCACGGCCTGGCCGATCTCCTCGCCCTCGCCGAGCGAGATGGCGATGAAGCCGCCGTCGACGCACTCCCAGCGCACGCTCTCGCCCTCTTTGGGGGGCGCGGCATGCCAGCGGATGAGGCGTTGGCTCCAGCTGTCGCGGCGCGGCTGCAAGGGCGATAGCGAAGGCTCTCGCGCGACGCGAAGCTTGCGAGGAGGCTCACTCAATCCAGACGATCCCCTTCTCCCCCACGAACATTGTACGGGATTGCACGAATCGAAATCATTTAGAATCGTGGTGGGAGAATCGCGTATTTTGATTGTCGTAATGATATGTAAGTTAATGGTATGAAGAGAAAAAACGGAAGACTTAGAAGCGGCCGACGAGCGCGACGACCGTTTGGCCCTGACTCACAACGGGCACCAGCCGCATACCTGTGACTACCTTGGGGCCGGAGCGCAGCCGGCGATGCAGCGCGGGGAACAGCAGGCCGATCGCCGAGCCGGCGACGGCGCCGACGATGACGTCGGTCGGGAAGTGATCGCCCGAGTAGACGCGCAGCACCGGCTCGATCGACGCCACCGCCAGGAGCGCCGGCCAGATGACCCATTTCCACTTCGAGTGCGGATGGCGCAGCGTGAAGGTGTAGCTGCACGAGACCGCCAGCGCGAAGGCGAACGAGGTGTGGCCCGAGTAGAACGAGAAGCTCGCCTCGGCGCCGTCGCGCTCCGACGGATACGCGCCGGCCGTGTAGAGGAACGGCCGCGGGCGGCGCACCGCGCGGCGCACGATGTCCTGGATGGCGCCGTTCCACGCCAGGGCTTCGGCCACGACCCATAGATCGGTGAGGTAGGTCTTCCAGTTCTTGAGGCCGACGTCGAACATGTCGAGGCCGAGGTAGACGATCGGGATGAACTCGATGACGTTGGCGGCGGTGCGCGCGTTCTGGTTGGTGTGGCCGATGGCGAGGCGGTCGAAGGCATTGAGCGCGGCCGGATTGCAGGCCGGCGTGTTGGTGCCGCCGCAGTACGGCGGCGGCGCCGTGTTGCCGATGAAGCTCGTGCCGCCCCACAGGGTGACGCCGAGGGCGAGCGTGGCGATGTCGAGATCGAGGCGCAGCGAGTAGGGCGACTCGTCGTGGGTGAAGGGCTCGTCGGGGACGGTGTGGCCGGGCGGGATGATGTCGTGCTTGGGGTTGCCGGTGCGGTGCTCGGGCGGCACCAGCTTCGGCTGCAGCGACGGCGGGGGCGTCGTCGGCTCGGGCGCGCCCGCGGCCACCGTCGGCGTCGTCGGCGGCGTCGTCGACGGTGGCGCGCTCGTCGACGGCGGCGCGCTCGTCGACGGCGGCGCGCTCGTCGACGGCGGCGCGTCGGCGGGCGGTGGGTTGCCCGAATGGGTGCTCTCGTCGGCCTGGGCGAGCGGCGCGACGAGGGCGACGAGCACGGCTATGACGAATAAGCGCGGCATAATCCACTATTTCTAACCATGTTAGTGGTCGCGTCGAGAGGGAAACGGCTAGCGTGCCGTCGATGCGGCTTGGAACTGGGTGGCTCGTCGCGATGATGGCGCTCGCCGGCTGCGCGTCGGCGGAGCAGAAGAATGGCGGCGGCACCGTCGATCTCGGCGTCGGTGGCGACGACGGCGGCACCGGCGGCAACGGCGCGGGCGACCTCGCGACGGCGGCCGATCAGGCGGGCGCGCCCGTGTGCAGCGACGGCGACGCCTATTGCAAGAGCTGGAACGTGCGCACCTCGTGCGTGGGCGGCGCGTGGGTCGACGAAAGCTGCGCGGGCGGCTGTGCGAACGGCGCCTGCTCGGCGAGCGCGTGCAGCGACGAATGCGCGCTCGGCGACACCTCCGCGGCGGGCACGTGCCAGCTGTGGGACGTGGGGCAGGGCGCGTTCGTCGCGCCCGACCCGGCGGGGCGCATGCACGATCGCGCGCGCGACTACGATCGGCTGTTGCGCGCGAACCAGCTGGTGCAGGGCGCCGTGTGCAACGCCGAGTATTCGGACGCCACGCGCGCGACCATCGCCTTCTACGCCGGCACGGGCGACTCCGCGCTGTGGACGGGCACCGCGCTCGCCGCCGAGGCGTGGCGGCTGCGTGCGACCGGCGCGCCCGACGCCGCCGACGAGCTTTCGCGCCACGCGGCGACGCTCCATCGGCTCTTGAACGTCGCCGGCGAGCCGGGCTACCTCGCGCGGCTGGCGGTGCCGACCGGCGACACGACGCCGCTCGAGACGATGAACCGTTGCAGTAACAACGCCGACTGGCACTGCAACAGCGCCTATGGCGGCGGCGCGTGGGATTGGCTCGGCCACACCAGCCGCGACGCGTACACCGGCGTCATGCTCGGGCTCGACGCCGCCTGGTCCGCCACGCGCGACGAGAGCGTGCGCGCGGCCATCCGTGGCGACGTGGTCACCATCGCGGCGGAGCTCATGAAGGATCGCATGGTGCCGGCGACGGTGACCATCTCGGGCATCCCGATCCCAAAGACGCTGTCGCTCACCAACGTGATCCTGGCGCCGGCAGAGATGACCAATGGGCGCGTGACCATCACGCTCGGCGGCAGCAACGAGCTCTACGGCGCGCGCGAGTTCGTGACCGACTTCGGGCCGGTCCTGTCGCAGCTCACCGGCGCCTCGCCGCCGATTCCGCGGCCGGGCTCGGCGATGATGCTCGGCGCCTTCTTCTCGATGGCGCTCGAGATGACCAACGGCGTCGACGCCGCCACGCACCAGACGCTGCTCGACTATTACAACGCGCACGCCGATGCGTGGCTCGACGTGGCGGCGCAGTGGAGCTTCGCGGCCAGCTGCGGCGACGGTTATTACGCGAACCACATCGCCTACATCATGGCGTACGTCTGGGCGCACCTGGAGAAGGACGCGACGCGCGGCGCGCGCATCCGCGACGCGATCCTCGACGGCAAGATGTGGGCGGCGCTCAGCTACCAGAAGAATCCGTACTTCGCGTTCCTGTGGGGCGCGACGCGCACGGGGACGCCGGCGGCGGCGACGATCGCGGCGGCGAACGCGCAGCTGGCCGGGTTTCCGCCGGGGCCGCGCGTGCACGTGGCCGTCGATCACTCGGCGGACGCCAAGTACCTGCCGCACGACGCGTCGTGTACGTCGGAGCCGATGGCCGACACCGCGACGAGCGCGGTCGACGTGGGCGATCGCGTGATCGACGATTTTCTGTGGCAGCGCGGGCCGTGGCGGCTGCAGGACGGCGGCAATCCGAACGAGGTCTACCCGGGCGTCGACTATCTCGCGGCCTACTGGGCGGCGCGCGCGGGCGGCTTTCTCGCCGACGACGCCGCCGGCACCTGCGCGCGCTGGGCGAAGTAGCGAGGTAGTCCCCGGTCAAAAGCTCACAGGGAGATCAAGAGCTCAAGAGATCAGGAATCAGAACCAACAAATGTTTGGTTCTGATCTGATTCTGAGTCCTGAGCTCCTGATCTCTTGATCTCCCTGTGAATCTTCCTGGCGGAACTTACGGTGTAGCCTCGGCGCCGACGGTGACCGCGGGCTCGGGCGAGGCGAGCGCGCGGCCGCGGATCCAGTCGACGACGAGATCGCTGGTGACCGCGTAGTTGCGGATCATGACCGCGTAGTCGACGGTGTTGGGATCGGCGATGGTGTAGCTGAGCCCGCCGTCGTAGTAGAAGCGCGTGGTCGCGGCGTCGCGCTCGATGCGATAGACGTGGTTGACGGCGTCGGGCGCGATCGTCGGGCCGTTGCACTGATCGGCGCCGGCGCAGCTGGCGCTGCCCGTGATCTTGCGCTCGGCGTGCAGATCGGTCGGTCCGCGCACGATCCAGACGATCCACGGATCCGACGGCGAGAAGTCGCCGGTGTGCTGGTAGCCGATCCACGACCAGAAGGTGCCGTCGGTGGTGCTCTGGCCGGTCGACGTGGGATCGGTCTGGCGCGCGCGCCACTCGAGCGCGCTCAGGAGCGGCACGGTGTCGCTGGCGGCGACGGTGGTGACGGCGTCTGCTGTGTTCTTGTGCAGCGTGAGCGTGCCGCTGCCGACGACGGGGCCGCCGTTCGACTGCCAGAAGGGGGACAGCTGCGCGCCGTTGTCGAAGCCGTCGTAGAACGGGAAGACCCTGGTCGCGTCGGCGGGCGGTGCGCCGGCGGCGGGATCGCCGTAGTAGATCGAGTAGCTGGTGTCGGAGGCGCCGGCGGCGATGGGGCGCGCGAGCGCGATCCACAGCGCGCGCGTCTGGCCGGGCGGCGTCAGATCGACCACGCGGTCGTACTCGCCGGCGGGCGGATCGCCGAAGACGCGCACGTCGTTCAGGCTCGCCAGCACGCTGCCCGACGGGAAATCGGTAATGTCGAGCGGGACGCGCACGGTGTAGCCGGTGGGGAGCGCGGCGGCGGCGCCGTTGTGGATGGTGAGCGGGCGCCGGTGCGCGTAGTTGCAGCGCGCGCCGAGCGAGCACGGTTGGCCGGCGTCGAACGGCGCGGCCATGTCGCCGCCGAGATCGACGTCGGCGGCGGCGCCGAGCGTGAGCGACGCGGTCACCTCCTGGTGCGGCACGATCTCGACGGTGGTCGCGGCCGACAGCGGGTTGCCGTCGACGTCTTCACCGTCGAGCTCGACGGCGATCTGCATGGCCACGTCGGGCAGCCGCACCACCGCGCGGCCGGGCAGGGCCGGCATCGCGCCCGACGGCGGCAGCGCCTCGGCGACGCCGGCGTCGTCGCTGCCGAGCGCGAGGTGCAGCGTCAGCGACTGCACCGTCACGCCGGGCGCGGCGGAGATGTCGAGCGCGAGCGTGGTCGGCCCGGGCCTGCAGCCCGTCGCCGAAACGCAGAGCACGAGCGCGGCGAGACGACCGGTCACGCCCCGATCGTATGCCTATTGGCCGACGACGCTCAAGATGCCGTCGTTCTGCTGATAGAGGCGGCCCTTGCGATCGACGCTGACCGGCGTGTAGGCCGAGCCGAGCGCCATCGACAGGAACAGGTGCCCCTTGTCGACGCCGCCCTGGCCGATGGCGTAGAGCACGCCGTCCTCGCCGCCGGCGTAGATGGTGCCGGCGGCGTCGATGGCCGGCGCGTTGATGCACCACTCGAAGCCGTTGGGGTGGTCCTCGACGCAATGCAGGTTGTGGTTGGAGTCGTAGCTGCAGCTCTTGGTGTTGGTGTTCTGGAAGCGCCACTCGACGTTCATGTTCGCGTCGAGCTGCGTGATGTAGTAGGGGCCGAGATCGACCATCTGCACCGGGTCGAAGTTGTAGTGGTTGTCTTTGACCACGATCGAGTAGGTGCCGTCGTGCTGCCAGACGGCGGGCGTGTAATCCCAGCCGAAGTCGTAGTTGCCGGCGGGCTTGCCGGTGCCGTCGAATTTGAGCGTGTGGCCGCGATCGCCGTTGTAGAGCGTGTAGGCGCCGAACACGACGCCGCCGTCGGGCAGCGCCACCGGCGACGACGAGGACTGATCGATGATGCGGCCGGCCGGCATCTCGCCGGTGTCGCGGTCGACGCCCATGGGCGCGCCGGGGCGGCAGTCGAACGGGTTGTTCATCGCGTCGCCGTCGTCGGCGATGGTGACGCCGCAGCCGTCGTTCAAGATGCCGCGCAGGCTCGTCGCCCACTTCGGCGACAGGTCGGGGTTGACGGCGACGACGAACGAGTCGCGCGAGCTGAACTGCGCGCGGCTCGCCGTGAAGATGGTGCCGTCGGGGCCGATGGCCGGCGCGATGTTGATGCCGGGGCGCTGCGAGCCGCAGTTGACGAGCGGCGGCAGGACGGGCGTGCCGTCGGCGTTGGGCGCCGGCGGCCACGGGCGATCCGGCACCGGGTCGAGCGCGGCGAAGGTGGTGTGGCAATTCATGCCGGTGGGCGCGTTGGGCACCAGCTGGTCGTAGCTCTTCACGACCGCCTGGTCGTTCGGCGCGATGCGCACGAGCCAGCCCTTGGCGTCGCTGTTGGCCGGCTGCGGATCGAGGAACGAGACCACGTTGTAATAGACGTAGCCGTTGGTGTCGGCGACGAGCGGGCCGGTCACGTAGGGAGTCGGGCCGAACGGGGCCGACGTCGCCAGCTTGGCCTCGACGATGCCGGTGTGGCGATCGACGCGCAGCGCGCTGCCGAACTTGCCGGGCAGGTAGAGGTTGTCGCCGACGACGACGGGCTGGAAGAGCGGCTCGTCGCCCGCGACCTCCGACGGCACCGGCGTCCAATCGCTGCCCACGCTCCACACGAACTCGAGCTTGTCGCCCTTCCAGTGCCAGTACTCTTCGGTCCAGATCTGCGAGTCCCAGGAGTGGCAGGCCTCTTCGCTGCCGTCATCGGGCGGCGTGCACGGCGCCGAGTAGTCGCCGCGCTTGCGCGTCAGATAGACGTCGTCGCCGATGATGAGCGGCACCGAGTAGTGCACCAGGAGCGCGCCGTCGATCAGGGTCTCGAGGCCGGCGAAGGGATCGACCTGCGTCGAGGTGACGACGCGCGCCGGGGTCTGGCCGGTGACGCAGACCTCGCCCGCGTGCGAGGCCGTTTGCGACCACTGCGACCAGCCGGTGCAGGGATCCGGTGAAGAGCTGCTGCACGCGGCGCAGCTCAGCGCAGCGACGAGGGCGAGGCGGTTCATCGCTCCGCTATAGCACACTGTATCGCGCGCACGGCAGCTGTAACGTTGCCGAGACGGCAAGGCGCGGCGACGGGGTGGCGCGACGGCGAGCGTCCGCGGAGTTGCGCGGCCCAGCAACAGAGGACGCGGACGGCACGCGGCGTGCTTCCGCGGCGCGCATGCGAATCGTGCTCGCAGGAGCGATGCTCACGCTGGCCGCGCTGTCGCTGCGCTGCGCCGGGCCGGCCATCGGCGACGGAACCGGCGGCAACGGCAGCGGCGGCTGGGGCGGCTGGGCCGGCAGCGGCGGTGGTGGCAGCGGCGGTACCGGCGGCAGCGGCGGCGACGGCGCCGACCTCGGCGCGCCGGGAACCGTGACGCCGCGCGGCGCGCCGTACGACAACGCGTCGGAGAGCGTCCATTCGCTAGCGAAGGTGCTCGATCTGCAGGGCAGCTACGGCGTGGCCCTCGCGGGCGGGCAGCTCATCGCCTCGGACGCGTCGGGCGGATCGAGCTTTCCGCGCACGACGCCGGTGTCCTCGATGGGCACGGTGATGATCCCGGCGGGCGCGACCGTGCGCTACGCGCTCCTGTGGTACGGCGGCGCGATCTTCATGAAGCCCGGCGACAACGGCGCCACCGGCGATTACACCGCGGACGTCGGCGGCGCGCTCGACACGGCGAGCGACGTCACCGGCAACGGCATCACGTTCTCGATCGGGAGCACCAAGTACGGGCCCTACGACGCGGGCGCGCGCGCGGCGCCCAATCCGTCGACGGTGGGCGCGGCGACGCAGATCTCGCCGGTGGTGTATCAGCCGCACTTCGGCACCTGGACCAACGTGAAGGAGTCGGTGTGGGCCAACCGTCTCGACGTGACCGGGCTGTTCGCGAGCGCGACGGGCTCGGTGAGCGTGACGGTCAATCCGCCGGAGCGGCTCGATCCGAGCGGCAACGACTCGACGTCGAACGGCGGCAATCCGGCGGGGAACACTACCTACAACTCGTGCTCGGGCGCGGCGGCGTGGGCGCTCATGATCATCTACGAGCAGCCGGGGGCGCCGGCGAAGAACCTCGTGCTCATGGACGGCGATTGGGCGCGCGCGTGGGACTACTTGTTCTTTCACTCGGGCAAGTGGGTGCGGCCCAAGGTGCGCATCGATCACGCGCCGATTCGCGCCGGCGCGAAGTTCTACGTGTTCACGCCGTCGGGGGCGCCGGCGGGCGAGGCGCTGCCGTCGAATCCGACCTGCACGTGCGGCTGTGGCGGCTCGTACACGCTGGCGCACTCGGGCCTCTTGCAGAACTCGTTCTTCACGTCGACGTATGTCGATCCGCCGGAGTGCGCGTCGGATCCGATGCATCGCGACAAGACCAACGGGCCCTGGTACACGGCGACGGGCGCGCTGGCGGCGGGCGTCGTCGGCAACGACTGGACGCTGTTTCAGTCGGGGCCGATCTACACCGAGTTCGCGAACCTGTACGAAGGGCAGAAGGCGCCGGTGGCCGATTCGACGCTGCCGGTGACGCACGAGAACGATCCCGACGCGTCGAAGGACGTGTACGGAGGCCATCCGTGGGCGGGCAACGGCACGGTCACGTATCACGCGCACGGCAACGGCATGTCGGTGGTGGAGGTGGCGCTCGATCCGTCGGCGATCGCGCCGGGCGAGACGACGTCGTACGTGTACTTCAAGGGCGATCAGAAGGACGTGTTCAAACCGCAGGCGGTGGTGAGCGTCAAATGGATCCTGTTCGAAACGCCGATGTAGCGCTGCGCCGGCGGGTGACGCAAGCGGACTTCGATCGCTTCGCGGCGCTGTCGGGCGACGACAATCCGATCCACGTCGACGCGGCGTTCGCGGCGCGCACGCGCTTCGGCCGCACGTTGGCGCACGGGATGATGCTCTATGGCTTCGTCGGCGAGCTGGTGTGCGGCGAACTGGTGCCGGGTGCCGTCGAGAAGGAGGCCGAGCTCGTCTTCCCGGGGCCGGTCTTCGCCGGCGACGAAATCGTGGTCGCGGCGCGCATCGTCGCCATCGCCGATGGGCGCGTCGAGGTGGAGGCGGAAGTGCGGCGTGTCGCGGACGGCGCGCTCGGGTGTCGGGCGCGCAGCGTGGTGGCCGTCGATGGGTGAGCTGGCCATCGGGCAGCGCGCGACGCTGACGCGCACGTTCGCGGCGCGCGAGGTCGGCGACGACTTCGTGCCCTGCGCGCTCGTCGGTGGGCTGTTCTCGACGCTGCTCGGCACGCGTCTGCCGGGGCGCGGCACCAACTGGATGAAGCAGTCGTTGCGCTTTTGTCGGCGCGCGCGCGCCGGCGAGCCGCTGACGGCGACGGTGGAGATCGTGCGCCTGCGCCCGGAGAAGCAGCTCGTGAACCTGCGCGTGGTCTGCTGCGACGCGCGCGGCGCGCTGATTTGCGAGGGCGAGTCGCTGGTGATGGCGCGCGAGATGGCGTGACCGCGTGATGGCATAATGCGCGCGTGACTCGCCGGCTCGTCGTTGCGCGCTCGCTCGTCGTGCTCTCGGTGGCCGCGCTGTTGACTGCTTGTCATGCTGCGCCGCGGCCGACGCTGCAGGTGCCGAAGCCGCCGCCGATCGCGGTCGCGCCGACGCCGCCGCCGCCGTTGCGCCATCGCGTGGCGCTGCGCGTATACGATCGCAAGCTCTCGGGCGAGCTGGTGCCGCTCGGACGCGTCGCGGTGGGATCGACGACGCCGCTGCCGTCGCCGCCGGACGCGCACGTGCTGGTCGAGCCGGTCGACGAGCTGACGGCGGCGCGGCTCGGCTCGCTCCTCGACGAGCTGGCGGCCTGGCGCGTGCCCGGCCTGCTGCTCCGGCGCGTGCGTGCGCTCGACGACGCGGCCTGGGCGCGCCTGGGCGCGCTGCCGGCGCTGGTGCGGCTCGATCTCGACGGCAGCGACGTCGACGACGCGCAGGCGACGGCGCTGGCGCGTCTCGGCTCGCTCACCGAGCTCTACCTCGCCGACACCTCCGTCGGCGACGCCACGGCGGCCGGCATCGGCAAGCTGCGCGCGCTCACCACGCTCGATCTGTCGGGCACGGCCATCGGCGACCACGCGGCCGAGGCGCTGGCCCACTGCACGCACCTGCGCGAGCTGTCACTCGCGCGCACGCGGCTCGGCAACCGCGGGCTCGAGGCGCTCGGCGGCCTCACCGGGCTCGAGATGATCGATCTATCGGACACCGCGCTCGACGACTTCGGCCCCGGCGAGCTGGCGCAGATGACGCACCTGCGCGCG
>Ga0134125_10003931_pt1 | contig 17054 bp, 15 predicted proteins | sample KB31751_FD_96464 | JGI IMG/M metagenome (GOLD analysis project Ga0134125, IMG submission 96464) | Terrestrial soil microbial communities with excess Nitrogen fertilizer from Kellogg Biological Station, Michigan, USA - KB3-175-1 | ecosystem: Environmental > Terrestrial > Soil > Unclassified ...
CCGTCGAACGGACCGTTGTAGAGCCGCTTCGGCTCGAGAAAGATCACGGGATCGGGGTCCTCGATCGCGGCGATCAGAAGGCCTTTGGCGTCGCTAGGGTTCGACGGCACCACCGTCTTTAGGCCGCAGACATGGGTGAACAGCGCTTCCGGACTCTGACTGTGCGTTTGTCCGCCAAAGATGCCGCCGCCGGTCGGCATGCGCACGACAAGAGGGCAGGTGAACTGGCCGTTCGACCGATAGCGCAGCCGCGCGGCCTCGGACACGATCTGGTCGTAGGCCGGATACATGTAATCGGCGAATTGAATCTCGACGCAGGGTTTCAGGCCGTAAGCGGCCATCCCAACCGCGACGCCGACGATGCCGAGCTCGCTGATCGGCGTATCGAAACAGCGGCTCTTGCCGTATTTCGCCTGCAGGCCCTGGCTTGCGCGAAACACGCCGCCGAAATAGCCGACGTCCTCACCAAACACCACGACATCGTCGTCGCGCGACATCATCACATCCATGGCGTCGCGGATTGCTTCCACCATGGATCGCCGCGTCATGGTCAGACTCCGGCCTGCTGCCGCTGGCGGCGCAGATGTGCCGGCATCTGCGAAAACACGCCCTCGAACATGTCGCGCGCCGAAGGCTTCTGCCCGGAATGCAGCGTGCCGTAGCTCTCAGCCTCCTTTTGCGCCGAGATCACGGTATCGAGAATTTCGGCTTCCGCCTGCTTGTGCCGTTCCTCCGACCACGCGCGGCGCACGATCAGGTGGTTCTTCAGCCTGATCACGGGATCTCCGAGCGGCCAGGCATCGGACTCTGTCTTCGGCCGATAACCGGAAGGGTCGTCTGAGGTGGAATGCGCCCCTACGCGATAGGTTACGTACTCGATCAGGGTTGGGCCGAGATTGCGCCGTGCCCGCTCACACGCCCATTTCGCGACCGCATGGACCGCGAGGTAATCATTGCCGTCGACCCGGAGCGAGGGAATGCCGAAGCCGAGGCCGCGCGCGGCGAAAGTGCCTGAGCCGCCGCGCGCAATGCCCTGGAAGGTCGAAATGGCCCATTGATTATTGACGACGTTGAGCACGACCGGCGCGCGATAGGTCGAGGCAAAGACGAGACTCGCATGGAAGTCGGACTCGGCCGTGGCACCGTCCCCGATCCATGCAACCGCGATTTTGCTGTCGTTCTTGATTGCGGAAGCCATCGCCCAGCCGACCGCCTGGATATATTGGGTGGCGAGATTGCCCGAGATCGAGAAGAAGCCGTGCTCTCTGGAGGAATACATCACAGGCAACTGGCGTCCTTTCAGGGGATCACGTGTGTTCGAATAGATTTGGCAGGCCATGTCGACCAGCGGATATCCGCCGGCGATCAGAAGACCCGCCTGTCGGTAGGTCGGAAAGTTCATGTCTCCCGGCGACAGCGCCTTCCGAAAAGCGCAGCTCACCGCTTCTTCGCCCATATGCTGCATATAGAAAGAGGTCTTGCCCTGGCGTTGCGCCATTTGCATGCGCGCATCGAAGGCGCGCAGCGTCATCATGTGGCGCAGGCCTTCGAGCAACTCGTCGTCGTTCAGCGAGCCGGCCCAGGGGCCGACGGCTTCGCCCTCGCGGTTCAGCACACGGATGACCGAGAAGGCGAGATCGCGGATCGCTTCGGCGTCCACCTCGATGTCGGGGCGCGCGACCTGGCCCGCCCTCGGGATCTGTATGTTGGAGAAATCGGGCGTGCCTCCCGGGCGCACCCCCGGTTCGGGTACGTGAAGCGTGAGTGGTGCATGGTCGGTCACGCGCAACAACTTGCCTTACCGGGAGATCATGTCGCGCCCGAAGCCGCGCATTGGCATTCGCCTCTCACTTCGACCGCGCCGATGCAGACCATTGTGCCGACGCGGCGGGCCAGCCTGTCGACGACGTCGCGGTCATTGATGTCGATGGACGCGGATATCCTGTAGTCGTATGCCCGAGCCTCGGCGCTGACAGACGCCAGCCGAAGGCCGGCGACGCGCGCTTGATCGAGCAGGCGGCCGAGGGCGGCATGCATGTCACTGGCGTGGAGTTCGAGAAAAAACATTGCCGGGCCTCCCTGTTTCAAGATGTTTCTACTGCAGGAGGCGCGGACTATTGTTCCTTTTAACTGGGTAATTCTGTCTTCTGTGATATAAATATTCTGGATGTACGTAGAATTGATAGAATGAGGTTCTCGATATGGCGACGCCCGCGCGTACCACTAGGCGTGTGAGCACCTCCCGCAAGGACGCGCTTCGGCTTGATGAGATCGATCGCAAGATCCTGCGCGCGCTACAGCAGGATGCGCGTCTCACGACGGCGCAACTCGCCGACAAGATCGGGTTGTCCACCACGCCGTGCTGGAACAGGCTGAAGCGGCTCGAAACACAGGGCTATATCGATGGCTATGTCGCACTGCTCAACCAGGAAAAGCTTGGGCTGCCGGAAACCGTGATCATCGAGGTGACGCTTGATCGCCACGACGAGGAGGTGCTGGCACGTTTCGGACGACTGCTTGCCGATCTGCCCGAAGTCATCGAAGCCTATCTCACCACCGGCGACTACGACTACCTCGTGAAGGTGGCGGTCGAAAGCCCCGCGGGCTACGAGCGCTTCCTGCGTGAAAAGCTTTATCGCATTCCAGGCATCCGCCACAGCCGGTCGTCATTCGCGCTCCGATGCCTGAAGAAGCTGACGTCGGTCCAGGTATAACGAACTGCTGTTGAGGCTGGCACCCTCAGGCCCGCACCTCGTCGCGGCCTTCACGCCAGATTTGCCTTGATCTGTCGAGTTGTCGGCCGACGCGTGCGATCTCGGCATCGCGCTTTGTGGCCAAGCCGGAGAGTTGGTTGTGGGTCCGGACTTGGCAGGCCCGTAGTCAACCGCCGGCTTCGTTGTGCACTGGGCGGTCCGATCCGCGATCGCTCGTCATTTGCTGGCGATAGCGCTCGGCGTCCCAGTTCAGCAATGCTTGTTCATCATGTGACGACAAATATCGGATCGCGGCGTTGAGAGGGAGGCGGCTGGCGACGAGCGCAAGACAGGTCAGCATAGCCTCGGCGCCTGGGCTCGCATCTTTGCGGATGACAGCGCCTCTGCCTGGGACGAGCCCCGCCACGGGCGGTGGCAATCCCTCCACCTCAGCACGGCGCGTATTCGCCAGGCTCTCGCCTTGTGCAAGCGTCGGCAGAGCGGAACCCAGAAACACCACATGATCGGGATAAAGCGAGCCAGCTGTGGCAATCGCGAGATTCTGCGGATCGGTTGCGAGACTGTGGCAGAGCGGATGCTGCGGCTCTCTATAGTCGGTGCCGACGCAAAGGTGATGAACCCTGCCTTGATGTCCGACCGCACCGTCGCGCGGCTGCAGCGCCAACCGTTGCTCCACGTCCTTGACCAGTGCTTCCGCCGTCTCACAGCTTTCGGCTCCGACCACCAGGCCGTGGTTGCCAAGGACAAGTACATCGACGTCTCCTTGCGCGGAGATCTGGCTGACGGCGTGCGCGAGCGGCAGGCCCGGATGACGATAATCTAACCGCCGCCACGAGAGCCCATGCAGCCGTGCGGCTAGGTCGTCCGTGGCATCAGATCGCACCGACCAGGCGATCGTGTTCACGGAATGAACATGCAGCACCACGGGGTGGGGCAAGAGCGCATGCAGCGACGCCTCGATCGAGGCGCGGAGGGCAGTTTCGCCGTGCCTGGGCGCAAGTGGCATGCGTTCGTTTCCTGCCGCGAGGGCCATTCGCGCCCCTGATAGAGAGATCGGCACAAAAATGTCCTTGGCCTCGGCATCGGCGAGCCAAGTTCCGGAGGCCTTCACCCAAAGGACGTCGCCGTGCTTGATGGAGGAATTGCCGCCGGCTCCCTGTACCAACAGGATGTTGTTGCCGACGCGCGCCGACATGCGGCGAAGCTCGTTCAGGATTGCGGGCTGTTGCATGGATGCGCACCTCACCAAGCCAGGTGTTTCAATGTCCAGTGGGGCATTCTCAGGCCCGATCCGGCCAGGGCGCGCAGCGCGTGCTGCGGGTCGGCGGCGGTCGCAAAGATTTCCCTGTGCGCGCCTGAAGTGATCAGCAGGGTCAGCATTCCCGCCGCGAGCCCCCCGGCGACGTCGTGATCGAGAGAATCGCCGATGACAAGCACGCGTTCAGGAGCGGGATTGCCCAATCGTTCAAGCGCAGCCGTAAACATCGGCGCGTGAGGCTTTCCGACGAAATGTACGGGACCGCCAAGAGACTGATACAAGGCCGCCAAGGCACCCGGTGCCGGCCTCAACCCGCCCGCGCCGAACATGACGAGGTCGGGGTTGGCGCAGAGCATTGGTAGCCGGCGCGCCGCGGCCGTTGTTAAGGAGGCGCGCCAATGCTCCGGCTCGGAGAGATCTTCATCGATACCGCCCAGCAATATGAAATCGGCATCGCTCAGATCCGCGACAATGTTGACATCGAGACCGTCCACGATGGAGCGGTCGTGGTGGCGCGTGATCAAAAAGCATGCGCGGCCGAACTGAGTAAACGGCTCACGCTGGCGGGCGCGCAGTCCGCTCCATGCCACTTCGCCCGAAGACAACATTCCGTCGTAAGCGTCCGACGGCAGGCCGAGCGCGGCGAGGCGGTTTCGGTTCGGGTCCGCGCGCTTGCCGGAGTTGGACAGCACCACGACGCGCTTACCGGCTTGGCGCAACCTCACCACACATTGATATGCCGCCGGATAGGCCGACTTGCCCTCGTGCAGCGTACCCCATTGGTCAAGCAGAACATGGTCGAAACGCTCCGCAATCGAGCGTAGGCCGGCAATGGGAAGGGCGCGGGCGTTCATGGTGGGCCGCCGTGCAGGGCCAGCAGCGCCGCACCGTAGCTGGCCTCGGTCTGCTCAGCCACGGTGACGGGAACGCCGAGGATGCGATGCCGGATTGCCGTCCACGGGGCATTCTTCGCGCCGCCACCGATGCTGATGACGCGGCGCAGAGGCGGCGCCCCCAACAGAGCAAGCCGTCGATAGGCCAGCGCCTCGACCGCAGCGATGCCTTCGAGAAGACCCTGGAAGAAACGATCATCCTCAGCCGGACGCGGTTCGATGCGAGCCGCCAGGGTCGGATCGGCGACCGGAAAACGTTCGCCCGGCTTCGGGAGTGGATAGTAATCGAGCCCGGTAGGCTCCTCCGGTTTTAGTCGTGCCGTCAAGTGCTCCATCTGTTCGGGCGTGAAGTGCATCAGCAAGGCCGCGCCACCGGTATTGGAGGCACCGCCGGCGAGCCAGCGCTCTCCAAGGCGATGCGAATAAACTCCCTGATCTGCCGCGAAGATCGGCTGTGTCGCGAGCAGCTTGACGACAAGCGTCGTGCCGAGCGAGGTGACGGCGTCGCCCGGTTGATCGGCCTGCGTTGCGATGAACGCGGCTACCCCGTCGGTCGTGCCGGCCGCGATCCGCGCCGATCGTGGCAGGCTGAGCATGCGCGCAATCTCCGGATCGATCTCGGCGAAGCTCGTTCCCGGCACCAGCACCTGCGGCAGCACTTCACGAGGCACGCCAAGCTCGTCGATCCAGTCCGGCCAGGTGCGGGCAACCGGATCGTAGCCGAGTTTCAGCGCGTTGTTTTCATCACTGACGCCGTGGCGCGCGCTAAGCCGGCCCGCAATCCAATCCGCCTGATGGACGGCATGGTGCACGCCCTCGCGACCCTGTTGCTCCAAGAGGTGGAGGAGCTTTGCCAGCGCGCTACTGCGGCCGTGCGCGCCGCTTTCGGCCGGTGCAATCTCTGCGATATGCGCGGCCTGTCGCGCGGCCCGGGCATCGTTGTACATGAGGCCTGGCGAACGCGGCTTTCCCGCCGCGTCGATCAGCAGCAACGTGCCTGATGTGCCATCGACCGTGATGCGCTCGACGCCGCTAAGATCGACGCTCTCGCCAAGCCGGCGGATCGCCGCTGTTGCGGCCCGCCACCAGAGCTCTGGATCTTGATCGACGGCATCGCCGTCCTGTTGTGGCGGGGGCAGTGAGGTCGATGCGAAGCCCAGAATGTCGCCCCGCGCATCGATCGCACATGCGCGGATGCCGCCGGTTCCGATGTCGATGCCAAGGAAGAGACCTGCCATTGGAACTCACCAATGCATTTCGTTGGCCGTCGCCCTCGCTTCGCTCCACGCAAAGTCCCGACGGGCACGATTGCGTTGCAGCATAAGGAAGGGGTTGACGGCTCGCATCGCCTCTGCAATTTTTTGCAGCAAGTGAAGAAATTTGCAAGTGGGCTTTTCGAGCGTGGCTGCACCTTCGGACAGGCTGCCGATGATTGACGGCGAAGCGTCCCTCGCGACGCGCGCGGCCTGGCTCTATTTCGCCGCCGGGCTCACGCAGTCGGAAGTCGCAGACCGCCTGAATATTCAGAGCACAAAGGCGCATCGACTGATCGCGCGTGCAAGCCGCGAGGGCATGATCCGCGTCTTCGTTGAAGGTCCGGTCGCGGAATGCGTTGCGCTGGAAAACGCGCTCGCGCAGCGCTTCGGCTTGGCGTTCTGCCGTGTCGCGCCCGATCTCGGCGAGGGAGAAATGCCGCTGAAAGCGCTGGCGCTCGAAGGCGCGAGCTTTCTGCGCCAGATCCTCGAACGCGGCGACGACAAGGTCATCGGCGTCGGCCACGGCCGGACGCTTGCCGCTGTCGTCGAGCAGTTGCCGCAGACGCCCGCGCGCGACGTACAGTTCGTCTCATTGCTCGGCGGTTTGACGCGAAAGTTCGCCGCCAATCCGTTCGATGTGATTCATCGCCTGGCCGAGCGGACCGGCGCAGAGGCCTATCTGCTGCCCGTGCCGGTGTTCGCCAACTCCGTCGCCGACCGCGCCGTTTTGATGCAGCAATACGGCATCGCCGAAGTGTTCGCGCTGGCGCGCGAAGCATCGCTGCTGTTCGTCGGCATCGGCCAGATCAGCCGCGACGGCTTTCTCGTATCGAGCGGCATGATCAAGCCGGATGAGGTGATCGAGTTGAAGCGGGCCGGCGGCTGCGCCGATCTGCTCGGCCATTTCTTCAGCGAGGATGGCGGCGTGCTCGACATCGATCTGTCGGCGCGCGCCACCTCCATGAGCGCGGCCGATCTGAAGAAGCATCGCATCGTTGCGATCGGCGGGGGGCCGGCCAAGGTGACCGCGCTGCGGGCCGTGCTGCGCAGCGGCATGCTGCACGGACTGATCATCGACGAAGCGACCGCGCAAGCGCTCGTCAAGGAAAAGCCGGAGGCGACATCCGGCAAGGCAAAAAGACGGAAGGGCAGGTAAACGCAAACAGGGAGGACTAAATGTTTGATCGTGAGAGGAATCTGTTCGAATCCTTCGCCGCGAAACGTATCAGCCGCCGTGATCTGCTCGACGGCGCGGCCAAGCTGGGTATTGCGAGCGTTGCCGCAAACGCCGCGTTCGTATCCGCGGTCTCGCGGGCGATGGCCGCGGACTTCAACTGGAAGGCCCATAGCGGCAAGAGCATCAAGCTGCTCCTGAACAAGCATCCTTATGTCGATGCCATGGTCGCCGACCTCGAGGCGTTCAAGACCTTGACCGGGATGAACGTCACCTACGACATCTTCCCGGAAGACGTTTATTTCGACAAGGTGACGGCGGCGCTATCCTCGAAGTCCGATCAATACGATGCCTTCATGACGGGGGCATACATGACCTGGACCTACGGTCCGGCCGGCTGGATCGAGGACCTCAATCCCTACATCAAGGACCCTGCGAAGACCAACCCGGCCTTCAATTGGGATGATGTCCTGCCGAACCTGCGCGCGTCGACGGCATGGGATGGCAAGGCCGGTTCTGAGCTAGGCTCGGGCAACGCCAAACAGTGGTGCATTCCGTGGGGCTTCGAACTCAACAACATCAGCTATAATCGCACGATCTTCGACAAGGTCGGCGTAAAGCCGCCGAAGAACTTGGATGACATGATCGAGGTCGCCGCCAAGATCACCAAGGATGCCGGAGGGCCCTACGGGATCGGTGTTCGCGGCTCGCGCTCCTGGGCGACGATTCATCCAGGCTTCCTGTCGGCCTATTCGAACTTCGGCCAGAAGGATTTCGCGATGCAAGGCGGCAAGCTCAAGGCCGCGATGAATACCAAAGAATCGAAGGACTTCCACGCGAAATGGGTCAAGATGATCCAGCAATCGGGGCCCAAGAATTGGTCGACCTACACCTGGTATCAGGTCGGTACGGATCTGGGCGCCGGCGCCTCCGGCATGATCTACGACGCCGATATCCTCGGCTATTTCATGAACGGCGGCGATAACAAGGAGAAAGGCCATCTGGGTTATGCGGCCTTCGCCGCCAATCCGGCGGCCAAGGCACCGACGCCGAACGTCTGGATCTGGTCGCTCGCCCTGTCTAGCGCCTCCAAGCAGAAGGACGCGGCCTGGCTGTTCATGCAGTGGGCGGCCTCTACCGAGCACGACCTGTTCGGCGCGCGTAAGATGGACTTCGTGAATCCGGTGCGCACCTCCGTGTGGAAGGACAGCGCGTTCCGCGACAGGATCGCAAAATCCTATCCTGGGTATCTTGAGCAGTACGACGTGTCCTCGCCCGGCGCGAAGATTTATTTCACGGCGCAGCCTCTGTTTTTCGATCTGACCACGGAATGGGCTGCTTCGCTCCAGAAGATGGTCGCAAAGGAGGTCAGCGTCGATGAAGGACTGGACAAACTCGCCGACAGCATCAACCGCCAATTGAAGCAGGCCGGTCTCGGTTGATGCATCGCGTGGTGCCTATTACTCCGCACCACGACAGGCCGCCGGCCCGGACAAAAGCCTCGTCCGGGCCGGCGCCGTGGCGAATGTTCGATCGGGTGTCATGATGAGCATGCTCCAGCTGCTTCAGGGCAATGCCCTTGCCGGACGCGCCAGGAGGCCACGCGGACGCATCCTGCCTTATGTGCTGAGCCTGCCGGCGCTACTCGTCTGCGTGGCGATCCTGATCCCGTTCGTGACGGCCGCAGTCTTCTCGCTGGAACGCTACCGGTTGAACCTGCCGTATCTTCGCGGCTTCATCGGTCTCGGCAACTACATCGATTTTGTGTCCGACCCTGCATTCTGGAACACGTTCCAGATTTCGCTCCTCTACACCGGATTGACCGTTGTCCTCGAATTGCTGCTCGGACTTGCGATCGCGCTCTTGCTGCGGCGGCCGACCCGCTTCAACAACGCGGTGTCGATCGTACTGCTGCTGCCCCTGATGACGGCGCCGGCCATTGCCGCGCTGATGTGGAAGCTCATGACCAATCCGGGCTTCGGCATCCTGTCCTACCTGATCAGCCTGTTCGGCGTCACCGATTTCAAATGGGCGTCGGATCCGGCGACCGCGCTGTTCACGGTGGTGCTGGTCGACATCTGGGTCTACACGCCCTTCATCATGATCCTGCTGCTTGCGGGCCTGCGGTCACTGCCACGCCAGCCCTTCGAAGCGGCGGCTCTCGATGGCGTGCCGGCGACTTTCGTGTTCTTCCGGATCACGCTGCCGATGCTGATGCCGTACATCATCACCGCATCGTTGTTCCGCCTGCTCGACTCGATCCAGCAATTCGACATCATCTACGCGATGACGCAAGGCGGGCCCGGCGATCGGCTGATGGTCTTTCAGGTTCAGGCCTATCTCGAATTTTTCCAATATACCAACGTGGGACGTTCCGCCGCCCTGTTGATGATCCTCTGGCTGATCACCTACGTCCTATCCAACTTCTTCATCAAACACTGGTTGCGGTTGCGGGCGCGCGCCCATCAGCACGCGTGAGGTCGAGGAGTACGGCGATGGAACATGGCAGTCTTGCCGGGCGCATATTCCGGGGCGTGGCGCTCACGCTCATCCTCGCATTCTTCATGTTTCCGATCGTCTGGATTCTGTTGATGTCGTTCCAGACCAATGAGCAGATCCTGCGGATTCCGCCCCATCTCGTGTTCGCTCCGACGCTTGCCAACTATAAGGCGCTCATTTCGGGTCAGCTGCAGACGGCGGCCGGAAATCTCGAGATTTCCTTCATGCACAATCTCTGGAACAGCTTTGTTCTGTCGAGCGCCGCGGTGCTGCTGGCGCTGCTGCTCGGGGTACCGGCGGCCTACGCATTCGCGCGCTTCAAATTCAAATTGGGCGAGACCATCGCCTTTACGTTGCTCTCGTTCCGGTTCGCGCCGCCCTTGCTCGTGCTGCTGCCGCTGTCGCTCTACTACCAGGAACTGGGTCTGAACGACACGTATATCGGCATCGTCTGGGTCTACCAGTTGATTGCGTTGCCGCTGATCCTCTGGATTGTGCGCGGCTATTTTGAGGACATCAGCCCCGATATCGAGCACGCCTATCGCCTCGCGGGACATTCCTGGCGGGAGGCATTTATGCGCATTGCCGTTCCGCTCGCCGGTCCCGGCATTGCGGCGGCTGGACTGCTCTCGTTCATCTTCTGCTGGAACAATTTCGTCTTCGCATTGATACTTGCTTCCGCCGACAAGCAACCGGTGACCGTGGGTGCGCTCGCGTTCGTGACCGCGTCCGGCATCCAATACGGCCAGATCGCGGCGGCAATCGTGCTGTCGGTCACGCCGACTTTGCTACTTGCGCTCTATGCGCAGCGATATCTGGTCGAAGGTCTGTCGCTCGGCGCGGTGAAAGGCTGACCCATGGCACGCCTCGAACTCAAAGAGGTCAGCAAGACTTTCGGCGCAGTGCCTTCGGCCGATGGCGTATCCCTCATGGTCGAGCCCGGCGAAATCGTCGCTGTTTTCGGCCCCTCCGGCGGCGGCAAGACGGTGCTGCTGCGCATGATCGCCGGCATGTTCGAGCCCGATGAGGGAGATATCCTCGTCGGAGGACGCTCGATCGTCGGCGCCCCGCCGGAACGGCGCGGCATCGGCATGGCGTTCCAGAACTTCGCGCTGTTTCCGCATATGAGCGCGCGCGACAATATCGCAAGCGGCTTGCGGGCGAAGACCGCCAAGGAGATCGCTACGCGGATCGAAGCGATCAGCCGGTTACTTAAGATCGAGCACGTGCTCGGGCATCTGCCGCGCGAATTGTCGAACGGGCAGAAGCAGCGTACCGCGCTGGCGCGCGCGCTGATCGGCAATCCGGAGGTGCTTCTGTTGGATGATCCGCTCCGCAACGTGGATGCTAAATTGCGCTACGAAATGCGGCTCGAACTGCCGACCTTGCTGCGGCGCGGAGCGGCTGCCGTCCTCTATGTGACGCAAGACTACCGCGAGGCGATGGCGATCGCCGATCGCATCGCTGTGCTCGTCGACGGGCGCATCGAGCAGATAGCCGTCCCCGAGGAGATTTACGCGAAGCCCGCCTCGGTTGCTGTCGCGCGCCTGTTCGGCGATCCCAGCATCAATCTCGCGGAGGTCACGCCTTTTACCGAGCACAGCACGCTGGTCGGCGCCCTCGCGGGAGCAAAGGTGCGGCTCGCCCCGGCCGGCGGGCTCGCGGCCAATCATCCGTGTTGGCTCGGCATTCGGCCTGAGAACCTGGCAATCTCGACCTCGTCCGCCGGGGACGCCATTCCGGCCCGCGTCCTGGCGATCACGCCGATGCACGAGAAGGCGGTGCTGCTGCTTCGCCTAGCCGACGGAACGGAATGGCTCGCAGCGCTGCCGCCTGAGGCGCCGCATGGCGCTCCCGGCGATGAGGTCTTCGTTCGGTTCGCGCAGGAGGCTGCCCTGCTGTTCGATCGGACCACCGGTCTCCGTGTTGGCCTGCCGCATCAGCGGAGAGCCGCATGAAGGGAGCGGAATAACCATGGCCATGCTGGAACTCTTGCGTGTCGACAAGACGTATCGCAGTCGCGGTAAGCCGCCGGTCCACGCTGTCCGCTCGCTCGATATGGAGGTCGGAAAGGGCGAAATCGTCGCGCTGTTGGGATCGTCGGGATGTGGCAAGACCTCGACTTTGCGGATGATAGCGGGCTTCGAGAGCGTCACCGCTGGCAGCATTGCGCTGCAGGGGAGGCGCATCGATCCGCTGCCGCCGGCCCGGCGGAAAGTCGCGATGGCGTTCGAAGGCTATTCGTTGTACCCGCCGCTGACGGTGCAGGAGAACATCGCCTTCGCGTTGAAGTCGCAGCAGATATCGCGCATGGAGATGGCGCGACGCGTGGAAGCGGTCGCGCGTCTGGTCGAGATCGAGGATATCCTGGAGAGCTTTCCACGCGCGATTTCCGGAGGACAGCAGCAGAGGGTATCGCTCGCACGCGCCTTGGTACGCGATGCGGACCTCTATCTGCTCGACGAACCGATGGGGCAGCTCGAGCCGCAACTACGGGCCGTGCTGCGCGGACGCATCAAGAACCTGCTCGCCGAGCGCGGCATGACGGCAATCTTCGTCACCCACGACCAGACGGAGGCGAGTGCGCTCGCCGACCGCATTGCGGTGATGGAGGATGGCATCTTGCAGCAATTCGCGCACGAGCAGGAGCTGAAGAACCGTCCGGCCAATTTGTTCGTCGCGAGCTTCATCGGCGAGCCGCCGATGAATTTGCTGGAAACGGACGTGAGCCGCTCTGAAGGCGGTTTCCGGCTGTCGGTGAGCCGCGACGTGGCTTTCGAAATTCGAGGCGACGCGCTCGACTGTGCGGCGCAGAAGGCGCTGGAAGAGACACCCCGGGTGCGTGTCGGCATCCGACCGCAGAAGATCGCCGTCGGGACCGGGGAGGTGCGGGTACGTATCGTCTCCAATCAGTGGCTCGGCGATCAGTCGCATATCGCCGGCGAGAGCGGTGGCAAGCTGCTGATCGCGGTGACACCGAGCCGGGTTACTGCGCGGCCTGGAGATAGTTTCCAGTTCGCACTCGATCCTCGCCACCTCCATATCTTTGGCGCTGACGGCACCTGCATTCGCCACGCGGAGGTGTCTTGACCATGGCAGCCGTACGCAGCCGCGACGTGATTGTCGGCATCGATGCCGGCACCTCCATGATCAAGACCGTCGCGTTCACCCGCGACGGCCGGCAACTCGGAGAGTCCGCGCTGCCGAACAGCTACAGCGCCTCTGCCGGAGGGCGGGTTGAGCAGGATATGGCGCGGACCTGGAAGGATATGGTTGCGGCGGTTCGAGGCCTTGCCGCCGCGGTACCGGAGCTTGCGGCGCGTGCGGCGGCGATCGCGGTCACCGGACAGGGCGATGGCACCTGGCTGATCGATGATGACGGCCGGCCGGTCGCGCCGGCGCTGCTGTGGCTGGATTCTCGCGCCGCCGGCCTGGTGGAGGCTATCCGGAACAGTGAGCGTAACGCTCCCCTCTATCAGAGGACCGGTTCGGGGCTCAACGCGTGCCAGCAGGGACCACAACTGGCCTGGCTGCAGGCGCACACGCCGGAGATTTTGTCCCGCGCGACGACCGTATTCCATTGCAAGGACTGGCTCTACTTTTTGCTCACAGGGCAGCGCGCAACCGATCCTTCGGAGGCGACATTTACCTGCGGCGACTTCCGCAAGCGCCGTTTCGATGCAGAGACCGCGCGGCTCATCGGTATCTCCGATCTCGTCCGGCTCTTTCCGGAAGTCGTCGATGGGGTTGCGGTCACGCATCCGCTCAGCGCCGCCGCCGCCATGGAGACCGGCTTGCCGGAGGGCATACCGGTGTCGCTCGGCTATGTCGACGTGATCTGCAATGCGCTCGGTGCCGGTCTTTATGATTCCGCGCCGGATATTGGATGCACCATCATTGGCTCGACCGGCATGCACATGCGCCTGGCTCCCGATGCAGGCGCCGTGACGCTCAACGCCGAGGCGACCGGCTACACTATGCCATTCCCGGTCCCCGGACATTACGCACAGATGCAATCCAATATGGCGGCGACGCTCAATATCGATTGGCTGCTCGATGTTGCGCTGGATTTACTCGCCTCCGAGGGCGTGGCGCGCTCGCGTACCGATCTTGTCCGGCGTATCGACGAGCAGGTGCTGCAGGTGAGGCCGGGGGAAGTGCTATTTCATCCGTTCATATCCGAAGCCGGCGAGCGCGGCCCGTTCGTTGCGCACGAAGCTTGTGCTCAGTTCTCTGGACTGCGCTCCCATCACCGCTATTGGGATCTGATGCGCGCGGTGATGGAAGGGCTCGCCTTCGCTGCGCGCGATTGCTACGCCGCCATGGGCAAGCTGCCGCGCGATGTGCGGATTACAGGCGGAGCGGCGCGCAGTCGCGCACTTTGCGCCATCCTCGCCGCTGCACTCGATTGCAAAATTCGCGTGTGCAGCCGTGGCGAGGCCGGCGCCGCCGGCGCAGCGATGATCGCTGCCGTCGCGATCGGTCGGTATCCGGACATGGCAAGCTGCGCCGAGGACTGGGTGAGGCCGCATCTCAAGGAAGCGCAGGAGCCCGATTCCGTACTGGCGGCGCACTACGCGCAGCTGTTTCCGGCCTATCTCGATGCGCGGCTTGCCTCACGGCCGGTTTGGAAGCAGCTCGCCGCCTTGCGCGCCGGAGGCGTCCATGTCTAAGTCCATCGCTATTGTCGGCGACCGCTTCATGCTGCCGTCGGTCTTCGCCGACCGGATCGCGGCCGCGTGCGGTAATGGCGTCAGCATCCGCACCTTGGAGCAGCCTTGGCCCGATGAGCCGATGGAGCACGGCTATGCCGGCTCTTCTCTGCATGGGCTCAAGGAATTCATGGGCCATCCGGATGAAGTTGCTGCTTTCATCGGCGACGCTGCGCTTCTTGTCACGCATCTGGCGCCAATCTCGCGGACGATGCTGGAGCGGCTGCCCAACCTCAAATTCGTCGCGGTGTCGCGCGGTGGGCCGGTCAATATCGACTTGCAGGCCGCGCGCGATCACAACGTCCTGGTCGTGAACACACCTGGTCGCAACGCGAGTGCCGTGGCGGAGTTCACGGTCGGCGCCATTCTTGCCGAGACGCGTCTTATTCGCAGCGGGCATGAAGCCCTGCGGGCGGGGGAGTGGCGCGGCGATCTGTATCGGGCCGACCGCACGGGACGCGAGCTCGGGGAGATGACCGTGGGTATCGTCGGCTACGGCGCGATCGGCAGCCGGGTGGTCAGGCTCCTCAAGGCGTTCGGCTGCAAGCTGCTGGTGGCTGATCCCTATGTCCAGCTCAGCGCCCAGGACCGCAACGACGGCGTCGAGCATGTCGCACTGCAGGAGTTGCTGGCAAGAGCCGATGTGATCAGCCTTCATGCGCGGGTAACTGCAGAAACGACCGGATTCATCGGCCGCGACGCGTTGGCGCTGGTCAAGAACGGCGCGGTGCTGATCAATACCGCGCGGGGTCCGCTGGTCGACTACGAGGCGTTGTACGATGCGCTCGCCTCTGCGCAGCTCGCCGGAGCGATGCTCGACACCTTCGCCGTCGAACCCGCGCCACCCGACTGGCCGCTGCTGCGGCTGCCCAATGTCACGCTGACGCCTCACATCGCAGGCGCGTCCGTGCGCACTGTCACCGTTGCCGCCGAACAGGCGGCGGAGGAGGTTCGCCGTTATCTCACCGGCGAGCCGCCGCTCAACCCATGCTGAACGCGAAAGGTAGCAAGACATGACGAGCGAGGAACGACGATTGCGCGAGGCGATCATCGCGAAGTGCCAATGGATGAACGCGTCGGGTCTCAACCAGGGTACATCCGGCAACATCTCCGCCCGCTACGAAGACAGGATGCTGATAACGCCTTCGGCCACCCCCTACCATGCGATAGAGCCGGAGATGATCGCCTCGATGCCGCTTGAAGGTTCGTACGGTGAGTGGACGGGGCCGTTGCAGCCATCCACCGAATGGCGCTTTCATCTCGATATCATGCGCGCTCGGCCGGATGTCGGCAGCATCGTTCACACCCATTCGACCTACGCCACGGTCCTGGCGATCGCGCGCAAGTCGATCCCGGCCTGCCACTATATGATGGCGGCGTTCGGCGGGACCGACATCCGTTGTGCGGGGTATGCACGTTACGGCACCAAGGAATTGTCGGAGCTTGCGCTCGCGGCGCTGGAAGGCCGCAACGGCTGTCTGCTGGCGAACCATGGCATGATCGCAGTTGGCGCCAATTTGGACAAAGCCATGTGGCTCGCGGTCGAGCTCGAGACCCTTGCGCGCCAATATTACCTCTCGCTTGCGCTCGGGCCCGTCATCCTCAGCGATGAGGAAATAGCGGAAACCGCAAGGGGATTTTCGACCTATGGGCTACAGACTGCGGAGCCTAAGCGGGTGGCGAAGGCGGCGCGGCGCCGGTCAGAGAAACGAGTCAGCGGCAAACGATGACGGGGACTGCGCCGTCCGCCGGCCAAGATCACGGATTGGTCGATATCGCCGTGATCGGCGGCGGAATTAACGGAGCCGGCATCGCGCGCGATGCCGCCGGCCGCGGTCTCAAGGTGCTGCTTTGCGAGAAGGACGATTTCGCCGAAGGAACCTCGTCACGCTCGGGCAAGCTCGTTCATGGCGGGCTGCGGTATCTCGAATATTGCGAATTTCGCCTGGTCCGCGAGGCCCTTATTGAGCGCGAGCTCCTGCTTGCCTCCGCGCCTCACATTATCTGGCCGATGCGGTTCGTGCTCCCGCATTCGCCGGAGCAGCGCCCGGCCTGGCTCATTCGTACCGGGCTGTTCCTTTACGATCATCTCGGCGGCCGCAAGCGCCTGTCGTCGAGCCGCGGTCTGGATCTCGCGCAGGCTCCTGAGGGCAAAGCGCTGCGCCCGGAGTTCCGCCGCGGCTTCGAGTATTCCGATTGCTGGGTCGATGATGCGCGGCTCGTCATCTTGAATCTGATCGATGCTTCGCGGAATGGCGCTCGCGTGCTGCCGCGGACCCGCGCGGTCCGCGCGCGCAGGGCAGGCGGCGTCTGGCGTCTTGAGATGCTAAACGAGCAAGGGGATGCCGAAGTAGTCTCGGCGCGCGCGCTCGTCAACGCGGCCGGGCCCTGGGTTGAGAATGTCACACAGAGCGTGACGGGCATGAATTCAAAGTACAGTATCCGGCTCGTCAAAGGCAGCCATGTGGTCGTGCCGAAATTCTGGGACGGAGCGCATGCCTTTCTGTTGCAGAATGATGATCGGCGCGTCATTTTCGTCAATCCCTAC
>Ga0134125_10003932_pt1 | contig 17053 bp, 13 predicted proteins | sample KB31751_FD_96464 | JGI IMG/M metagenome (GOLD analysis project Ga0134125, IMG submission 96464) | Terrestrial soil microbial communities with excess Nitrogen fertilizer from Kellogg Biological Station, Michigan, USA - KB3-175-1 | ecosystem: Environmental > Terrestrial > Soil > Unclassified ...
CAGGCCGAGCTCGCGAAGATCTGGGCGAACATCCTGCGCTACACGAACTTCGCGCTGCCGAACCTGCTGATGATGGACTGCGAGCGCTACGACGCGAACGTGTTCGAGGTGATCGACCTGATCAACCGCGACTACCCCCGCGGGGGGATCGCACGGCCCGGGTTCACGGCCGGGACCTGCCTGCGCAAGGACTTCACGTTCTCGGAGGAGCGCTCGAACGCGCCGGGGATGCTGCTGGCGGTCTCGCGGGTCAACGAGTCGGTGCCGCTGTTCCTGCTCGAAGGGGCCAAGCGGCGCCTCGGATCGCTTGCGGACAAGCGCGTCGCCGTGCTCGGACTCGCCTTCAAGGCGGACACCGACGACGAGCGCGACTCGCTCGCCCACAAGCTGATCCGCCTGCTCGAGCGCGAGCTCGCCGACGTCGTCGTGCACGACCCGCACGTGCCGACCCCGACGGTGCCGCTCGCCGACGCGCTCGAGGGAGCGGACGTCGTGGTGGTCGCGGCCGACCACTCCGAGTTCCGCGACCAGGCCACCCTGCAAGCGATCGCGGAGCGGGCCGCTCCCGACTGCCTGATCGTCGACCCCTGGGACTGCTGGGGCGCGGCGCTCCTCTTCGGCTACGCCTCCGAGCTCTCCGCGCTGCGCGACGCGCCCCCGAGGCTGCTGCCGTGAGCCGCGTGCTCGTGACGGGCGGCGCCGGCACGATCGGCGCCGCGGTCGTCAGGCGCCTGCTCGCCGACCCCGACTACGAGGTGCGGGTCTCCGACCAGCGCCTCGCGCCGCAGTGGATGCGGGAGGGCTGCGAGGTCCACACCGGCGACCTCCGGGAGCTCGAGCAGGCCCGAGCCGCGATGAGCGGCTGCTCGCACGTGATCCACCTCGCCGCGATCGTCGGCGGGATCGCGAACTTCCACAAGCTCCCCTACACCCTCACCGAGGTCAACAACGGCCTCTACAACGCCGTCTTCCGCGCTGCCCTGGACTGCGGGACCGAGCGCTTCGTGTACGTCTCGTCCTCGATGGTCTTCGAGCGGGCCGAGGAGTACCCGACGACCGAGGAGTACCTGCCCCGCTGCCCGGTGCCGGTCTCGGCGTACGGCTTCTCGAAGCTGACCGGCGAGGTCTACTGCCGCGCCGCCCACGACGAGCACGGGCTCCCCTTCACGATCTGCCGCCCGTTCAACGCCTACGGGCCGGGCGAGGTGCCCGACGCGGAACCGGGGATCGCGCACGCGGTGCCCGACCTGATCGAGAAGGTCCTCTCCGGCCAGCACCCGCTGCAGATCTTCGGCTCGGGGGAGCAGACGCGGACGCTCACCCACGTCGAGGACATCGCCGACGGGATCGTGACCGCGATGTCCTCGCCCGCCGGGCTGAACGAGGACTTCAACGTCTCGGCCTCCCGCGAGATGACCGTCGCGGAGATCGCGCGCGTCGTCTGGGAGGCGTGCGGGGAGGATCCGGCGCGCTTCGAGCTCGAGCACCTGCCGACCTTCGAGGTCGACGTGCAGCGGCGCTGGCCGTCCGTCGAGAAGGCCAAGCGCCTGCTGGGCTGGGAGGCGAAGATCGAGGTCGAGGATGGCATCGCCTCCACCGTCGCGTGGCTGCGCGAGCTGCACGCCGCGCGGGAGACCGCGCGCCGTCCGCCCCGCCGCGGCCGCCGCCGGGCGGTGGGTGGCGGTCGATAGGGTTCCGCCGGATGGCAACCAAGAAAGCGCTGATAACCGGTGTCACCGGGCAGGACGGCTCCTATCTCGCGGAGCTCCTGCTCGAGAAGGGCTACGAGGTCCACGGGATGGTCAGGCGCGCCTCGACGGAGAAGTTCGACCGCATCGAGCACCTGCGCGACCGCATCACCCTCCACCAGGGCGACCTGCTCGACCAGCGCTCGCTGGTCGACACGCTGCGCGCCTCCGAGCCCGAGGAGATCTACAACCTCGCGGCGATGTCGTTCGTCGCCGTCTCGTGGATCCAGCCGACCCTGACGGCCGAGTTCACCGGCGTCGGCGTCACGCGGATGCTCGAGGCGATGCGGGAAGTCTGCCCCGAGGCGCGCTTCTACCAGGCCTCCTCGAGCGAGATGTTCGGCAAGGTGCTCGAGGTTCCCCAGACCGAGACGACGCCGTTCTACCCGCGCTCGCCCTACGGCGTCGCGAAGGTCTACGGGCACTTCATCACGGTCAACTACCGCGAGTCCTACGGGCTGCACGCAACCTCGGGGATCCTGTTCAACCACGAGAGCCCCCGCCGGGGACTGGAGTTCGTGACCCGCAAGATCACCTGGCACGCCGCCGCGATCAAGCACGGACTCGCCGATGAGCTGCGCCTCGGCAACCTCGACGCGGAACGAGACTGGGGCTACGCGAAGGACTACGTCGAAGCGATGTGGCTGATGCTCCAGCGCGACGACCCGCAGGACTACGTGATCGCGACAGGCGAGGCCCACTCGGTGCGCGAGTGCTGCGAAGTCGCCTTCGACGAGGCCGGCCTGGGCGACTTCGAGCAGTACGTGACGATCGACCCGTCGTTCGTGCGCCCCGCCGAGGTCGACCACCTGATCGGGGACCCCTCGAAGGCCGGGCGCGACCTCGGCTGGAAGCCCGAGACGACGTTCGAGGAGCTGATCCGGCTGATGACGAGGGCCGACCTCGACACCCTTGGGAAGGGCTGAGACGGTGGGGGTTCCGCTGTTCGACACTTCCGGGCCGCTCGCGCCGCTGCACGACGAGCTGCGCGCCGCGGTCGCCCGGGTGCTCGACAGCGGCCACTACATCCTCGGCCCCGAGGTCGAGGCGTTCGAGACGGAGTTCGCCTCCTACTGCGGAGCGGCGCACGCGGTCGGCGTGGCGAACGGGACCGAGGCGATCACGATCGCGCTGCGCGCGATGGGGGTCGGGCCCGGCGACGAGGTCGTCGTCCCGTCGTTCACCTTCTACGCCTCGGCCGAGGCGATCCCCCCGACGGGCGCCACCCCGGTCTTCTGCGACGTCGACCCGGACACCTACTGCGTGACGGCCGAGACCGTCAAGGCGGCTCTGACGCCGCGCACGAAGGCCGTGATCGCGGTTCACCTGTTCGGCAACGTCGCCCCGGTCGCGGAGATCGAGGCGCTCGGCGTGCCGGTGCTGGAGGACGCGGCGCAGGCCGCCGGCTCGACCTCGACGGCGGGACGGCCGGGCTCGCTCGGCACAGCCGCGACGTTCTCGTTCTTCCCCTCCAAGAACCTCGGGGCGTTCGGCGACGGGGGGATGATCACGACCCGTGACCCTGACCTGGCCGAACGGGTCAGGGTGCTCCGCTTCCACGGCTCCCACGACAAGGTCTCCTACGAGCTCGTGGGCTACAACTCGCGCCTCGACGAGCTGCAGGCGGCGATCCTTCGCGTCCAGCTGCCCCACCTCGACGGGTGGGCCGACGGCCGCCGCGAGGGGGGCCGCCACTACGAGCAGGCGGGGCTCGGCGAGCTGGTCAAACTGCCGGTGCCGGTTGACGGCGCCTCGCCCGCGTGGCACCTGTATGTGATCGGCGACACCCAGGTCGAGCGCTCCGAAGCCGCCCTGGCCGCCGCCGGAATCGGCCACAAGCCGTATTACCGCACGCCCGTCCACCGCCAGGAGTCGATGCGCCAGTGGGGCGCAGGCGCCGAGCTGCCCGCGACCGAACACGCGGCGCGCTGCCACCTGGCGATCCCGATGAGCCCGCTGCTCACGGGGGAGATGGCGGGCGAGGTCGTGGCGGCGCTGCGGGCGACGGCGTAGCGGATCCTCCGCGCCCCGGCGGGCAGCCTGAGATCATTGGCGAAGGACAAAGTTGAACCGAACGGTTCAACTTTGCTCCTCCGAGAGGCACACTCGCCGCCACCCCCGAAAACGCCTCCCCCTGGACGCGCCTACCGACGAGCGCCGCTCACAGCTTTACGACGTTGGCGGCCGCTCCGGCGGAGCGCGTGACGCCCCGCAGGTCGACCACGAGCCGCGCACGCCGTGCGATCTCCTCGTGGTCGACGCTCGGATGGGCCGTCACGATCACGGCCAGGTCGGCGTCGGAGACGGCCTGCTCGAAGGGCGTCGAGCGCAGGCCCGCGTCGGGCAGCTCGGGCACGTGGGGGTCGTGGTAGATCACCTCGGCCCCTAGCTCGCGGAGCAGGCCGATGATCTTCAGGGCGGGCGATTCGCGCGTGTCCGCGGTGCCGGGCTTGTAGCTGACGCCGACGATCGCAATCCGGGCGCCTTTGACGGCCAGGCCCCTGTCGTTCAGCGCGCGCTGCGCCTTGGCGACGCAGTGGTAGGGCATCTGCTGGTTGATCTTCCCCGCGAGCTCGACGAACTCCGTCGCCATGTCGAACTCCCGGGCCCGCCAGGACAGGTAGAAGGGGTCGACGGGCAGGCAGTGGCCGCCCATCCCGGGACCGGGCTCGAAGCGCATGAAGCCGTAGGGCTTCGTCGCGGCGGCGTCGACGACCTCCCAGATGTCGATGCCCATCCGGTCGGTGAGCATCGCCAGTTCGTTGACGAGCGCGATGTTGACCGAGCGGAAGACGTTCTCGAGCAGCTTCGTGAGCTCCGCCGCCTCGGGACTCGAGACCCGCACGATCTCGTCGCAGACGATTCCGTAGATCTCCCCCGCGCGCTCGGCGCAGGCCTCGGTCAATCCGCCGATCACCTTCGGCGTGCTGCGCAGGGTGAAGTCGACGCGGCCCGGGTCGACCCGCTCGGGAGAGAACGCGAGATGGAAGTCGCGACCGGCGGAGAGCCCCGACTCCTCGAGCAGCGGCAGCAGCCGCTCGCGGGTCGTCCCGGGGTAGGTCGTCGACTCCAGCACGACCAGCTGGCCGGCCGCGAGCACGCCCGCGAGCGCCCGACCGGCCTCGATCAGGGGACCGAGGTCGGGCTCGCGGTTGCGGCTGAGCGGCGTGGGCACGCAGATCAGGACCGCCTCGGCATCCGCCAGCGCCGCGTAGCGGGTCGCGGCGCGGAGGCGCGGCAGCGCCTCGGCAAGCTCCCCGTCTGACACGTCCTCGATGTAGGAGCGCCCCGCCTCGATGTCCGCGACCTTGCGCGCGTCGACGTCGACGCCGATGACCTCGCACCCCTCGCGAGCGAACGCGACGGCCAGCGGCAGGCCCACGTAGCCCAGCCCGATGATGCCGATCGTGCGCAACGGCGCCAGTCTAGATGGTCGATCCCACGGCGCTGCCCGGCCCCACGGTCCGAGCGGCGCGCTCAGCGGCTCTGCACGACCGCTTCGAGCTCACGCATGTCGGCCCGCACCATCCGCTCGACGAGCTGCTCGAAGCCGAGCTCCGCGCGCCAGCCGAGCACGGTGCGAGCGAGCGTCGGGTCGCCGACGTTATGGGTGCGCTCGGGCTCGCGGACGAGCGTCTCGTCGATCCTGATGTGACGCTCGGCGACGAGGTCGACGCACGCGAACGCCGTCTCGGCGAGCTCCGCGACGGTGTGGGGGACGCCGCTTGCGAGCACGTAGTCGCCCGGCTCGCGCTGCTGGAGCATCAACCACGCCCCGTACATCACGTCCCCGGCGAAGGACCAGTCGCGCACGGCGTCGAGCGAGCCCAGCGTGACCTCGGTCTCAAGGCCCAGCGCGATCGCCGCCGCCGCGCGGCTGATGCGGCGCGTGACGAACCGCTCGGGACGCCGCTCGGACTCGTGGTTGAAGACGATCCCGGAGCTCGCGTGCAGGCCGTCGTGGCGACGCATCGCGCCGACGAGCTGGTGCGCGGCGAGCTTCGCGATCGCGTACGGGTTGGTCGGCCTGCACGGCGTCTGCTCGTTCTGCGGGCTCTCCGGCGCCTCGCCGTAGATCGACCCCGAGGCGGCGACGAAGACGCGACTGGCGGGAGACGCGTCGCGCACCGCCTCCAGCAGGGCCCCGCAGGCGCCGGCGATCGCGACCATCGTGACCGCCGGCTCCGTCCACGAGGTGGGGACGAACGAGGGGGCCGCGAGATGGTAGATCTCGCTCGGACGCAGCTCGAGCACCGCCGAGCGAAGCGAGTCGAAGTCGAGAAGATCGCCCGAGCGCAGGGCGATCCGGTCGCGCAGGTGCTCGCTCGGCCCGAGCGGGCCGTCTGCGCCGGCGCGCGACCAGCCGGTCACCTCGTAGCCCTTGTCGAGCAGCAGTTCGGCCAGGAACGAGCCGTCCTGTCCGTTGATGCCCGTGATCAGGGCGGTGGGGGAGCCGGACACGCGCCCAGCTTACGAGGGATCGGCCGGCGCGGCTCCGGCGCCCTGCGCCCCGCTCGCGCGAGCGTAGACCTCACGCAGGCCCGCCGCCACCGTCCGCGGCGAGCAGAGCTGCTCGACGCGGCGCCTGCCGAGCTCGCCCGCCTCGGCGTCGCCCGCGAGGCGGTCGATCGCGAGCGCGAGCGCCGCGGGGTCCCCGGCAGGCACGAGCCAGTCCCCCGGCACCAGCTCGGGCAGAGCGCCGACGCGGCTCGCCGCGACGGGAAGGCCCGCCGCCATCGCCTCGGCCGCGGCGATGCCGAAGGTCTCCGCCGAGCGGGACGGCACGAGCGCGAGCGCCGCCCCGGCGCGCAGCTCGGCCAGCCGCTCGGCGGCCACCGCGCCGAGGAAGCTCACGTCGGCCCCGCGCGCCTGCGCTTCGAGGCGCTCGCGCTCGGGGCCGTCGCCCGCGATCCGCAGCGGCCGGCGGGCGATCCGGCAGGCCTCGATCGCCACGTCCACGCCCTTCTCCGGCGCGAGGCGAGAGACCACCAGCGCAGGGCCGCTCGGGTCGGGCGCGAGCTGCGGGCCGGGCTCGACGGGCGGCGCCAGCACGCAGGGGGCGTGCGGCAGCGGCGCGCCGAGCGCCCCCAGCCGCGCGGCCGCGAACCGCGAGGGCACCACGACGACGTCGGCCGCGGCGACGAGCCGCCGCTGCCAGAGCGCGAGCGAGGCGCCGTAGGCGAGCGCCTCGGCGCGGCTCCCGCGACAGTTGCGCAGGACCCCCGGGAGCGTGTTGCGGCCGTGGCAGCGGGTGCACTCCTCGCCGTCGGTGAAGCAGACGCCGACCGCGCAGACCAGCCGGTACTGGTGCAGGTGCAGCACGACGCGCGCTCCGGCTCGCCGCGCCGCCGCGAGCGAGCGCCACCCGAGGCCCGGGAGCAGGTTGTGAGCGTGGACGATGCGGGCGCCCTCGCGCCGCACGGCCGCCTCGACCTCCCCCGGGTCGAGCCCCCCGCGCAGCAGCCCCAGCGCGGCCGCGGCGGGGCCGGTGACGGCCGAGTCCCTTCCGAGCAGCGAAACGGGCTCGCCGAGCTCGTCGCGCACGAGCGCCATCAGGTCCGTGACGACCCGCTCCTCGCCACCGGTCGTGCGGTAGCGGTTGTGCAGGAAGAGGACCATCGCGGCGTCAAACCTAGACTCTCTAGCCGATCATGGAGCCGCCGACCTCGATAGTGATCCCCACGCGGGACCGCCCGTCCTACCTCGAAGTCACGCTCGCCTCGCTCGCGCCCGAGGCGGCCGCGGCCGGCGCCGAGGTGCTCGTCGTCGAGGACGGCCCGGCGAGCGCCGTCACACAGGCTGCCGCCGCGCGCCACGGCGCGCGCCACGCGGCGCTGGGGTCCCACCTGGGACTCAACGCCGCGCGCAACCGCGGCGTGAGCGACACGCGCGGGGCGCTCGTCGTGTTCCTCGACGACGACGTCCGTGTGCGGCCGGGATGGCTCGCGGCGCTGCTCGCCGCGGCCGCCGCGAACCCGCAGGCAGACGTGTTCGCGGGCCGCATCCTCGCCTCGCTCGAGGGCGACGCGCCGCGCAGCTGCGGCCGCGAGCAGCCGCCGGTGACGACCCTCGACCTCGGCGAGGAGGACCGCCCGACGCGCTTCGCGTGGGGCTCGAACATGGCGATCCGCCGGGCCGCGCTCGAAGCGACGGGTCCGTTCGACGAGACGCTGGGGGACGGTGGAGACGAGCAGGAGTGGCAGGAAAGGCACGCGGGCTCCGCCGAGCCGCGAGCCCGCTACGTCGCGGCCGCCATCGTCGAGCACCGCAGGGAGGGGGTCGACGCGCGGCTCCGCTCGCTGTGCCGCGCCTCCTACGCGCGCGGCCGCGGGGCGCGCCGCTTCGACGACCGGCGCGGCGCGGCGTCGGGCACTGCAGCCGAGCTGCGCACGCTCGCCGGCTGCCTCGGCCACGTCGTTCGCCGCCGCTGCCCGGCGGGCCTGACGATGGCCGCCCACAGCGCGGGCAGGTTGCGCGAGGCGCTCGCGGACCGAGCGCATCGCCGCCTCCCGGTCGGCGGACCGAACGAGACCGGCGCCGGGCGATCCGGCCCGCCCCCCGCGAACGGCGGCGCTCCAGTCGACGACTTCCTGTCGGGCAGCAGCGGGACGGTCGGGGGGCTGGACGCAGTCCGGCGTCGCGGGCTGGACGCGCTCGCGCAGACTGGGGAGCTGCTCGGGGCGCGCAACGCGAGACTCGCGCTGGCCGCGCGTCACTCGCCGCCGCTGCGTCGCGTGCTCGTGCTCGGCGTGACGCGGCCGGAGCACGCGGCGAGCGCCGCGGCGATCCGCGCCGAGCTGCTGCGCTCCCGCCATGAGGTGAGCGTGCACACAACGGCCGCCGGCACGGCGGGAAAGTTCGAGAACCTCAACGCGCTGCTGGCCGAGCACCCCGCTGCGGGTCACGATTGGCTGCTGGTGGTCGACGACGACATCGAGCTGCCGCGGGGCTTCCTCGACCGCTTCCTGTTCCTCTGCGATCGGTTCGACCTGACGCTCGCCCAGCCGGCCCATCGCCTGCACTCGCACGCGGCGTGGGAGGTGACCAGGAGGCGCCCCGGAAGCGTGCTGCGGGAGACGAACTTCGTGGAGATCGGACCGGTGACCGCGTTCGCGCGGCGTAGCTTCGAGGTGCTCCTGCCCTTCCCGCCGCTGCGCATGGGCTGGGGCCTCGACATGCACTGGGCCGCGGTGGCGCGCCGGGAAGGCTGGCGCTGCGGGATCGTCGACGCCGTGGCGATCCACCACCGCCTGGCCCCTGCGGCCGCCGGATACGGACGCGAGGCGGCCGTGGCCGAGGCGCGCGAGTTCCTCGCCGAGCGGCCGCACATCACGGCGGCGGAGGCCCAGCTGACCCTCACGACCCACGCGGGCTGGCGGGCGACGTGACGCGCGTCGCGGTCGTCGCGGAGTTCTATCCGAGCCGCCGCGACCCCGTGTGGGGGGTGTGGACGCACCGCCAGGCGCTCGCCGCGCGCGACGCGGGCGCCGAGATCGAGGTGATCGTGCTGCACCGCCTCGTGCCACCCCGCGCCGCCCTCGAGTCGGGTGCCGCCGGCGCGGTGAGCGCGCTGCGAGAGCTGCTCTCCGAGCCGCGCCGACAGGTGCTCGACGGGCTGGCGGTGCACTACCTACCGTACGTCTCTCCCCCGCGCGATCGCCACTACCCCGAGTGGGGCGCGTGGGCGGCGCCGCCGCTCGCGCTCGCGCTGCGACGCCTGCGCGCGCGGTTCCCGTTTCAGCTCGTCCACGCCCACAACGCGGTCCCGGCCGCCGACGCTGTCAGGCGCGCGCGGATCGGCGTGCCGATGGTCGTCTCCGTGCACGGCGGGGACGTCCTCCACACGGCGGCGCGTGGCGCGCGCGGCGCGCAAGCCGTCGCGCGCAGCTTCGGCGCGGCGCGGCTCGTGCTCGCCAACAGCCAGGGGATCGCCGAGCTGGCGGAGGCGCACGGCGCACGGGAGACGCGGGTCGTGCACCTCGGGACCGACCTGCCCGCGATCGCACGACGCGCACCCGGGGAGGATCCGAGCCTCGTGACGGTAGGGCACCTGATCGCCCGCAAGCGCCACGCAGACGTGCTGCGGGCCTTGGCGGTGCTCGGCGACCGTCACCCGAGGCTCCGCTACAGGGTGATCGGCGACGGTCCCGAGCGAGCGGCCCTCGAGAGCCTCGCAGCGAGGCTCGGGGTCTCCGAGCGGGTCGACTTCCTCGGCCAGCTGCCCCCGCAGCAGGCGCTCGACGAGGCGCGCCGCTGCACGCTGTTCGTGATGCCCTCGACCGAGGAGGCGTTCGGCGTCGTCTACATCGAGGCGATGGCCGGGGGCCTGCCCGCGATCGGCTGCCGGGGCGAGCCGGGACCGGAGGAGATCGCGGCCGCGGGGGACGGCTTCGTGCTCGTCCCCCCGGGAGACATCGAGCGCCTGACGCAGCGGATCGACGAGCTGCTCTCCGATCCGCATCGCATGCGGGAGGCCGGGCAGCGGGCGCGGGCGACGGTGGCGGCGGGCTTCACGTGGGAGCGGTGCGGCGCCGAGACGCTCGACGCCTACCGGCAGGCACTGCGTTGAAGCCCGTCCTGTTCGTCACCGGCAACGTTCCCGGCTACCGCGTCGAGGGACTGCGGCTGCTGCACGAGCGGGAGGGCCTCGAGCTCGCCACGTTCGGCGGGCGCTCCCTGCACGGCGGACCGGCGGGGCCCGACGACGGGCTGCCGATCCCGAGCCGGACGGTCGCGCCCCGAGAGCTGCTCGGCCTCGCCGCCTCCGGCGGCTACCGTGCGGTCGTCGTCTCGACGGCCGGCCGCACGGCGCCACTGGCCGCCTGGGCGGGCGCGCGCCGTGCGGGCGTGCCGGTGGTCCTGTGGGCCTCGCTCTGGGCGCATCCCCGCTCGCCCGCCCAGATGCTCGGCTATCCGGCGCTGCGGCGGCTGTACGGCTCGGCCAACGCGGTCGTGACGTACGGGCCGCACGTCAGCGCCTACGTGGCCGCGCGCGGCGCGCACAACGTCCACGTCGCACCTCAAAACGTCGACAACGCGTTCTGGTCGGCCCCTGCTTCGGGCGAGGCCCTGCCCGAGGGGTGGCCCTCCGACGCGTCCACGCGATTCCTGTTCGTCGGCCGGGACGCGCCGGAGAAGGGCCTCGACGTGCTGCGCCGCGCCTTCCGCCGGGCGCGCGAGCGTGCTCCCGGGATCGCGCTCGTGCTGGCCGGCGGCGCCCACGGAGAAGGACCGGGGACGCTCTCGCTCGGGACGGTCGGGCGCGAGCGGTTGCGCGACGTCTACGCGGCCTGCGAGGTGCTCGTCCTCCCTTCGATCGCGACGCGGACGTTTCGGGAGCCGTGGGGCCTGGTAGTGAACGAGGCTATGAACCAACGATTGGCTGTGATCGCCAGCGATGCGGTCGGCGCGGCGGCCGGCGGACTCGTCAAAGACGGCGAGAACGGGCTCGTCGTCCCGGCCGGCGACGTCGCGGCGCTGTCGGGCGCGATCGAGCGGCTCGCCGGAGATCCGCAGCTTCGGGCGAAGATGGGTGTTAGAGGCGCAGAGAACGTGCGCGGCTACACAGCCGGAGCGTGGGCCGAGGGGTTCACCGCGGCGCTCGCCTCGCTCGGCCTCGCCCGAGACCGCTGATAGGTTCCGAAGACCTGAAGATGCGAATCCCCCGCCTGCCCAGACGCCGCCCGCCGCTGGCGGCCCTGCTCGTCGCGGCGGCGCTCACGACGGCTCCCGCGACGGCGCGGGCCGAAGACGTGGGCCACAAGATCATCAAACTCTGCACCGCCGGGCAGTCGCTGGGCGGATACCCGCAGAGCGCCTACGCGAAAGCGCTGAAGGAGATCAGCGCGACGACCGAAGAGTACAGCGACTGCGGCCAGCTGATCCGGGCCGCGATGGCCGCCGCCGCGCAGGGCCACGGCAGCGCGCCGGCGAGCCAGGGCGGCGCTGCTCCGGCGCCGGTGAGCGCGACTCCCGCGGAGCAGCAGTCGCTCGCGCGGGCGGCGAGCAGCGGCGGCGCGCCGGTCAGCCTCGGCGGCCAGAAGATCCACCCCGGCGTCGTGCACGCGGACGTGGCCTCCGCGTTCAGCACGCTGCCGACGCCGCTGCTCGTCCTGCTCGCCTTCCTGCTGGCCTGCCTGCTCGCCTACGTGGGTCGCTACGCCAATCGCCGGCTCCGTGACGGACACGGCGACTGAGACCGTGGCGCCGGTCGCGCCGGCGCTCGGGGTGGCGCCGCCGCTCGCGCCCGCACGGGAGCGCCCCCGGAGGCGACTGCCGGCCGGGGCCGGGAGCATCCGCGGGCGCGGCCTTTGGATCTGGACGGGGACGTTCGCGGCGCTCCTCTGCGTGCTCTCGTTCTACGCGAGCGGGGGCCTTCAGCTCGAAACGATCACCTACACGGAGCTCGGCCTGACGATCGGCGCAGGCCTCGTGCTGGCCGCGGCGGCTCTGTTCCTGCGAGCCGGCTCGCCGGCCTACGGGCTCTGGCCGGCGCTGCTGCTGCTCGCGTTCGCGCTGCTGAGCGGCGTCTCGATCGTCTGGTCGGTGCAGCCGGACGGTAGCTGGCGCGACGCCTCCCGGCTGCTCGCCTACGCAGGCGTGTTCGCTTCGGGAGTCGCGCTCGCCCGGCTCGCCCCGCGCCGCTGGCCCGCGCTGCTCGGCGGCATCGCGGCCGCCTCCGTGCTCGTCTGCGGCTACGCGCTGCTCGCGAAGTGCCTGCCCGGCCACTTCCCCGAGGCCAACCGCTACGCGCGCCTCTACGAACCGTTCGGCTACTGGAACGCGCTCGGGCTGATCGCGGCGCTCGGCGCGATCTGCTGCATGTGGCTCGGCGCGCGGCGGGCCGGCCACGCCGTGCTGACCGCGCTCGCCTACCCCGCGATGGGGATCCTGCTCGTGACGTTGCTGCTCGCCTACTCACGCGGCGCTCTCGTGGCGCTCGCGGTCGGCACGGTCGCCTGGTTCGCGCTCGTGCCCCTGCGGCTGCGCGGGGCCGCGGTGCTGCTCTCGGGCGGCGTCTGCGCGGGAGCGATCGCGGCGTGGGACTTCAAGGAACACGCCCTCAGCTCGGAAAACATCCCGATCGCCGAAGCGACGTCCGCCGGCCACGAGCTGGGCGCGCTGCTGCTGGCGATGATCGTGCTCCTCGCCGCCGTCGGAGTGGCGGTCGTCTTCCTGACCGGCCGGCGCCCGCCCCCGGCCGCCGTGCGCAGGAGAGCGGGAGCGATTCTGCTGGGCGCCGTCGCGCTCGCCGTGGTCGCGTTCGCGGGAGCCCTCGCTGTCAGTCACCGCGGCTTCACCGGGAGCATCTCCCATGCCTACGACAAGCTCACCGACACGCACGCGAAAGTGCCGAACACGCCGGGGCGCCTGACGGCGATCGCGAGCGTGCGGGCGCAGTACTGGGACGAGGGCCTGAAGGTGTTCAAATCGCACCCCGCGCTGGGGGTCGGCGCGCAGGGCTACGAAGTGGCCCGGCTGCGCTACCGGACCGGGCCGCTGCCCGTCAAACACGCGCACGGCTTCGTGATCCAGACGCTCGCGGACCTCGGGCTCGTGGGGCTGGCGCTCTCGCTCGCCCTGCTGGCGTGCTGGCTGGCGGCCGCCGGACGGGCGACGCACCCGTTCAACCGCCGCTGGAGCTCGTGGCGGGAGATCCGCTCGGGGTCGAGGCCGGGGTGGCGGCGGCTCGCCGACCCCGCCGACCGGCGCTACGGCCCCGAGCGGGTCGGACTCCTGTCGATGGTCTGCGTCGTCGTCGTCTTCGGCGCGCACTCGCTGATCGACTGGACCTGGTACGTGCCGGGCGTGGCGGTCGCCGCCCTCGCGTGCGCCGGGTGGCTCGCAGGCCGCGGACCGACGCGGCCGCTCCTCGCGAACGCGACCGGTGGCGAGGCGGAGCCGCAGCCGGCCTCGCTGCAAGAGCTGCGCGAGCGGCTCCTCGAGAGCAGGCCGGGATCGCTGCGGATCGCCGTCGCCGTCGCCGCGCTCGTCGCGGCGCTGCTCACGGCGTGGGTGCAGTGGCAGCCGCAGCGCTCCGAAGAAGCCGGCGAGGCGGCCTTCGCCCAGCTCGCCGCCAAGAACACCAAGGGGGCGCTCGCGGCGGCGCACAGCGCCGTCTCGCGCGACCCGCTGTCGGTCGAAGCCCTGTTCACGCTCGCCGACGTGCAGAGCGCCGCGGGGGACAGGACGACGGCGCGGGCGACGCTGCGCAAGGCGGTCCGCCTGCAGCCGTCGAACCCCCAGACGTGGCTGATGCTCGGCCGCTTCGACCTCGCGAGCGATCCGACGGCGGCGCTCGGCGAGCTGCGTGCCGCGATCTACCTCGACCCGGCCTCGATCTCCCCCGAAGCGCTCGCGTCCGGCCACCAGGAAGCGATCCAGATCTACAACGAATACGTGACGGCGCTACGCACGGTCGCCCAGCGCGAAACGGCGCTCAGAACCGCGCGCGCACGGCGCTCGCAAGAAGCACTCGCCGCGCGCCGCGCGGCCCTGCGGCGCGCACGTCGATCTGCTCGAAGCCGAAATCGGCGATGAGCGCCGCGAGGGTCGCCCGGCTGTAGTGGTGAAGGTGGTCGGAGCGCGGGTCGAAGCGAGCCGCGAAGGCCCGCCTCGAGACGGCGGCGGCGAGCAGCTGCGGGGCGCCGAGTGACGGCGTGCTGAGCAGCAGGCGCCCGCCTGAGCGCAGCACCCGGCGCAGCTCGGAGAGCCAGCCGGCGGTGTCGGCGACGTGCTCGATCACCTCGCCGGCCCAGACCACGTCGAACGCGGCGTCGGGGAAGCCCCACTCCGATTCGCTCTCGAGCAGGACCGTCTCGAGCCCGGGATGGGCGTCGCGGGCGCGGCGCAGCGGCTCCTCGGCGACGTCGGCCGCGATCACGCTCGCCCCGGCGGCGAGCAGCGCCGCCGCGAAGACGCCCTCGCCGCAGCCGAGATCGAGCACCCGCTCGCCCGTCGCGACGGCGCCGAGCAGGAAGGCGCGCCGCAGCTGCAGGTTCTCGGGCTCGAGCCCCGGGGCAAGCGAACGCCAGATGTCTTCTCGGTGAGAGCGGGTCATAGCTGCAGAGAAGCTGTCAGATCTACCCATTCCTCGGCGCAGCGATTATGTTGGACCGCGTGAGCGTTCGGGAGGGATCGCGCAGCGGGCGGAGGCCCCTGGGAAGCCTATGAGGGTCGCGCTCGACAGCCGTCCGAGCTCCGATCTCGGCGGGGTGGGACGCTACTCGCGGTGCATCCTGAAGGCGTTGCGCGAGACCGCCGCCTCCAGCGACGAGGTGCTCGACACGAACCGGCCGTCGGCGACCGTGCGGGCCAAGGGCCCCGACGTGTTCCACTCTCCCTGGATCGACGGGGCGATGCTGCACAGCCCGTGCCCGATGGTCGTGACCGTCCACGACATGGCGGTCCACAAGCGACGCAGCGAGCACCTGCGCAACAGCCTGCGCCAGCGCCTGCGCCCGCTCGCTCTGCAGCGCGCGGCCAGCGTGATCGTCCCCACCGAGGCCGTCGCCGAGGATGCCATCGCGCACCTGCGCCTCGAGCGCGGCCGCGTGGTCGTGATCCCCGAGGCGGCCGACGAGTCGATGTACCCGCGACCGGCCGAGACGATCGGAGCCGTCAGGGCCCGCTACGAGCTGCCCGACCGCTACCTGCTGTGGGTCGGGGGACTCGAGCATCCCGACCCGGGGACCCACATCGCCCAGCTCGCCGCGACGCCGCGCGAGCTGCCGCTCGTGCTCGTCGGTCCGACCAGGCCCTGGGCGCACCGGCTGCCGGGGGTGATCCTCACCGGCCAGGTCCCCGACGAGGAGCTGGCCGCGATCTACAGCGGCGCGCACGCCCTGATGGTCTCCGCCGAGCAGGAAGGGTTCGGCCTACCGGCCGTCGAGGCGCTGGCGTGCGGGACCCCGGTCGTCGCGGCCGACGGCCCCGCGCTGCGCGAGGTCCTCGGCGAGCGCGCGACGTTCGTCCCGGCGGGCGACATGGCAGCTCTCGTAGCCGCCGCGCAGCGGAGCACCCGCCCCGCCCCGCCGGCCCCGAGCTGGAGCTGGGACGACGCGGCCCGCGCGACCTGGGCGGTCTACGCAGAGGCAGCGAAGGACGCGGGCGCGACCCGCAGCACGGCCCAGCCGCTGCGCCGCCGTCCCGCCGGCGGCCTAGAGATCTAGAAGTGAGCAAGCCGACATCGCGCGTGGCAGCGGAGCCTAGTAAGCCCCGCGCCGCGAGATGACAGCCGGCAGCGTCTTCAACAGGATCGTCAGATCCAGCGCCAGCGACCAGCGCTCGAGGTAGAGGAAGTCGAGGTGGACGAGGTCGTCGAAGTCGAGCTCCGAGCGACCCGAGACCTGCCAGAGGCCGGTGATGCCGGGGAGGACGAGGTAGCGCTTGCGGTGCCAGTCCTCGAGCATCGCGTAGTCGCGTTCGGGCAGCGGGCGGGGACCGACGAGCGACATCTCCCCGCGCAGGACGTTGATCAGCTGGGGAAGCTCGTCGAGCGAGAAGCGCCGCAGGAAGCGCCCGACCGGCGTCAGGCGGGGGTCCTCGCGGATCTTGAACAGGGCGCCGCTGGCCTCGTTGAGCTCTTCGAGATCGGCCTGCTGCTCCTCCGCGTTGCTGTGCATCGTCCTGAACTTCAGGCACGGGAACGGCTTCTGGCCGATCCCGCGGCGCACCGAGCGGAAGAAGACGGGCCCTCGCGAGGTCACGGCCACCGCCAGCGAGAGGGCGATGAAGACGGGGCTGAGGACGATCAACAGGAGTGTCGCGCCGACGATGTCGAAGGTCCGCTTGAGCGCGAAGTCGACGCCCTCGAAGGCCGGCGGGCCCAGTTCGAAGAGGGGCAGCGACTGGCCCGGGACGAACTCCGCGCGATGGATCAGGATCTCCATCGTGGAGGGCGCGAGCCGCACGCGGACGCCACGGCGGTGGCACTGGTCGACGAGCTCGACGGCCGCCTCCTGGGGGAAGTCGGGGTCGGCGATGATGACCTCGTCGACGGGCTCTGACTCGAGCACCCGCTCGAGGTTCTCGAGGCCGCCGAGCGCGCGCAGCCCGTCGGCGGCGAGCGGCGTCGGGGAGAGGAACCCGACGACCTCGATCTGCGAGTGGGGAACGTCGGAGAGGGCGTGGGCGACGTCGGCGATCTGTCGACCGCGGCCGACGAGGACGGCGCGGCGGCGCATCCCGGCCGCGCGTAGGAGCATCGCCGTCACGCGGTCATAGGCGGCCCGGAAGGCGGAGACGTAGAAGATCGCGAAGACGAGCGAGCCGTAGAAGAGGTAGTAGCTGGAGAAGTGTTCGCC
>Ga0134125_10003933_pt1 | contig 17049 bp, 15 predicted proteins | sample KB31751_FD_96464 | JGI IMG/M metagenome (GOLD analysis project Ga0134125, IMG submission 96464) | Terrestrial soil microbial communities with excess Nitrogen fertilizer from Kellogg Biological Station, Michigan, USA - KB3-175-1 | ecosystem: Environmental > Terrestrial > Soil > Unclassified ...
CTCAAGGAGCGCATCATGGCCGGCATCGACGACATCAATAAGCATCCGGTCATCCACACTTGGTCCTACAAGCTCGCCGAGGCCGCCTGATATGATTCAAACCACGAAAACGCTGACCTAGGCTGGCGCGAGCACGCTCGATCCAGGGTGATAGCTCGGCGCTAGCTCTGCGCCGGATCATCAAGTGGAAGTCGGCGATGATCTCGCGTGCCTCGACCAGGGTCGGTACGCCAGCTTCGATCGCCGCCACAGTGACGGTGTCTGCCTTCGAGAGCGTATCCCGTTCAACCGTCATGAGCCGGGCAATCGTTCTCGCGGACGGGATCCGGCGAAGGTTCTCGACATCGGTCTTTTTTGGCCCGCCGTCTGCGTGCTGCCCATTCTCCGATAACACGAAGAGAGCCTCGGAAGCCACGCGCCCGTAGGCGTCGCCAAAGCTCAGCGCCGTTTCGGCAGCCGGCGGCCCATTGATCGTCAAGCCATGGCAGGTGCCGATCGAGCGAACTCTGCCGAGTCCGGAAGACATCATGGCGTTCGCCGCGGATCACTTGACGAACCCGCCTCCTACTATGGCCAGTCTAGCGCACGATCTGCTTGACTGGCGCTCCGCTTTTTCGACAGGGCCAGGATCGCCGCATTGCTCTCTTCGCGGCGAAGATATCCCTCATACGCAGGCGCTCGGCCGCGGTGAGCAGCGTCGGATCGATTATGGTCGCCCCGCTTGCGCTGCGGATCTGGCAGGCAATTAGGCAACGACAGCGTAGATGCGGTTGGCAGCGGCGACGTTTTGACCGGCGAAGAGAAACTTGAACTGCTGCCACGAGCTGAAGCCGACGACCACGGGATCCGAAACATTACCGAGAGTTCCGGCGTCGCTGTAGGACAGCAGTTCGCCGTTTTGGTTCACAGCGTAGATGCGGTCCTCACCGGCTGCGTTCCTACCGGCGAAGAGAAACTTGAACTGCTGCCACGAGCTGAAGCCGACGAGTACGGGGTCCGAAACATTACCCGGAGTTCCGTCGTCCCCGTAGGACAGCAGTTCGCCCTTCACGCCCGGAGGCGGATAGACGCACACGGCTGTCAGGTCCGAGCCGGCCACCGCGCATCCGTCGGGCGAGTTGGGATCGAAGGCGCTCGGTCGAATGATGGAATTGATGTAGAAAGTGAATGGCGTCGAAGTGGTAGTCGGGTTAATCGTGCCGCTGATGAACGTGCTGTTGCTGTCGAATAAATCAAACTGGACGTTCTTGCAGTTGCCAAAGCACGCGTCGCAGACCTCGGGGTTGTGCAAGCTTGGATTCGGATCGACAACCATCTCTGCTATCTCGTGGCTCAGGACGCCGGCATACTGTCGGCTCTTGTCCGCGACGGTTAGGCTTTGACCGGAAACTTGGCAGTAGCAGTATGGGTGTCCGTTGTCCGTTATGGAATGGTAGCCGCTTCTGCTCGTATTTGGGGCTTCTGGGTGCGTAGGACTGTTCGCAGGATTTGTGTCGTGCAAAATCACCACACATGCGTTGGTCAAATTATTATCTTGCACGATGGTGTCCACCCAGCCTTCCAGGTCGTCGTCACGATTAAAGGTGTTGCCTGATAAAGGGGCGGTTGTGAAAGTGAGTAAGTTTGGGGACACCTGAACGCTATTCGGCCCGTATTGCCATGCGTATCTCTGAATTGGCCCTACTGCCAAACTAGCGTAGGCTATGGCAGTCTGAATATCAGCGGCACTCATAGAGAAATCCGGCAGGCTGGGCCGAACGAATGTGACCTGCACTAAGAACAGAGTGCCTTGGAAAAGCGGCGTCTGGACGGAAGCTTTGGACGAGGGCAACGGATTCGCGGCCAACCAGTTTCTTAGCTGCGGGTCCTCGGTAATCTGACGCAGATCGGATCCCGCATGGAGAGTCGATAACGCTTTTGCCGGTAGTTTTTCGAGGGCCCGCACGCTCGATCGTGGAATATTAGCGGGTATGGTTTGACGAAGGTACTTTAAGACCTTCAGAGCCCGTGTACCGTCCATTTCATCTTGCTGGTGAATGACGGTTTCGTTGTGTGCGCGTTGTTTGAGTGTCACCATGGTCGTCTCCCTTCTGCCGATCCCCCATATTTGTTTAGGCATTTCTGGTTTGACAGATGACCACGGATTCGACGATTTCTCCGTGAATTACCTCACACCGCATATGCGTGGCGCATACTTTTCCAAGTACCGTCGCTGCGACACGCCGCCGAGCCTCGTTCAGCGGCTGCGCGTCCGCCGTGGGTCATGAACGTCGTTTCGGCAATGTCTGAGCCTAGTCCGGTTATCCCTCTACTGCCGACCTCGGTGTGCGATAGACGGTCGGCAGAGATGGGCCGATTCTGTTGAAAAAGTCGAAAAATACTGCCAATGCAAAATTTTCGCAAAAGCTTGCTCGCTTCTATTTCTCCCGAGAACTTGTTCTTCAAGCGAAGAAGAAAGTCGCTGAAAGATTTTGTTTAGGTCGATGTAGTCCGCCGTGTCTGACGCCGTAAAACGCACCAGCGGCCCTTAAAAAGTTGGGTCCGATGGCGGCGAGGACTTTTTCAACAGAATCGGCCATGAGCCGACATTTCAACTAAATTCTATCGGGGAAGCGGATGATGAAGCCGCCACGGTTCGGCATCCGCACCTTGGGCAGCGTCTCGGAGTTCATCGTGTCGGTCTCACCTACGAGTTTGTTTTTCGCTAGGATGAACGCGGTCAGAGCGTAGACCTCGTCGTCGGTGAGTGACCTCGGCTGCTGCCACGGCATCCCTCTACGGATGAAATCGAAGAGCGTCGTGGAATAAGGCCAAAAGTTCGCAATGGTCTTCATCCCGGCCGATATGTCGGTGATGTTGCCGCCTCCGAACAGTGGTGAAAAACCGAATTTGCTCTTGCCGTCTTGGTCGTGGCAGGCGACACATTTTTCCGCGTAAATCCGCTCGCCTTGCGCCGGCGTACCGCTTCCCGCCGGCAGGCCAGAGCCGTCAGGCATAACGCTGATATCCCAAGGCGCGACGTCGGCGGGGTCAATAGGCGTGCCAAGATTGGGCCCGTCGGCGAACGCTACGCTGATACTCAGAGCGAACACCAACGAAGTGCTGTAGACGAAAATTCTATGTATAGGCATGGCTGATCTGCCCTTTGGCGTCGACCGCCCAACTAGTGACCGCGTTGAAGTGCTGGTTGGGAAACGCCCCGATCGGTGGCACTTTCTTCAACTCGCCGCGGTGAGCTACGAACTCGGCGCGTGTGGGTTGGAAGTTCCCGGCCTCATCCCAGGCCCGGCTTTGAAGTATTGCGGGGCCACCGTTCCAATGCCAAGCCATGCGGAAACGGGTGAAAGCCTTCGCTAATACCGGCTCCTGCAGCGCCGCTTCGGCCCAACTCTGCCCGCCATCGGCCGAAACCAAAACTCTGGCGATACGGCCGGTGCCAGAATATGCGACACCGGAAATCTGATAAAGGCCGGGCTGCTTTAGGGTCATTCCGGGAGACGGCTGCGTGATGAACGATTTGACTTCTTGCAGGAAATAAAACTGGTATGCCTCGCCGTTCGGGAGAAGCTGCGTGTAGGTCTTGGTCTCCCAGAAGCCCATGGCTGGTTCCTCCACGAGCTTGATGCGCCGCAGATACTTGACGTTCATGTTGCCCTCGTAGCCGGGCAGCAGCAGGCGCACCGGATACCCGTTACTCGGCGTAAGGCGCTCGCCATTTTGATAGAGCGCGATCATGGCGTCGTCCAAGGCCTTCGCCACGGGCACGCTGCGTGTCAGGTGAGGCGCGTCCGCGCCTTCGGCGATGAACCATTTCGCCTTCGGATCAATGCCGGTTTCTTCGAGCAGGGTGGAGAGCTTCACACCCGTCCATTCCGCACAAGACGCGAGGCCGTGCAGTGCCTGAACGTTGCCCTGCAGCGGCTGGGGGGAAAACAACGGTGCGCTGTTGCCACCACACTCAAGGAAGCTGATACGCGACACCATCGGGTATCGCGCGAGTGCCTCAAGCGTGAACATCAAAGGACGTTTGACGAGGCCATGGATCACGAGGCGGTGCTTATCCGGATCGATGTCGGGCGGCCCGCCATAGGCGACCACGAAATGCAGGCCATTCGGCGTGATCATTCCGTTTAGCATGTGATGCGGAGTACGCGCAGTTTGAACGAATGGCAGGCCGTCGGGGTTGCTCAGCGTTCGCGCGACGTTCTTCTCAAACCGAGACGGCAGCTCATAGGGTTTGATGCTCGAACCGGGCTCAAGGCTCCATGGATCATCCTTGAGTGGCTCGGCCGCGGCGCTTGCCAGCGAGGCCCCGACGCCCGTGCTGAGCGCGCCTGCTATCGCGACGCCCTGCCCGAGCAGTGCACGCCGGTCAATCAAACCGTTTCCAGCTACAGCGTCCCCCGAAGGATAGCGAATTCCTTTGGGCATGACCGCCTCCACAGCTGTCGGCGTCTTGAGACTATAGCGCTGACTTTCGCTCGCCCGCAATGACCGGTTCGGGTCATGAGCGTCATTCGGAAGATCGCCCAGTTGCTTCCGGTTGCCCCGATAAGCCGACATATTAAGAGCCGGGCCGGATTTTGCAGAAGGGCACATTCGGCGACATAGGGGCGCGCTTCGAAATTTGCATAAAATCCGGAACGAACAATCGGTCAGCGCGGCTGACATTCAACTAGGCGGCAGTACCGGCATCAGCATCTGGGGGGCATCGCGCGTTGGCACCGCCGTGTGATCCGTCGTACAAATGTGCGGAGTTGGAATTTCGGGCCATGGTGCAAGAGCGGCCACTCCGGGTCGAGCGCAGGTTGTCGGCGATATTGGCTGCCGATGTGGCTGGTTATTCGCGGCTCATGCACCATGACGAAGAGGCGACGCATGCCACATTGACAGCGCTCCAGACGGAGGCTGTCGCCCCGGCAATTGCCGCACACGGCGGCCGCATTGTCAAAAACACCGGAGACGGGTTCTTGGCGGAGTTTCCAAGCGCGGTTGAAGCGGTACGAGCCGCGGTGCAATTCCAGACCCGTATTCATGAACTTAGAGTCGGAGATGCTGAAGACAGGCGCATCGCTTTCCGTGTGGGCGTCAATATCGGCGACGTAATCGTCGAGCCCTATGACATCTTTGGAGACGGCGTCAATATTGCGGCGCGGCTTGAGAGCATCGCAGAACCCGGCGGCATCTGCATCTCGTCTTCTATCTACGAGCACGTCAGAGGGAAGGTCGGGGTTGAATTCGGCGATCTGGGTGAGCGCAACCTCAAAAACATCGCCTTCCCGGTCCGGGCCTATGCCGTGATCTGGGATGGGCCTGGTTCGGCGAGACAGGCTGACTGCGCGAGGGTAAGCCCGCTTTCACCTCCTCATCTTTCCATCGTCGTGTTGCCTTTTGCTAATCTGAGTGGCGATCCGGAGCAGGACTACTTCGTTGATGGCGTGACCGAGAGCCTAACTACGGACTTGTCACGGATCAGCGGCTCATTTGTTATCGGCCGGCATACCGCATTCACCTACAAAGGCCAAGCCGTCAGCCTCAAGCAGATCGGTCGTGAATTGAACATCCGCTACGTGCTCGAAGGGTCGGTGCAGCGGAGTGGCAATCGGCTTCGGGTGAACGTGCAGCTTGTCAATACAGACACTGCTAGTCACCTGTGGCCGAGCGTTTTGACGAGCCGATCGCGGACCTATTTGAAATGCAGGACGAGATCGTGTCGAGGCTCGCGAGTACGTTCAACGCTCAGCTCGTCGCCGCCGAGGCGAGACGGGCTGAGCGCTCATTGCACCCTAGCGCCTTAGACCTCTACTTCCGGGCGATGGCACTTTGGAACAAGAGCTGGACCCCAGAACACCACTTGACCCGATTTTCACCATCCGTCGTTTGAAAAGCATTTCTTTTAGCGGCGATCCCAAGTTCCGTGCCGCAAGCAAGCGCATCATTGAGGGCATGCGCATGGCCGGAATACCGGAGGGGTGATGTCGGAGATGCCCGCCGCTGTCAGGTGCACATCAGCATCATCGGCGACAAGAGGGTAGCGCTCGCCGCGTCAATTGCCGCGATGCCCACCAATGCCTCTACGTTTTCGGGATCAAGTTCTAATGCGCGCTCGAAGAAGCGTCGCGCCTGCATCATGTCATGCTCGACTGAACTACCGTTCCTGCGTACCATTTCATGTCCGCTTTCACCTGTAACTGTTGCGCGCACGCGAATGTCGCGAAGGCACAACTGCAGTCACTTCAGCAAACGCTACCCGCGAACCCAGAAAGTGAGCGACGGTTTGATTCCTGCCGTCAGTTATTGAATGCGACCCGCTCTTCCTTTCGGGCATGCGGTCTGATTCGCTGGGGTTACAGCCTGGTATTTTCTCTCGACGATGACGAATTGAATCGTGGTGTCTCCTACGTTTGCAAACTCATGCCATGGGGTCGGAGGCACATCTACCAATGCGCCGGCGGTTACATTGATCTTACGCATTCCTTTCTCGTCCTCGACCTGTCCTTGGCCTCCGCTCACCACATAGCTAAGGTAACCCGGGTGTGAGTGGCAGACGTGCACAGCCCCCGGTGGGAACGTGCACCGGGCCACGCGGACATTTGCGTCTTCAAAAAGTTTCTCGCAAGGTTTCTTGCCTTGCCACTCAACGGAGAGCGCATCGGGCACGGCGTCGGCCTTAGCCATTTCGACTGCGTCAAGCAAACCGACCGTGCCGAGTCGCGGCGATACCCAAGCCAATCTTGCTTATAAGCGTCATGATACTCCTCCTCGATTCTCCAAAGCAGTGCAGCGAAGCGGGGCGTGCCCTGCACAATCCGAACGCTATCCCGCGCCCCGCGCGCATTGCGGATGCCCACGAAGAAAGACGGGCACAAAAGGATTGTCGGTTAAGAGAGTGCAATGCCTGCCGACGGCGTTAGGCTACCATTCACCATTTGGAGACGTCGGCGCGTACCGTCTCGGAATAGCAGCTTCAAATAAAGACTAAGTGATCCCACGCCCATCAAAAAGAGGCTCATATTTGTGCGGGCGCGGCAGAATGCCGCCAAAACCCGTGACACAAATGTCGGTGATGGGTCATCTTCGACCGAGCGGACCGATGCTGGCCGCCAGTTGATGCCCGCTTTGCACCTACAGCGACGCGGTTTCTGCTCAGCAGTGAAGTGGCGCGAAGGGCCAAAGCACGGAATGAGGCAGTTCGAGGTTGAGAACCAGCACAGAACAGAGATCAATCGAAAGCTACCCCGGGCATCGATGGCCGGAGCAAGGCGGCCCTCCGCTGAAAGGAATTGGTGCGCAGCTACGGGCAGGCGTTCCTCATCGCGGACGAGCTGGATGACAGCCTCATCGGTGTCGCCGCGACGCTCACGATCGCGCTTGAAGAGAAGCAGGCCGCGCGGTTGCGGGGCGAGGCAGTGTGTTGATGCCTGAGTAATTCTCCCGAGAAGTGCCGTTTGAAAAATCCCCAGTTGATCGTGCCGCCCATCCTCAGGGCGCGCCCTGAGGATGGGGCGAATCGCTCACCCGATCCTGCTCTGCCCAGAACGAGGGCGCGGGTGCGGTGATCAAGCTTGGGGAAGTCATCATGATACTTGATCTTCATCGGCAGGGACTGACGGTGTCGGCGATCCCGTGAACTCGGGATCGACCGAAAGACCGTTCGCAAATGCATCGCGCGTGGCTTGGAGCCGCCGGTCTATGGTCCGCGCAAGCCGCGCCGGCGCCGGATCGATCCATTCGTTTCCAATTTGCGCGAGCGGGTGACTAGGACGTGAACTCATTAACGCGCAGCCATAGGCGGATGGATGCAAGCTGGACGAATGCGAGGTAGTTGGCGGCGAGTTTGTCGTAGCGCGTTGCCACGCGCCGGCAGTGCTTGAGCCTGTTGAAGAACCGCTCGACCAAATTCCGCGCTCGATAGAGATACGGGCTGAAGCAGATCGGCTCGTTGCGATTGCAGCGTGGTGGGATGTTGGCCCATGCGCCCTTCTCGGCCACAAGGGTTCTGATCCAGTCCGCATCATAGCCTCGGTCGGCGAGCAGCAGTGCTCCCGACTTCAAGCCAGATAAGAGTTTTCCTGCAAGCCGGTTGTCGTGCGCCTCGCCAGCGGTCAGGTCGAGCCGGATCGGCAAGCCATTGGTATCGACCACGGCGTGGATCTTGCTGGTCAACCCGCCTCGTGACCGTCCCATGGATTGCTTTCTGTTCCGGTTGATGCAGGCACCGTGCTGATGCACGCGGACAATGGAGGTGTCGATCATCTGTACCGCGGCGTCGTGAGGCCCTGCGAGTGCGCTCATGATCCTGGCCCAGACGCCCGCTCGTCGCCACCGAACGAAGCGATTGTAGCAGGTCGTGTACGGACCGAAGTTGTTCGGCAGGTCGCGCCATGGCGCCCCTGATCGTAAGACCCAGAAGATGCCATTGAGGACCCGGGGATCATTCACCCTTGGTACACCGCGCGGCTTATTGGGCAGCATCGGCTTGAGGGCGATCCATTCCTCGTCGGAGAGTTCATAGCGCATCGTTCGGCCCCTTTGGTCAGGAGCTTGAACCACGGTTTTGCAGCCAGTTTCAACGAGCTTTGAGCTAACGGCGGTTTGGTCGCAATGCGTTTGAAAGCGGACGGACTATGCTCGCTTTGAGATTTGTCGAGTTTGACCCATATGCGACATGGGCCAGATAAACCTACAGTGCAGCCTGCTTCCAGTGTGCTATGATTTGTAACCGGCCGGCGGCGGATGCTCGCGACGACGGCGCAATCTGATAGGTTGTTACCGTCAGGAGCTGGCCATGACATCCATTGACGAGCGGCTTCTCGAAATCAAGATGACCCAGATCGAGCAGGCCCGTACCTGGAGCCCGCGCGTCATCTCCAAGTTCGAAACGCTGATCCGCAGCGGCGACGAGGTCAGCATCTATCGCGCCAACCCCCTGGCCTTCGCCCGCGATCGCGGTGTGACTGAGCCGGAGTCGATCGATCTGTTCCTCCACGCCGCTCGTGCCGGGCTGGTCGACATGCATTGGGACATTCTCTGCCCCCATTCGGGCCTTGTGCTGGAAAGCTTTGGCAAGCTGCGTGCGCTCCGGAGCCATTTCGTCTGCGGGCTGTGCGATATCGACGGTGAGACCGACCTCGACGACTTCATCGAGGTTTCCTTCTCCGTCTCGCCGCAAGTCCGACGCCTCGCGTTACACGATGTCGACAACCTCTCGATCGAAGACCTGCACTGGAAGCTAAAATTCGCCAACAGCGGACGGCTGCCCGGCGGACAAACCCGGTTTGTCGACGTCCTGCGCAACCTCGTGGGCGGCATGACGTATCTGCCACCCGGCGTGACGACGATGCTACAGGTCGAGATTAAGCCCGGCGCTCTCTCGGGCGTCAACGTCCAGACGCAGGCCGGCTTCATGCTTCCAGTCGTGGACTCCCCCGCCGCCGTATCGACGCCCGAACGTCCAGTCATCGTTCGCATCACCTACGATGGGCAGCGTTTCACGCCCGCCGTTTCGGCCGTGCCGTCGGGGCCTGCAGTCTTCGAGATCAGCAACACCGGTCCCAAGCGCGGCTCGCTGCTCCTGATCAACTGGTCGCCTGAGATCGTGGCCCTGCCAGAGAAGCCGACGCTCGAATTCGACCCCTACGTCTCCGGCGGCATGCTGCTGACGCGGCAGACCTTCCGCAAGCTCTTCCGCTCCGAGCGGGTGGACGAACAGGAAGGACTCGGCGTCCGGCAGGTGACGTTCCTGTTCACCGATCTCAAAGGCTCGACCGCGCTCTATGAGCGTCTCGGGGATCTCAATGCATATGCCCTGGTCAGGGAACATTTCGCCCTGCTCGACGCAGTCGCGCATTGGCATGCCGGCGCTATTGTGAAGACCATCGGCGACGCCGTCATGGCGGCGTTCTCTCGGCCGGTCGACGCCGTGGCGGCGGCGCTCCACATCTTGCAAGAAATTGGCCAATTCAACCGCGAGCACGGCCAGCCCGCCATCATTCTGAAGATGGGCGCCCACTGCGGGCCATCAATCGCCGTGACCCTCAACGAGAATCTCGACTATTTCGGCCAGACCGTGAACATAGCCGCGCGGGTGCAGTCGTTCGCCGATGCAGGCGAAATCTGTCTGACGGAAGCGCTCTACGCGGCGTCCGGCGTTCGCCAACTGCTGACGGGCCAGGATATCGAGGAGTTCGACGCGCCGCTGCGCGGCGTCGAGGGCAACGCGCGAGTCTATCGCGTCACTGTCCGATCGTAGCCTTCGGTTCGCCATCCACTTTGGGCCGTGAAGGTCAGCTCTTCGCCCGACTGCGAAGTACAGACGGGCTCTTGGTTGGTCGGCTTGTAGAGAGCAGACCGGAAGCGAGTGGTCGACGTCTCAACGGGCGCTCTTGGACCCGTGGCGGACATCATGTCGCAACTTCCCGAATTGCAGCGTGCTAGTTTAGCGCGGCATCCACAGGAGCCAAAGATGAGGCGGCGCGAGTTCATCACGCTAATCGGCGGTGCCGCAACGGCGTGGCCGCTCGCAGCGCGCGCGCAGCAGAAGCCCATGCCGGTGATCGGATATCTGAGCGCGAGGACGCCCGGGGACTCGGTCGAACTTCTCGCCGAGTTCCGCCGAGGCCTCGCCGAAACCGACTTCGTCGAGGGGCAGAACGTGGCGATCGAATACCGTTGGTTGGAAGGGCACAATGATCGGCTTCAAGAAATGGTCGCCGATTTGGTTCGGCGTCGGGTCGCGGTGATCGTCGTACCAAACAACACGGCTTCGGCACTTGCTGCCAAAGCGGCCACGCAGACAATTCCGATTGTCTTCAACATCGGAAGTGATCCGGTCGCGATGGGCCTCGTCGCAACCATCAGTCATCCTGGAAAGAACGCTACCGGCCTAACTATGCAGCAAACCGCCGTGACCGCCAAGCGCCTTGAGCTACTGCATGAACTAGTGCCGACAGCCAGCACCATCGCCATGCTCGTGAACCCAAATCGGCGATAGTGGACGAGATCATCGCAAATTGTGGCTGGTCGATCGCAGAAGACGACGCTTGGCCTGATGTAGGAGACGTGACCGGCGGCATGCCGTCCTCGTTCCGCTTCAGTTTGGCGAGAAGCGCACGCAGCGTCGCCTGCGCATCGCCGAGCAACTAACTCAGCTCGGCGGGTCTGATCAGGCGATCGAGTTGGTATGGGGCATCGGACTATCCCGCTGGCTGAAAGACGGCACACTGGTAGATTTGCCCTTGCTGGAGCGCCTGGTCGAGATCGAGCTTGATGAGCGCGCGAGTGGACTCATCCGCATTCGCCCTCAGCAAGCGCGAGCGACGATCAATCTCCGGCCCTACGAGGAGCTGAAGCTCGAAGGGCTCGCCATTGCACTCGAAGCTGCGCGGCGCGCCATCTCGGTCGCTGAGGAGGATGACGGGGTTTCGCCATACCAGAAGGATAGCTTCGAGGCGGTTCTGCGCGGCTGCCAGACACGGCTCGATCCAGAGGGCGAGTATCTGCCTGACAGCAAGACGCTCGATCCGACAAGCGAAATTCCCAACGCGAAACCACACCTACTCGTATCGGACCGGTGGGTTATCTTTGCGCGCAAGCGGACCGAAAACTTCCTGCTTCGCGATATCGAAAACCTCAAGGACTCAGTCGAGAAATCGAAGGATAGCCTGCCGGGGCCGGCTCAGACGCTGGTCATGGGTCCGGACAAAGAAGCCAACGTTCCATGGGCGCCCCTTTCGAATTCCATGGGAGGTGACATCGGGAGCATCCCGGACGCCGCACCAGCGTCCCCTCTTGGCGACCTCTTCTTCCCCAAGCCGTTCAACAACGAGCAGGTCGAGATCGTGAGGCGCCTCGACCAAACCGATGGCGTGGTCGTGCAAGGACCGCCCGGTACCGGGAAAACGCACACCATTTCCAATATCATCTGTCACTATCTCGCGACTGGGCGCCGGGTCCTTGTCGTCTCCCACAGTGAGGCAGCGCTTTCGGTGTTGCGCGACAAGCTCCCGGACAAAGTCCGCGATCTCGCCATCAGCATCACCACTTCCGAGAAGGAGGGGTTGAAGCAACTCGAAGGCGCGGTTCGGCTTTTGCAATCGATTGTCCAAAGCTTGCGACCTGGGGAGCAGGCTCGCCTCATCCAGGACATCGAGCGTGCCATTCTGGGAATGCGGCAGCGCCTCGCCGCGATCGATAGCAAGATCGACGAAGCCGCTCGAGAACAGCTATCCGAGATCGAAGGTCGTGGAATTCGGCCGGCTGAACTCGCGAAAATCGCGATCGCGTCGCGCGCCACATGCGACTGGTTCACCGACCGTCCGTCCTGCTTCCTGACGGAATCAGGATTGACCGAAGAGGATATGGATCGACTGCGGAGAGCGCGGCTGACGCTCGGAAAGCGCATTGAACATTTGAACGCCAGCCTCCCGTCCGTCTCCGATCTTCCGACTGGGCAAGCTCTCGGCTCAATTCACAGCGATCTCGTCCGCGCCAGCGAGTTTGCTGCCCGGGCGTCAAGCGATTCCTCCATCGTGCTGAGGATTACGTCACCCGAGGCCGTGAACGCTGCCGAACGAGCAGCAGATGCAATTGATGCGCTTATTCAGGCCGCGAGGTATCTCGAACATTATCCGTGGCTCGTACCCTATGCGGGGGCAAGGAAGGACGCCAAGAATAGCGCGTTGAGGGCACCGCTTGAGATGTTTTTCGGTGAGGCAGAGGCGGTTCTCGCCGAGTATCAACAGTACGTCCAGCGGCCCGTATCAGTGCCCGAGAATGTATTATCGTCACAGGAATTTGCCTCGATTGTCGCCAAGCTTGCCGAGGGCCAACGGGTTTTCGGATTGTTCGCTTTCAAGGAGAAGAGCCTTCGATCAGCAATCGAGTCCGTGCGCATTCTTGCGCGCGCGCCACAGGACGCGGCCGAATGGGGCCATGTCCGCCAATACACGCATTGGCGACTGCGCGTAGCCGAGCTTCAATCGCGCTGGGGTGCATTGGCCGGGGAGTTCGGCCTGAAGTCGGACAGCCCGCCGAGCTTGAGTGAGCTGGCCGATCTTGCAACCGCCCTCCGTGCGCTCCTCGTGTCGGTCCCGCAGGCCATTCAAGCGATGGATGAGTGCCTGCGCCACGTTTTGGTCGGTCATTTGGGACCACTCTGGCCCGACCCAACACGCATGGCGCAGGTGCGCGACACTTTGCGAAATGCTGCGGCAGCAACTCGGCTTTCGGCGGCCCGCAAAGAGATCCTGCGCGTGATCGGCTTGTTCTCCGATGCGGCCTGCAAGCTTGGGCCGATGGCGCGCGACTTTCTCACCGAAGCTGTTGGACGACGCGACCTTACTCCCGAGCGGATCGAGACGATGTGGAGCTCGGTTGTAGCCAACATCGATGATCTCGCAAGGCACCGCAGCCAGTTTGATGATGTGCGCGCATTGACCGAGCTTGTCACCAAGGCGGGTGCGCCTCGTTGGGGCGAACAACTTCGCACGGAGGCGGCGATCGACGGCAATGATCCCGCTATTCCGGCAGGTTGGGCCGAAGCGTGGGACTGGGCCGCTGCCGAACAACTTCTCAGCGGCATCGACCGGCGCGCCGAAATGAGAGCGCTGGCGCAAGAGCGCCTGGTACTGGACGTCGACGTCGCAAAGGAGTTTGAGCGCCTCGTCCGCGAGCGGACTTTTTATGCGCTCGCGCAATCCATGACTGGGCAGGTCCGAGCGGCGCTCATGATGTTCGCCACGGCGTTGCGAAGAATTGGCAGGGGTACCGGTGTCGGTGCGCAGCGCCACCGACGCGATGCGCAGCGGGCCATGGCATCCTGCTATGCGGGCGTGCCGTGCTGGATCATGCCGTCGTGGCGTGTGTCCGAGCAGCTCCCCGGCGAGCTGGGCACCTTTGATTTGGTGATCATGGATGAGGCTTCTCAGTCCGATATCCGGGAAGTGACCGCCCTACTTCGCGGGAAAAAGGCCTTGATCGTCGGCGACGACAAACAGGTGAGCCCCACGGCCGCATTTATCGAGAACGCCAAAATCGACCGTTTGGAAAGGACTTTCCTGACGAAGCAGCCGTTCAAGACGCTGCTGCTCCCGGGCTCATCGCTGTACGATCTGGCGAAGGTGATGTTCCCGGACAAGTTCATTATGCTTCGCGAGCATTTCCGCTGCGTCGAGCCGATCATCCGCTTCTCGACCCAGTTCTACACTGAGGACCTGATCCCGCTTCGTATTCCAACGGTCCATGAGCGACTCGATCCGCCGTTGGTTGATATCTACGTGCCGGACGGGCGCCGCACTGGTGACAAGATGAACCTCCGTGAAGCTGAAGTCATCGTGTCAGAGATAAAGCGCATTATCGACACGCCAGCCCTCGCGCGGATCGGCGGGGCTGAGGCTTGGCGCAGCATCGGAGTGATCTCGCTGATCGGCTCGAAACAGGCGGCACTGATTAACCGGATGTTGTTGGATTCAATTGGCGAAGAATTGATCTTGAGGCACCGCATCGCCTGCGGCGACAGTGCGACATTCCAAGGAAATGAACGCGATATCATGCTTCTCTCCATGGTGGCGGACCCAACGAGTAAGCAGGCCCAAACCGCAATGCACTTTGAGCAGCGATTCAATGTGGCATTGTCGCGTGCGCGCGACCAGCTCTACCTTGTCCGGTCGGTGCGCGAAGAAGAACTCAATCCGAACGATCTGAAAGCGAACGTCATCCGCCACTTCAAGGATCCGATGAAGGGTCGCGTAAGGCCGTCCGGTGATCTCGAAGCATTCTGCGACTCCGAGTTCGAGAAAGACGTTCTCCGCAAGCTCGTGCAACGGGGCTATCGTGTCATCCCCCAGGTAGGCGCGATGGGTTACAGGATCGATCTCGTGGTAGAGGGGCGCGGAGACGCACGCCTAGCGATCGAGTGCGATGGAGACAAGTACCACGGTCCCGAGCGCTGGGCGGATGATATGGCTCGCCAACGTGTGCTGGAGCGCGTCGGCTGGCGCTTCTGGCGCTGCTGGGCTTCGAGTTTCATCGTCGATCCGGATGGGTGCATGGCGGACCTATTCGCGAATCTCGATCGGCTGGGCATCGAACCGCAACACACCGATAGTGCCGACGAACGACATACCGAGCATCGCGTTGCGGCGACGAAGGGCTCGCGCCACCCTTCTGAGAAACCGGAAGCGAATGGCATGGCGCCGACGGCTGGAAGCGTCGAAAAGGCGACCCGATCCGGCATTCAAATCGGCGACCGCATCGTTGTTCGCTATCTGGATGTCATTCGGCCTGCAATATTGACCCCCTAAGCCGGGGGATCGGCGTCCAAAATTGACGAGCGAGGGGTCAAAGTTGAACGCCGATTGACAATCTGGACGATAACAAGACTTCGAGCTTCGTCCTAAGTGAGAGTCGAAGCGATCTCGTGAACGGAGTGCTGTCCGCTGCCAGTCCGCTTGGGTGCCAGCTCGTCGGCGCCAATGAAGAGGACGAAGTTGAGTTCGAAGCCGATGGCGTCACGCGCCGCGCGCTGGTCATGCGGGCAGAGCGGGGTGAGGCTGCTCTTTCCTAATCCAGAAGCTCCCTTCACCAGCCGGATGTGGTCGGCAGCGGCATTGACACAAAGGCCGCTGCAGCGCCTTAAGGACACCTATTCCGGCTGCGGGCACTCGGGACAGACGTCGCCGACGCCGTCCAAGACCTCTCCGATCACCGCGACGGCCTCGCGATCAGAAAGTCCAACTAGCGGATCCGCACACGCGATCTCCAAAGCTCGTTCGCGCGCATGGGGATCGGCGCGGTCCTGCATCCAGCCGTGCTCCTCGCATTCGCGGATCGCGCCGGCTTCATGGAGGACCGAGATGGCCCATCCCCGAGGCGACCCTGCTTCCAAGGTGTGGACTCTTATTGACGGCTCGACAGCTTTCGCAATTTCGCAGAGATGGCGATGATGGGTGAAGTAAACTATCTGGCCCCTGGCAGCCATTGCGGCAAGCAAGCGGAATGCTTCTTCCGCTCGGAAATCGTCGAACGTCTCCATGATGTCGTCGGCAAGGAAGGGCGCAGGAGCACGAGCCCGGGCGAACTCATGATAGCCGGCTACCCGCAGCGCCAAGTATAGCTGAAATCGAGTGCCTTTCGAGAGCTCGGAAGCGATCTTCGAGCCGCCGTCAAATCCCTTCGCGATCAGGAGTTCGCTTCCGTTCGACGGCTGGGTGACGAGCTCGGAGTAGGCGCCCCGACTGATCAGCGCGAATGCCTCCGACGCCCGCGCCATCATCGAACTTCGATGACGGTCGCGGTAGGCCCGCAGCGCCCTGTCAGCCGCCGCTGCCCCGAGCTTCAGCTTGAGATATTCTAACGCTTTGTCTTCTATCGTGAGCAATATCGTGCGCCGTTTCGAATCCATGATCGCGACGGCGGCGTCACCGCCGACGGCGGCTATCCTGTCCTCCGCCCTGTTTCGTGCGGCGAAGCGGTCGTGGCTCCGACTGTCCTCGTCCCGAAACCGTCCTTTCAGTTCGATCAGTTCGGCTTCCAGCGAGCTTCGGTCGATCGCGTCGAGAATCCTTTCGGCATGCTCGATGGTTTCGACCTGTATTCCTCCGAGTATTTCGTCGCGCGATTGCATCAGACGCGTCTCAAGATCGGACCTGCGAGCGAGCGAGCGCAGACAGCTGTCGACTTCCGCCAAGGAGCTGACTCCGAAGAGGTTCATCATGAGGCTCGCTTGGCTCTGCACTTCCGCCGTCTCCTCCGCGAGCCAGCGAGCCTTGTCCTGCTCGGCCGTGAGCCGCGCTTCGATCTCTTGCCGACGATCGAGCGTCTTCGTTGCGGACACGACGCCGTCTACGACGGCTTGGCAAAGCCCGAGTGCGTCGAATGGTCTCGGAGAGAGCCCGATCAGCGCGGCCAGCGTATCGACCTCTGTCCGGAACTGGACCCGGTCCCGCTCCATCTTCGCGATACGGTCGGTCAACTCCGCCTTCTTCTCTTGCGCCTGGCCCAATTCCGCGACCGCTTCGAGCGTCTCTCGCACGACGACCGTCGTGGGAA
>Ga0134125_10003935_pt1 | contig 17039 bp, 17 predicted proteins | sample KB31751_FD_96464 | JGI IMG/M metagenome (GOLD analysis project Ga0134125, IMG submission 96464) | Terrestrial soil microbial communities with excess Nitrogen fertilizer from Kellogg Biological Station, Michigan, USA - KB3-175-1 | ecosystem: Environmental > Terrestrial > Soil > Unclassified ...
CGCTCTTGCCGCCTGACTCTCCACGCAGTCAAAAAGGCGCCGACGCTCGCACTTCGCGCCAAGAGCGGCTGGAGGTATGGGGTGAATCGACGGCTGGGGATGATGGCTTGGGTCCGCTCCATCTCGTGGTGAGTGGGGCCAACGTCCTGGAGCACGGGTCGGTTGTTATCGCTGCCATTACGAGTTGCACAAACACGTCAAATCCGTCGGTCATGTTGGCTGCCGGCCTGCTTGCCAAACGCGCGGTCGAACGCGGACTAAACCCGAAACCTTGGGTAAAGACGTCTCTCGCCCCGGGCTCACGCGTCGTGACCGCTTATTACGAACGCGCCGGACTTACGCCCTATCTCGACCAACTCGGTTTCAACCTGGTCGGCTATGGCTGCACCACTTGCATTGGGAATTCAGGACCTCTTCCGGCGGAGATATCGGAGGAAATCCGACGCCGGAGCCTTGTCGTCACCGCGGCACTGTCCGGAAACCGCAACTTCGAAGGCCGCATCCACTCGGAAGTTCGTGCCAATTATCTGATGTCGCCGCCACTCGTCGTCGCGTTCGCGCTGGCGGGACGGATCAACATCGATCTCGAAACCGAACCGTTGGGACATGATCGAGAGGGGCGTCCCGTGTTCCTGCGAGACATTTGGCCAAGTCAGGAGGAGATCCAGCGGACAATACGTGAGGCGACCGGTTCGGAGCTTTATCGCGACAACTACCGCGAGATTTTCGAGGGCGACGAACATTGGCGCGGCCTTCGGGCGGCCGAGGGGAGCATCTACAGTTGGGTCGAGACTTCCACCTATGTCCGGAGACCGCCATTCTTCGAGGCCATGCCCCGCAAAGCCCCTCTGAAAGTCGAGAACATCCGCGGCGCTCGGGCGCTCGCTGTTTTTGGCGACAGCATCACGACGGATCACATCTCTCCCGCTGGAACGATCCAGGTGCGTTCGCCCGCCGGAGAGTATTTGGTTTCGGAATCCGTCGCGCCGAAGGACTTCAACTCGTACGGATCACGACGCGGCAATCACGAGGTGATGGTCCGTGGCACTTTCGCGAACGTACGTATCCGCAACCGGCTCGCTCCGGGAACAGAAGGCGGCTATACGACCTATCTCCCAACTCACGAAGTGACCTCAATTTATGAGGCGAGCCAGCGCTATCTAGCGGAGGGTATCCCTCTTCTCGTACTGGCCGGCAATGACTACGGATCTGGCTCGAGCCGGGACTGGGCGGCGAAGGGCCCCTATCTCCAGGGAGTCCGAGCGGTTATCGCTGAGAGCTTCGAGCGGATTCACCGGTCGAACCTTGTTGGCATGGGGATATTGCCCCTGCAGTTCGTAAACGGGGCCTCGGTTGCGAGCCTCGGGCTCACTGGTCGAGAGTTTTTCGACATTGACGGGATTGCCGCCGGCGTGGCGAGCGGTTTTGCGCAGTCGCGCCGCATGACGGTGCGCGCCCGGAGTGAGGACGGAAGCGCACTCGAGTTCGAGGTTAGCGCGCGCATCGAGACCCCCCAAGAGGTGCTGTACATCCGCCACGGAGGCATCCTGCAGTACGTGCTGCGTCAACTGCTTGGAGATCCGCCCGAGGTGTCTGCGATCCCCGCGCGCAAACCGCAGCCGCTCCCGGCCAGAGGAGACCAAGACAGGACCGTGGACGAGGGCTCGATCCAGTCGTTCCCTGCTAGCGACCCAGCCTCCTACACGGGAAGCACGCGAGTTTAGCCCCTGAGTTTCCGCTTTATCGGTGGCTGATTTCGGCTTGCTCAAGCCCGTTGACGAGCTTTTTGATCGCACGAGGACTGGTCGCGCAAATGGGAGCCATGGCCAATGCAGCAGTTATCACGTGCAGATTCCATTTCGCCAAGCCAATTTAACGACTCGGCGAGGTTGCCCTTCTCCTTGGCCGCTGACAGGTATCAAATAAAAGTCTCCGCGCTTCAGCGGTAAACGTCGGTATAGAGCTCGGATGGATCTGGCTCGGGATCTTGCTGCGCGAAATCCGCCGCGGCGTTGACGATCTTGCGAACCTCTCCATCGATCGCCTTCAATTCCTCCTCGCTCACCTTGGCGGCGAGCAGACGGGTACGCACCTGCTCGATCGGATCCTGATCGTGGCGCATTTTTTCTACCTCTTCGCGGGTTCGGTATTTGGCAGGGTCTGACATCGAGTGACCGCGATAGCGGTACGTCTGCATTTCCAGAATGTACGGCCCGTTGCCTTCCCTGCACCAGGCGATTGCCTCGTCGCCCGCGGCCTTCACGGCGCGTACGTCCATGCCGTCGACCTGCTTCCCTGGGATGTTGAAGGAGACGCCGCGTTTGGAAAAATCGGTCTGCGCGGATGCGCGGGACACGGCTGTGCCCATCGCATAGCGGTTATTTTCGATCACGTAGACGACCGGCAGCTTCCAAAGCGCCGCCATGTTGAAGCTCTCATAGACCTGGCCCTGGTTGGCAGCCCCATCGCCGAAATAGGTGATGCTGACGAAGTCATTGCCCCGATAGCGGTTGGCAAACGCCAAGCCCGTCCCGAGGGAGACCTGCGCGCCGACAATGCCGTGGCCGCCGTAAAAATGCTTCTCCACGCTGAACATGTGCATGGAGCCGCCCTTGCCCTTGGAATAGCCCCCGCGCCGGCCAGTCAATTCCGCCATCACCCCCTTGGGATCCATCCCGCAAGCAAGCATGTGACCGTGGTCTCGGTAGCCGGTGATCACCTGATCACCCTCTTTCAGCGCCATCTGCATGCCGACCACGACTGCTTCTTGACCTATATAGAGATGGCAAAAGCCGCCGATCGCCCCCATGCCATAGAGTTGGCCGGCCTTCTCCTCGAAACGCCGAATCAAGAGCATTTCGCGCAAGGCTTTGAGTTCCTGCTCTCTGGAGAGTTCGGCCACGGAGCTGCTGTTGATTTTGTCCCGCGTAGGATCATTCGCGGCGGCTTTCTTGACGGCTGTCATGGCAATCCCCGGTCAAGGAACTCTTGCCCGCTTTAGCTTAAATCAAACGCTAGCAAAAGTATCGTGGCCGAGTCGCAGAACTTTCGTATGCGGGCGACGCAGCCCGACCGAATTATCTCGAAGGTTGGGCGCCGATGGCCACGAGAGCGGCCGTGCGATCCCGCGGGACGGCAGCGCGCGGCCATCGCGCTTGGGTGCACGCTAAAACGCGCCAACTCCAAGGAAGAGGTATGTTGGGTAGATGCACAGACTCACGAGCACGTTCACCAACGCATCTAAGTAACGCTTGGCTGCTTGCTTGCCAAGCCGCTCGGCGGCATAGCCCCGAACTGCGTTAGCAGCACCGAGTAAAAGAAAAGCGCCGAGAGCCGTGAGCAAAAGGAAAGGTAAGCGAACTCCGGTGACGATTGTTATCATCACACAAACTAACGTCGTGAACGCGAATTGCTCAATAAGGTCCGTAACTATCTTGGAGAGCACACGTATCAGCATGCGACAGGTTAAACCGGATATCGGTCTCGATTACGAGCCTGGCAGGATGATCGATGTCTTTTAGATGTCGCAAACGTTCGCGGCGATCGCCACTTCCCGCCAGCCCTTGAGCGGGTCCTCATTGGCCGACCGGGTGCAGTTGCTCTGTCGATATCTGCGCGATCACTGCTTCCGAGCTCATTGGGACTTGCCTTGTCGAAACGCTCGATGAGCCCGCCCGATCGAAATAGTGTGGCTGCCCGCCAAGCGGGCTGCTGCAATTCATTGATTCAATGAGGCGCTAGGTAGGTGTCAATGGCGTTCCGATTCAACGGCTGGAAACATAAGCGGTCTAATGGCGGCGGCGGAATTCACCCACCATGCGGGATCAGATCACCTTTGGTGTCTTTACAGCTCGTGGCGCTTACGTTCATGTTGCGAGGAGGTCGATACGGCTTAAGCGCAATGCTTGAGCCTTCGCGCTCGAATCCGCGCGCCATCCTCTTCATGGCCGCGGCACCGCGTTGCGCCGGTGCCACCGCAGCAGAAAGGCAAAGGGCGATTTGAGAGATGGGTTTGAGAGAAGGCTGATTGTTCGGGCAGGTCGAACTTGACCAAACTTTGCATCGCGAACGAAGGGTAGAAGCGCGAAAACCGTGCCTCCGACGGTTTCCGCGCCATCCCTCGCTACCTGTTCGTCTTAGGCGTACGGACGCTCAGGACGGTAAGCGCTCGCGACTGACCCGACGGCGCTTCCCAATCTATCGAGTCCCCGACAGCCAGTCCGAGCAAGGCCGTGCCGACGGGTTGCGAAATTTAGGATTGCGCGGCGCGTAATGCCGCAGTGCAAATCTACAATTCAAGGCGCGAAGCCCACCGGGACTCGCTACCGCGACCTTAAGCCGCGGTGCCTAGCCTAACGCAACTGCTCGCCGATAGATCGGTTACTACCTGCACGCAAAGATCAATCAAGGCAGGCCAACAGTTTCCGAGCGGAACAGCGCGGCTGAATTAGCTCCAGATCCGAGGTTTTAGCTGAATCTGATAAAAAATTCATCGTGGTAACTTTCTCCGATGCGACGATGGTCCGACCGGCGATCAGCGCCATCAAAGAGCTGCACGACGAAGGTCGGATAAAGATATATGCGGCGATGCTTGCCACACGAGATCCCCGAGGCGAGCTCTCGATAGAGGAGGTGACTAAACGAGGACATGGCGCGACGGCCGCAGGCGCCTTGATCGGCGGCTTAGCTGGTTTTGCTCTTGATCCGATTGCGATGATGCTCGGCGCCGCCGGCGGTGCAATAGTTGGCTATGCGGCCGAGGTCCTCCACGAGCGTGAGGCAGCTGAGTTTGTTGAAAAAACTTCCGGAAACCTGCCCCCCGGTAGTGCATCTGCGATCGTCGAGATCGCAGAACGCGACGCCACAGAATTCGCGAGGTCGATGGAGCCGTTTGGCACTGTTTTCAGCACTTAACGATGCGCATCGAACGTTTGGCGGTTGGAGGGTCATACGTAGAAGTCCTCCCAGTATGCTGGTTGTGGGCAAGGCATTGTGTTTGGGGAGCTGTGACATGCGAGTACAGTGTTTGTCTGTTGCCGCTCTTCGTGCCTGGGAGAGCGCAAATGGAGGTCATCACCGACATAGCGGTTATCGACGTTGAGAAATGAGGGGGAGCAGGGTGGATCCTTCGCACGGCTGTTCGATGCGCGTGCAGGTCTCAAATGCACAAGGGCCGCGTTGCTATGTTCCTGTGCGGAAATCCAGTCACGGAGCAAGGCTCGCGGCATGTGGCCGGTTACGTGCGTCTACGCTAGCGAACGTTTCGCGGCTTCTTCGCAAATTTTTTTGAATTATTGCTTTCGGCTTTAAGTTCGCAATCCGGTGCATGAACTCAAGCGCGATCCCGAATAAGTCACGGTCGCACTCGACAGGGGTAAACGGCGTAAGCCGGCATTCTTGGAAAATAGCCAGAATCGCCATTTTCCAACACATGCTGCAGTCCCAACCAGCCGATATTCGCAGTTAGCGGAGGGCCGCCGAAATTCGGTAAGAACGCACTGTATCTGGCATAAAAATCTGGCCCCCGGTCAACGTACACGTAGCCAGGCTGGGGTTCGGGCTTTGCCTTTGGGTTAGTCGAAACCATGACGAGCTTTTCTTCAAAGAGTTGCTCGAGTTTCATTCCAGGGCGGCTCTGTGGAGTATACATGACGCCAATATCCATTCGACCATCAATGAGGCTTTGCATAAGTTCTGGCTCAAGCGCGCTCTCCGCACGGATCGATATTTCCGGTCTTGCTTCCCGGAGGCTCTGAAACCATTTTAGTAAAAAAATCCTCCCACAGACCGAATCGACGCCCACCTACAAGTGCCCCGCTAAATCCCTCGGGAATGCCGATGTCATGACGCGCTTGTTCTATTGTTCGAACGAGCGTGGCCGCGTGGCGCTGAAATTGCCGACCGGCAGACGTCAGCGTTGTGCCCGCTTTGTTGCGCACAAACAGCTTGGGTCCCCGCAATCGTCGTCATCGGCTCTTCCTCCGGATGGGATGAAGAGATGAAGCAGTAGCGCTACTGCCCGCTGGCCAGGGATCAGCATGAGCCGGGGCGGAGCTCCTATGACGTGGCAACACGCGGCGCCGAGTTGCGCTTCCGCGAGGTGGTCATGGAACTCGATCGCGTTTCACTCGAGGTGGTAGCTCTTATCTGGGCAACGGGCGCATCGCAAGTTGCGGCGCGCAGCGGGTACGCCGGTGTTTCCGAGCATGCTTGCGGCAGCGACAATCGGGTCGGGAGTGGATCCACAGACGAGTTGGTCGCGACAATCGCGAAGCCGCGGAATGATTGCGTCGGCGTCTGATCGTTGCACCTCGAGCTTCAGTGGTAGCCTACATCATCGCGCACTTTCCCGCGGAATACCCAATAAGACCACGCGGAATACATAAGGATGATCGGCAGCAGCAAGAGGGTGCCGATCAGCACGAAGGCTTGTGTGCTCTCCGAGGAAGCCGCCTCCCATAGCGTATAATGAAAGGGCACGATCATCGGCCACAAGCTGATTGCGATACCGATGAAAGACATCAGGAAGAGCCCGATGGCTCCCAGAAACGGCATCAATTCGTGCCGATGCGTTAACGCATACCATTCGCCCGTAGCCAGCAGCACAGTGACAATCGGGACTGGCGAGAGGAAGCCAATGTTCGGCCATGAGAACCACCGTCGCCCGATGTCTGCATTGGCGAGCGGCGTCCAGATGCTAACCGCCAGGATCGCGATCAGAACCGCTAGTAGGCAGATTCGTGCGGCCCGGCGCGCCCAATCCTGCAGTTCGCCTTCGGTCTTCAATACCAGCCAGCCTGCACCAAGCAGCCCATAGCCGAACATCAGCGCCACACCAGTGAGCAGCGCAAATGGCGTCACCCAATCGAAAGAACTTCCGGTGAAGTGCCGGCCGTCGACCTTGAAGCCTTGGATGAAAGTGCCGAGCACCGCCCCCTGAGCGAATGTCGCTACCGCAGAGCCGCCGGCAAAGGCGCGATCCCAGAAACGTCGCAGTCCCGAATGCTTAAAGCGGAATTCGAACGACACACCGCGGAAGATGAGCCCTAGCAGCATGATCAGGATCGGAAAATAGACCGCCGGGATGATAATCGCGAAGGCGGGCGGAAAGGCCGCCAGCAAGCCGAGTCCGCCAAACACGAGCCATGTCTCGTTGCCATCCCAGATGGGCGCAATCGAATTCATCACGATGGTACGTTCGGAGTCATTCGGCGTGAAGCCATAAAGCATGCCCACGCCGAGATCAAAACCGTCAAAGACGACGTAATAAAATACGGCCAGCGCGAGAAGGACTGTCCAAATCGGTACCAGATCGAGGACCATCGCATCCTCCCGATCACGAGTCCAAAGCGGTGCGCGCGGCGTTTTCGAACGGGCGTTTTGCCAAGCCGCTTTCAACCCGTTCCGATTCGGGATCCTGCTGTTGAGGCCCTCGTCGCACCAGCGCCGCCATGAATGCGATGCCCGTTGGAAACATGATCAGGTACACGATGATATAGAGTGCTAACGACAGCGTTACATCGGGCGCTGTCAGCGAAGGGGATAGCGACTCTGCCGTACGCATCAGGCCGTAAACAGTCCAGGGTTGCCGGCCGACTTCCGTGGTTATCCAGCCGGCGATGACGGCGACGAAACCCAGCGGCGCCCCCACGGACAAAGCCGCAAGAACCAATTCGAATCCCAGAGCCTTCCGCGCAATTGAAGAACCATGCCCGCAATCGCCACAAACAACATGACAACGCCGATGCCGACCATGATTCGGAAGGCGAAAAACGGCAGGGCGACCGGCGGACGATCGCTCTCCGGCCATTCTCTGAGGCCTTTGATTGATCCGTCCCACGAGTGGGTCAGGATCAGACTTCCGAGGTGCGGGACCTCGATGGGATAGCGCATGGTCGCTGCGCGATCGTCCGGAATGCCAAACAATGTCAGCGGCGCAGGCTGCGCGGTGGCGTAGATGCCTTCGATCGCGGCAAGCTTTGCGGGTTGGTATTCGCGCGTATTGAGTCCGTGTAGATCGCCCAGATATATCTGAAGCGGGACGAGGATGATCAGAAGACCGAGGGCCATGCGGATCATCATATGCGAGTCTTCGACCGCTCGATTGTGCCGCAAAAGCCATGCCCCGACTCCCATGACGACGAACGCCGTGGTGATGTAGAAGGCGGTAACGTTATGCAAAAGCCGATAAGGAAACGACGGGTTGAAGACGATGGCAAACCAGTCGACCGGCTGGAATCGGCCATCGACAACTTTGTAACCCTGGGGGGTTGCATCCAGGAGTTGGTCGAAAGAATCCAGAACGAAGAGAGTAGCGTTCCAAACGCCACCATAAGGGCTGCAAAAAAGTGGGCCCAGGTTGGAACCAGGCGCCGCCCGAACAACAGAATTCCGAGGAAAGTGGATTCCAAGAAGAACGCCATCAAACCTTCATAGGCCAACATGGGCGAGAGCACGTCGGCGGTCGCGTCGGTGAAGCGACTCCAGTTCGTACCGAACTGAAACGGCATGATGATGCCGGAGGCTACGCCCATTGCAAACAAGACGGCGAAAATCTTGGTCCAGAAGCCAGAAATACGGTAAAAGATCTCGCGCCCGGTAAACAAATAGAGGCCTTCAAGGACCGCGATGTACGACGCGAGTCCAACCGTGAATGCCGGAAGCAGGATGTGCCAAGCGATCACGCAGGTCCATTGCAAGCGCGAGAGCATGACCGCATCAAGTGTCATGTGGCCTCCGAAACCGCTGTTACAACAGGTTGACTCGTGTCAAGTAAATAGACAAGTGCTCCGAGGCCGAACTTTGGGGCGCCGGCCGGAAGAGTTTTCGGCTTTGTTACATTGGCGGGCTGGCTGCGCGCCCCCGCCGCGACGAGCGGCGCGAGACGCGACGCGATGTCGAAGAACGCGTCCCGTGGGGTGGCGGCGAGAACGTGGTCGGCTTAATCGAGATCGATTTAGCCTTCTGCGTGGACCGGGAGTATTCCTTCGCGAACCACCCGGCTGATGCAGGAGCCGGAAACGCGATGCGTCGCGCATATTGCCGCGCCGAGCGCCGGGGCATCGTCGGCCCGGTAAGCATGTTTCGTAGATGGGTGAGAATGACGAATGACGAATGGAGTCGTGCGCGATTGGCGCCTTAATTCGGCGATGTGAGCTTTAGGCCAGCAATGCCAACGAGGATGACGGCAGCGCTCGCCAGCCGGAGCAGACTCGTCTCCTCGCCGAGGAGGAGGATACCGACCAAGAGCGCCCCCAAGGCCCCAATCCCCGTCCAGACGGCGTACGCCGTGCCAAGAGGCAGAGCTTTCATCGCAATCGAGAGCAGGCCAAAACTCGCAACCATGGCCACGACCGTGATGATGCTGGCCGCCGGCTTCGTGAAGCCGTCCGACTGCTTCATCGTGTAAGCCCAGACCACCTCAAGGAGGCCAGCGACAAGAAGAAAGAGCCAAGCCATCTGGACAGTCTTCAAAGCTCTGCGCTGGGCCGTCCCAACTGCTCTTCCCGGGGGGAGGTCGTCCTCGCTTCTTGAACATAGGCCCGAGAGCAGCCTGCGGCAAGCACGCCGTGCATCATGGCGGGGCTACGAAGGGACCATGAACAAGAGCAGGCTATGAAGAGGCCGCCACAAACCGCGCAAGGAGGTGAGAGGGACGCGGGAAGAGGCGTGACGCGTGATCAATGTCGGCGACGGAGTTCGGTGTTTTGAAACTGCGGCGAAACGGCGCAGCGACTTCCGGAGAGCGAGGATGGCTTGACGCTCCACCACGCGAAACGTCAGCCATCTGGCCACCTGCTGGTAGCAGCATCTGTCCAATAACCTCTCGGTGACAATACTGTATTGCGGTATCCGATCGAGGATCTCTTGGGGCGAGTACGAGCGGAGCAGTCAATTGGACTGGTATGTCGTGCCGGCAAGCGGTCTTAAGGCAGACGGGGGAAATATTATTTGATTCCTGGAGATAAGATAAGGCGTGGTCGCATGAGCTTGGCACCGCGCCTGCTTACAGCGTCAAATAAAAACCACCTCAGAATTTGCCCGACGGCTGCATCCGGGGACTCCATCTTGAATCTCCGTTGCCAAGACCCACATACAAGATGATGTTCTATCAGCCCCTCAGCTTTTGTATTTTTCTTCGTGCGGAGTCTCTCAAAATCGGCTCCTGACCCGGGCGGTTCGGCCCCATGAGCTCCCCTCCCGGAAAAAATATCCTAGGACGCAACTTACCTCTGCCGCTCCCAAACAGGGGCCGTTGTTGGCCGATATATTTAATCACGAGGATCCATAGATGAACATCGTTGTCGCGACCGATTTCTCCACCCGCTCGAACCGCGCGCCGCGACAGGCCGGCCTGCTAGCGCAAGCCGGCGACTCGCAGCTTCATCTCATCCATGTTGTGGACGAAGATCAGCCAGCAGACCTGGTTCGCATAGAGGAACGTGAGGCAGAACGGGTGTTGACTGAGCAGATTGCTTCTATGCCCGAGCTGGTAGGAGTTCGTTGCAATCCCGTGGTGGTGACGGGCCACCCTTTTGACGGCATTTTGAGAGTGGCCGCATCTGTGAACCCGAACCTCATTGTAATGGGCCAACACCGCAGGAAACTGCTCGACATCTTCATCGGAACGACCATTGAACGTGTTGTTCGGGGAGGTAGCTATCCAGTCCTGATGGTCAACAATGAGGCACAGCGAAACTATAACCGCGTTCTGGCGTCCGTCGATTTGTCAAAGGCGTCGGCCACGGCGATCCGTGTCGGGCTGGATACTGGACTAATGAGAGAGGATCGGGCGATCATCCTTCATGCCTTCTCACCACTAGGAAAGACAAGGATGATCTCGGTTGGAGCTCACCCTGCCTCAATCCACGAGTACGTCAAAGGCGAGAACGAAAGGGCGATGGATGAATTGACTACATTTCTCGTATCGAATGACCTTGGGAGCCGAAGCTGGTCTCTTCGCATCGAAGAGGGCGCGCCTATGCAGGTCATCGCGGATGCTGTTTCACGCATGCTCCCTGATTTGCTGGTGATGGGTACTCACAATCGCTCTGGATTGTCCCGAGCGTTGATCGGCAGCGTGACCGAAGAAGCCCTGCGCTCCTTGAGGGTGGACATTCTCGCAGTTCCTCCCCCTAAAGGCTGAATTCGGCTGGTGCGCAGCCACCCTGTCTCACACTTTCATAGGAGGTTCCTCATGCCTTCAAACGCGGCACTACACCCGATTGAACCGCAGCTCACGCCGCAGCCGATCCATCCGGAAACACGCATCGGACACGTCCATCTCAAGGTCGCCGATCTCGACCGCGCACTCGCCTTCTACTGTGGCGTGCTCGGCTTCGAACTGAAGCAGCGCTACGGTCAGCAGGCAGCGTTCGTAGCAGCTGGTGGCTATCACCACCACATCGGTCTGAACACCTGGGAGAGCAAGGGCGGCTCGCCGCCGCCGCGCGGCACGACCGGGCTCTATCACACGGCCGTCCTCTATCCGACGCGCGTAGCGCTGGCCGAGGCCCTGAAACGATTGATCGAGGCCGGCGTTCCCCTGGAGGGGGCCAGCGATCATGGTGTGAGCCAGGCTCTCTATCTGCGTGATCCTGACGGAAACGGCGTCGAGCTCTATTGGGATCGTGACGAAGCCGACTGGCCACGAACTACAGAAGGCGAGCTTGCGATGCACACACGGCCACTCGATCTCGATGAGCTTCTGCGTGCAGCGACGTGAACCCATGACAGTCAGCTAGTACAAGAGGTGAGATACACCAGTGAGCCACACACCAAGATCGCCGTGATCGTCGGCGCCTGCGGCAGGAGTCCTTCAACGGCAAGCTGGGGACGCACTCGTGAAGCCGGCACCCAGAGACTTCATCTTCGAGGTGCTCGAGATCAGCGACCGGCCGCTCTACGACAGGACGACGACGCAAACCAGGCGTCGGCCGGGAAACGCTTCAGTCGCAAATTGCTGCTGCCGGCGGGCTTCTCTTCGTCTCGCGCGAATACAATTGTTCGATCCAGGCGCGCTCAAGAACACGCTCGACAAACATCTCTCGCCGTGGGCCGGCAGAGCCGCCGGGGTGATCGGCGTGTCGGCAGGGAGTAAGTCACTTGAAACGACTGCTGCCTTGTGTCGACACCCGTGTCCGCCACGATGGCTCAAGACGGTCAGTTGCCAATATCGATCGATCTCGAGGCGAGCCTGCTTGAAAGGAGCCAACCCGGGGTTCGGCTCTAACTTAGAGACTGTTTCTCGACCGCGCGGGGCCACCCGGCAAACGGCAATGGTTCTCGCCACCGCGTGTGTGAGAAAAGGATACTAACCGCCGCTCCGTTCGATCTCACGTTCGAGGACGTCGGCCGTGTTTTCCGCTGTGTCGCGAAACCGGGCAGCGCCGACCAAAATCGTCAGAGCGACGGGCGTCGTTACCGCACCCAAACCAATAATCAAAATTTCGTGCAACACAGGTCTGCTCTGCAGGACCGAAAAGTAGACGATTGAAGCAAGCGCGACGAACACAGTGCCGAGCGTTGTCCCGAGAGTGGGAGCATGGACCCGCTCGTAGAAAGTGCGAAGCCACAAGAGACCGAGCGAGCCGACGAGGGTAACCGCGGCACCCATCAAAACGAGCGCTGCTGTTAAGGCTACAGCCCAAGCAGGCATTTGTTCGATGCCATTCATTCGATCACCTCACCGCGCAACAGAAATTTGGCTAAGGCGACTGTGCCCACAAAACCTAACAGGGCCATCGCAAGAGCCGCCTCGAAATAGAGCGTATTGCCTGATCGGATGCCAAACGTCAGAAGCAACAACATTGCGTTCACGTACAATGTATCGAAGCCCAGCACGCGATCGTGCGCCCTCGGACCTCGAAACATGCGGAAGGCGGCGCAACTCATGGCCATTCCCAGGAGCATCTGCGCGATCGCAAGTGAGTATGTCAGCACGAGGGGATTCATTCGAATATCTCCAGCAGATGAGGTTCGTAGCGGCCCTTGATCGTGCGGATCCACTCGCCTTCATCGATCAGGTCGAGAACATGGATCATCAACAAGCCCTTCTGCCGATCGAAGCTGACCCACAGAGTGCCGGGAGTTGAGGTGATGATGCAGGCCAACACGGCCAGCGCGTAGGGATTGCGGAGGTCCAGGGGGATGTTCACGAACCCGGATGTTCGCTGTCGTCTTCCCAAGCCGAGAATGATCCGGCCGACCGCGATATTGGAGCGAATGATGTCAACCGTCACCAGCGCGAACAATCGAAGAACTGCACTCGGCCGGCGTACGCGCTCTCTCGGCAACTGCAGGGTGGTCAGGCTTAAGCCGCCGGCAAACGCGAGCACGCAGCCGATGAGGAACTGTCCCAGTGAGATGGTTTGATTCAGCAGCAACCAGAGCACCAGAAGGCCGCAACTCAGGATCGGAAAAGGTAGCAACCGAGTCATAAGCCGCCAGCCTTTCGGGTATTTTGTCCGCTGGTCTCCAGGACATCGCGGATGTAGTCGTCAGGCGCGTGCAGCGATTGGGCCGTGGCCTGCATGAAGCGCATGACGGGCCCGGCTTGCACGGTTTGGGCGGCGCAGATGATCAAGAGGAACATCACGGGCGCCATCTCGATCACGCGCACACGCGGGACGGTGCGGTCCGGCGAGGCCCAGAACGAGCGGATACCCGCTCGCATCATCGCGATCAGTGTCGAGAAGCCGGACAGGATAAGCACCACCAGGAGTGCCCATCCACCGGCAGAGTCCGCGCCGCCCGGGCGCATTTCCGACGGATGAAGGGCGGCGGTGAGGAGCGCGAATTTGGCGATGAAGCCGGACAGCGGCGGCAGCCCGGCGATGACCAATGCGCATCCGACGAAAGCGAGGCCGAGCAGCCCCATCGTGGCCACGATGGCCGTGCCGACATCCTCTTCCCCCTCGTCCTCGTCGTCTCCATATGTTTCCCGGCTGACGGCGATCATGTCCGCTCCGGGTTCGCGCCCGCGCTCGATGAGTTCGACCAGAAGAAAGAACGCGCCGATGCCAAGCGTCGAGCTGACCAGGTAATACAGCGCTCCACCGGTAACACCGACTTGTTCCATCCCGATGGCGGCCAGCACGGTTCCGGACGATACGAGCACGGAAAAGCCGCCGAGACGGGCCGTGTCCTGCGATGCCAGCGTTCCGAGCGAGCCGAATACGATTGTCGACAACCCGCCCAACAGCAGCCAGTTGCTGCCGAAACCTGCCGACGCGCCAGCACCGTGGCCAAAGAGTAGTAACGACAGCCGCAGCATGACATAGACGCCGACCTTCGTCATGATCGCAAAGATCGAGGCCACGGGCGGAGTGGCGGCCGCGTAGGCCATCGGCAGCCAAAAACACAGGGGCCACATCCCGGCCTTGAGCAAGAATGCCATCGCCAGGATACCTGCACCAGCCTCGAGCAAACCACGGTTCTCCGCAGCGATGTTCGGTATTCGCGCCGCAAGGTCTGCCATATTGAGGGTTCCGGCGACGCCGTAGATCAGACTGACGCCGATCAGAAACAGCAGCGATGCCGCCAGGTTCACAACGACGTAGTGCAATCCGGCCTTCACCCGCGCAAGTCCGGAGCCATGCAGCAGAAGGCCGTATGACGCCGCCAGCAACAGCTCGAAGAAAACAAACAAGTTGAAGAGATCGCCGGTCAGGAATGCGCCGTTGAGACCCATCAGCAGGAACTGAAACAGCGGGTGGAAATGCGCGCCGGCGCGATGCCAACGAGCGAGCGAGAACACCACAGCGGCCAAGGCCAGGATGCTCGTCAGGAGCAGCATGAGGGCGGAGAGGCGATCCAGAACGAACACAATTCCAAACGGGGCGGGCCAATTGCCCAGACGATAGACCTGGGTGATGCCGGTCTGACTGGCATCGGACATTCTGAGCAGAACTATCGCGATGCAAACGAGTGCAAGGGTCGCGGCAACATTGACGGCAGCCATGATGTTGCGGTGTCGCTCACCGTTAAGGAGCAGCATGCCCGCGCCGGCCAGCAGGGGCAGCACGACCGGAACGATCATGAGGTCTGCCATGCCGTTCACGAACCTGGCTCCTGACCGTCGACATGGTCGGTCCCTGCCAGGCCGCGCGATGCAAGAAGGACAACCAGGAAGAGCGCCGTCGTCGCGAAGCTGATGACGATTGCGGTCAGGACGAGCGCATGCGGCAGCGGATCGGCATATCGCGATACTTCTGCGATTGCGGGTGCATCGAGCACGGGTGCTCCCGTCCGCAGCCGTCCCATGGCCACGATGAAGAGATTGACCGCGTAGGAGAGCAACGACAATCCGACGATTACCTGGAACGTGCGCGGCCGCAGGATCAGCCACACACCGGAGCCGGCAAGCGCACCTATACCGATCGCCAGGACAAGCTCCATTACACCATCTCCTCCTTGGGCCGACCGGCGGGCGCGGGTCGCTCTCTCTGGAGCGGCACACCGCAGCGCCGCAAGGATTGGTGTGCGATCGCGATCAGCATCAGTACCGTGGCTCCGACGACCAACGAGAAGACGCCGATGTCGAAGAGAAGAGCGCTGGCCATCGGAACGCGCCCGATCAGTGGCAACTCGGCGTAAGCAAAGTATGACGTCAGGAACGGGCGTCCGAAAAACCAGGCGGCAGTTCCAGTTCCGCCGGCCAGGAGCAGGCCAAAGCCCATCCAGCGCAGCGGCATGACGTGCAGTCGCGCTTCCACCCATACCGTGCCGCGAGCCATATACTGCAGGATGAACGCGGCCGCCATGGTGATACCGGCCACGAAGCCGCCGCCCGGAAGGTCGTGCCCGCGCAAGAGCAGGAAGATTGCGGTTACGCCGATCACCGGAAACAGCAGCCCCATCATCAGCGCTGCAGTAGTCATCGTGTCCTTTGCGGTGTCGCCCTTCTGGCGATAGGGATGCCTGTGGTCATAAACGTCCTGGGCATGCTGCTGTTCGGGAACGGGAATGCTTTCGGGCGCCGGACGGAAGCGGCGCAGCAGCGCATAGACAGTCAATGCCACGACCGCGAGCACTGTGATCTCGCCCAGTGTATCGAAGCCGCGGAAATCCACGAGGATGACGTTCACCACGTTGGTTCCGCCGCCGATTGTGTAAGCGTTCTCGACGAAATACCGCGAAACGCTGTCAGGAGCAGGACGCTGCATCACCGCCAATGCGAGGGCCGCCAATCCGACGCCTGCGAGGAGCGCGATGGCGAAGTCGCGAACACGGTGCCATCGCATCCCGTCGACGGTGCTGGCTGGGCCAACTTGCGCGACGCGTTTTGGCAGCCATCGCAAGCCAAGCAACAGTAGCACGGTAGTTACGGTCTCGACGACGATTTGCGTCAGAGCGAGATCGGGAGCGGACAGCCAGACGAAACTGACGCAGGTGACGAGGCCAGCGCCACCGAGCAATATCAGCGCAGCCACGCGATGAAATTTGGCCTGAAGCGCAGCACCCAGCGCGCAAGCAATTCCAACCATCCAGACCAGTCCAAAAGCGACGTCGAGCTGACTCCGCGACGAGTCGCCGATCACGAGCCCGCGTGCGTAAAGCGGCGCAAGAGCAGCCACGAACGCCGCTCCTGCCAGGAGTCGTAACTGTGGCTGGAGCCGTCTCGTCCCGAGCTTGTTTTCAAGCCACCGAGCCAATCGCCAGGACAGCGCCACGAGTACCCAGTCGAAGATCCGCTTGGCGTTGATGCGGCGAAGCAGCGGCGGTCCTTCGTGTGTGAGCAGATAGCGGCGCAGCATCATATACACGGCCAGGCCGCCGGCCATCGCGACGAAGCTCATCAGGAGTGCGGGCGTAAAGCCGTGCCAGAGATCAAGGCTGTATTCCGGCATCGCCGAACCGAGAACCGCCCGGGCAGCCGTATCGAGGATCGGCGCCACGGTAAAGGACGGCGCGATGCCAACGATAAGGCACGTCAGCACAAGGAACTCGGCCGGAAGTCGCATCAGGAGCGGGGGTTCGTGCGGAATGCGTGGCAGGCCGGTGGGCGGGGGGCCGAAAAACACATCGCGGATGAAGCG
>Ga0134125_10003937_pt1 | contig 17034 bp, 14 predicted proteins | sample KB31751_FD_96464 | JGI IMG/M metagenome (GOLD analysis project Ga0134125, IMG submission 96464) | Terrestrial soil microbial communities with excess Nitrogen fertilizer from Kellogg Biological Station, Michigan, USA - KB3-175-1 | ecosystem: Environmental > Terrestrial > Soil > Unclassified ...
CCGGACCGGCATCGGCCATACACGCTGGGCCACCCATGGCGCGCCCACCGAGATCAACGCCCATCCCCACGCCACGCCGCGCGTCGCCATTGTCCATAACGGCATCATCGAGAATTTCCGCGAATTGCGCGAAGAACTGATCGCCAAGGGCCACACCTTCGAATCCCAGACCGACAGCGAAGTGGCGGCTCATCTTGTCACCGCCAATATGGACGACGGCATGGCGCCGGACGAGGCGGCCAAGAAAGCGGTGGCGCGGCTCACCGGCGCTTATTCGATCGCCATGATCTTCCGCGACCACGAAGGCATGCTGGTGGGCGCGCGCAAGGGCGCACCCATGGCGGTGGGTTACGCCGAACAGGAATCCTATCTGGGCTCGGATGCCTTCGCGCTCGCGCCTTTCACCAACCGCGTGTCCTATCTGGAAGACGGCGATGTGGCGGTGATCCAGGGCAATCAGGTTTCGATCTTCGATGCGGCAGGACGGCCCACCAATCGCGAGATCAAAATCACATCGGCGAGTGCCGCTTTGGTGGACAAAGCCGGCCACGATCACTTCATGGCCAAGGAGATCCACGAACAGCCGGAAGTGATCGGCCATACGCTGGCGCATTATCTCGATCCCGCGGGCCCCACCGTGCGCCATCGCGGCGTGGGATTGCGCGCCGCGCTGGCCAAAGCCTCGCGGCTTACCATCTCGGCCTGCGGCACCGCCTATTACGCCGGCATGGTGGGGAAATACTGGTTCGAGAAGCTGGCCTGCCTGCCGGTGGAATCCGACGTGGCGTCGGAGTTGCGCTATCGCGATCCGGTCTATCCCAAGGATGGCGCGGCCCTGTTCGTGTCGCAATCGGGCGAGACCGCCGACACCTTGGCGGCGCTGCGCGACGCCAAGGCCAAGGGCCAAACCACCATCGCGGTGGTGAATGTGGCGGAAAGCTCCATCGCACGGGAAGCCGACATCGTGCTCCCCACCTATGCGGGCCCCGAGATCGGCGTGGCCTCGACCAAGGCTTTCACCTGCCAGTTGGCGGCGCTGGCGGCGTTCGCCATCGCCGGCGGCGAAGCGCGGGGGCGCCTGAGCGAAGCAGAAGAAAAGAAACTTTGCGCCGCGCTTCTGGAAGTGCCGCGCCACATCGCCGAATTCCTCAAGCAGGAAGCCAAGGTGAAAGCCCTGGGCGAAGAGATCGCCAAGGCCACCGACGTTTTATATATGGGCCGGGGCCAGAGCTTTCCCCTGGCGCTCGAAGGGGCACTCAAGCTCAAGGAAATTTCCTACATCCACGCCGAAGGTTATGCCGCGGGCGAAATGAAGCACGGCCCCATCGCCTTGATTGACGAAAAGGTCCCCATCATCGTGATCGCGCCCCATGACGCGCTGTACGAGAAGACCGTCTCCAACATGCAGGAAGTGATGGCGCGGGGCGGCAAGGTGCTGTTGATTTCCGATGCGCGGGGCGTGAAGGATGCCGGGCCTGTGTGGGCCAGCATCACCGTGCCCGACGCCGATCCGTTCCTCACCCCGCTTATATATGCGCTGCCGGTGCAGCTTTTGGCCTATCACGCGGCGATTGCCAAAGGCACCGACGTGGATCAGCCCAGGAATCTGGCGAAGTCAGTCACGGTCGAATGACCCTCCCCGAATTGCTACGCAATTCGGCCCTCCCGCAAGGGGAGGGCGAGTTATTCTGCTGGACCCTCAACGGTCACATTCAACTTTTCCAGCCGTTCCAGCACGCCGTTCCTGCGCAGCAGCGGGCCGATATCGATCACCGCGATGGTCTTGCCCTGTTTGTCCAGCGCGTCATTGATGGCGGCGGTGTAGTCGGCCACGTCACGCTCGCTGATGTCGGCCACGGAATGGACCGCGGCGATCACGCAATCGGCCAGACGCGACTCGCCGTAATTGGCTTTCACGCCCTTGATATCGCCCACCGCCCAGGCATCTGCCGCCGCGACCGCATGACCCAATTCCCAGTCCGCGTCTTCCACTGATTGTCCCAGGCATACTTGCTGCTGGGCCGGCGTGAGCTTCAGCACGTCGCGCGCCGCATCCAGCACTTCATATTTGGCGATCGGTGCAGCGGGCACATGCTTGTGCCGCGCCAGCTTGCGGATGGTGTCGCGCGGCTCATCGCGGCTGAGATCGAGCTTGTCCGTCACGTCCTCCTGGATGCGCAAGGACGCGCGCAGCGCCGTATCGGTGCGGTAATGGTCCACATTCTTGTCCAGTTTTTCGCGCAAACTCGCGAAGCGGGGCTCGATGTCGGCGGGCAGGGTGGCTTCCAGACTCTGGCCGCGCGGCAGGTTGAATTTGCTGCCATTGGTGATGAGAAACCACGCCCCTTCGAACAGACCGATAGAGGGGCGCGGCGGCATCAGGATGGCGCGGGCACCATCCAATAGTTCTGCCAGATAATCCTTATTCCATTTAAGGCCATCGGGCATGGCGCCCACCGTACCCAGAATCCAGACTTCGGAATCCCCCCTTGTGAGGTGCCAGACGGCGGGGCCGGGCTTGGCCTGAACCTCCACAATCTCGGGCGCGCCCCAATTCTCAGTCGTTTGATCCGGCACTTGATTCTGCTGCGCTTGAGCCGCGACGGCGCATGGCAGAAACGTCCATGACAGCGCGATTATCGTGAGAAGGTGTCTTGGCCGGGTCATGCACTCTCAGTATTGTCGAGAGTGATGGCCGATCTCAATGATTTGAAGCGCGCCGCCGCCGCCAAGGCGCTGGAATTCGTGGTGGATGGGATGAAGCTGGGGCTGGGCTCCGGCTCGACCGCCGAACTGTTCGTGGAGATGCTGGCGCCCCGCATAAGGGGCGGGCAAAGGCTGCTTTGCGTGCCCACCTCGGAACGCACGGCGGAAAAGGCCAGGAAGCTCGGTGTCACGCTGGCCAGCCTGGACGATCTGGCGCCCTTGGACCTCACCGTGGACGGCGCCGACGAAGCCGACCGCAACCTGAACCTGATCAAGGGCGGCGGCGGCATGCTGCTGCGCGAGAAGATCGTGGCCTCGTCGTCCAAAAAGATGATCGTGATCGCGGACGAAACCAAGCTGGTGCCGCGCCTGGGCAAATTTCCGTTGCCGGTCGAGGTGGCGGAGTTCGGCCATAAGGCCACGGCGCAGCGCATCGTCACGGCGCTGGAAGCTTTGGGGCATGTCCAGCCACAATTGCGCTTGCGCCTGGCCGAGAACGAGCCGTTCACGACCGACAACGGCAACGTGATCTATGACTGCCATCTGGGGGCGATCCAGAACGCCGCCAAACTGGGTCCCGCACTTCACGCCGTGCCGGGCGTGGTCGAGCATGGATTGTTCGTGGGGATGGCTTCCACGCTTTTGATCGCCACCCCCGGCGAAGTGGAAGTGATAACGCGATAATGATGGTGCGTCTTGGTCGTGACCATCCTCCCCTTCGGCGCGAAGCGCCTGGAAGGGGAGGTGGCCGTAGCAGCGCTTGCGATGCGAAGGCCGGAGGGGTTCAAAAATGAAATTTGATTTCGATCTATTCGTCATCGGCGGTGGTTCGGGCGGCGTCCGCGCCTCCCGCATGGCGGCGATGGCGGGTGCGCGTGTGGCGCTGGCGGAAGAATACCGCATGGGTGGCACCTGTGTGATCCGCGGCTGCATCCCCAAGAAGCTGATGGTCTATGCCAGCCAGTTCTCCGAGAATTTCCTGGACGCGCCCGGCTATGGCTGGGCCATTCCAGGTAAGCCCAGCTTCGATTGGCCCACCTTCATCGCCCACAAGGACAAGGAGATTGCCCGGCTGGAAGGGATTTACGCTCAGAACGTGAAAGCGGCCGGCGTCACCATCTTTTCCGACCGCGCCGTGTTCGAGGACGAACACACGCTGCTTTTGCTGAATGCGCAGAAAAAGGTGACGGCAGAAAAAATTCTCATCGCCACCGGCAACCGGCCCACCCGCGAGATGGGCACCACCCATGTGATTCCGGGCGGCGAACTCTGTATCACGTCGAATGAGGCCTTTCATCTCGACAAGCTGCCCAAACGCATCCTGGTGGCCGGCGGCGGCTATATCGCGCTGGAATTCGCCCATATCTTCCACGGCCTGGGGAGCCATGTGAGCCTGGTCTATCGCGGCGAGAAACCTCTGCGCGGCTTCGACAACGACATGCGCGACGCGGTCTGCGACTCCATGAAATCGCGCGGGCTGGAAGTTCTCCTGGGCTGCGAGTTCACCAAGGTGGAGAAGCGGGGCGACTGCCTTCATGCCGAGACCAACAAGGGCGCCACCATCGAGTGCGACCAGATTCTGCTCGCCATCGGCCGCCAGCCCAACACCGACGCGCTGCATGTGGAAAAGGCGGGCGTGGAACTGGGCATGAAAGGCGAAGTGGTGGTGGACGATTATTCCCAGACCAGCACCTCCCACATCTATGCGATCGGCGACGTCACCAACCGGCTGCAACTGACGCCGGTGGCGATCCACGAAGCCATGTGCTTCGCCGAGACCGCGTTCAAGAACAACCCAACCAAGCCCGATTACGTCAACGTGCCCAGCGCCGTCTTCACCACGCCGGAGCTGGCAGTGGTGGGCATGTCGGAGGAAAAAGCCTTGGGACTGAGCCACAGCGTGGATGTTTACAAATCCAGCTTCCGTCCCCTGCTGCACACGCTGGGCGGGCGGCCGGTGCGGACCTCGATGAAGATGGTGGTCGATGCCAGGACGGACAAAGTGCTGGGCGTGCACATCTTCGGCGATCATGCCGCCGAGATCGTCCAGGTCGCGGCGGTGGCGCTCAAGATGGGCGCAACCAAGGCCCAGTTCGACGCCACCGTGGCGCTCCATCCCACCGCCGCCGAGGAATTGGTGACGATGCGGAACAGGGCCTACGCGAAGGCGTCCGGCTGAGCCAAAAAGGCGGCGAGTAAGAGCCAAAGGGGCCTTTTGCGCGCTTTTTCAGCATCTTCTGGAAAAGCCGGCGCGCTTCCCCTATACCCCAAGCCAATCATGAGGGAGGCGCGCGTGGCCCAGAACTGGACCCCGCAAAGCTGGCAGGACAAACCCATCCGTCAGGTGCCGGATTATCCGGACCGGGCGGCTCTGGAGCGCGCGCTCACCCAGCTCAAGACCCATCCGCCGCTGGTATTCGCGGGCGAGGCCAGGAACCTGATGGCGGCGCTGGGCGACGCCAGCGAAGGCAAGGCGTTCCTGCTCCAGGGCGGCGACTGCGCGGAAAGCTTCGCCGAATTCCATCCCGACAATATCCGCGACACCTTCCGCGTGCTGTTGCAGATGGCGGTGGTGCTGACGTTTGCCGCGGGCGTGCCGGTGGTGAAAGTGGGCCGCATCGCCGGGCAATATGCCAAGCCGCGCTCCGACGATCTGGAAACCCGGAACGGCGTGACGTTGCCCTCCTATCGCGGCGACAACATCAACGGCCAGGATTTCACGGCAGAAGCGCGCATGCCCGATCCGCAGCGCCTGATCCAGGCCAACGCCCATTCGGCGGCGACGCTCAATCTTTTGCGCGCCTTCGCCTCGGGCGGTTATGCCGATCTGCACAATGTCCATCGCTGGATGCTGGGCTTCATCGACGACAGTCCGGCCGGCGAGCGGTATCGCGGTCTGGCCCAGCGCATCAGCGAGACGCTGGATTTCATGGCGGCCTGCGGCATCACGTCGGACTCGGTGCCGCAACTGCGCGCCACCGATTTCTACACGTCACACGAAGGTCTGTTGCTTGCCTACGAACAGGCGATGACGCGGATCGATTCCACCAGCGGCGACTGGTACGACACCTCCGCCCACATGATCTGGATCGGCGACCGCACCCGGCAGCTTGATGGCGCGCATGTGGAATTCTGCCGCGGCATCAAGAATCCCATCGGCCTCAAATGCGGGCCGGGCCTGGAGGCCGAGGAATTGCTGCGCCTGATCGCGGTGCTCAATCCCGCCAACATCCCCGGCCGCCTTACCCTGATCGGCCGCTTCGGCTCGGACAAGGTGGCGGAGAAATTGCCGCCGCTGGTCAGGGCGGTGAAGCGGGAAGGGGCCAAGGTGGTGTGGTCGTCCGATCCCATGCACGGCAACACCATCAAGCTCCAATCGGGCTACAAGACGCGGCCCGTGGACCGCATTCTGGAAGAGGTGCGCAGCTTCTTCGCCGTCCATCGCGCCGAAGGCACCCATGCCGGCGGCGTGCATTTCGAGATGACGGGGCAGGACGTCACCGAATGTCTGGGCGGGGCGCAGGCGATCAAGGAGCTCGATCTCCAGTCGCGCTATCAGACCGCTTGCGATCCCAGGCTCAACGCCAGCCAGGCGCTGGAGCTGGCCTTTATCATTGCCCAGGGTATCCGTGCCGAGCGCATCAAGGATTCTGCTCTTGCTGCGTCGGCGTAAGATAAAGTTTCGGGGCGCGCCGTAATGGGGATTGCCCGGCTTCTGGCGAAAGGTTGGATCATCTTTTGTCTCTTCGCCGGCGCGCATGCGTTGCATTTCGCGCTCACCACCGGCATGCCGGCGCCATCGCTCATTGCCATCGCCATCTGCATGATCCTGTTCGCCGCCATGGGGCTGTTGTTCGCGGGCGGCTTCGGCGTCTCGGCCGGATTGCCGGGCACCTCGTTCAAGGCCCGGCTGGGCCTTCATCATGTCATGCCGGGCTTCAACGAGATCGTGTTCCTCTCGTTCGTGGTGCTTTCCTTCGTGGACCAGGTCTGGTTCGCGCCGCTGGATCTGCAGAGCCCGGTGGTGGTGGCGCTGGAACGGGCGATCTATTTCGCGGTGCCGGGCCAGCGCGCCCTGGTCTCGTCGCTGGATAGCTGCAGCCTGGACGGCGGGCGCCTGTTCGCCGCGGCCTTCGCCTGGCTGCTCGCGATCATCTATCTGGGCTCGGCCTGTTCGCGGCTCAAATTGACGGCGGGCATCATCCGCCTGGAGCGCAACACGCGGCCGGAAGGGCTGGGGCCGTCGGTCCGCGCCTTTTGCCTGGGGCTGGTGGCGGTGATCGGCGTGCAGTTCCTGTTCGTGGGCTCGGCCTATCCGTGGCTGGGCTGCAGCGCCTTCGACAACATCACCGGCGCGCTCCTGATCGGCCTGGCTCCCCTGATGCTGGCCTATCTGGTGGTCGCTGCTCTGGCGACATTATTGGCGAGCTCGCCGGAGAGCTGATGCGTTAATAAAATTAACCAAACAAGCATGTGATTTCAGAGACTTAGTGCAACTGCAACAAGCCGCAATATCTTATGAGTCGCCCTGTAAACCATACTCCCCCAAAAGAGATCGGGCTGAGGCGAACAAGGGCTTAAGGGCAAAATGTTTTTGCGCCGTCGCATTCCCGAAAAGGGACCGTTGAAGGTTGCCGTCATTGGGGCGGGCGCCTTCGGCCGCCATCACTGCGCCAAGTACCGCCACATCCCTGGTGTCGAACTCTATGCCATCGCCGATGCCAGCGCCGAGACCCGCCGCACCATGGCGGCCCAGCATGGCGTCCTGGCGGTGGTCGATTGGCGCGAGCTTCTGGGCAAGGTGGACCTGGTATCGGTCTGCTCGCCCGCCGTCACCCATGCGCCCATCGTGCGCGCCTTTCTTTCGGCCGGCACCCATGTGCTGGTGGAAAAGCCCATCGCCACCACCACCCGGGAAGCCGACGAACTGGTGGCGCTGGCGAAGAAAACCGGCCTGGTCCTCACCGTGGGTCACCAGGAACGTTTCGTTTTCTCCCGCACCGGATTGCTGGATCAGAACGTCAAGCCGCTTTCCATCGAATGCTGGCGGCGCGGTCCCTGGACCGGGCGCGGCGACGATGTGAGCGCCGTGCTGGACCTGATGATCCACGACCTCGACCTGATGCACACGATGGTGAAAAGCCCCATCGCCGAGGTGAAGGCCCAGGGCCTCATCCAATATGGTCCGCATGCGGATGAAGTCGTGGCCGATGTAGCGTTCGCCGACGGCACCAGGGCCCGGCTCGACACCAGCCGCATCGCCGAAACCCGCAAGCGCGGTTTCCGCGCCACCTATGTGGACGGCGTGGTCGAAATCGACTTCCTCACCCGTCAGGTGATCAACACCACGCCCCGCGCGCTTCAGCCGCTGGAGATGGGCGATCCGTTGGGCGAGTCGGTAGCCTCGTTCGTGGCGGCGGTCCAGGGCGAGGGCCAGCCGCTGGTCCAGGCCGAACAGGCCGCCCAGGCGCTTGAGACCGCGCTTCTGATCGAGGAAGCCGCGGAAGCGTCGATGCCGGCTGCCGCTCGCGCCCAGTATGCGCGCCGCGCGGCGATGGCCTGACGAAAGCGTCTTTTTCTTTTCTGCGTGAAAATGCTCTAAAGCCGGCATGACCGGTCCTTTCCGCATCGCCTTGGCGCAGCTTAATCCCGTGATGGGCGACATCGCGGGCAATTTGCAGCGCGCCCGCGGCGCGCGTGCCCGCGCCGCGCACGCCGACGTGATCCTGTTCTCCGAACTTTTCATCACCGGCTATCCGCCCGAGGATTTGGTGCTCAAGGGCGCGCTCCAGGCCGATGCGCGCGCGGCGGTGGAACGCCTCGCGGCGGATACTGTCTCTGGGCCCGCCATCCTGATCGGCGCACCCTGGGTGGAAGAATGCCACCTTTATAACGCCATGCTGCTGCTCGACGGCGGCAAGGTCGCGGGCAAAAGCTTCAAGCATGAGTTGCCCAATTACGGCGTGTTCGACGAGAAGCGGGTCTTCGCGCCCGGGCCGCTGCCGGGTCCGTTGAATGTGCGCGGTGTCCGGCTGGGCGTTCCCATCTGCGAGGACATCTGGACCTCCGACGCTTGTGAATGTCTGAGCGAGACGGGCGCGGAAATCCTGGCGGTGCCCAATGGTTCGCCTTTCGAAGCGGGTAAGGAAGATATGCGCGTCCAGTTGGCGGTGGCGCGGGCGAGCGAAAGCGGTTTGCCGCTGATCTATCTGAACCAGGTGGGTGGGCAGGACGAGCTGGTGTTTGATGGCGCCTCCTTCGTGCTCAACGCCGACCGCTCGCTGGCGCTGGCGATGCCGTCCTGGCGCGAAGAAGTGACGGTGAGCGAATGGACCAAGGGCGCGGACGACAAATGGACCTGTGCTGTGGGCGAGCGCGCGGGCGAGGAAACGCGTGAAAGCGCCGTCTATCACGCCATGATGCTGGGCCTGCGCGATTATGTGAACAAGAACCGCTTTCCTGGCGTGGTCCTCGGATTGTCAGGCGGGATCGATTCCGCGCTTTCCGCCGCGGTGGCGGTGGATGCGCTGGGAAAGGCCCGCGTACGCTGCGTGATGCTGCCCTCACGCTATACTAGCAATGAGAGCCTGGATGACGCGGACGAATGCGCGCGGCGGCTGGGCGTCAGCTATGAAGCAATCGAGATCGAGCGCGCGGTAAAGGCGTTCGGCGAGACGCTGGCGCCGGTGTTTGCGGGAAAGAACGCCGACACGACCGAAGAGAACATCCAGTCGCGCATTCGGGGTTTGATCCTGATGGCGATCTCCAACAAGTTCGGCCCCATGCTGCTCACCACGGGCAACAAGAGCGAGATGAGCGTGGGCTATGCCACGCTTTATGGCGACATGTGCGGCGGCTTCAATGTGCTGAAGGACGTGTACAAGGTCGAAGTGTTCCGGCTGGCGCGCTGGCGCAACGAACATGCGCCGGAGGGCGCGCTGGGACCGGACGGCGAAGTGATCCCGGACCGCGTGATCGCAAAGCCCCCCACCGCCGAGCTCAGGCCCAACCAGACCGACCAGGACACCTTGCCGCCCTATGAGATATTGGACGGCATCCTGGAATGCCTGGTCGAGCGCGAGATGAGCTTCGAGGATACGGTGGCCAAGGGTTTCGAACCTTCGACGGTCAAGCGGGTGGAACAGTTGCTTTACGTCTCGGAATACAAGCGCCGCCAGGCGCCGCCCGGCGTGAAAATCTCGCCGCGCAATTTCGGTCGCGACCGCCGCTATCCCATCACCAACGCATTCAGGGACGCACGCTGATGAGCGAGATCATCGTCCGCGTCGCGCCTTCGCCCACAGGCCTACTCCATGTCGGCAATGGCCGCGCCGCGCTGCTCAATTACCTCTTCGCATATCATGCCGGCGGCAAATTCATGCTGCGGATCGACGACACCGACGATACCCGCTCGAAGCCGGAATATGAAGCGGCGATCGTCGAGGATCTGGCGTGGCTGGGGCTTGACCATGACCTGTTTGCCCGCCAGTCCGACCGGCTCACGCATTACCAGGCGGCGGCGGAAAAACTGAAACAGAGCGGCCGGCTCTATGCCTGCTACGAAACGGCGGCGGAGCTGGAGCGGCGAAGGAAACGTCAGATGGCGGCGGGCAAGCCGCCCGTCTATGACTGCGCCGCGCTCGCCCTCACCGATACGCAGCGCGCCGACTATGAAACCCAGGGCAGGAAGCCCCATTGGCGCTTCAAGCTCAGCCACGACAAGGTGAAGTGGGACGATCTGATCCGGGGTGCCGTCGAAATCGACACTGCGACCTTGTCCGATCCCGTGCTGATCCGCGAGGACGGTCGCTTCCTCTACACCATGTCGTCGGTGGTGGATGACGCCGAGTTCGCCATCAGCCATATCCTGCGCGGCGAGGATCATGTCACCAATACCGCGCCGCAGATCGAGATATTCCAGGCGCTGGGCGCGGCCGTGCCGCGCTTCGCCCATTACGCCCTGTTCGCGGCGTCCAGCGGCGAGGTTCTGTCCAAGCGCGAAGGCTCGTCATCGCTGCGCACTCTGCGCACCGAGGGTATCGAGCCGATGGCGCTCAATGCCTATCTCGCCCGCATCGGCACTTCGGATGCGATCGAGCCGGCGCTCACGTTGAAGGAATTGGCCGAGGGCTTCGCGTTCGAGAAGATGGGCCGGGCGCTGGCGCATTTCGAGATGCATGAATTGCTGGCGCTGAATGCCAAGACACTCCACGCCATGCCCTATGCCGCGGTCGCCGCGCGCGTGGGGGTGAGCGAAGCGGTATGGGAGGCGGTCAAGCCCAATGTGGTCAAGCTGGGCGATGCCGAAGCATTGGCCAAAATGGTGACCGGCCCGGTGACGCCCGTGATCGAGGATGCGGGCATCACGGCGAAGGCCCTGGCGCTGCTCCCCTGTGAGCCGTGGGACGAGAACACCTGGGGCGCGTGGACCAAGGCGGTGGGAGCGGAAACCGGCGCCAAAGGCCGCGCGCTGTTTCACCCCCTGCGGCTGGCTTTGACCGGCCAAGCCTCTGGCCCGGAACTCAAAAAGCTGTTACCCCTGATCGGGCGGACGAAAGCCAAGGCCCGCCTGGAGGGAAATACGGCGTGAGCATTGCACATCACATCATTGTGCGAATTTGCGGCTGACGCCGCACATCTCCGCCTGCTCGCCTCACATTGCGCCTTCCGCCTTCTCCGGGCAGATTTGTGTTCTTGCCCCTCCCCGAAAATCCTTTGCTACGCATGGATTTTCGGCCCTCCCTCAAGGGGAGGGCGGATTGATCCGTCAAATCACGCTAAGAAGACAATATGACTGTACGCCTGTTCAATACCTTGACCAAGACCAAGGAAGACTTGGTTCCCCTCGATGCGAAGAATGTGCGCATGTATGTGTGCGGCCCCACGGTCTATGATTTCGCCCATATCGGCAACGCGCGTCCCTCCATCGTCTTCGACGTGCTGTTCCGGCTCTTGCGTCACGATTTCGGCGACGCCCATGTCACCTATGTGCGCAACATCACCGACGTGGATGACAAGATAAACGCGCGGGCCGCCGAGCGTGGCATCTCGATCCGCGAACTGACCGAAGAAACCGCGCGCATCTATGACGAGGACATGGCAGCGCTGAATTGCCTGCCGCCGACCGTCATGCCTCGCGCCACCGAACATATCGCCGAGATGGTGGCGATGATCGAAACCTTGATCGTCAATGGTCACGCCTACATGGCCGAAGGCCATGTGCTGTTCGACGTCTCGTCCAAAGCCGATTACGGCAAGCTGGCGCGGCGCACCTTGGACGAGATGATGGCCGGGGCGCGGGTGGAGGTCGCTCCTTACAAGAAGAACGCGATGGATTTCGTGTTGTGGAAACCGTCGGCTGCCGCCTTGCCGGGCTGGGAGTCGCCTTGGGGACGCGGCCGTCCCGGCTGGCATATCGAATGCTCGGCCATGTCCGGCAAATATCTGGGCGAAAGTTTCGACATCCATGGCGGTGGCGTCGATCTGATGTTTCCCCATCACGAGAATGAGATCGCGCAAAGCGAAGGCGCTCATCACGGCCATCCGCTGGCCAGGATTTGGATGCACAATGGCTTCCTGCAGGTCGAAGGCGAGAAAATGTCCAAGTCGCTGGGCAATTTCTTCACCATCCGCGACCTTCTCGCCGACTGGCCGGGCGAAGTGCTGCGCTTCAACATGTTGCGCAGTCATTATCGCCAGCCGATCGACTTTACCCTGGCGGGCCTGCGCGAAAGCTGGAAGACCCTGGAACGCTGGTACGAAACGACCGAGCCCCTGGTCGATCCCGCACCCAACCAGGAATTCCTCACCGCCTTGCGCGACGATCTCAACACGCCTTTAGCCATCGCCTCGCTGCACCAGGCCGAACCTTTGGCGCTGGCGGGTGGTTTGGGCTTTCTGGGCTTTTCCAATGTGGCGATGAAGATCACCATCAAACCCAAGGTCGATGAGAAGGAGATTGCCGACGCCATAGCGCTGCGCCAAAAGGCGCGCGCGGCGAAAAACTTCGCCGAAAGCGACCGCATCCGCGACGCGCTGCTGGCCAGGGGCATCGTGCTCAAGGACGGGCCGCAAGGCACGACCTGGGAGGTCAAGCCGTGACCCGCGAGCGGCTTTATCTGTTCGACACCACCTTGCGTGACGGCGCGCAGACGCAGGGCGTGGATTTCTCGGTCGAGGACAAGCGCCAGATCGCGTTGGCCCTGGACGGGCTGGGTCTGGATTACATCGAAGGGGGCTGGCCCGGCGCCAATCCCACCGATACGGCCTTTTTTTCCGAGCGCCCGCCGCTCAAGCGCGCGCGCTTCACCGCCTTCGGCATGACCAAGCGTTCGGGGCGCAGCGCCGCCAATGATCCGGCCCTGGCCCAGGTGCTGGATGCCGCCGCCGATGCGGTCTGCCTGGTGGGCAAGAGCTGGGACTATCAGGTGGACGTGGCGCTGGAGATTCCCCGCGAAGAGAATATCGACAATATCGCCCGCTCCATCGAGGCGGCGCGGGCGAAGAAGCGCGAAGCCTTGTTCGACGCCGAGCATTTCTTCGATGGTTGGAAAGCCAACGCGGCTTATGCGTTCGCTTGCATCAAGGCGGCGCACGAAGCGGGCGCCGAATGGATCGTGCTCTGCGACACCAATGGCGGCACCTTGCCGGAAGATGTCCATCGCATCGTCTCGGAGGTGAAGGCGAAGCTGCCCGCGGCGAAGCTGGGCATTCACGCCCACAATGACACCGAACAGGCGGTGGCGGTAAGCCTGGCGGCGGTGAGGGGAGGCGCCCGCCAGATCCAGGGCACGCTCAACGGATTGGGCGAGCGCTGCGGCAACGCCAATCTCTGTTCGCTGATCCCCAATCTGATGCTGAAGGAGCCTTACGCGTCGCAGTTCGAGACCGGGGTGAGCCGCGAGGGTCTGGCGCATGTCACGCAGGTGTCGCGGCTCTTGGACGAAATCCTCAACCGCGCGCCCGACCGTCACGCGCCTTATGTGGGGCCATCCGCATTCGCGCACAAAGGCGGGCTACATTCCTCGGCGGTGATGAAGGACCCCAGGACCTACGAGCATGTTCCGCCGGAAAGCGTAGGCAACAGCCGCAAGATTCTTGTTTCCGACCAGGCCGGGCGTTCCAATGTGCTGGCACGGCTGGCGGAGCTGGGCATCGATCTGGACGCCCAGGATGCACGGGTCACCCGTTTGCTGGACGATGTAAAACAACGCGAATATCTGGGCTATGCCTATGACGGCGCCGAGGCCTCGTTCGAGCTTCTGGCGCGCCGGGCGCTGGGCCAGGTGCCGGAATATTTCAGGATCGAAAATTTCAAGGTGATCGTGGATCGGCGGCGCAACGCCCGTGGCGAATTCGTGACGGTTTCAGAAGGGGTGGTGAAACTGGATGTGGCGGGGGAGAGCATCCATAGCGTTGCCACCGGCAACGGCCCGGTGAACGCCCTGGACGCCGCCTTGCGCAAGGATTTGGGCCGTTATTCGGGGGCAATCAGCGATCTCAAGCTGGCCGACTATAAGGTGCGTATCCTCACCAGCGGCACCGAGGCGGTGACGCGGGTGATGATCGAGAGCATTGACGGGAAGGGAAACCGCTGGTCCACGGTGGGGGTCTCCGCCAACATCGTGGATGCATCATTTGAGGCTTTGACCGACTCCATCGCCTACAAGCTGTTCAAGGAAGGCGTGGTTCCTTGATTTCCGCCCTGATTTCCCCTTGCGAGAATGCGGGTATGTTCACGTAAAGCCTGCGTAAAGTCCTCGTCTGCCGCCTTCCGGGGCGGGGGGCAGTTCGGCTATGCTCCCCCAATTCCCGGCGTCTTGGGGAAAGGTCTAGGAGGAGGAATTCATGAGAAGTTTAACCGTGTTCGCCGCCGCGGCGATGCTCAGCGCGTCGTTCGCGGGCGCCGCTCTGGCGCAAGGCATGTCAAAAGAAGATCAGATCAAGACTGCGACCTCGGCGCTGCCTGTCGCGCTGCGCGCCGGCGCCACTGTCATCAGCTATGACAGCAAGGGCCTGCCGCAAGTTCTGAAGCAGGGCGACAACCACATTTTCTGCGTCAACGGCTCGACTCCAGACAGGTTCGCCGTGAGCTGCCGTGGCGACTCGATGCGCGCCATCTCTGACTTCCAGGCCAAGGAGAAGGCCGAAGGCAAGGACGCCAAGGCGGTCTCTGCTGATACCGATGCGGCCTACAGCTCCGGCAAACTCACCCGTCCGCCGGTGGGCACCATGATCTATAACCTGGGCGGCAAGACCGAAGCCGAGGCCAAGCCGCTTTGGGTGGTCCTGATGCCCAATGTGAAGGGCGAGGATCTGGGACTGCCGACCAAGCGCATGAATGCGTCGTCGCCGTGGATGATGCGTTCGGGCACCCCCGGCGCGCACATCATGATGCCGCAGACGGCCTCGATGAACGACGAGCCGCCGCCGCCGCCGAAGAAGCCGATGTAAGCTTCTTTCGAAGCATAACGACACGGCGCCCCTCAAAAGGCGCCGTGTTCATTTTAAAGTGTTCCATTTCAGGCGGTGCGGAATCCGTCTATGATCCGCGCCGGTTCAGGGATCCAAGGAGGACGGGAATGAAAAAGATTTTGATCGTGGCCGCACTGCTGTCGGCCGCTTCACTGGTGCCGGCGCTGGCGCAAACCATGTCGAAGGATGAATTGATTGCCCAGGCCGTATCGGCCGCGCCGGAAGAATTGCGCGCGGGCGCGACCGTGGTGAATTACGATGCCAAGGGTGATCCGGTGGTGCTGCGTCAGGGCACAAACGACATCGTCTGCACGCCGAACCAGAACAAGGACAATTATTCGGTCAGTTGCTACGCCAAGATTTTGCGCGCGCAGCGTGACCTGCAGGCCAAGGACAAGGCCATGGGCAAGGATCCCAAAGCCACCGCCGCCGACGTGCAGGCCGCGATGGCGTCGGGCCAACTGCCCAAGGTGCCGGTCGGCACCACCATGTACTCGCTCTCGGGCCGCAACCAGGCCATGGCGCGCGGCATGTGGGTGGTGCTGGTGCCGGGCATGACCGCGGCCGAAAGCGGTCTTCCCACCAAGCCCACCGCGGCGGGCACGCCCTGGTTGATGCGGGCCGGCACGCCGGGCGCGCATATCCACATCCCGCAAGCCGCGGCCTCCGCCAGTGCTGCGGGCTCAAGCGCGCCGATGTAAAGCGCGCACAAAGTCGTGGGAAAAGGGCCGCGCTCCACGCGGCCCTTTTTCTTTTCAGAGCATCAATTTTTTAGAACAGGCGCCCCCCGTTGGGCACGGCCAGCGAGGGATAGAGCAGCACCACTTCGCCATTCTCGTCCGGCACGCCCAAGGTCAGGACCTGGGACATGAATTTGCCGATCTGGCGCGGCGGGAAATTCACCACCGCGATCACCTGTTTGCCCACCAGCGCTTCCGGCGTGTAGTGCCGGGTGACCTGGGCCGACGAGCGGCGGGTGCCGATTTCCGGACCGAAGTCGATGGTGAGTTTGAGCGCGGGCTTGCGCGCTTCAGGGAAGGCTTCGGCGGCGATGATGGTGCCGGCGCGGATATCCACTTTGAGGAAATCGTCAAAGGCGATCTCATCGGCCACGAAACGCGTCCTCCAGGATCTTCAGCGCCGCATCCGGCCCATCGGCCAGGTGATAGAGGTCGAAGATCATCGCCTTGGCGAAGCCATGCTCGACGATGGCGTGCAGCATGGCGTCCAGGGCGTTGAAATAGCCCGCCACATTCACCACCACGATGGGTTTTTTGTGCACGCCCAGCTGGGCCTCGGTCGCGACCTCGAAGAATTCGTCAAAGGTGCCAAGCCCCCCGGGCAGCACCAGGAAGGCATCCGATATTTTCAGCATCAGCGCCTTGCGCTCCTGGATGTGGGGCGTGACGATGAGTTTTTCTTCTTCCGAGACCGGCGGCTCCAGCGCCTGGAGGAAAGCGGGCATGATCCCTTGCACCGGGGCGCCGCCTGCCTCGGCTGCCCTGGCCACGTCGCCCATCAGGCCATTGCCGCCGCCGCCGAACACCATGGACCACCCCCTTTGGGCGATACCCGCTCCCATCGTCCGTGCCGTCTCGCGAAAGCGGGGATCGTCACCGAAGGATGAGCCGCAGAAGACGCAAATGGCGTGTCTTTTCTTTTCCATATCGCTAGTGTCCCGATTCCGAAATTCGCCCGATCTCTATATCGGGTCCAAAGCGAATTTCGGAATCGAAGGACACTAGGCTCAGGACCTATTAATTTTCTTGCGGAGTGGAGAGCTCACTGATTCATTGGTGGCACCGGGAGGTGCTTCGATGAGTGATCTGATTTGGCTGTCGCGTGCGCAGATGC
>Ga0134125_10003939_pt1 | contig 17033 bp, 11 predicted proteins | sample KB31751_FD_96464 | JGI IMG/M metagenome (GOLD analysis project Ga0134125, IMG submission 96464) | Terrestrial soil microbial communities with excess Nitrogen fertilizer from Kellogg Biological Station, Michigan, USA - KB3-175-1 | ecosystem: Environmental > Terrestrial > Soil > Unclassified ...
CACCCATTCCGCGATGTTGTCCTGCTCGGGGACGTAGGGCTCGGCCGCGGGGTCCGACACCACGAACATCATGAACTGCATGGGCTGCTCCTCTCCGGTGGGCTGTGCCGATGCGACGAACGGAAAAGGGCCGGATCGACATTCCGAGGTCGCTTACGCACTCGGCCTGAAGCGGGTGCCAGGTGAATTTCGCGGACTAAAGTACCCAAAACGGCCTTTCGCGCACACTATGTGGGCAGGGAGGACGTTCCTTCCGCAGCTAGCCGTGGATTTCGTGGGACAGCCGTTGGCCGAGCGCGACACAGCAGGATTCACCACGCGAGCCGGCCCGCACGGGCGGACCGACGGGCGGGTGTGCCCATGGTGAAGCCCGAGCCGCCGTCCGAGCAGGCCCGGCAGTTTGCCGCTTCGGCGGTCGGCAGCCACCACGAGGAGTTGCATCGTTTCCTGCGTCGCCGGGTGTGGCATGCGCAGGACCTGGACGACGCGGTGCAGGAGGTTTACCTGCGCCTGCTGCGGGTGAAGAACAGCGAGCTGGTGCGCAATCCGCTGGCGTATCTGTACGGCGTGGCGTCGCACGTGGTGCGCGAGTTCAACCTGGGCAAGCACCACACGCACATGGTGTACGACTCGGAGGCGGCGGAGGCCTTGATGGAAAGCGCCTCGCCGGCGGAATCGGGCGGCCAGTTCGAGCGCCAGGTGAACGAGGCGCTGGGCCAGCTGACCGACAGCCGCCTGGCGGTGCTGCTGCTGGAGCGGCGCGACGGCCTGACGCATGCGCAGATCGCGCAGAAGCTGGGCCTGAGCGTGCACACGGTGAAGAAATACAGCGTCGAGGCGCTGGCGCACGTGCGCGCCAGCCTGGAACGTTGAGTGACGGAATCACACGGATTGAGGACATGACGACGTATCGGTCATCGCGGCAGGAACAGGTCGAGCGCGTGGCACGCGAGGCGGCCGAGTGGCTGCAGGTGCTGAAGGCCGACCCGGGCACGGCCGAGCGGGAGGCCTTCGCCGGCTGGCTGGCGGCCTCGCCGGTGCACGTGCGCGAGCTGCTGCTGGCCGGCATGCTGGAGCGTGAGCTGTCCGGCTCGGGCGTGCTCGACCGCTTCGATGTCGAGGCGGTGGTCGAGCGCGCGCGCGCCGCGCGGAACGTGGTCGCGCTGCCGACGCCTGCGGCCAGTGCGCCGACGGCAGTGCGCGCACCGCGGCGCCGCGTGATCTGGCGCCGTGCCGCCGCGGTGGCGGCCGTGTTCCTGCTGGGCGTGGCCGGCTGGTCGGTGATGCGGGCGCGGCTGGCCGGCGGGCTGGAATACGCCACCGCGATCGGCGAGCGTCGCGCGCTCACCCTGGACGACGGCACGCGGGTGGAGCTGGCGCCGGATTCGCGCATCGGCGTGGATTTCTCCGCCGCGAATCGCCGCGTGGTGCTGCGCCAGGGCGCGGCCGACTTCGACGTGGTGCACGATGCGTCGCGTCCGTTCCGCGTCTACGCGGGCGCCAACCTGATCCAGGACATCGGCACCCGCTTCAGCGTGAACCGGCTGCCGTCGGGCACGGTGGTGTCGGTGACCGAGGGCATGGTGCAGGTCAGCGTGGACCGCCTGGCCGCGCTGGACGGCGGCATCACCGCCTGGGCATCGTCGTGGCTGCCGGGCAAGCTGGCCGCGATCGAGCGGCCGGGCGTGCGGATCGAATCGCTGAATCGGCCGATCGACCTGGTCGCCGGCCAGGAAGTGCACATCGCCCGCAGCGGCGAGGCGCTCACCCGCGGTCGCGTGGATCCGGCCAGCCTGGCGCCGGCCAGCGCGGGGCGGCTCAGCTTCCACGACGACACGCTGGCCGACATCGTGGCCGAGTTCAACCGCTACACCACGCCGCAGATCGTGATCGACGGCGACGCGTTGCGCCTGCAGCGCTACAGCGGCGTGTTCGACGCCGGCGATGCCAAGTCCTTCCTGCAGTTCCTGGACTGCTGCTCGCAGCTGGCCGTGGTGCGCCATGTCGACCGCTGGGTGATCGAAGCCCGGCCCACCAACGCGCCCCGGCGCCGCTGAATCCGTCACGCGAGAACGCGAACCGGCAACGTCCGGTTTCGCGCATCCTTGGCCGTCTGTCCGGCGCCCGAAAAAATTTTCCGCGCCGACTACCCTTTTTGCACTCCGCGGCACACAGGTTGATGGAGGGCCGGTGGCGACACCGGTTGGCAACCAGACGCAATCGCCAAGGGGAAGACATGCGTTCCATTCGAATCAGCCGTCCAGCGGCATTGGCCCAGGCCGTGGCCATTGCGCTGGCGTTTGCCGGCAACGTGTCGGCGCAGTCGGCCACGGGTGCGGGGGCGCCCGCGGTCGCGACGCCGCAGGCCGCAGTGCGGAGCGTGAGCATTGCCGCGCAGCCGGTCGAGGCGGCGCTGGATGCGTTCGCGGCGCAGACCGGCCTGCAGGTGGTCTATTCCGGCAAGGGCGTCGTGCGCGGCCTGCAATCGCCCGGCTTCACCGGCAGCGCGCCGGCAGGCGAGATCCTGCGGCGGCTGCTGTCGTCCTCGCGGCTGCAGGCGGAGTTCATCAACGACAAGACCGTGGCGGTGAGCGAGCGTCCGGCGCCGGCCGCCAGTGCGCAGGGCCTGGCGCCGGCGCCGGTGGCGGCCGCCGCAGCGCCGGCCGTGGCGGCCGTGGACACGTCCGCGCCGAGCCCGACGAAGGACATGGATGCGGTCACCGTCATCGGCACCAACCTGCGCAATATCGATCCCGCCTCGCCGGTGGTTATCATCGATGCGGAGCTGATCGAAAGCCGCGGCTATTCCTCGATCGAGGACGTGCTGCGCCACCTGCCACAGAACTTCGCCAGCACCAGCTCGGCCAGCGTGGCCCTGGGCGAGCGCGAATACGGCGACCTGTACAGCCCCACTTCGACGCTGGGCGCCAGCTCGGTCAACCTGCGCGGCCTGGGCAGCCGTTCCACCCTGGTGCTGGTCGACGGCCATCGCCGTCCCGGCTCGGCCCAGGCACAGGGCGGCTATACCGACATCTCCTCGATCCCGTTGTCGCAGGTCGAGCGCATCGAAGTGCTGAGCGACGGCGCCAGCGCCATCTACGGTGCGGATGCGGTGGCCGGCGTGGTCAACATCGTGCTGAAGAAATCCTACGAGGGCACGGTGGTGCAGGCGCGCCACGAGAATTCCTCCAGCGATGCCGACGTCAGCCGGCTGAGCCTGGCGCATACCTGGGGCTGGAAAACCGGCAAGCTCACCGCCTCGGCGGACTTCCGCAAGACCGATCCGGCGGATATCGGTCGCTACATCCACGTCGGCCCGAACGGTCTCGGCGACTTCAGCGACCGTGGCGGCGTCAACGCGCGCACGCCGAACCTGAGCCAGCCCGGCGTGGTGTTCGAATCGATCGACTCCGGCTTCGATTACCACTTCCAGGGCATGCCGCTGGGCGTGATACCGGGCGGCCAGAACGGTACCAACCTGCAGCCGGGCGACCTGCTTCCGTACGACTACGACCATCCGCCGTCCAGCTACGACGTGGGCCGCATCGGGCCTAAGGTCCGCAGCAACGCGTTCCGCCTCAACGGCGACCAGGAACTGGGCAATGACCTGAAGCTGACCTGGAACGTGGGCCAGACCCGCCAGACGGACAGCGAACACTGGCATCCGATCCCGTTCGACTTCAGTTTCCTCGAAGACGGCCAGGCGACCTACGTGCCGGTCAGCAACCCGTACAACCACTTCGGCGAAGACGTGCTGGTCGGCTACTCCTACAGCAAGGAGTTCGCCGGCATGACCTTCACCCAGGAGCAGAAGCAGACCAACACCGACTACAGCGTCGGCCTGTCCGGCAAGCTGCCGGTGGCCAGCGACTGGACCTTCGACCTCAACTACAGCGGCGGCATCGAGAAGGGCCAGACCGACGCGCTGGGCGACATCACCGGATCGATGGGCGCGGAAGGCTACGCGCGCACGCAGGCCGTGCTGGATGGCCTGAACGTGTTCGGCGATGGCAACGACCCGGCGGTGGTGGCGGCCAATCGCGCGTTGCTCGACACCTTGGTGGAACGTTACCGCTACGGCTTCGAATCGAAGAACAACACGGTCGACCTGCTCACCCGCGGCGCGCTGTTCGAACTGCCTGCCGGCAAGGTGCAGGCGGCGATCGGCGCGCAGTACCGCAGCGAGCGCTACCACTACCAGAGCACGCTCGGTGGCCTCGCCATTTCGAATACCAAGCGCACGGCCAAGGCCGTGTTCGCCGAGATCGGCATTCCGCTGTTGAAGGATGCCGCCTGGGCGAAGGAGCTGACCCTGACCGTGGCCGCGCGCCACGAGTCGTTCGACCAGAGCGGCACCAGCTCGGTGCAGGACAGCGCCTACCGTGGTGGCGCCGACCTGGTCGCGCAGGGCGGTTTCGACCTGCCAGCGCTGATCGGTGCGCAGGCAGGTGACCCCTATGAGAATGGCCCGGCCACGCCGATCAGCCGCAGCTACGGCAACACCAGCACGCAGGCGCGCCTGTCGTGGAAGCCGGTGGATGCGCTGCGCCTGCGCGCCACCTGGGGCAAGTCCTTCCTGACCCCGCAGCCGCAGCAGCAGTTCGGCCTGACCTATGTGGACGATGGCACCAACGCGGTGCCCATCAACGGCGGCCAGCTGCCGGCGGGCTACACCGCGCTGGTCACGCTGCGCGGCCCGAACGCCAACCTCAAGCCGCAGATCGCCACGGTGAAGACGATCGGCTTCGACTACACGCCGAGCTTCGCCAACGGCCTGACCCTGTCGGCCACCTACAACGACACCTTCTTCGACAACTACATCGGTGCGCCGCTGGCGGGCCTGAGCTACGCGCAGATCTTCGCCGACATCGACAAGCTGCCTCCGGGCATCTTCATCAAGGGCAACAACGGCGTGCTGCTGTGGGATGCGCGCGACGTGAACTTCCTCGGCCGCAAGTCGCGAAGCGTCGACACCACGGCGAGCTGGTACTTCGGCAACCGCCTGGGCGACTGGCGGCTGGAGTTCAACGCGGTGCGCACCCTGCAGCTGGAGGCGAAGACGCTGTCGTCGCTGCCGGTCACGGTGTTCTCCGACAGCGAGTTCGGTCCCAGCAAGTGGGCCGCCGACCTGTCGCTGGGCTGGGAGAACGGTTCGTACTTCGCCTCCGCCGGCACGCATTTCACCTCGTCGCACCGGGTGCTGCAGCCGCTGTCGGCCGAGGCCACGATTTTCAACGACTTCACGCCGAACGAGAATCCGCGCCGCTCGTCGCCGTCGTACACCACCTTCGATTTCCAGGTCGGCTACCGCTGGCTGGGCAAGGACAGCTGGCTGAGCGGAAGCACCGTGCGGCTGGGCGTGCAGAACGCGTTCAACCGCGCGTTCCCGTTCGTGGACAACCTGTACGGCTTCGTTTCCAACCGCGTCGACGTGCGCGGCCGGGTGATCTACCTGGATCTGAAGAAAGAGTTTTGACCCGCGGCCCGCGTCCGACCCCTACTCCCCGGGGTCGGGCGCGCGGTCCGCGATCTCTCAGCACGGCTTGCAGCCGTGGAGGACATTGCACGTGATTACCCGACCCCTGCTCCGCATCCTGGCGGCCAGTTTCCTGTGTGCCTCGGCCTGCCTCGTGGCCGCCTGCGGCCGGCACGACACCGCGGCACCGACCGGCGATACCGCGGCGGCAGCTGCAAGCACGCCTGACTCCCGCGCCGGCTTCGTGATCACCGGCGCGCTGCCCAGCCTGAAAGACGGCGACGAAGTCCGCCTGCTGATGTACGACCCCGCCGCCGCCACCCAGGACAAGCGCCGCCCCGTCGCCACCACCAAGGTCGAGCACGGCAGCTTTCGCCTGACCGGCTCGGTGAAGCAGCCGCTGCCCGGCCTGCTGCAGGTGGGACACGGCGCCGCCGACATGATCGTCGAGAACGCGCCGTTCACCCTGGTCGATACCGGCGAGGGCCTGGTCGTCGAGGGTGGCCAGTACAACGACAAGGTGTACGGCTACCGTGCCTTGCCCGAATTCGTGGCCGCGGTGAAGGCGCGCCACGAGCTGTATCGCAAGACCTTCGACGGCGTCGACGAACAGGACGAGGCGGCGATGAAGGCCGCGCGCGCCATCACCCAGAATTCCTCGCTGCCCGAACTGGCGATTGCCAACGACTGGCAGGCGAAGGTGCTCGACAGCGACGCCGCGCCGCTGCTGAAGCTGTTCGTGCTCAACGAGAACGTCGACGCCAAGCGCTACGACAAGGCCAAACGCGAGGCGATGCTGGCCGAGTACGCGAAGGCGCTGGGCGCGGACCATCCGCTGATCGTGCAGATGAACAAGACCGCCGCCGGCTACCGCAAGTACGAAAAGCTGCAGAGCGAAACCTCGGTCGGCAAGCACTTCAAGGATGTGGTCGCGGCCGACAAGGACGGCCACAAGGTCAAGCTGTCCGACGTGCTGGCGAAGAACAAGCTGGTGCTGCTGGATTTCTGGGCTTCCTGGTGCGGTCCGTGCCGTGGCGAGTTCCCGCATCTGGCCAAGGTCTACAAGGAATTCCATCCGCACGGCTTCGAGATCTACGCCGTCTCGCTGGATGACGACAACGACGAGTGGCTGAAGGCGCTGCGCGAGGAAGGCGAGGGCGGCGGGATCCCGTGGATCAACCTGGTCGACCATGGCATCGATTCGAAGTCCGCCACCAGCTATGGGATTCTCGGCCTGCCCAGCAACTTCCTGATCAACAGCGACGGCACCATCGTCGGCGTCAACATGCGCGAGTGGGACGTCGAGCGTGAAGTGCGCGCACAGGTGAGCAAGCTGGAAGGCGGTCATGGCGGGTAAGCTGATCGTCCGTGTCGTTGGCGTGCTGGGCTTGCTGCTGGCCGCCAGCCTGCCGCTGGCCGCCGCCGCACAGCAGGGCATGGACTCGCCCGTGCAGGCGTCGCTGGTGTCGGCGCAGACCTCGGTGCAGCCGGGCCAGCCGTTCACCGTGGCGCTGCGCATGCAGCACCGGACGCACTGGCACAGCTTCTGGAAAAACGCCGGCACCGGCCTGCCGACCAGGCTGAAGTGGGAGCTTCCCGCCGGTTGGAGCGCAGGCCCGATCGACTGGCCCGTGCCGACCCTGGTGCTGGACAAGGAAGGCGCGATCTCCGGCCACGGCTATGTCGGCCTGCTGTATTTGCCGATGACGGTGACGCCGCCGACCGATGCGGTCGTGGGCAGCAGCATCGAGCTGAAAGCCACCGCACGCTGGCTGATGTGCGACACCGTCTGCGTGCCCGGCAAGCAGGACGTGTCGCTGAGCCTGCCGGTCACCGCGCAGCCGACCGCGCCGGATGCCGCGACGGCCGCGGCGATCGCCGCCATGCCGATGCCGCAGCCCGCCACCGGTTGGCAGCTGGCGGCGAGCAAGGACCGCCACGTGGTCACCTTGCATGTGGCCGCGCCGGTCGACGTGAGCGAGCTGCACTTCTACCCCGAAGAAAAATTCATCGCCTACAAGCAGCCGCAGACCGTGGCCAGCCGCGGCAACCGCGCGATGCTGAAGATCGCGCTGGACCCCGCGGAAATCGTGCCGGCGGACGAACGCCTGCGTGGCGTGCTGGCCTACACCGACGGCAAGGGTGCGTACCGCGGCGTCATCGTCGACCCGCCGTTCTCCGATGCGGCCACGGCGGCCCAGGTCAGCGCGATGGCTGTCGGCGGTGCCGGCGCAACGACCATGGCGGGCGGAACGGGCGCAGTCGGCGGCTTGTCGTTCGGCGTGCTGCTGCTGGCCCTGCTCGGCGGCCTGATCCTCAACCTGATGCCGTGCGTGTTCCCGGTGCTGGGCATCAAGGTGATGGGTTTCATCGACCAGGCCGGCCAGGATCGGCGCAAGGTGGCCGCGCATGCGTGGTCGTTCAGTGCCGGCGTGCTGCTGTCGTTCTGGGCGCTGGCCGGCGTGCTGGCCGTGTTGCGCGCCGGTGGCCGGCAACTGGGCTGGGGTTTCCAGCTGCAGTCGGCGCCGTTCGTGTTCGCGCTGGCGGTGGTGATGCTGGTGTTCGCGCTGAACCTCTCCGGCGTGTTCGAGATCGGCCTGCGCGCGACCAGCGTCGGGTCGAGCCTGCAGTCGCGCAGCGGCATCAGCGGCTCGTTCTTCTCCGGCGTCCTCGCCACCCTGGTGGCCACGCCGTGCAGCGCGCCGTTCCTGGCGCCGGCACTGGGCGCGGCGCTGGCGCTGCCGACGCTGCCCTCGTTCGTGGTGTTCACCGTGATCGCGCTCGGGTTGTCGCTGCCGTACCTGTTGCTGTCGGTGTTCCCGGGCCTGCTGCGCTGCTTGCCGCGACCCGGTGCGTGGATGGAAACGTTCAAGCAGGCGATGGCGTTCCCGCTCTACGCCACGGTCGGCTTCCTGGTGTGGGTGCTGGCCGGGCAGGCCAGCGAGTACGGCCTGCTGAACGCCTTGCTGGCCCTGGCCGTGGTGGCGCTGGCGCTGTGGGTCTATGGCCGCTTCGGCAACTTCGCGGCGCGCGCCGTGCGCCGTCGCATGGCGATGGTCGTTGCGGCGCTGCTGTTCGTGTTCGGCTTGTGCCTGGGCTGGCCGCGTGCCGCCAAACCGGACGCGATGACGTGGGAGGCGTGGAGCCCCGAGCGCGTCGCCCAGCTGCAGAAGGAAGGTCGCGGCATCTATATCGACTTCACCGCGCGCTGGTGCGCCACCTGCCAGGTCAACAAGAAAGTGGTGTTCGGCAGCCGCGAAGTCACCGACTACTTCCGTGACCGGCACATCGTGGCGCTGAAGGCCGACTGGACCAATGCCGATCCGCGGATCACCGAGGAACTGGCCAAGTGGGGGCGCAGCGCGGTGCCGTTCAACCTGGTCTACCCGGCCGGGGCCGGCACGAAGAAACCGATCGAGATGCCCGAGCTGCTGACCGCGCAGATCGTGCTGGATGCCTTCCAGAAATCCGCCGGCCCACGTCAGTGACGTCGGCCTCCCTTGCTTCCCCTGCGCCCGCCCGGCGCGCCTCATCGGAGAGTACGTTGCCCATGATCGTTTCCCGCTTCCTGTGCGCCAGCCTGGTGCTGGGCCTGTGCGCCGCCCCGGCGTTGCAGGCCACGCCGGTGCGCGCCGATGGCTATACCCACGTGCGTTCGCTGGGCGGCATCGACGAGTACCGCCTCGATGCGAATGGCCTGACCGTACTGTTGCTGCCCAGCCATGCCGCGCCGGTGGTGACCTACCAGGTGACCTACAAGGTCGGTTCGCGCAACGAGGTCACCGGCTCCACCGGCGGCACGCACCTGCTCGAACACCTGATGTTCAAGGGCAGCAAGCACTTCTCCAAGGAGCAGGGCAACAGCATCGACATGTACCTGGAGCGCGTCGGCGCCGGCTTCAACGCCAGCACCGGCATGGACCGCACCAACTACTACGCCACGCTCAGCCCCGACGCCTTGCCCGGCTACATCGCCATCGAAGGCGACCGCATGCACGACCTGCTGCTGCGCGAATCCGACCGCAAGGACGAGATGACCGTGGTGCGCAACGAGTACGAACAGAACGAGAACGATCCGAACTCGGTGCTGGGCAAGCTGATCTGGGCCGCCGCCTACCAGGCGCACCCGTACCACCACCCGACCATCGGCTGGCGCAGCGACATCGAGGGCGTCTCGATCGAGAAACTGCGCAAGTTCTACAACACCTATTACTGGCCGAACAACGCCACCGTCACCGTGGTCGGCGACATCGACCCGGTCAACGTGCTGGGCCTGATCCGCAAGAATTACGGCAAGATCCCGCACTCGCCCGAAGCGATCCCCACCGTCTACACCACCGAACCGGTGCAGCAGGGCGCTCGTCGCGTGGTGCTGGAACGCGCCGGCGACACCGGCAGCGTCTCGATCAACTGGAAGTCGCCGTCGGCGCTCGATCCGGACATGCCCGCGCTGTCCATGCTCAAGCTGGTGCTCAAGCAGGGCAAGAGCAGCCGCCTGTCGCGCGCGCTGGTCGATACCTCGCTGGCCAGCTACGTCGATGCCAGCGCCAGCATGTTGCACGACCCGGGCCTGTTCGGCGTGGATGCGCTGCTCAATCCCGGCGTGTCGCACGAGAAGGTCGAGCAGGTGATGCTGGACGTGATCGAGAAGGTCAAGCGTGACGGTGTCACCGCCGAGGAACTGCATCGTGTGCTCGGCCCCTACCGTGCCGACCAGGCCTATCGCCGCGACGGCACCGACAGCGCCGCCGGCGCGCTCAACGAGTACATCGCGATGGGCGACTGGACCTTGTACGTGACCTCGCTGGAGCGGCTGGAGAAAGTCACCCCCGCCGACGTGCAGCGCGTGGCCAGGAAATATCTCAACAAGAATCAGAGCACCACGGGCTGGTTCGTGCCGGAGGCGTCCAAGTGAGCAAGACCATGAGCAAGATGAAGAACCACAAGTGGTTGGCCCTGGCCCTGTTCGTCGGCGCCTGCGTGGCGGCCGGCGCGGCGAACGCCTCGATCGCCGAACGCGCCCAGCGCAGCAGCGTCGACGGCATCGACGTGGTGGTCTACCCGATGGACGTCAAGGACGTGGTGACCATGGCTGGCTCCATGCCGCTGGGCGACGCCATGGTGGCGAGCAAGTCGGCCAACCCGGCCGTGCCCGCGCTCACCGCGATGCTGTTGCAGCGGGGCACGACGAAGCACGACAAGTTCGCGATCTCCGAAGCACTGTCGAGCATCGGCGCACAGATGGACATCGATGCCGGCGCCACCAAGGTGGACCTGTACGCCAAGAGCCTGAAGCAGGACACCGACACCGTGATCGGCCTGCTCGCCGAGCAGCTGCGCATGCCGGCGTTCGCGCCGGAAGAACTGGCCAAGGCGAAAACCCAGCTGAAGGCCGGGCTCACGCAGCGGGCCGAAGACGCGGACTCGCGCGCCTGGGAAGCCCTCGCCCTGTCGATCTTCCCCAGCGGCAGCCCGAATGCACCGGTGCCGCGCGAAGACCAGCTCAAGGCGATCGACAGCGTCACCGTCGCGCAGATCAAGGCGTTCTACCAGAAGTATTACGGCCCCGCGCACATGACCCTGGTGTTCACCGGCGACGTCGACCAGGCGGCGCTGAAGGCCTCGCTGGACAAGGCGTTCGGCGGCTGGAAGGGTGGCGTGGACTTCGTGCGCAGCACCAGCGGCACGCTCAAGCCGGCCGATGCCGTGCAGTCGATCCCGCTGAAGGACAAGGCGGCGGTCAGCGTGATGTGGGGCGAGGCCACTGGCCTGCATTCCAGTGACGCGGACTACCTGCCGCTGAGCGTGGGCGTCAACGTGCTGGGCTCGGGTTTCACCGGCCGCCTGATGGCCACCGTGCGCGACCAGCAGGGCCTGACCTACGGCATCAGCTCCTCGCTGTTCGGCAGCGACATCGTCGATGGCGGCTTCCTGATCCAGACCAGCTTCGCGCCGGGGCTGCTCGCCAAGGGCCTGGCCAGCACGCAGCAGGTGCTCAACACCTGGTGGACCGGCGGCATCACCGCGAAGGAGCTGGACGCCCGCAAGGATGCCCTGATCGGTCGCTTCCAGATCCAGCTCGGCACCACCGACGGGATGGCGATGTCGATCCTCGCCACGCTGGAACGCGGCCGCAGCATCGACTGGCTCGATCAGTACCCGGGCAAGGTCAAGGCGCTGACCGTGGACGAGATCAACGCGGCGATCCACAAGCATCTGGACCCGAGGAAACTGGTGCTGGTGAAGGCGGGGACGTTCGCGGAGAAGTGATTCGTCTCGCTTGATGTGGAAATCGAAGGCCGCTGTCCAGGATGGATGGCGGCCTTTTTTATGGGTGGTCATCCGGGATGGCGATTCCGGGTGCCAACTTCCCACGGCGACCGTGCGCGATGACGTGCGCCCACATCGACATGCAAGCGCATCCTGTGCGCGATGCTGTCGCCATGATCTTTCAATCGGCGGCTATCGTCGTACGCAATCGCGGCATCGTGCGTCTGCTACACCAAGTGCGGCACGAATGCCTCACGGGTAGCGCAATGCTTCCACCAGCAGCGAGAACGCCGGCGAGTGCTGGCGCCGGCTCGGGTAGTACAGGTGATAGCCGGGAAACGGCGGACACCAGTCGCCCAGCAGACGCTCGAGTCTGCCTGCGGCGATATCCGCCAACACGATGTCTTCCGGCAGACAAGCCAGACCGAAGCCGTCGAGTGCCGCCGTACGGATCTGCTGGCTGTTGTTGAAAGCCAGCCGACCTTCGACGCGGACGTTCAGCGCGTGGCCGTCCTGCTCGAACTCCCACGCGTAGAGTCCGCCGTGGGTAAGGAAGCGGATATTGATGCAGTCGTGCCCGGTGAGGTCGCGCGGGGTATGCACCGGCGGGCGTGCGGCGAGGTAGTCGGGCGCACCGACGACGGCCATCCGCATCGACGGCCCGATGGGCGTGGCGATCATGTCCTTGGCCACCTGCTCACCCAGCCGAATGCCCGCATCGAAGCGCTCGGCGACGATGTCGGTCAAGGTAGAGTCGGTGATCACCTCGACGTGGATGTCCGGGTATTCCCGCAAGAGTTTCCGCAGCGCCGGCCACAGGATCGTGGTGGCGGCGTGCTCGCCGGCGGTGATGCGCAGCGTGCCGCTGGGTTTGTCGCGCAGCTCGCTCAAGTTCGCCACCGCCGCATCGATGTCGCCGAAGTTGGGTGTCAGCTCGCGGAACAGCCGCTCACCTGCCTCGGTAGGGGCGACATTGCGCGTGGTGCGGGTAAGCAGGCGCAGGCCGAGCCGGGCCTCCAGCCCGCGGATGGTGTGGCTGAGCGCCGATTGCGACACGCCCAGTTGCGCGGCGGCGCGGGTGAAGCTGCGTTCGCGCGCGACGGTCAGGAAGGCCAGCAGGTCGTTGTAGTTCTCGCGGGGCATGGGCGGACCCGGCTGATTGATGAGCTCAGATCATAAAAGCATTCGTATTGCGGCAGCTAATCAAGGCAAACAGCCGCGCGCAAACTACCGGCATCCCGATCTCCGGCAGGAGTTACCCCATGCAAACCCGCAAACTTGGCAACAGCAACCTGGAAGTCTCGGCCATTGGCCTTGGCTGCATGGGCATGACTTCCGCCTATGGGCTTACGGCCGACAAGCAGCAAATGATCGCGCTGGCGCGAACGGCCGTGGACCGCGGCGTGACCTTCTTCGACACGGCGGAAGCCTACGGCCCATTTGTCAACGAAGAGCTGGTGGGCGAGGCGCTTGCGCCGGTCCGCGATCAGGTCGTGATCGCGACCAAATTCGGTTTCGATATCGACCTTCAGACGGGCGAGCGACGCAGCGGCGTCAACAGCCGTCCGGAGCATGTCAAAGCCGTCGCCGAGGCCGCGCTGAAGCGGCTCAGGACCGATCGCATCGACCTGTTCTACCAGCACCGCGTCGATCCGAACGTCCCCATCGAAGACGTGGCCGGCGCGATCAAGGACCTCATTTGCGAAGGCAAGGTCAAGCACTTCGGTCTTTCGGAAGCCAGCGCGGGCACGATCCGTCGCGCGCACGCCGTGCAGCCGGTGACTGCCGTCCAGAGCGAATACTCGCTGTGGTGGCGTGGGCCGGAAACCGAGATCCTGCCGACCCTCGAAGAACTGGGCATCGGCTTCGTGCCGTTCAGTCCGCTGGGAGCAGGTTTCCTCACCGGCAAGATCGACGAAAGCACGAAGTTCGACAGCACGGATTTCCGCACGGTGGTTCCCCGCTTCGCACCGGAAGCGTTGAAGGCAAACATGGCGCTGGTGGATCTCGTGCGCAGCGTGGCCGCACGCAAGGGCACGACGCCCGCCCAGATCGCCATCGCCTGGCTGCTGGCGCAGAAGCCGTGGATCGTGCCGATTCCCGGCACCACGAAACTGCATCGACTCGACGAAAACCTGGGCGCGCTTGCCGTCGAGCTCACCGCCGCCGATCTGCGCGAGATCGACGAAGCCGCATCGCGAATCACGCTACAGGGAGCCCGTCTGCCCGAGAGCGTGCTGAAAATGACCGGACTGTAATCACTGGATTATCGGAATCGATGAAATGAAAAGCCGTACATTGGGAAACAGCCAACTCGAAGTCTCCGCGCTCGGTTTTGGCTGCATGGGATTGAACTTCGCCTATGGCGCCGCGATGGAGAAACAGGACGCGATCACCTTGCTTAGGCAGGCTGTCGAAGCCGGCGTGACCTTTTTCGACACTGCCGAAGCCTATGGCCCATTCACCAACGAAGAACTGGTCGGCGAGGCGCTGGCGCCGTTGCGCGACCAGGTAGTGATCGCCACCAAGTTCGGCTTCAAGGACGGCGACTCGAAGACCGGCATGGATAGCCGGCCGGAGCGTATCCGAGCCGTCGCCGAAGCCTCGCTCAAGCGCCTCCGCACCGACCGCATCGACTTGTTCTACCAGCACCGCGTCGATCCGAATGTTCCGATGGAAGACGTGGCCGGCACTGTCAAGGAGCTGATCGTCGAAGGCAAGGTCAAGCACTTCGGCTTGTCCGAAGCGGGCGCGCAGTCGATCCGCCGTGCGCATGCGGTGCAACCGGTCGCCGCGCTGCAAAGCGAGTATTCGCTGTGGTGGCGCGAGCCCGAGCAGGACGTGCTGCCGGTGTGCGAGGAACTGGGCATCGGCTTCGTGCCGTTCAGCCCGCTCGGCAAGGGCTTCCTCACCGGCAAGATCGATGCGACCACCGAATTCGCCAAGGACGACTTCCGCAATATCGTGCCGCGTTTCTCGCCGGGAGCGCGCCAGGCCAACCAGACGTTGGTCGAACTGCTCGGCAAGATCGCTGCCGGCAAGCAGGCGACGCCGGCGCAGATCGCACTGGCCTGGCTGCTCGCGCAGAAGTCGTGGATCGTGCCAATTCCCGGCACTACCAAGCTGCATCGCCTGCAAGAAAACATCGGTGCTGCCGCGATCGATTTGAGCAAGGGAGAACTGCGCCAGATAGAAGACGCCGTGGCGCAGATCCAGGTGCAGGGCGATCGCTATCCGGCCCATCTGGCCGCACGCGCGGGCAAGTGAGCGAACAGGATCAAAGAGGCAACACGATGGCAATCACTGAAGTCGCGCAGCGCAACCACGATCAACTGTTCCCCAACCACGTTTCGACACTGAAGGTCAGCGACCCCGAGCTGATCGAGATCTTCGACAACTGGGCATTCGACGAAGTGATCGACGCCACGGAGATGGACGTCCGTTTGCGTCTGATGATTCAACTGACGGCGCTGATCGCTTCTCAGGCGGCGAACGAATATCGCGTCATGCTTGGCGGCGCGCTCAACGTCGGTGTGACGCCGGTGGAGGCCAGGGAAATCCTCTATCAGGCCGTGCCCTATGTGGGCATGGCCAAGGCGTTCGATTTCCTGCATGCCACCAATGAAGTGTTCGTGAGCCGTGGGGTCGCCTTGCCGCTGCCGGAACAATCGACCACGACGGCGGAAACGCGGTTCGAAAAAGGGCTGGCCGCACAGAAGCATATCTTCGGCGATCGCATCGAGGCGATGGTCGCGCAATCGCCGAAGGATCAACTGCACATCCAGCGCTTCCTTTCGGCGAACTGCTTCGGCGACTACTACACGCGCAACGGCCTGGACCTGCGCACACGTGAACTGCTGACGTTCGTCATCCTCGCGTCACTCGGCGGCTGCGAACCGCAACTGGCTGGCCACGTGGCCGGCAACCTGGCTATCGGAAATGGCCGGCAGGTACTCATCGACACGCTGACTCAATTGCTTCCGTTCATCGGCTATCCGCGTACGCTCAACGCCTTGCGGGTGGTCAACGAAGGCACTTCGGCGTAAGCGAACAGGTTTGTCACACCAGGCCCCATACACTCACCCATTCGCAGGAACATCGACCATGGAAATCATCCGCAACGGCTCGCAACCTTCCGTCACGGGCCCGGCCGAAAACTTCACCGGCAAGGTGCGCATCGACTCGCCGTTCATAAAGTATCGGTGGCGCGAACGTGTCCGGCGGCATTGTGACCTTCGAGCCGGGCGCGCGCAGCGCCTGGCATACCCATCCGCTGGGACAGATCCTGATCGTCACGGCGGGCAAGGGCTGGACCCAGTGCGAAGGTGGCCCGATCGTGGAGATCAACACCGGCGACATCATCTGCTGCCCGTCGCAGAAACCCGGGTCAGAAACCCGGGTCAGGGTGCACTTTCATGTGGCCGCGTCGGGTCGGTGGCGGTCGTTAGGTCAACCGCCGGCACGAGGTAGCTGGTCAGCATCGGCTGGGCGATCAGTGATTACCGGAACGGATGGTCAGCCAGACCGGAAAACGCAAGCCGACGAAGTGAGCCCGGAAGGCTGACGACGAGAGCGGCGCCCTTGGCAGCCGCTGTCCCGCATGCGCAAAGACGAAGGGCCGCATCGCATGCGGCCCTTCATCGCTCGAACCTGCCGGACGGCCTACCAGATCTTCACTCGCTGGTCCGGCGCCAGGTACAGTTTTTGCCCCGGCTGCACGTTGAACGCCGGATACCACGCGTCGAGGTTGCGCACGGTGAGCGCGCGGAATTGCGCGGGTGCGTGCACGTCGGTGGCGAGACGCTGGCGCAGCGCGGCGTCGCGCATCTTCGAGCGCCAGGCCTGGCCGAAGGCGAGGAAGAAGCGCTGGTCGCCGCTGAGGCCGTCGATCACCGGCGCGGGCTTGCTGTCCAGCGACTTGTGGTACGCGAGGTAGGCGATGGTGAGGCCGGAGACGTCGGCGATGTCCTCGCCCAGGGTCTGCTCGCCGTTGACGTGCAGGCCGGGCAGGGCTTCGTACTGGTCGAACTGCTTGGCCAGCTGGGCGGTGGCGGACTTGAAGTGGGCCTCGTCGGCCGGCGTCCACCAGTTTTCCATCTTGCCCTGCGCGTCGAAGTCGGCGCCGGTGTTGTCGAAGCTGTGGCTGATCTCGTGGCCGATGATGGCGCCGATCGCGCCGTAGTTCGCGGCGGCGTCGGCCTTCGGGTCGAAGAACGGCGGCTGCAGGATCGCGGCGGGGAAGTTCAGCGCGTTCTGCAGCGGCAGGTTCACCGCGTTCACCAGTTGC
>Ga0134125_10003940_pt1 | contig 17033 bp, 22 predicted proteins | sample KB31751_FD_96464 | JGI IMG/M metagenome (GOLD analysis project Ga0134125, IMG submission 96464) | Terrestrial soil microbial communities with excess Nitrogen fertilizer from Kellogg Biological Station, Michigan, USA - KB3-175-1 | ecosystem: Environmental > Terrestrial > Soil > Unclassified ...
AAACTCTCGGAATCATAAGAAACCGTCAATATAAGCACAGGCGCAATACATCGCTACTTGCTCAAATTAATAGTTGGAGGGTCTGCGAACGAAGATTCTTGACAACACAATGTGAGGCTCGCACTGACAAGCTGCGTCAACAAGCGACGTCTTCATCAGAGCACACGCGCCGCTTGCAGCTGTAGAGGATTTGGAGAGCCTGTGTATCCGCAGCATCTAGAGAAGAACCAAACTTTTCTTTGGCTTCCGACAAACGATTCGTTATTAGGTGGTCGATGCTGTGTCCTAGCACTTCATGCGCGAAAAATCTTCTTTGAAACGGGTTCAGCCTTGAATGCACAACGAGGATATCTTCTGAGTTCAGTGGTGCTCCGACAATCCGGATAAGTATGTATGACAACGCTGGATGAGTATGTAATTTTTAAGGAGACAAATACTTATATGTTTGCTGACTATCAGGACGCCCACATTGATTGATTTCGCCCGATGCGACGGCGTGCTTTTTTCTGGCTCGACAGCCCTTACAAACGTGTTTAAATACGTCTCCTCGCTCGTGATGGCCGGCGGCGTTTATGATTTGGGAGACTGCCGGCGGTTGGGAGGAGATCCTGGACTGTAGTTCGCAGCGGATCGATGAACGTTCTGATCGTAGATGATGAATCGTCCCTTCGTGAGGTGCTGCAGCTTTGCCTTGAGCGTTTCGGATATTGCGTGCGGTCTGCAAGCTGCGCTGCTGAGGCTTTCGCTTTGCTCCCGGGGTTCATTCCTGAGGTCGTGCTTTGCGATTTTCATCTCGGCGGCATGAATGGAGTTGAGTTCTGCGTCACAATTTCCGACTTCCTGCCGGCCGCAAAGATATTTCTGATGTCAGGCGCTGTGCCGGCACTAACGTCTTCCAGCAGATTCACGGTCATTCACAAGCCGATTTCCGTCAAACACTTAGTCGACCTGATTGGACCTGCGCATCCTACCGCAGTCGAAACCACGGTGAACCTGCCAAAGAGCGTGGAACACATTTCCGGATCCACCAAGAAGTTTGTGCTGGTGTTGAAAGCCGGTCCTCCGCGATTCACTTTTATGGAATGGTACGAACTCGGCTTTGTTACAACCTGGACTGGCCGCGCGGAGGAAGCGGAGCAGATTCTCGAAAAACAGATTCACGACCTGCTTGCCATCGACCTCGGCAGCAATGTCGCTCAGATTGCCGAGATTTGCGCACGATTTGAGAGGTTCAGGCCTCAGCTGCGCATCATGTTGCTGAAGGATCCCGCCATTGCCATGCCTGGCGAGCACTGTGGGGATATCGTCGTTAGCAATCGTTCTTCTCGCGCTCGCATCTATCGTCTGATTGCACCGCGAAGTCCCTTATGGAACAGGTAGGCTCCCGACGATCAGCCCATAGAGAACTCGCGTTATCGAGCCTGCCGTCGCCTGCTTACAACCGAAGTCTTCGGCCGGAAAGTCCGAGTCGCAGTTCGCGTCTGAACCGCTCTGGAGGTATATAGGCGGGGTTCAAGCTAACCTCACCCTTCGTCAGAATCTGAGGGTGGACATGCAGAACTGCGCGCGGCGTCTCGGACCGGTCATAGATACACATGCAGAGAGCACGATATCTGGTAGCGACATGATCGAGAAGCATCTCAAAGGCGAGGAGATCTGTAGGGTCGGGCCACCCTTTGGCGCTCCAGCATGGGCATCCGACGATTCGCGCACCCGCGGGGCAGCGTTTTTCGAGGTTGGTGACGATACTGCCCAGCAACTCCGTTCCGTTTGCCTCCCCGTGCAGGTGAATGAGCGCTCCTTTGCGCACACTTTCGTGCACATCAATTCCAATCGCACCCAAGCGAATGAAGATTGTTTTGGCCAAGGAATCGTCGCAGATCAAGAGGCAGACTTCGCGGGCGCGGACCCCGACGGCAATCGAATGTGCAGCTGTTTCAAGTCTGCTCTTGCCGTTCCCAAAATGGCAAAGGTGAGTGCCAGGCGTAATTGGAGAGTGCCCGATACGGAATTGAACGCCATTCTCCATCGCCGTGCCTGGAGCTGCTAGAGCCCGGTGAAACTACCTCAGATCAAGAATGTCCTGCGTTTGTAAGCGGCGCATACATGGAAATCTATCAGCAAAATACATCGATTCCTGACAGTTGGAAAGAGAAAGATAAAGTGGAAGATGCCTATAATAATACGTGCCGAAGGTAAAAATCCTGGTTGCAGATGATCACGACCTCTTTCGTCGCGGCATCCGCGCGGTGCTGGAATCCCAACCGGGATGGGAAGTCATTGAGGTCACCTGCGGCAGAGAAGCTGTAGAAAAGGCCAAATCCATTCACCCGCAGATTGCAATTCTTGATCTGCACATGCCTGGGCTTGATGGAGTCGAAGCCGCCCTGCGAATTCGCAAAGCGCAGCCGCGGACCGAGGTCCTCCTGATCGGAACAGACGAATCGGACGAAACTATACGGCAGGCTCTGCGAGCCGGGGCGCATGCCTACCTCACGAAATCGGTTACAGCCCGTGACCTGATCGACGCCATTTCCAACCTCGACAAACACCGGCCATTCTTTGACGGCCGGGTTTCTCAATTTTTGCTGCAGCAGTACCTGAAACACGACAAACCCAGTTCGGAACAGACGCTCACATCTCGGGAGCGCGAGGTGCTGCAACTCTTGGCTGATGGAAAGAGCAACAAGGAAGTAGCAGTGCTGACTGGCACAAGCCCTAAGACCGTGGAGACTCATCGAGCCCGAATCATGCGCAAGCTTAAGGTGAAGTCGCTGGCGGAACTGATCCGGTTCGCCATACGCGCGAGGTTAATTGAAGCGTGAATTCTGAAGAGACGGCGCTGGTGATTCTCTCGAGGACAAATGACAGGAGAAAGCTTTAGGAACTATTGCCGGTACAAGGAATTCGTCTTTTCAGCGCAACTAACAGGTTTGCGGGCATTGCTTTTGTATTTCTCTAGTTAGGATGCAAGTTCGTGCATTACCTTCCTGCACTACGGCTCTTCTTCCCTGGCGGTGTGTGCAATGAGTACCGCCTGCGAAACGGCGGTGTCGAATTTCGGTGCGATGAAGGCCGCTGGCGTGTTCTGGATGCGTCAGACATCGAACTCCATCACCGCTTCGATACCCAGGTGTCGCGCTGGCTCCGTCGCTATACTCTCGATCCCAATCCTTATCTGCTACAACCTGCTGAAGGAAGCTCAGCTTAGGGGCGGTGCTTGGCCTTCGGAGTTGCACAGTCTACTTCTCAAAAGCCCTCAGGCAATTGTCGATAAAACAGACTGCGGGGCAAGGCGCACGTCGAAGTATGCCCGCGCGGTTGTTCTCCCGAACTTCTGCGGTTGTTGACAGCAGGCAGCTCTGGCATAGGACGGCGCTGGCGTCTGGAAGGGCAATGGAATCTACTGGCAACAGCTGAATTCTCGATGCGACGCTCACCCAGTCCAGCGAGAATGACCTCAAACAGCCGGCGATAAGGCCCTCTTGCTTGTTCTCGGTGCGGGAGGGCTTTTCGCCTGAAGGCGGGAATTTCAAGCGTACTTACAATCAAGCCGCCCGCCAACTTATCAATGACATTCCATCGTCGCGTTTTCGGACTTGTTCACATTATCCTTGTGGGTTAATGTCGAAGCCCACCAAGGACCAGAGGCGTGAAAAACGGCACGAAAATCCAAAGGCTGCCCTGGGCAACTGGGACTCGCTCAGCAGCTTGTTCCATGAGTTTTTAAACACAAAATGCCCAATCAGGAATTCGAATCCGAGAGTCAGTGTTGACCACAAAATTCCAATCAACCGTCCATCCGCCTGGTGGCTGCTTCTTCTTCGGTAAGTCCGCTCTGCGTGGAAATGTCGTACGCGAGCGCTGGCATTCGGGCTTAGATGCGAGAGCCTTAACGCAGGCAATCGGTCGCTCAGTGACAGACCCTGCTCCTCCTGGTGTCGTACACGCATGCGAAACTTCCGGACAATACTCGTAGGCTGTTCCACTTATCTGATTGCGCGCGCCAGAATCGGTCCTAAAACCGCGAGAAGCAGGACGTAGGCAGCGGACAGAGGCTCCAGTTGCGATTCGAGCCCGGCTCCCATCCCGGCAATCACGATGGAAAATTCGCCTCGAGCGACCAAGGCCGCACCTGCTCGAAGCCCAGCCCTGCTGTCGGTGCCGAAGCGTCGTGCGGCCCAGTACCCGGATGCGATTTTCGTAGCGGCCGTCACTGCGCCGAGCGCGGCGGCTGAAGCGAGTACCGAGACGAGCGATGCTGGAGCGATCTGAAGGCCAAAAAAGAAAAAGAAGATCGCGGCGAAAAAGTCTCGCAGAGGCGATAGCAGACGATGAGACTGTTCACGCATGGGGCCAGAAACAGCAATGCCTACCAGGAATGCTCCGATCGCTGCCGACACCTGCAGACGCTGTGCGATCCCACCCACGAGAAGCACAGTCCCAAGAACGGAAAGCAAAATAATTTCGTCGGAATCATGTCTCGCAAATTCGCTCAGCCTCTCCCCGTAGCGAACAGCTATCACCAGGACGAGGAAGACAGCTGTTACGGCGATCGTGACTGAAACAAAGATTCGCGCAGTACCTCCTCCAACGAGGAGGACTGCAGCAATGGGAAGATAGACTGCCATTGCGAGATCTTCCAGAACGAGCACGCACAAGATAGCCGGAGTTTCTGGATTACTAAGCCGGCGTAGCTCAGAAAGGATCTTTGCAATCACCCCGGAGGAAGAGATGTAAGTCACTCCACCCAGGAGTATTGCCGCGAGCGGCTTCCAGTGGAGCAGCAGGCCGGCCACAAGTCCAGGCGGAAAATTGAGCAGGAAGTCTATGACTCCCGCATTGACTCCACGTTTTAGATTGGCCTTGAGTTCTGCGCCGGTGTAGTCCAAACCGAGCATGAAGAGTAAGAGCAAAACCCCGATCTCCGCCCCTATGTGAACGAAATCTGCAGAAACCCGCAGAGGCGCTATTCCTCCATTTCCGAAAGCCAGACCCGAAACCAGGTACAGAGGAATTGCGGAAAAGCCCCAGCGGTTCGCGACGCGGGAGAGGATGGCAAGGCCGAGTACGGCAGCGCCCAACTCGATAAAAATCAGGGAGAGATTCGAAGTCATTCGAGAGCCTTGCATCGAGCGTAGCAGTCGCGCACGAAATGGTGAAGGAGGCAGCCGGTTTTGACCAGACTCAGTCGATTCAGCGCTCTCGCCAATCATCTTGAGCAAAGTCTTCGCGAACGCAATAACCGTGGAAAGACAACATGAGGCCGTAAAGTGACAAAAACGGAGTTGAAGGATGCATTCAAGAAAGCTGTTCCTGAGGCTCACCCGCCAATGCTGGCTCTTGCAATCCCATGTCCACTACAGCAGACTGGGACCAGCGCTTCCGGAGCTGGTGAAAAATACGGGCATCACAGCGGGATATTTCAACCTCCAAGCGTCAAACCACGACAGAACTAATAAGCGTGTAGCCTATCAGTATCTCTCTCAACTCCTGCTGATCACAAAGTTTGTTTGCTCTATCGGACGTTGGCCTAATTACTCTATCCATTCTCCTTCCAGCACAACTACAGGCTTTGCACCCGCAATCACACAGATCAACACAGGTTCCTACTGATCGTCGAGACACTCGCCGATGTTGGCGTCCTGTAGAAGAGAGGCAATTCCATGAGGCGTTCATTTTTCGTCATTGCGGTACTTACTTTCGGCTCGGCGTTGTTGCTCGCGCAATCGAGCGAAGTACCTCCCATCGATATCTACGGCGCTTACTCACATAGCAGCAATTTTGGAGTAGGGCAAAGTGGTTGGCTGGCATCTGCCAACTACGATCTGGAACCTAATCTGGGAGTTGAGGCCGATTTAAGCGGTGGTTACGGTTCGGAGAGCCTGGGAACGATCGCGATAATCCTGCCGGGTGTGCCGAATTCGATAAACAGCAGGATGCACAGCTTTAATGTGGGTCCGCGGTTCACCTATCGTCCATCTTCGACTAACAACGCGGACGCATTCGGGCACCTTCTGTTTGGCTTCAGCCACACCAATGTGAGCGCCACTGGAGCAAGTCAGTCGGATACGTCCTATTCATGGATTTTGGGCGGCGGCGGGGACTACTTTTTCACCGAGCACTTGGGTGGGCGGGTGCAAATCGATCTCCTGCGCACAAACTTTTTTGATCACGGGGACAATCACGCGCGTGTAGGGCTCGGAGTAGTGTATCGTTTCGGGACGAGCAGATAGGGTCCCTGTCTGCAAGCACTCTCGAACAAGAAGCTGCTGACTTGACATCGGCTCTCCAGCTTCCGATTTCGAGTTTGGGTGATGCGCGCAGTTCCGGACCCTGCGCCCGTGTTCGAGCGCTGTCAGAAACAGCCCCCCGATCTCGAACGAAGTGCAGGGCCCGAAGTTGTGCATGCATTCCACCCGCTCAGTCAAGCGGCCTTGCGTTGGCGAAGGCGTTGGCCAACAACATGGTTGATTCCGGTCCAACTCAATCGTGGTCTACGGCGATGGTGCGGATTCAGGTCCCGAACGAAGGGATTGTCGCGCAAATGGCGCGGATAACCCGCGACGCGCGCCCAATTGACGCCAAGAAGCGCCTTCATATTTGCGCTGGCGATTTCGATCGCGTTGAAGTTTCGTTTCTCCACCTTCTGCATCAGACCATGCAATGCTCTTTTTACAGCTAGGTGCGGATTGAATGAGATCCCCAGGGCGTGCACTGCGGGGAGGATGAATGACAAGTACCAGCCACGTTCCCCGAGTTTCTCTGCGGACTCAAAGATATCCATATCCGCGATGAGATCCCAACTGCAAATCTCTTGAAACGGAAACCCGTCGATCTTGGAACCGGAGTGCCTTCTTTTATGAACACGCTTCCCGGAGAGATCGCAATGGCCTGCCCTGAAGCCGAATCGCGAAACTCCCTAACCGTTGGCCTAGGATAAGGAAGTTGTTTAGCGAGCGCCTCCTTTGCTCTGCGTTCGATCGTGGCTGCAGCCGTTCGTTTCAAAAATGCAGTTGTCATGAAACTTATCTCCTTCAAATTTGCTACTTGCGATGATCACCAGGTGTATATGGTTCCTGCCTCAAAGAGGTATGGCCATGACCAGCGCTCCGATGATCCCGACACTGGCCAGCAAACCCCACATCGATCGAACCGCGAGGCGTTTCATATCGGTGTTTCGAACTGCATGCATCGCGTGAACGCTTTGAAATTTCATTTTCTTCCTCCTTTTTCTTATCTGTTATCTAGATACCACTATAGGTAAAGTGTGTATTAACAAAAAGTACTTAATACTTCATTGTTTGATTATGTATTATTAATCATAAAGAGAGAACGAATATGGAGTGGCTGAACTATCATCACCTGCTTTACTTCTGGACGGTAGTGCGGGCGGGCAGCATTCACAAAGCCGCTGCAGAGCTGCGGATCTCGCCGCCGGCGATCAGTACACAATTAAAGATTCTGGAAGAGCATTTGGGAGAAAAACTGCTGGAAAGATCGGGGAGGCGGCTTGTATTAACCGAGACCGGCAGGACGGTTTTCAGCTATGCGGAGGATATTTTTGCGCTCGGGCGGGAGCTAGTCGATGTCGTAAAAAATCACCAGTGGGGCGACCTTTGCGTTTGGATATCGGAATCGTCGACGTAATGCCTAAGGTCATTGCTCAGCTGCTGATCGAACCGGCGTTGCACCTCCGGGAAAATGTCCGCGTGGTCTGTCGTGAAGCTGCATCCGACAACCTTCTGGCGCGTCTCGCAACCCACGAATTGGATCTGGTCCTTTCCGATTCCCCGGTTGGATCCCAGCTTAAGCATCCGAGCTTATAGCCACCTCCTCGGTGAGTGCGGTGTGATCTTCGTCTGTGCGCCTAAGCTGGCAAGCAAATTTCGGAAAGACTTTCCGAAGAGTCTGGACAATGCTCCTTTATTTCTTCCTACGGAGAACACTGCCTTGCAGCGCAGCCTTGAATTCTGGTTTGAAACGAAGGCTGTACGTCCGATGATCATCGGCGAATTCGAGGATTACGCATTGCTGCGCGCATTTGGAGAGATGGGGACCGCGATCTTTCCCATGCCCTCGGTGTTCGAAAAGCAGCCTGAAAGACTGAGAGGACTTGCCACGATCGGACACACCGAGAAAGTCAGAATGCATTTCTACGCCATCTCTGCGGAACGCAAGCTGCAGCACCCCGCCGTCGTGGCCATATCAAATGCTGCAAGACGCGAGCTGTTTAGATGATTGATACCGAGCCGCGGTGATCTTTGTTTTCCTGCTTCGCGCGCTCCTTCACGTGACAGGTAAACAGGCATCGAGCAATTTGCGCGTAGGATCGCTGGCGACCGCAGCCTCTCAAGGTGGAGCATGCCGACTGAGCCCGTCATCATCGAAGCACGCCAGGTGCAGAAGGCATATCCGCAGCCGCACGGGGATCCCATTCTGGTAATCGCACCGACCGACTTCGTTATCAGGGACGGCGAGCTTGTTGCGCTACTTGGACCTTCGGGTTCGGGAAAATCGACGCTTTTGCGCATACTAGCCGGCCTCTCCATGCCTTCTGCTGGGCAAATCTTTTGGCATGGTCAACCAATCGCTGTGGCCAACCGAAATGTCTCAATCGTGTTTCAGAGCTTCGCATTGTTTCCTTGGTTGACCGTCTTGGAAAACGTCGAGGTTCCCCTCAAGGCCAAGGGAGTACCCGAAATTGACCGGCGCCAGCGCGCTCTGAAAATTCTCGATACCGTTGGGCTCGACGGCTTTGAAGCCGCTTATCCGAAAGAGCTCTCGGGAGGCATGAAGCAGCGCGTGGGCTTCGCGCGGGCACTGGTGATCGAGCCCGAAGTTCTCTTTATGGACGAACCCTTTTCGGCGCTGGACGTGTTGACCGCGGAAAATCTCCGCAGTGAGCTTCTGGAGTTATGGGACAAGAAAGAAATTCCCACCCGTGCAATTTTCATAGTGACGCACAATATCGAAGAAGCCGTACTGCTTGCCGATCGTGTCATAGTACTTGGGCGCAATCCAGCGCGGATTCGTACTGACTTTCGCGTGCAGCTTCCGCGTCCTCGCGATCGCAAGCACACGCTTTTTGGTAATTACGTGGACTACATCTATACAGTTCTCACACAGCCGGAGGCGGCTCCTGCTCCTCCTGGCGAGGAAAAGGAGCTTGTCCGCGCCCGTGGTGCGAGAACGATGTATGAAATGCTCCCCCATGTGCGTCCCGGCGGAATTGCCGGTCTCCTGGAAATGTTGGACGATCGGGGCGGGCGGGAAGATCTTTATCGCCTCGCCCAAGATCTAAGTTTCGAGATCGACGACCTACTGCCACTGGTGGACGCGTCAGCCATGCTCGGTTTCCTCAAAATTGAAGAAGGCGATGCGCAAATCAGCGACTCCGGCCGCGTGTTTGCTCAGGCAGACATCCTCAGGCAAAAGGAATTATTCCAGAAAGCCGCCCTCGATCACTTGCTGCTGTTTCGCCAAATCCGCCGTGTGCTCGAGAGCAAGTCGGATCATGCCGTGCACGAAGAGTTCTTTCATGATCTCCTCGACGAGCAGTTCAGTGAAGACGAAACTCTGCGGCAGATGGAAACGGCGATTAATTGGGGGCGCTACGCTGAGATATTTGAATATGACGCTGGCACGCATCGACTGATGCTGCCCGACAGCGCGGAAGGACAGCCACTTAAAAGAGCACGACCTTGATTCGAGTCCGGACGTTTTCACGCTCGGTTATTAGGCAGCCTATCTGGACAGTTGCCACTGACATTATTGTGCTGCTTCTCGGGCTGGCTTGTTTCTATGCAGTGGTCGTGATTTGTCGCTACTGGGCCAGAAATGTCGTTCCGGTTGCCGAGATCAATCGCTCTCCCCGAGCTCTACCTCTCTATGCTTTTTACTCACTTGCACGAATTCTGATCGCGTACCTGCTGAGCCTGGTTTTCGCCGTGGGGTACGGATGGCTGGCTGCGAGGTATCGTCGGCTGGAAGCTCCGATGCTGGCCATTCTGGATGTGCTGCAATCCATTCCCGTTTTGAGTTTTCTTCCTGGCGTCATGTTGGCTCTGGTAGCTGTGATTCCGACCAGGCAACTCGGAATTGAGCTGGGAGCAATCATTCTAATTTCACTGGTCAAGTCTGGAACATGGCGTTCAGCTTTTACTCCTCGTTGCGCAGCATTCCCCGTGAATTGCGCGAAGTCGCCGAAATGTGCGGATGAGCACGCTGCAACAATTCATCACCCTCGAACTGCCTTACGGCACCATCGGTCTCGTCTGGAATTCCATGGTTTCCATTGCGGGCGGGTGGTTTTTCCTTATGGCCTGCGAAATGTTTGTGCTTGGAAAGCGCGACTTTCGTCTTCCCGGTCTCGGCTCGTACCTTCAAACTGCTGCAAGCACTGGAGACACGGCCTCGATTGTCTGGGGGCTGACGACCATGATCAGTGTCATCGTTCTGCTCGATCAAGTTCTCTGGCGTCCAATCATCGCATGGTCAGATAAATTCAAGTTTGAGCAGGTGGAGAGTGTAGCTGCTCCCCGTTCTCCAATTCTCGAAGCGCTTCGACGTTCAACCACCGCAAAGCTTTTCCAGAAGAAGATCATTACCCCAGTTTCCGAAGAGATCTCGAGAAAAATAGCTGAACGTGCCAAGAAGCGTACAAAAAACTATATGCGGGACAAAGCACCCGTTTATCTACTTGGCATCACAATTATGCTCATCGTCGCGGTGCTAACGATTTGCACCTCAATGGGTGCTATCGGACTCCTTCGACGGCTCGACCGTGCCGACGTTGTCCTCACATTCAAAAGCGCGATGGCCACTTTCACACGCGTGAACATAGCTCTGCTTTTAGCTTCGGCGTGGACAATTCCCATGGGTGTAATGATCGGCTTCGAACCAAAACTGGCGCGCATTGCCCAGCCTGTTGCCCAGATCGCTGCTTCCGTTCCTGCAACAGCACTCTTCCCAGTTCTCCTTTTGGGAATCGTGGAATTAGGCGGTGGGCTTGGAGTTGGGTCGATTCTGCTCATGCTTCTGGGTACTCAGTGGTACATTCTGTTCAATGTAATAGCTGGAGCAATGGCAATTCCCTCAGACCTGCGTGAAGCCGCGGAGATCTTCAGGCTTTCGAGACTTGAGCGCTGGAAAACTCTGATAGTGCCAGGCATTTTCCCATACATGATCACAGGCCTGGCTAACCGTCAACCGTTTGCTTTGGCGCCCGCTGTACAGCCTCGCCGAAAATCGTTTCAAATTGGAAACGTGAGGATAGCGATTTGAAAGATAAATGCTTGAATAAGTAATCGGAAGTCCACTGCTGTGCTTGCCGCAGATGGGAAGGTTGAGGTCTACAATGATGACCAGAGCCACTGCAGGAGTAACGTATGCGCGCCCAAGTAAAGTTCGGCAGAGTTCTTGGAATCGAAGTTGGTCTGCACTATAGCTGGTTTCTCATTGCGCTCCTGATCACGTTTTCTCTTGCCGACCGCTTCCGGACCGTTGATCCACAATGGAATCTCGGCGTCGTGTGGGGCTCCGCGATCATTACATCTATCCTATTTTTCGCCGGACTGCTCGCGCACGAACTCTCGCATTCCATAGTCGCGAGAGCTCATGACCTTCCTGTCAGGAATATCACTTTGTTTGCGCTTGGCGGGGTTTCTCAGATTGAGAAGGAGCCGACTGAAGCCAGCACCGAGTTTTGGGTTGCGATTGTAGGTCCAATTACCAGTGCGGTAATTGGATCGATTTTGCTCCTGATCGCAATCGGCGTCGGATGGACTTATGGAAGTGATCCGGCAACGCCGCCCCTGGCAATTCTGGTTTGGCTCGGTTTCATCAATCTGGGGCTTGCTCTCTTCAATATGGTTCCCGGTTTCCCTCTGGATGGTGGACGTGTGCTGCGCGCAATCATCTGGTGGGCGACCAAGAGTGCTGAGCGAGCGACTCGGGTAGCCGCCAGAGTTGGCCAGCTCATCGGCATCGCCTTCATTATTTATGGCGTAGTTCGCTTCTTTGCTGGCGCAGGTTTCGGCGGTTTGTGGCTTTGCTTTATTGGCTGGTTCCTGCTGCAGGCCGCGGGCGGCAGTTACTTTCAATTTGAAGCGGCCAGCTTGCTCGACGATCTACATGCTCGTGATCTGATGTCGCGCGATTGTACGTTCGTCGACGCCAACATGAAGCTTCAACAGTTCGTAGATGATTACATTCTGCGTTCCAGTCAGCGTTGCTTCATTGTGGTTGACAGGGGATTCACAACGGGGATGATCACGGCTCAGGATGTTCGAACCATAGATCGAACGCTTTGGGAAGCCGTTCCCGTGCGCGATGCCATGCGGGGAATTAATACGCTCCGGGCGGTGAACTCTGATACTCCGGTGTTGAAGGCAATGGAAGTAATGGCCAGAGAAAATGTGAACCAGGTTCCCGTCATTGACAATCAACGCATCGAGGGTATCGTGACCCGAGCGAATATCCTGCACGTTCTGCAATCTCGCTCCCAACTAAAGGCAGCCAGCTAGTGAGCACGACGAGAAGCTCAGATTCCAAGTATGCGAGCCAGTCTGGTGAGTTCGGAATCGAGCAGCTTCTTTTCGGCAATTACCGTCTGAAGAGGAGTGGATGCGAGCTTTCCGCCAAGCATCCCGAGCAGAACGCCATGCTGACCTCGCGAAATGTGATCGAAGGCTGCGGCTCCGAACTGAGTGCCAAGTAACCGGTCGAAAGCTCCGGGCGCCCCTCCTCGCTGGACATGTCCGAGCTTCGTGACTCGCAAGTCAAATTTCACCTCTGCAGCATGAGCCTTGAAGTACTCTAGCAGTGCATCGGCGTTGTAGTGAGCGCCTTCGGCAACAACCGCAATGGCATGAAGGTGGCCACGCTCATAAGCACAATGTAAATCGCCGACAATAGCTGCGGGTTGGGAGTCAATTTCAGGAACGACAACTACCTCGGCGCCTCCGGCAACGCCGGCAACTAGGGCCAAATAACCGCATCTCCGTCCCATGACCTCTACGATGAATGCGCGGCTGTGGGATGCGGCGGTTATCTTCAATCGATCAATTGCTTCCAGCGCCACGTTCACTGCACTATCCACACCCAAAGCGACATCAGTACCGAAAAGATCATTGTCGATAGTTGCCGGGATGCCAACCACCCGGAATCCAGCCGTGGAGAGAGCGTGAGCTCCGCGCTGAGAACCTTCTCCTCCAATTACTACTAAGCCGTCGATTTCATAATGCTCCAGAACTGCGATCGCCATTTTCGGCGCCGATGGCAGCATGAACTGCTGTGATCGTGCGCTCCGCAGCACTGTGCCGCCGAGTTGAATAATCCCGCTTACGTCTCACCATTCCAGCGAGGAGATCTCTCCCGTGAGAAGGCCGGAAAAACCGGAACGGATTGCGTATGGTTGCCAGCCGTTCGCGAGAGCCGTTCTAACGACTGCACGTATCGCGGCATTCATTCCTGCCGCGTCGCCGCCGCTTGTGAGCACTCCAATGCGCTTCTTCGACATTGCGCAAGTCTTTCCAACCAATGCGCAAGCGCCGCCGGTCAGGCGACGCTCACGATTAAATTGCCATTACCTGCTTGGTCAATTCTTCAATGCGCGTGAGGATTTGGAATCGACGAAAGCGGATCACTGCATGGAAATGTTTCTGCGAGTGTCCTGTCCAGAGCGTACTCTCGGAGATCACTGCTTCGTTCATCGATGTGCTGCGGACCTGGCCGGTGGCTCTTCTCGACGGACAGGTTGCGTGCAGCCAGCCGATGAGATTGCCGAACAGGAAAGGAGGATTGTGGTTTGTTGTTCATCCGGTCTTCTCCTCCTGGTAATGCGCCTCCAGCAACCACATGTCTTTTTCACGATCAAAAACAATTCCGGTCAGAAGATCCGCAGTGGCCTGATCATCCAGCTGGTCTGCTGCTGCGATGCAGGTTCGTAACTGCGCGACAGTTGCCGCAAGGCCACGCGTTAACCCGTGGAGGTGGTCTTCGCCTTTAACTGCATCAAGTGGATACTCAGCGATGGTAGATGCAGCGACGATCTGTCGAGCGGTTCCGTTCGCCATCCCACCCAAAGCCGTAATCCGCTCTGCAATCTCGTCAGAGTGCTCGCGGATTTTGGAAGCAATTTCCCCGAACAACTCATGAAGACCGTAGAACTGTGGTCCCTTGACGTTCCAGTGAGCGTGCCGCAGGTGAGTCTCAACATCCGCCATGTTTGCCAAGGCGGCATTGAGCAGTTCGATCATGTGAACACGCACCGATTCGGGAAGGCCATTCTGAGTATGAAACATTCGTGTATGTCTGAAGATTGCAGTTGCCATGATTCGTCCTTAAATTCTTTCAATGGTTGTTAAGTCACGCCGCAACCAGCTCATGTTTTTGTTCCGCAGTTAGCGAGTAGCGGCTCGCCATCGGCTGGCGAACGAGCAGGATCGGGCAGTCAGCTCTGAGCAGCACCTGTTTTGTGTTTGCGCTCACAGCGGTCTCACCGACATGCTCCAACGAGTTGGCGCCAAGCACGATGAGGTCAGCATAGAGTTTCTGAGCAGTGCTCAAAATCATCTCTGACACTTCGCCAAACTCTATGCGATGGTCCACCTCTGCCCACAGCTCGAGATCGCCCGGAACTAACTCCTCCATCCAGCCCCGGAACGGCTCCGCGAAAGAGTCAGGGGCGCTGAGAGCGCTGCGGCGGACGCCCTCGACCACGTGCAGCATGGCTAACCACGCCTGATGCTGCTGCGCCCAGCAGAAGGCGTGCCGAGCCGCATTGAAGGACTGGCGCGAAAAATCAGTGGCGTACAGGATCGTTCGCGGCTTCGCTCGAAGCACTTCATTGCCGGGAATGCCTGGGCCAAGCACTATCACAGGACAGTCAACTGCAAACAGAATCCGCTCCACTATTTCCCCCAATCCTTTTCGGTCACTCTCTCGGCTTGAGGCTGCGATGACGAGGTCGAAATGATTCGGGTCAAGGGCCTGCAAAAGCACAATGGGGAGTCTTTCCCGTTCAACGGTTCTCCGCCCAACAAAAGACTTCTCTTCGGGCCGGCGGCCGTAAAGCGAATCGACTTCCAAAATCCTTTTCTGCAGGCTGGCCGACACCGCGTGAATCACTTGCAATCGTGCAACGTATTCGCGGGCGAGATCGATTCCATACAGGACAGCCACGTTATCCCATGGAGCTCCATCGGTCACGAGCAGAATGTTTTCAATCGGAATTCGGGTTGGTTTATTTCTTAATTGCATTCCTCCTCCTTTCTTTTGAATTGATTTTTAATCACGCCGCCACGCGGATCGATTCACGGGTGGACAAGGCTTGACGAGCTCGTTCCAGTTTTCGTGAGAACAATCGCCCAACTCTTCCGGCTGCTCGATCCACCGCCGAAAACAGGTCAGGGTCAGATTCTTTAACGCCCACCCGCCCAAACGGAACAATTTGGGCGCTGATGCGACACGTGGCCTCGGCTCCCGGCTCTTTCGCAATGGTGACCAAAATACGACCTACCCGGGCGCCGAAACGACTCAGCGCAAATCGCAGCCGGCGCTCGATGTAACCTTTCAACACTTCAGCCATATCGGTGTTCACCGTTCGCAACTCTACGTGCATTTCTCCTCCTTGATCCACTCATCCTTCTCAACCATAGCGCCATCAAGCGATTAACAAAAGTATCGAATGCCTATTGTGTTGTGAAGGTGGAGTTAACAATAAGAGGAGCTACTCAAACCAAAGCTAGAATGGTGCGAATCAAGCAAATCACGCCGACAAACCGCTCATGAGTTGGATTCAAGCATAAGGATGCGGGCAGCCACGTTCCAGCTGAATGTCGGATCTCAGACTGCTGCAGAGTTTTTCGAAATACTTGGGAAATGCAAGGAGACGATTGTCCCATGGCGTTGCGGACCAACGCTGCTGTGAATGCGAATCTTTCCCCCGTGACTTTCGACGATGTTGCGGCTAATCCATAGGCCCAGACCAGCTCCGGTTTCGTTCTTGGTCGTAAAGAACGGATCAAACACATGCGACTTTGTTGATGCTGCCATTCCGGGAGCATCATCAGCGATGAGGAGGCGGACACTGCCACGTCCGGATTTCGGGCTTTTGTATCTAGTAGCGCAAACAGCTAAGTTTCCATTCGTTGGGACCGCCTCGATAGCATTCGAGAGCAGGTTGATGAGTACCTGGCGCAATTCATCCGGGCTGCCGTACACGTCGGGAACTATATCCAGTTTTTTTAGAAGGGTTAAGTGCCGTGAGTTGATTGCGGTCTCACAAACCGCCAGCGCGTCGCCAAATAATCTCATCGACATTTACATTGGTCCTTACACTTCACTGGATTCGCCATCCCCCGAACCCACCGCACTATCCCGTCGGGAGTTTGATACCGATACTCAGCTGCGCAGCTACCGTTTCGCGCAACCGCAGCATGCCACAAGCCAGTAACCCTCTCACGATCCTCAGGATGAATAGCATCTCTCCACTGAAGACCTCTCGCGCTCTCCGGATCGATTCCCGAAATCGCGCACCAAGCCGGATTTACATAAGTCCACTGTCCCTCGACGTCCGTTTGGAAGATACCAACGGGGGCAGAGCTAGCTAACAATCGGAACTGCTCCTCGCTATGCTGCAACTGTACTTCGGTCGCGATGAAAGCTCCGATGAGCCAGCAAATGAAAAACCCCATTGGCCCGAACAGAAGGATTCGCACAGCATCTTCGGGATGAGTAATAGACCAGGTCAACCGCGGGGGTATTAGCAGAAACAATGCGCTCAACAGAGCCGCGCCCGTGGCCACCAGTCCCGGACCAAAGCCCCCGAAAGCAGCACTGAGCGCCACCGCTGCGAGCAACAGGGAAAAGTAGGGCGACCACTCTGTATGCGTAAACCGCAAAGTAATTAGGATCGCCACACTTACGAAAAGAATGGAAGCTATGTAGCGGACTATCGGATTTCGGTCCCGAACTGAGAGCAGGAACTGGGATACGCGGGCGGGAACTCCAGTCAAGGAAGGGACTCC
>Ga0134125_10003941_pt1 | contig 17030 bp, 17 predicted proteins | sample KB31751_FD_96464 | JGI IMG/M metagenome (GOLD analysis project Ga0134125, IMG submission 96464) | Terrestrial soil microbial communities with excess Nitrogen fertilizer from Kellogg Biological Station, Michigan, USA - KB3-175-1 | ecosystem: Environmental > Terrestrial > Soil > Unclassified ...
TGCACCACCGAATAGTTTTTTCTTAAATTCAATTTTAGAAAAATTCTTTGATAAAATTCTATTAAGATCATTATTTTTTGGCCATCTTAAAAAAGTTCCATAAAGTGTTCTAAATGGAATTCCCTTTTTTCCAGCAATCGAAAAAGCAAGTAATGCAAGAAAATATTTTAGATACATTGAAATAAAAAGACGAATTATAATATTATCCGGTTTTCCAAGGTCAACTATAACTAGTCGACCATTTGTCTTCAAAACTCTATATAATTCATCTATTGCATTATCTAGCTCTATCGCATCGCGAAGAGAATATCCACACATTATTGCATCAAAAGTATTGGTTTTAAATGGAATTTTTTCAAAAACACCACTGCATAAGGAAAATCTAGATGATTTTGTAAAAATATCGACATTGTCTTTAACCTTATTTAACATTTCATAGATTGGATCATAGAAAATAATGGTAACATCTTGAGAGACATTTTCTAAAACTATCTTGGACATGTTGCCAAAACCAGATCCAGCATCAAGAACAACATTTCCTGAACGAATACTTTTTATTATACCTTCCTTTCTATATTTGACATCTTTACCTAAAGAAATAACACTATTTACTCTATCATATACAGGAATAACATTTTTTAACACATTAATAACTTCTTTCCAATATATATTTCCTAATCCACTACTATTGTTCATGAAGTAAATCAATATACAATGTCGATAATGAATTTTGCTTAAAAATAATAATATAAAAAAGTACTTAATACTATTAATGACTAAAAATAATGATTTGCATCAATGTGAAGATTTAAAAATCTTAGTTAAAGAAATTTATATTCTGGATATCAATATAAAAAAAATTTATAATGATATTAAATTTAAATATAAAGATATTAATATTGTAATTGTAAATCCAAACATTGTTTTTGGATTAGAACATATCCTAAGTATTATAAAAATAATTAGTGGAAAAATAAAGAGAAATAAAAAAAGAGAAATAAAAAATCTTGATATTGAATTTTTATTGAGAATTTGTTATACTGATCAAATTGCTAACGCTTTTCAAAAATTAAATGATGCAAAAGATAAAAACAATAAAGATAGTGAGTTTATTTGTATATTGTTTTCAAAAAATCCATCAGACATAGAAAATGCTCTTAAAGATTTAAAAAAATATGATCTACAAGAAAATGCATTAAAAGAAAAAAAACCAGAAGATGAAGTAAATAATAGAACTATAAAAACAGATTCCTTAATTGAAATTTCAAACCGAAAAAAACAATATATTCTAAAGAATTTATTTAAAAAAGAATTAGAAGATGTTAATGAGTTATTTTTTATAAAAGATAATTTCAAATTTCAAAAATTTCTTATTGAAAGGGCCGCAATAGCTTTAAAATAATCACAGAATTTTTTTAAAAAGCAATAAATTGAATTTATGTATATTATTCAGAAAATCTTTTTTCAATCATAGAACGAAACAAAACATTACTTTTTAGAACTGAAATTCCAGTATATTTTCCTAAAATTTCTATTAAAAGCACCCATATTGGATTATCTAGATCAACTTTTGTTGAAATTAGAGGGGCTATTTCATTAATAATATCAATTTTTTTCAGATTAGTATGTCTTTTTTCTATTATAATTTTAAAAGTAGTATCAGAGGGAATTTTCTTCATTAAAAATTGCGAAATTTCTTTTATTTTATTTATATCCGTTACTACAACTTTTTCTACTGGAATAAATCTCAAAAGATATCTGATCTCCCAAGGAACGTTCCTTATTTTATTTCTTAAAAATAATACAAAATCTATAGGATCTTTCAAGCAAAATCCTATAATAATGCCATCAATATTTGTTTTATTAAATATTACAGACAAGTCCTCAAATTCATTAAAAAGATCTTTTAATTCATCAATAAGGCTTTCTTCATGATACCTAAAAGTTGTCGCTATAAAATTAAATTTCATAATTTATCAACACTTTTCTTTCCTATTGCTTTTTGTTTTTTCTTTTTCTTGTATTTACATTTCTTTTTTTAATAATGCTAAAATTTCTTCTTTTGAAATTACACCTTCTCTAATTATCTTTGGGAAATTGCTATCTGTCATGTCAATAATGGTAGATACAGGTATAGAATTAGTCGAATTATTGGAATTAGATGATAAAAAAGATGAAGAATAAGATGAAGGAATTAAGGGAGAAACAAAAGAGGAACTTGAACATTCATCACCATCAACTATTGCATCATAACCTTGCAAATTACAATTGTCAAGGTCTCTAAGATGGATTAAAGGGTTTTGTTTAGATAAATTTGCACTGGTACCTATTAATAATTTATTCTTGGTCATTTGTATCAAACTTATTATGCATTTATTATTAGGAATTCTAATTGCCACGGTTTTATCAAATGCATATCTATTATAATCCAAAGAACTGTTTTCTTTTATTTTTAACACCAATGTTAAAGGACCTGGCCAGAAATGTTTGATTAATTTTTCTGCGTCTTTTGTAAATTCAACAAGGTTTGATAAATTTGACACACTGCTAGATAGGATAGGTAGGTATTTATCCAAAGGTCGGTTTTTAATTTGAAACAGTTTTAAAACGGAGACCTTATTTAATGGATCACATCCTATTCCATAAACCGTATCAGTAGGAAAGAGTATGATAGAACCTTTATCTATAAGGGATGCACATTTTCTTAAATCATCACTTTTACTGCATTTGAAATAAAAAACAACCATAAAACAAAAAAATCATTTATATCAATTTATTTGTTCAAAGAAATCGATTCAAATAGTTTAATTTTCTTTTACACCTAAAGAGATTGTAATATATATTAAAAAACAGTCAAAGATTTTCCTATTGATACTTCTAATAATGTGCATTAAAAAATCCTATTAATACAACTTTTTATTATTGGATTTAAAATTGGCAGAATCATTATAAAAGAAAATAAACAATTCATTGAAGACAATATCATAAATTACTTTGTTTTATCTATTAGTATTAATTAATATATTTGCTGACATATAAATAAGATGACAATATAATTAATTCCTAACAATAAAAAGTAGAATAAAAATGATTGAGAAAAACATTAATGATAAAAAGAAATTAAATCAACAACAACCTAGTTTTTACGATAACGATGTATTTGAATTTGATAGAATTATTAATGGATATTATAAGTTAATAGGGGGAGACAACAACAATTACGACAAAGAGACAAGTAGACGATTACGAACTTTTGGTGAAGAGCTTTTAAAAAAGAGAACTTATGAAAAGTTTACAACATTTAAGGCCGAACATGACGATATGATCATAGGAAATCATTTAAGATTATTTTCATTTTGTGAACACCATCTTCTTCCTTTTTTTGGTGAAGTTGCAATAGGATATATTCCCGATACTAAAATTTTTGGTCTTTCTAAATTTCAAAGACTTATAGACAAAGTTTCATCAAGACCCCAATTACAAGAAAGATTAACATATCAAATTTTAGATGAAATAAACAATAGACTGAAACCAAAAGGAATAGGAGTTGTTATAAAAGCAATTCATACATGTGTATTTGCTAGAGGTACTCAATCAACAACAGCAGAGTTTACTACATCTGCAGTAGAAGGAATATTTAAAGAAAACATTAATACAAAAAATGAATTCTTATCTATTATTAATGCAGACGGTAGATTGCGAATATAATAATATATTAAACTTCTTTCTATGGACATGGCTTTTTGTTGGCAATTATTAAAAAAATTGCGATATATTTTAATTAGATAAATACGCAGAAAGTTTAATTTGATATCTTCTGCATCCTCTGTTTCATCGACAACAACAGCATCATCATCATCATCATCATCATCAAATAAAAGCAATGTTATAGAGTATTTGGATTGGAATAATGCTCTTGAGATACTAGATAAAGCATACAGGTTAGGGCTATTTGTTTTAATTATAGGGCCAAAAGGTACTGGCAAAACTACCTTGGTTAGAAAATTTGCAAACTTGGTAAATAAAGATCTTTCATCAATTAATTTTAGTCTCAGAACAAGGGAATCCCATTTAATTGGAACACATACTGTCGATAACGGTCAGATTAATTTTATGAACGGTATATTGGTCCGCTCAATGACTGAGGGCAATCTACTATATTTAGATGAGCTTAATGCGGCTGAACCGGATGTATTACTTAGGTTAGATGAAGCATTAGACGATAGAAGGCAATTAGTATTAAAAGAATCAGAAGGACAAACAATTATCGCAAAGGAAGGTTGGTTTTCTATTGGAACTATAAATCCACTATCACATATAGGTACAAAAGAACTACCTCCTCAAATTATAAGCAGATTTCCAATTAGAATAATGCTAGACTATCCTCCAGAGGAAACAGAATTAGAGATAATAAAAAAACACATAAACCTAAGCAATAACAATAATGAACAAGCAATAATTAGTGCAATAAGATTGGCTAATAATTTAAGAAGAGCTGCTTCACTTGAAGAGATTTTTTACAGTCCAAGTATTAGAGAAACCATTGCATTTTCAAAACTGGTTGTCAACAATACAAATCCAAAATATGCTGCAGAAATTGTTTTTGCAAATGTATATCATCAATGGGGAGAAATAGAGTATAGAAAGGTAATGGATATTGTCACCTCAATTTTTATTTAATCGAGATAGATAATATTTGTCAATTTTTTGGTATGGAAAAGAAAAGGAAAATCATAGTAATAAAATAATAGCGACGAGTCAACCAAATTCAAGGATAAAAGAATACGAAAGGGAAATTGAAGATATACCTATTAGAAATGACGTATTATTAGAAATAGCTACTTTTTTAGCAAAAAGATGGTCAAATACAGACGATGTAAGTATCATCATATCAAAAGTAAAAAAGATAACAACAAATATAGAAAAAAAAAGAATTACATTGCCAGAATTAGATTATTTTTATGGCAATATATTCCAAAAATATCGTCAATGGAGAACATTACTATGGTACGAGTCCATGAGATTAAAATATTCACATAAAATTTATGATACTGATATAGCATTTGGATATATTTTCAATATAATAGAAACAAAGAGGGTCGAAATTTTAGGATTGGATGAATGGAAGGGGATGATTAAAGAAATCATCTATTATGAGGCCTTATCTGGCAACAACAAACCTATGTTAAATTCCCTTCATGGAAAAACAAAGATTATCGAAGCTTTTTCACAATTCTTTTTAACAGGATTTGTAAAAGGTGAGATTTATGGAGGAGAATATGAAAGAATACAAAAAGCTTCAGAATATGCAAAAGACGTAATAAAAGAATATTTAAAAGACTACAAAAAAAACTATAAATACAAAGATCCAACTGCAGATCAAAAATGGCTTGAAAGTGAAACAAGACAGATAATAAAAATATTACAAATAGATTCGCTAATGTCGATTCCTCCAATTCCTTTTTTAATGCCTAAAAGTAAATTTGGTCTTTCAATGAATCATGAAGAAATAACCAACCAAATAGAAAAAATTGTAAAGGTAAAAAACCAAGAAATTGAAATTGAAAAATTAGAAAAAGAAATTGTTCAAGGAAAAGAAATTAAAGAAGAATTTAAGATACTTGTAAAAGAAAGCAAAAAAAATGATACAAAAGGATATGAAATCATTGAAAATCTTGCACTTGCAATTCCTGATAATGAATTAGAGATTGATGAAAGTAAATTATATGATTACAATTTAATAAATAAAGTAAAAACAGCATTAAAAGAATGGAAAACAGGATGGAAAGAAAATTATGACTACCGAGGCGAAGAATTAGAAATCGAAAATTACATTGAAAGACAACAAAAAGTTTTCGTAAATGATAAAAAGGTTTCAATAAATATCAAAATTTCAATACTTTTAGATCTTTCAAGCAGTATTGAAGATAATGAAATAGAATATAAAAAAGCTGCTGTAGCACTCTGTGAGGGATTAGAATACCTGAACATAAAATTTTCAGTATATGCTTTTAATACAGAATCTCGAGCCATTAAATGCTGGGTAATAAAACCTCAAAACGTTAGATGGGGATCAATTCATGCAAAAAGATTAATGAAAGTAAAGCCACTAGGTGGGACTCCATTAGCAGAGATTTACGGAATGCTGCAACCTACTATCAATTCTTTTAAACCAGAAATTTTTGTTACATTAACAGATGGAGAACCTTCTGATATGAATGCAGTTAGAAAAACAGTTTTAGCATACAAAAGAAATGGAATAAAAATGATTGCAATAGGTTTAGGATCAGATATTAATGATGCAATAGGTATTGGATATAATTTAAAATATCTAAATTATGAAAAAACTCTGTCATTATCTAAAAAAAGGCTACAAGATCTACCAAAAAAAGTTCTTGGTTTATTATCTATTGAATAAAAACAAAAGAAATTAAGAAAAAATGAGAATTTTTTATTCTTTATTTATTTTATTATTATTATTAAGTAAATAGATAAAAAAATAAATATAGAGGAAATAAATTAAAAATAGTCTAAAATTGTGAATTTGAATATCCCTTTTTGAGTTTTTCCCAATCAGCCAAAAAAATATCCAAGCCCTTATCAGTGAGGGGATGATGAATCATTTTTTGAAGAATTTCAGGAGGCAGAGTAACAACATCTGCACCAAGTTTGGCAGATTCAATTACATGTATAGGATGACGAATACTGGCAACAAGCACTTGAGTTGTTATATCATAATTTGAAAATATTTGAACAATATCGCTTATAACAGTTAATCCATCATGACCAATATCATCCAACCTGCCAATAAATGGACTTACATACGTTGCCCCAGCTTTTGCAGCAAGAAGAGCTTGATTAGCAGAAAAAATTAATGTCACATTAGTTTTTATACTCTTTTTAGATAAACTATTAATTGCCTTTAAACCTGCACTAGTCATAGGTATTTTTACAACAACATTTTCGCCATACTTAGCAAGTTTTAACGATTCTTCCATAATATTATCATATTCAGTTGCAACAACCTCAAGGCTTACAGGACCGTCCACCAATTTAACAATTCTTTTCATTGCATCTATTGGATCTTTATTTTCTTTTAATAAAAGAGAAGGATTTGTAGTAATACCGTCAACTATTCCAAGATCAACGAATTTTTTTATAGAGTCAATATTAGCAGTATCTAAAAATATCTTCATTTTCTTTCACTCTTTTTTAATTCAACCACATTTTTTACTATTTCTTTTGTGGATAAACCATATTTTTCAAATAATTGATCTATTTCATCATCACGTGCAGATTCACCAAAAATATCACGTATACCTAATTTTTTCACAAAAGTTGGGCAATTCTCTGAAGTTATGTCAGAAATTGATGATCCCAATCCACCTATTATACTATGTTCTTCTACTGAAATAATATTTCCAGTTTCTTTAACACATTTACAAATCAAATTTTTATCTATAGGCTTTATTGAATATAAATCGACAACCCTGCAATAAATACCATATTCTTTTTTTAAAATATTGCTAGCATTTATACACGAAGATACCATAGTACCACAGGAAAATAAACTCAAATCATTGCCATCGACAATTATATTCCCCTTACCAATTTCAAATTCTGATTTTTCATCATATATTTCCTGTGTTGATGGTCGGGCCAACCTAACATAAAAGGGCCCAGGAATGGTAACTATTTGCTTTATTAATTTTCTTGTTGAAATTGAATCTGGAGGAACTATAACTCTCATATTTGGAAGAGATTTCATTACAGATATATCCTCAATTTGTTGATGGGATGCACCATCAGGTCCAACAGACAATCCTGCATGAGAAACTACGATTTTAACATTAAGATTCGGATAACAAATTGCATTTCTAATTTGATCTAAACAGCGACCTGGGATAAATGCAGCATAAGTGCTTGCAAAAGAAATTTTACCAGCTATCGCCAGACCCGCAGCTATAGAAACAAGATTAGCTTCAGCAATTCCAACATTATAAAGTCTATTTGGAAATTTATCTCCAAACGCTTTAGTTTTTAATGAATCTGTAGTATCGCCACCTACGCAAACAACATTTGGGTATTCATTACCTAAATTTACTAGGGTTTCTCCATATGCTGATCTCATCTCAGATATTCTAACATTATTACTCAAAGTAAACGACAATTTTGATTTACCACAATTATAAAATTATATTTTTAAAACTAACTTTTATAACTTTTACTTTTACTTTTATTTGCATATTTCTTCAACCACATTAAATCTTTTTAATATATCTTTTCTATTTTTAATCCAATCTTCCCTTATGTCAAGAGAATCTGATTGCAATAATAATTCCTTTTCGAGTGTAGAATTCAATAAAAATTTTGCATTTTTAATCGAGTCAATAATATTTTCAGATCCAAAAATTGCATTACCCATAACAAAAATTCTACAACCGGCCTTATAACAAGAAGATAATGTTGATAGATCAATACCACCATCAGCTTCAAAATATCCTTTATATCCATTATTTTTAAGATTTGGAATAAGGCTTTCCATTTTAGTTAAAACAGATGAAATAAAATTTTGGCCTGCAAAACCCGGATTTACTGACATTAGTATCATTACATCAAGGCAATCAAGATAATTATATACCCATTGAGGTAAAATAGTATCTGGATTAATTGCTAAACCAGGACTAACACCATTTGAAATCAATTTATCATTTATTTTTTTAAAATCTTTTTCATCTTTACATGCTTCAATATGAACTGTAATTATATCACAACCAGCATCAATATAAGAATCCAAAACATCAAAAGGATTGTTTATCATAAGATGGGTATCAAATGGTAATTTTGTTATTCCGCGTAAATTTCTTATGGTATCATCAAAAAAAGTAGTATTTGGTACAAATTTTCCATCCATTACATCAAGATGAATCATGTCTGCACCAAACTTTTCAACAATGTCTATTTTAGATTCAAAACTTTCAGAAGAATTACCTGCAATTATTGAAGGGGATATCATAAACTCACCTTCAAGTTCGTTTATTAAAATTGGGAGATGTTTTTTAGGAGGTGCTCTACCGTGCCATTGAGGATTATTTGCCATGTGTTTTATACCACTACCCTTTACTGTATTTGCTATTATGATGTGAGGTTTTCCAATAGAACGGTTTTTAAAAGCATGCACTAGTTGCTCTATTCTATGACCATTAACTTCAATTACATCCCAATTGAAAGACAACCATTTTTCTTTAACGGGATCAAGTGGCATTATATCATCGCTAAATCCATCTTGCTGTATTTTATTTCTGTCTAAAACTGCAATAACATTATCAAGTTTAAATTTTGCAGCGGCCATTGCAGCTTCCCATACTTGCCCTTCATTAATTTCTCCATCACCTAATAAACAATAAACCATATTATCCTTATTGTCAAGTTTATTAGCAAGTCCAATACCAACAGATATTGATAAACCTATACCCTCAGATCCACCAGAATATTCTATTCCAGGGACGCTATGATGTTTTTGGCGTTCACTATATCGTACAGGATGACCTTGTAATCTGGAGTTCAATTTTCTTAATGTTTTGATTTCTCCCTTTGGAAAAGATCCAGCTAAAGATAAAATGGCGTAGTATCCTGGGGCTGAATGTGCTTTGGAATTTATAAAGTAATCACGATATTGAAAAAACGGATTGGTTATATCATAATGCATAATTTGAAAATAAAGGGCGCCCATTATTTCTGCAGCAGAAAAAGAAGCACCAGGATGACCAGATCCAGCTTCGGCAATTCCAATAAGTGCCAAAGTTCTTGCCTCTTTAATCTTATTTTTTAAATTTAAAAATCTATATACTTCATACATTTAATATTTCACCATGGCCCTCTTCTAATAATACATAAAATAGATTCATGATCCATAAATTATAACAATAATATACATAGTCATTTCTTATTTTGTGTCTTTCCATTGACATTATCATCATTATCAATATCTGATAAAATTGAATTTAAATCAGTTCTAGTTAAACCTATACCCATTTTAGCATCTCTTCTGCCTTTAATAGAATTATTTGAAAAAGCAATTAATGTAGGTACAGCTTTAATGTCATACTTATCCCATAGAGGATTATCATCATCATTTATTTTTACACTGCCAACCAGCAATTTATTTTTTATACTATTTGTCTTTTCTTCAAAAATGGGTTTAAATTGACTACAGTAATGACACCAATCAGCATAAAATAAAACTAGTGAGGTCAAATTGTTTTTTGTAAGAATATCCATTTCTTCCAAACTATAATCTCTCATACAATATTTACTAACAAAATATTAATTAAAAAATATATTTATTTATTTATTTATTTATTTTTAATTTAAAATAGTTTATTTTAAATTAAAAAGTCAAAGTAAATGATTTGGCAAAATCTAAAACAGAAAAAAAGTATTGATTACTATATATGTTTCAGTAGTAAAATCAAAAACCAGAAAATCGATAAAATATGTAATAGTATCAGGTTAATACAATAACTATATAGATAATATTAAAAAAATAAATGAAAAAGAAATACTTGTTGTGTTATTGCCCCGGTAGTTTAAAGTCAGGCAGTTGAGGTAGTTTAAAGTCAGGCAGTTGAGGTAGTTTAAAGTCAGGCAGTTGAGGTAATTGAGGAAGATTTGGAAATGGAGAATATGGATTACTATCTGGTCCGGGGGCCAATAAAGGGGGTGGTATATTATCAACAGGAGATGTTGTTGCTGGCCTAGGTGTTAATGTAGTTGTTAAATTTAAAATCTGCCCATCTCTATTAACTGTTAATTTAAGATCATCACCTACTTTTTTATGGATATCTAAATAGGATATAACGTCATCTATTCTTGAAACTGAAGTATTATCAACTCCAATTAAAATATCTTTATTGATAATACGCTGATTACCATTATTATCAACTTGAATAACCATTCCCTTTAGACCTGCTTTATCTGCGGGACCATTTTTTACAACGTTATCGATTAGAACACCTTTATAATTTCGAGGAAGACCAAAGAGCTCAGTTAAGTTAGGGGTAAGTTTAGCTCCTGAAATTCCAAGCCATGGATGTTGATATGAACCACTTTTAATTAAGGATGGAACCACTCGGGTTATATCATATGAGGGTATTGCAAAACCAACTCCCGCGTATGCTCCAGTGTTTGAATATATTGCAGTATTCATACCTATGACAGCGCCACTTAAATCTATCAATGGCCCACCAGAATTTCCAGGATTAATTGCTGCATCTGTTTGAATAACATTGGGAATGGAATAACCAGAATCAGAATTAGGCAAAAGTCTTCCTATCTGGCTTACAATACCAAAGGTCAAAGTATTATCCAAACCATAAGGATTTCCAATAGCGAGAACTGGATCTCCTACTTTTAGGTTCGTAGCATTAGAAAATACTACAGGCACTAAATTTTCATTCACAGGATCAACCAATTTTATTACAGCAACATCCGCATATGGATCTGCCCCTATTAATTTTGCCGAGTATGAATTTCCATCATTGAATGTAACTATAATGTTAGTAGGTGAGCTTACAACATGATAATTTGTTATAATATAACCTGCTTTATCATATACAAATCCAGAACCATATTTGGTAGGTGTTGGATTAGCTCCACTACCAGTATCAAAAAGTTGACTATTAGTATCAGATGATTTGTATTGAGTGGTAATTTGTACCACAGAATCTTTTACTTTATTGAAAGCATTATTTAATAGAGAAGGATTATTTCCATTGCCAAAAAGCTGGGGAATTAGAGATTGTCTTTGTTGTTGTTGTTGTTGTTGTTGTTGTTGTTGTTGACCGGAAACATAAAAAGAATTAACAATAGTGCTTGATATCAACAAAATCAAAGCAAAAAAAAAGATAATATTTTGCTTATTGCAAGCAGTATAAATCATTATAAATATAATTATTTTAACTTGATATTTATGTTTACATTAGAATATAATAGAATAACAATTATGTTATTTTTATAAAAAACACCGTCAAATTACTCAATGTTTATTTGATTTCATTTCATTTTTTTTTATTTGATTTGATTTGATTTTAATTGAAAATTTAATTGCCAAATCAAAGAGTCAAGATATGCTTTAGTTTGTTTATCCATTGTATCCACAAATATTTTATTATGATTTTAAATTTAAGTAAGTAAATTTTATTCTATTTTTCTAATGATTACGCATAAAAAAAATTTTGTAAAATATAAAAGATAGTAGTTGTAATTGGAATATAAAATAATGTCAATCCTATATAATGATAAAGGAGAAGAGGATGAAGAAGAAATAGTAAGTATAAATAATTTAAATTTGAAAAACGGTTCAGACATTATTTTAGATAATGTTTCATTTAAAATAAAAAAAGGGGATTTTTTGGGAATAATTGGTCCTAATGGTGCTGGAAAAACAACTCTTTTTAAATGCATGTTAGGATTAAATAAAAACTTTAGTGGAACAATCAGAATTTTTAACAAAGATGTAAAGAAAGAATATAAAAAGATATATAAAAAAATAGGTTATATACCGCAATCAAATAACTTTGATCCCCAATTTCCAGCAACAGTAAAAGAGATAATAGAATTAGGAACGATAGAAAAAAAAAAATTAAACAAAGACACATTGAAAGAAATTGTAGAATTTACTGGAATAGCAGAATATTTAGATAAAAGAATAGGTGACCTATCAGGAGGTCAGCAGCAGAGAGTAATGATAACAAAAGCATTAATTAATGAGCCTGAGCTTTTGATATTAGATGAGCCAGGTACTGCTATTGATATTAATATTTTAAAGTTGTTCTATAAATTATTGATAAAATTGAATCAAGAGAAAAAAATAACAATAATTTGGTCTTCTCATGATCTTGATGCAGTTAATTTACTATCTAATAGAGTTGCATGTATTTATAAAAAATTATTATTTCATGGTGGATCAAAAGAATTTTTTAGCGATGAGAATAATATCAAAAAATTTACAGAATCAGCAATGCATATCCATATCAAAAGTCATTATCATTGATATCAATTGTTGTTGTTTTCCAACATAGAAAAAAAATACAAAATAGTTTATAAAATGTATTATAAACTATTTTTGTCAGATGATATTAAATTTCAAAAACACATTCAAATATTTTATTATACCATATTCCCATTTTTTAATATTGGCATAATTCAAAAGATAATAAAAAGAAAGAGAAAAAATGAAGAATGAGGAGGATAATCCAAATTTAAACAAAACAGTCAAGACTAGAAGTATTACATTTAGGTTAGAAAGTACAATAATTGAAGAACTACAGGCTGAAGCTGAGTATAGAGAAACATCATTGAATGTCCTTATAAATCAAGTTTTACGTAGATACTCAAATTGGGAAAGGTATGAGAATAAAATGGGTATGCTACCTATTCCCAAAGTTATTTTATCTAGTCTAATGGATGAAATAATGAGAATTGGAAAAGAAAAAGGAATTGAAGATATTATTGCCTTTAGAACAGCAATAATAAAAGAACTTTCATTGATAGCCTTTACATTCTTAAAAGATTCTGTACTGCTAATAAAAAAAAACTACAACCTAATAACTGTTCTAGAAGTTTTAGAGCAGTATATGAAAGTAGTGGGAATAAACTCAGATCATAGAATTGAAGATGATGGAAAGCATATCTATGTTATTCAACATCGGTTGGGAGAAAATTGGTCATTATTTATCAAAGAATTTTTAATATTGTTATTTGAAAATCTAGGTAAAGTAAAAGTAGATATTTCAAGTACTCAAAATACCACAGTTGCAAAAGTCTTTATCAATTTATAATCTATTATTATCCTTAAAAAAGATAAATTATATGATATCAATATATAGATATGTCTTTACAAATACATATATTAGTTTAACAAAAGTCCCTTTCTCTAACTCATAATTTTATTTTACACCTGATTGGAAAGGTAGATGTATATAAAAACAATTTATAGAAATAATTAAATACATTCACAAAATAATGAATCCAAACAAAAAAAAAAGAATCATATAAACTAAATATAACCATTTATTAATGGGATTTATTGCTTTGGCGAATTTATTATGCAGTTAAAAAAAACAATTATTTAAAAATATCGACTCTATTAATAGTTACATGTTCCTTATTTGCGGGTATATTAAATTTCGAAGGGAGTAACTGCATAAATAAAATAAATTCATTAACAAATGATATCAAAATAAATAAAACTGGACAACAACAACAACAACAACAACAAATAACACCAATACAACAACTTTATAAAAATCAAAGTGAAAAGGAAAGAAAAGAATCCTTTGCACTTGTACAACATTGCTTCCTTATTACAAATTTGTATGTGTATTCATTATATGGGATAATAATTGGAATAATAATTATTGCAATTTGGTATATTAAATACAAAAGAATTTGGAGTAGAAAAATAAAAAAAATTGATAAATGACCTCTCTACTAATGTCTTTCTTAAAATAATCTAGAGGCATTATAAAGAAAACTGCTAAAAAAAATTAATGAATAATTTTTTGTTTCCACCATTTTCTTGATCCTTTCTTATTACTCGCTCTCTCGCTCGTTCTCTCATTATACTTTTTCTTTAAATCCGACTTACTTGCTTCTTTTTTTTATTATTCACTGTTGCATAAATTGTTGTTATTGAAGAAAATAGGATATTTTAAAATATTTTATTTTTTAATAAAAAAAGGGAAACTAATTAGTATACTTTAATAGAAGTTTAATATACAAAAAGATTAATTCCATAGATTTTTAAATAAATCAAATATTAATTAAAATCATACAGATTGTACGACAATGATTCCATACTAGAACTGGTTAGATCATCTTATTTGAATTCTCCAATTTATAAAGAAGCATATTGTGGCGTACCTGAAAATTACAGAGAAATTAATACTTTAAGTCAACTATTAGAAAGCAAATACAAATATCGACCAACTAAAATACAGCTAAGAGAAAATCTAATTACAAAGCTAAAGAATAATGAAAATCCATTTAATGGAATAATTGGATTTGAAGAAACCGTTATTCCTGCAGTAAAAAGAGCAGTACTCGCAGGCCATGACATATTATTTGTTGGTCATATTGGTCAAGGAAAAACCAAATTAGCAGAGACATTATCAGAAAATCTGCTTTCTCCAATTCCAATTGTAGAAGGAACTATAACTAATGATATTCCAACCGAAATACCATATGCTCAACTAACCAACCTATTACAAGATAGAGATATTTTTAGAACTTCGCCTGAATTTTTTGTTTCTAAAGATTGTGAAGAGACAATAAGAAATAATAAACTTGACACAAAGATAAAATGGATTGATGGCAAATCAAGATATAGATATATTTTAGCCACTCCAGATATTTCGGTAAAAGATTTAGTAGGTCAAATTGATGTTGTAAGAGTAATAAAAAAAGGCATTGAAGTATTTGATATAGATTCTTATTCACCTGGTTATCTTTTGCAAGCCAGATATGGTATTTTGTGTCTTGATGAACTTCCTGTTTTAGATCCCCGAAAGCAAGTAACACTATTGAGTGTTTTACAAGAAGGAAGATTTACAACTGGTGCTTATCCTGTATTTTTCAAACCAGATGTAAAAATAATTGCAACAGCAAATCCAATTGATTATACTCATTCTGGAAAGATAATTGAACCTCTTGCAGATCGTCTTAGGAGCCATATAGAAACGCATTATCCAAAAACACTCGATGATGAACTTTTGATTTTGATTCAAGAGATTGATATGCTCTTTAGAAAAAATGTATTTTTACCTGTTTTTATATTAAAAACCATCGTCAAAATTTTTCAATCGTTAAGGAATAATCCCGAAATAAATAATGAAAGAGGAGTAAGTGTTAGATCAACAATTCATTCTCTTGAAATAATGATTGGCGAGGTCGAAGTATGCAGATCGATTAGCAATAACACTATAACGATCCCGAGGTTTTCTGATATAAATTGTATATTCCAATCATCGAAATTTGAATTAGATGAAATGGAAGATACAACAGAAAACAGAATTAGATTTTTAAATAGTATAATATATGAAAATATAAAAGAAATTTCAAAAGAGTTCTTTTTCAAATTAGTTAATTCAGAAGAACTATTATCAATTAAAAATGAGTTTAAAGGTAAAACATTTGTTGTGATGCAAAATCAATATCAAAAACAAAATGCAAATAAAAATTATACCAATCTACCATTCATCAAATCGAGTTCAAAAAACAAAGACACAGAAGGTAAAAATGGCAATAATAATAATAATAATTTACTTTATATTGAACAATTAAAACAATTTCCAACCACTAGGAAAATCTTAAAAAAAATATTAGAAAAAGTAAAAGAAGACCAAATGGAATATATTAATAAAGCTCAAAGAAACAATATTTTCAATAACGTTCAATATCTTGATCCTAATAATAAAACAATTGTGGACGATTTAGATAAGCAAGAAGAAACTATTGCATCAGTAACGGAATTATTTTTAGAATATCTTAGATATTCTTCACCTCCTATATTGGATAGAAAAGAAAACAATCATGAATATACTGGAGTTTAATTTGCAAAATCCAAATAAAGAATTTATTTATTTTTCAAAGTCCACTACAAATCATGATGATGATGATGATGGAAACAGTATAGAAGGTAATGAACAACAACAAAATTCTGAATTATTAGATAGTAATAATATTAAAAATAGGAACGAGATATTAAAGCGATTTTTTCCAGATATTTTAAAGGCATTAGGCGACCGAGCGATTAAAGAAAACACTTTATCGTTAAGGGAACTTGAACAACATTTACAAAATCAAATTCAAGATCTAATGGCAAAAAGAAATTATAATACTTTTTTACAGAAAAATATGTTCAATAAAAATATAAATTCAAATGAAAGTAATAATAGTAACGAAAGCGATGCTACAAAATCACAATATGATAATAACCGCCATTATCAACAACAACAACAACAACAACA
>Ga0134125_10003946_pt1 | contig 17011 bp, 11 predicted proteins | sample KB31751_FD_96464 | JGI IMG/M metagenome (GOLD analysis project Ga0134125, IMG submission 96464) | Terrestrial soil microbial communities with excess Nitrogen fertilizer from Kellogg Biological Station, Michigan, USA - KB3-175-1 | ecosystem: Environmental > Terrestrial > Soil > Unclassified ...
CTCCTATATTTGCACTCCTTTTGAAGCAATTCAGAGAAAAAATTCAGGGAGCATAGCTCAGTTGGTTTAGAGCATCTGCCTTACAAGCAGAGGGTCCGCGGTTCGAACCCGTGTGCTCCCACAATCAAGTACCTCGTTTTAATGAACGGGGTTTTTTTATTCTATACAGTACCATGTTTAGATTAGACATTATTCTTCCACCGAAAAACCGATTTATGTTGATTATACTTCTGATTTGTTGAACGAACGATTAAGAAGACATAATTTAAATGACAAGCGATTTAGAGCCTTTGCGGCGATTCCAAACTTCTTTATACCGTATTTCACAGGAAAGGAATTATAACCAGGAAACCGGTGATTCAAAACTTTTCATACCTTACGTTCAAATGAATCTTTTTTATGCAATTAAAAATTCTAAGTTTCCTGACAGGAATCCTTTTTTGTGGCAGCGTTTTCTGCCAAAACACTTCCTTTAAAGTTGTAAAAACTTATCCCATAAAAAGCAGTGGTGGCTGGGATTATATCGCTGTGAATGACAATAAAATTTACGTTTCTCACGGCACGCAGGTTAATATTTTGGATGAAAATTCCGGCGATTCTATCGGCATTATTCCCGGTACTACCGGAGTGCATGGGATCGCATTCGACAATGCACTTCATAAAGGATATACCAGCAACGGAAGATTAAATAACGTATTTGTTTTTGATCTTTCTTCCAATAAAATTTTAAAGGAAATACCTACCGGAGAAAATCCTGATGCGATCAGTTATGAACCTTTTTCTAAAAAAATAATCACCTGCAACGGCCGCAGCAAATCACTTTCTGTAATAGATCCGGAAAAGGGAAGTGTCGTTGCTACTATTGAGCTTGATGCAAAACCTGAAGAAGCAGTAAGCGATGGGAATGGAAAATTATATGTAAACCTTGAAGATAAAAATGAGATTGCAGAAGTTGACATGACAAATTTTAAAGTCCTTAACCGCTGGGTGATCACACCGGGAGAATCCGCTACAGGTCTCGCGTTAGATAAAAAAACTCACAGGCTTTTTGCCGGTTGCGACAATAACATGCTGGTAGTAGTAAATGCTGAAAATGGAAAAGTAGTTACCTCCCTGCCAATTGGCGAAGGATGTGATGGAGTTGTATTTGATGCAAATAAAAACCTCGTTTTTGCTTCTTGTGGGGAAGGAAACATGACTGTAATAAAAGAAACAGATGCAAATCATTTTTCAGTTGCACAAACAGTTCCTACACAAACAACTGCCCGCACTATAGCACTTGACCCGACAAACAATAGTTTGTTTTTGCCGGCAGCTGATTTAGCGCCGGCAGATCCAAATGCTACGTCCCGGCGTCGCAGTTTTGTTCCCGGTACTTTTAAAGTATTGGTAGTGAAAGAGTAACTTTTTTTCGCACAGTAATGAACCAATATTATACGATCCTGATTTGATTTTTTCAAAATTTATGATTGAAAAGAAATTGGTTTTTTTGTAAAAAAATCAATTACCCCTTTTTATTCTTTTGCTGATAACCGACAGCAGACATCACAGATTTCGAATCCATTACTTCATGCAGTGTATTTAGCAGTTTTTCTCCAAAAATGTTTTTCGCGATAATTACACCGTTTTTATCAAGCAAAACATTGGAAGGAATCGCTTTGATTCCATATTCATCAGAGGTAGAATTTTTCCAGCCCTTTAAATCCGAAACCTGGTTCCAGTCAAGGTGATCCACCGCTATTGCCTTCAACCATGCTGCTTTTTTTGTATCATAAGAAACACCGAAAACGGTAAAACCTTTATCTTTAAATTGATTGAAAGCCGCTACCACATTGGGATTTTCACGGCGGCAGGGGCCGCACCAACTTGCCCAAAAATCTACTAAGACATATTTTCCTTTCAAAGAAGATAAACTGAGTTTGGAGCTATCAGGAGTAAACTGATTGATATCCGGCGCAGTTTTTCCAATCGCCACTTTCGCGTAAGTATCGATCATGTTTTTAATCTCTTTTCCTTTAGCTGAATTTTTAATTTTCGCATCCAGTTCATTATACAAAGGTTCCACGTCGCTCGCTTCTGCATAATACCCATAGTTTTCGAGAATCGCCATTGCAGCCCGCATGGACTTCGGATTTTCTTTTACAAAAGCAGAAACGACTTTTCTTTTAGCAGCCAAAATAGCATTATCCACTTCATCCAAACTATCCATTACTTTACTGTTTTGAGTCTTGTAAGCTTCTTCATAAATTTTACTGTTTCCGGCTTCCCATTTGGAAATAGCCTTCATTCTTTCTTTCAATAACTTATCATCAGAATTGATAGAAGAACCTTTTACAGTTAATAATTTCAGAGAATCGCCTCGGCCCGTAATGTGCATGGTTGCTGGTTCTACATAAAAAGTGAAATAATCATTTTTTCTTTCGGGAATGGTAAGAGAAGCAAAAAAAGGAGACGATACAAAACCGGTAAACTGAAATTTTCCATCTTTAATAAACGCGGAATCCCTAAAAGTTTCCCCTTCTTTATAAATGTTTAAAAAAATCGTTCCATCTTTTATTTTCTCCAGGTTCCCATTGATTACGTAGGCTGAATCCTGTGCTTTCACATTAAAGGAGAGAAATAAGATAACCGATAAAATGGATAAGAATTTTTTCATGAAATTTTTTTTGCCGCGAAGGTAATAGAAAATGAAAAAAGGGACTGAGGGAATGGATTAGCCTGGTTTAAATTTGTTTAATAGATTTTGGTGTAATATTTAAAACAAGAATTCATTTTTATTTCCTTGTTTATTGAGATCGGGAAAGATGAATTGAATTTGCAATGAGAGATGTTTATATTTATTCCATGGTGATATTTCAAAAATATTCAAACCTCATTGAGCAACATTTTCCAGGATTTAAAATTTCATGCATAAAAAAAGTCGGCGAAGGCGATAACAGCAAAGCATTTCTGGTCAATGAGAAATACATTTTCCGGTTTCCAAAAAAAGAATCAGTAAAACAACAATTACGAAGAGAAATATTCGTATTGCCCAAATTAAAATCTGCATTAAATCTTCAAATACCCGACTTTGAGTTTATTTCCCCACAAATAAATTTTGTTGGTTATAAAAAAATTCAAGGCGAAGTTTTAAGCAACGAAATATTGCAATCATTAAACAAGAAGCAGCAGGTTTCTGTTCAAAAAACTATCGCAAACTTTCTATCTCAAATCCATTCTTTTCCATTATCAGATTTACAAAATTGTGCATTAGAAACCATGAATCTTTATGAAGAGTATGTTGACAATTTTAAGAATGCCAAAAAGATGATTTTTCCAAAGATATCTAAAAATAAAAGAGAAATAATTACCGGTTTATTTACGAGCTATTTAAGCAATAAAAATAACTTCGACTACACTCCTACCCTTGTTCACAACGACTTTAGCAAAGACCATATTCTATTTGACACAGTAAATAAAGAAATAACCGGAATTATTGATTTTGGCGATATTGCCTTCGGCGATCCCGATTATGATTTCATGTATTTGCTGGATGAATTTGGAGAAGATTTTATAATGGAAATTTTAAAATATTATCAGGTTTCGAATCGTCCTGTTTCCCGAAATAAAATTCATTTTTTTACTCTTGCCAATAAAATTCAAATACTTCTCACAAGTATAAGAGATAATGATAACCAGGAAATTAAAAATGCTTTGAAAGGTTTGAATAAATGCGTTGAAAAGCTGGCTTTAAAAAAATAATCACTTTATTTCTTGTACAATTTTATCCAATACTTCATAAATAAATTCAATTCCCTGATAATCGATTTTCAATCAAAAAACAATAACTAATTTTAAAGTATCTATATCAAAATCGGAAGTTATTATGAAAATCAAACTACTTTTTTTTTGTGTTTTTATTTTATTCCAAACGAGTTTTCCTCTTGATTTAAAAGCTCAAAATGTAAAAGAAATCCAGTTAACGAATTTCATTTTACAATCCTCTTCCCTCATTCCTCAATCAGGCGAAACGCTTTCCCAAACTTCTTACAATTCAAGCGTGTATTGGTTTCCGGTAAAAGTTCCATGCACGGTTCTTACTGGTTTGGTGGCTAACAAAGTATATCCTGATCCATACATTGGAATGAATAATATGCTGATTCCTGATGCATCCGATTCTTTCAATCATCAATATCATTTGGAGGAATATAGTTATCTTCCAAACGAGCCGAATCCATGGAAAAAGCCTTACTGGTATCGAACCACTTTTTCGGTTCCAAAAACAGATCTTGGAAAACATTTTCAACTGATCTTTAAAGGAATAAATTATCGTGCAGAGGTTTGGGTAAATGGAAAACAGATTGCTGATTCTTCAGAAATAGCGGGAATGTTTGCACAATATTCGCTGGATGTAAGCAAAGAGATTGATGCAGGAAAAACAAATGTTCTTGCTGTAAAAATTTATCCTTTGGATTATCCGGGGTTGCCGGCGACACCGCAGTTGAAAGCCCTCGGCGATTTCTTCGCAAACGGCGGCCCTACAGGAGATATAGGAAAAAATGTAACCATGCTTTGTTCTGTTGGCTGGGATTGGATGCCCGCCGTTCGTGATAGAAATATCGGAATCTGGCAGCCGGTTTATTTGCGCACTTCCGGACAAGTAGTGATCCAAAATCCACAAATAAAAACGCACTTACCAAATGCTTCTGATACCAATATTGCCCATCTTTCTTTGAATCTTTCTTTGAATAATTTTAGTAACGCTTCCCAGAATGGAAAATTAAAAATTACGGTCAGTCCTGAAAATTTTAAGGGTCAGTCTTTCACTGTTGAACAAACTATCAGCGTCAATGCAAATGGTTCTGCAGACGTTAATTTAACGTCAGAAAAAATCAAACAGTTCATCATTCAAAGGCCGCATTTGTGGTGGCCTAACGGTTATGGTTATGCGAATTTATATCGAATCCGTTTGCAGTATGAAAATGAAAATCAAACATCTGATGACACTTCTTTTGTATTCGGAATCCGAACCGTAAACTCTAAAGTTGAAATGGTAAACGGATGGGCACGTCGCGATTTTTATGTGAATGGGAAAAGGGTTCATGTCAATGGCGGAGCCTGGGTTCCGGATATGATGCTGAACCGGGATTCCACCCGCTACGATTATGAATTGCATTTGTGTAAAAATGCAAATATTAATCTCGTTCGCATTTGGGGTGGCGGCATTGCTCCGCCTGATATGTTTTTTGAAATGGCCGACAAATACGGCTTAATGGTTTGGCAGGACTTCTGGATCACCGGTGATACGCAAGGTGAGTTCAAAGGCTCTCCTGACTGGCCGTTGGAAGGAAATGTGTTCATTAGAAATATGGTCAGCACGATTTACAGACTGAGGAATCACGCAAGTCTTTTAGTATGGACCGGAGGCAACGAAGGCCATGCAAGAAAAGAATTGTATGACGCGATGCGGGATGACATTTCCACTTTGGACGGAACGCGTCCGTTCATCCCCAGTTCTTCTGGCTATGCAAAATTGCCGGCCGGATGGAAAGGTTCCTGGCCAGATGATCAGCCTTCCGGTGTTTACAGCGGCGGCCCTTATTCATGGCAGGATCCGGCGCATTATTATCAGCTGGTAAATCGTGGAAAAGATTGGGTTTTCAAAGATGAAACCGGAATTCCATCTCAGCCGCCTTATGAGACCTTGCCTTTAATTATTAATAATTTAGTTCCGGATTCCACGTTGCCATATCCATTAAATAATACCTGGGGTTATCATGACGCGTGTGTAGGAAACGGGCATTATGATACTTATTATAATGCTATGAAAGAAAGATATGGAACTCCCGTGAGCATGAAAGATTTTTCTGATAAAATGCAATTGGTGAATGCAAATGGATATCGCGGAATTTTTGAGGCAGCAGGACATAAATCAAATGAAACCGGAGGAGTGATGTTGTGGAAATTAAACGCTGCATTTCCAAGTGTCATCTGGCAGGTTTATGATTGGTATCTCAATCCCAACGCCGGATATTATTTCATGCAAAGAGCTTGCGAGCCGGTGCATATCCAATTGAACTTAGACGATTCTGTTGTGGCGATCATTAATCGTACTTATTCTCCAAAAACGGCACTGAAAGCCCGGATAAGAGTTTTTGACGTGAACAGTAAATTATTATTTTCCCAAAATAAAACCATCAGTTTAAACTCCACTGATGTAGAAAAATCTATTTCATTGTCAAAAATTTTATCCGAAGAAAAAGGAATTTCTTTTGTGGTTTTAAATCTTAAAAACGCATCAGGGAAAATGATTTCACATAACACCTATTGGTTTGCGCCCGGACATAATTTTAAAGGATTAAAAGAGATGCCTTCCTCAAAAATGAATGTAAAAATATTGAACACAGCAACCGGCAAAAATGAAACACAGTGGACTTTACAATTCATAAATCCGACAAATCGGTTGGCATTTTTTATTAATCCTCAAGTTGTGGAAAATGGGAAAGAGATATTCCCTTCTTTTTGGTCTGATAATTATTTTTCTTTGTCGCCAAATGAGTCAACAACAGTACAGGTTACCATTCCAAACGTGAAAATTAAAGACAAAAAAGTTGAATTGGCAGTAAGCGGATGGAATGTTGAAAAAGAATTTATACCATTGAAATAGCGGAAGATTTTTTCAAAATTGATTTTTTACAAAGCTTTGCTTAACTCCGCGTCAGTAGCACATTACAAATAGGAATGACGAATCTATCTCATTTCAACCATTGCTTTTATAACAGCATTTTTAGCGTTTAACCAACTTTCAAATTCATCTTTCACATCGTTGAACAATACGTGGTGCGTGATGTATGTGGCAGGGTTTACTTCTTTCTTTTTCATTGAATGCATTACATGTTCAAAGTCAGTTTTGGTGGCATTACGACTACACATTAATGTGCCTTCTTTTTTATGAAAGTCAGGGTGACTAAAAGTGATTTGACCCTTTTGAAGCCCGATTAACACATACCGTCCACCGTGAGCCATATATTGAAAACCGTTATTGATCGCTTGTAAATTTCCCGTAGCATCTATAACTACTGTCGGCATATCACCGTTTGTAATACTGAGTAATTCCTGCGTAATATCAGAATTGAGCACACTTAAAGTATTTCTGACATTTAGTTTCTCCCTGCAAAATTCTAGTCGTCTTTCGTTAACATCGAGTACCGTAACTTTTGCTCCTGCAATCCTTGCAAATTCGATCGTTCCCAATCCGATTGGCCCCGCTCCAATTACTAAAACATGTTCACCTTCCTTTATTCCGGCCCTCCTGACACCATGCGCCCCTATTGCCAAAGGTTCTACTAATGCCAATTCATCAAAACTCAAGCCTTCCCCTTTAATGAGAGAGTCGGAAGGCACTGATAAATATTCTGCCATTCCTCCGTCACAATGAACACCACATACCCGGATATGGGAGCAACAATTTGGTTTTCCCATTTCACAAGCGATGCAACGGCCACAATTAAAATAAGGAATAAAGGTTATCGCTTCGCCAGTTTCAAAACCCGGTGCGTCACCAATCTCTATTAACTCTCCTGATAATTCATGGCCTAATATTCTTGGGTATTCAAAAAAAGGTTGTGTTCCTTCATAAGCATGAAGATCAGTTCCACAAATTCCAACCCGCCGGATTTTTATGATTGAATTGCCTTTTACCAATTCCGGTTTTTCTGCCTCCAGATATTCAAAGTGCCCGGGTTGAGTACAAACGAGTGTTTTCATTTTATTGTTTTGATTAACATCTATTATTTATTTCGAAAGCCTAATCAACTATCATCTTTTAACGTTCATAATTCAAAAAAAATCCCCTTAATACTGAATTACTTTTGAGAAATTTCAATATCAACAGGCCCAAGCAAACCAGCCTCCAGAAGGGGTCTTCCACTCAATCTGTAAGGCGCATTTGTATGAGTAATCCTTTTATCTTCCGGGAGCTGATGATCTCCGATCAGTCGGTTTCTCCACGTATTGACCACTTCGACGGTAAGTTCATTTTCCCCCTGATGTAGGGCTTTTGTAATATCCACCCGGAAAGGATCTGTCCACGCTATTCCGCAATTGACTCCATTGACAAATACTTCCGCCATATTAGCTACTTTGCCTACATTCAACCAGATTTGTTTACTTTTTATTTTGGAAGTATCCCAGGAAAATGTTTTGGTATAAGTAGCCATTCCTGAATAATAACGAATGGATGAATCTTCTTGTTTACTCCAATTCATCAATGTTTTAAAAATCACTGGCTTTTGCGGGCCACCCAATTTAGCATCAAATGCTACAGTCCAGGGTCCTTCAATTTTTTGAACCTTCTTTGTTTCGATCCAGTTTTTACCATTGTTAGCGGATTGTTTCTTCGTCGTCTTTTTCATTACTATGAAGATGGAACCATTCGCAGCAAGCTTTACGGGTAACAGCGTTCTTCCTTTTTTGAATTGCCATGTTTTTGCGATCATCGTTTCACCTGTAACCGCATCCCACAATTCGGGTTCGCGTCCTTCAACATGAAGTGATAAATCCAGTTTCCTTTCTTTATTCTGTTGATTTGATACAAAATAAATATCAATTCCCGGCGCTGCCCTATGTGTCCACGCAATTCCATCAGCAGGTTTACCGGAAACATCGGTGGCAATAAAATCTCTTTCTACTCCAAGGCCTTCAAAAGAGTTGGCTTCAAATGGTGTTTGCACTACCCTACCTTTACCAACTTTCCATGAAGTAAACCCGGATATTTTGTTAGTTTGTTTATGATCCCAGATTGAATTAACAATGACATTTAATTCTTCATCGGTTGCTTTGTGATTATATAAACTGATTGAATTATGCGGCTTTTTATTAATCAACAAAGTAGCGCCGTTTTCAACCATTTCTTTTAATTTTCTTGCTACCTCAACTGACATCCATCCTGCATTTGGCGACATTTTTCTATCACCAGGTATAACCAGCAATTTATATTTGGGACCTCTCTTCAGTTCGATCTCTCCATTTTGCACTTTAGAAAAATGAAGAAGGGCGTCTTTGTTATAAGAATCGTACGCATAGCCACGCAATGGATCAGACCAATGTTCGGTTGTTATAATATTTGCAGAATGAAAAACACCACGCGGAGATTCTTTGATGGGTGCGTTCAAATTAAGAAGTCGCTCTTTTTCTTCGTTTACTGTAGTTTTCCCAAAAATTCCGGGCAACGTTGTTACGAGCCGGTCAGGCAGTATCGCGCGACGCGGTATTTCTTCACCGGTAAAAACAGCGATGTCCGTTACCGGCTTACCAATCTGTAGTAGCGTTTGGCAGCGTTTTGCATAATCCACCCATGCTTTGCCTTGCTTCCACCACGTTTGATCGCTTTGAAAAAAAAGCCCGATGCCATCGAGCGTCATGCCCGGCTTTTTATCGAGTGAAGGATTGTGCATGAAAACATGATACACCAGCTTGTTGATTCCTAAAGCATAGTTCCTGTCCTGCAAAGTTTTTAACATGCCCGGATATTCATCCCACATAAGCCGCAACTCTGTAAATGCTTCTGCCTGTATGATCTGTTTTCCATAAATATGCGAGGCAGAAATAGCATCCAGCATATCATTCGGTTTATCGTGGGTCGGGCTTCTTAACCAAAATTCACCCATTGGAATATCAACAGCGCTATAGTGCAACATGCCGTCGCTTATCATCGTGGGAGCCACGCTTTCCGCTGTGAATGCGCAGCCTTTTTCATGGGCAAGATTTGCAAGCGTCACATAAAAATTATCATGCAAGAGTTCGATGATCGTTTGCCTTATGTCGTGCAAAAACCTTTCGGAAAGATCAGCGCTTTCGACAGGAACACCAGCCATTACGGGCAGATATGAATACAAATCGTAGCCACGGCGTTTTTTGAATTCTTCCCTGAAAACAGGTGACCAGTTCTGGCTTCCGCATTCCCAGCTATCCACATGAAATATTTTTAAGACATCCTGTGCATTTGGGACTTTTTTAAATACTTCGCCAAACCAATTATCAAATTGCACTTTTATTGCTGCCGGATTAAATTTGTCGCATTCCAATCCTTTTCCGCCTCCGCCTGTCTCATTTTTATGACCAGTAGATGTATGCCCGATGCGAATAATTGTCCAGTTTCCCGGGGGAACTTTCCATTTTAAATGACCGGCTGAATCCATAAATTTTGTAACATCTACGATTCGATTCAGAGGAACACAAATCTTATCCTCAACCTGTTGTTCAGTCGTTCTTTTACTGATGCGCCAAACCTCTCCATTTTTGCCTTCGTATTCATCAATTTTAGGTTCTGATGAAAGTTCAATTCCGGCAATCTTTAAGACCGGTTTCCATTTGGCCGCATCAAGGTCTTCTGCACCGGGTTCTGATCCTCTCTTGCTAAACACGAAACGAAAAAAGCGCGCAGTGGTGGCCGGAATTACATGTGTATAGGCGGCTTCCGCATCCTGCCATCCTGAGCGTGGAGACACTAATCTTTGAAGAAATTTAAAATTTTTCCCATCGTCGCTTGTTTCTATAATCAAGCGATTTGATTGATAATTTGTTTTGCTGTGAATAACAATAGAGCGACAGGTAAAACGTTTTTCAAAAGCATATTGTATCCAGCAACTATCGGCACTGCTGAAATTTTTTGTGTTATTAGGATCAGTCAAAAACCGCGCATCAATCGCAGGTTTACTTGTAGTAACGATTGGCACTACCGTTGTTGTTGAAACCACTTTTCCAACAGGCGAAGGATATGCAAACACGGCGATGTCACGGTAATAATTCTCATTCGTTTCCGGCGTTGCTAAAGTATCATTAAAAAGCTGACCACCATCTACCTGCTTTTTTGTCCATACGATTTTTTGCATCGACATCGCAGGCGTAACCCACGGGCCACCGGCAAGAGCAAAGCCGTCACTTACGTGCATGGCCAGTTTTACTCCAATCCGCTTTGCTTCACTGAAAGCATAACGAACCATATCCCACCATTCGGGAGTTAACTGTTCCACCGGCGGCTGCATGTAAGCCGTATCCGCACCTTTTATTGTCATTAAATAGGCACCGGCAATTCCTGATTCTTTCATCGCTTCAAGGTCGGCGGTAATTGCTTCTTTGCTTACGCTTGCATGATACCAGTACCAGAAAACCCAGGGAGCGGCGGACTCGGGAGGAGATTGAAAATCTTTTTTCAAATTGAAAACTGAATCCGGCTCAAGCTGTGCGAAGCAGGTGAAATTGGCAAGGCCCGATAAAATAAAAAGAAGAAGAAATGTTTTTTTCATGATCAAAAATTGCCTTTCAATCTTACGAATCAATTATGAATGACCGAATCTCAATTCTAATCTAATTCTACAGGTGGAGGATGAATTTTAACTTTATACCCAATAAGCCCAAAGAAAAGTATTACGATAAAACACACCAGCGGCACGATGTATCCGGTCTGGATATTATCAGCGTTCAGATCAATGACCGTTCCCATGATGTAGGGAAATACGGCGCCACCGACAACAGACATTACCAATAATGATGAACCTATTTTAGTATCCTTTCCCAACTCCGCTATGCCCAAGGTAAAAATAGTAGGAAACATAATTGACATAAAAAAACCCAATGCACCAAGAGAGTAAATTACATATCCGCCTTTACCGCTGATAGCCACAACGCATAGAATCACAGAAATCATTGAATAAAGTGAAAGTAATTTTTGAGATGAAATAAATTTCAGCAAAAAAGTTCCCGTAAAGCGGCCGGCCATAAACAACAAACCATAAATTCCCAAATAATACCCCGCATTTTTTTCATCAATTCCACCACCCTTTTCGGCCATCCGGATAAAAAAACTGGTTACACATACCTGCGCTCCAACATACGCAAATTGAGCAATGACAGCCCATCTTAAATGCTTTCGTTTAAATGCTTTAAAAAATTGAGCCGGTCTCGCAATTTTAGTATCGTCTTTTACTTCAGGAAAATGAAAGAAACTAAAAAGAAAGGCTACCAGCAGCAAAATACATCCTAAGATTATGTAAGGCATCTTAACGGTGGAGGCTTCCGAATTTAAATAAGCCAAACGTTGAGCTGTGGTCATTGCCGCTAATTGACCTTCGGTGAAATCAATGCCGGATAAAATAAAAGCAGCTCCTACAAGAGGCGCAACGAAAGCAGCTAAGCCATTAAAAGCGGCTGCCAGGTTTAAGCGTGTCCCTGCACTTTCCGGCGAACCTAATACGGCAGCATACGGATTTGAAGCAGTTTCCAACATGGCAAGCCCACAGCCGATTATAAATAAAGCCAATAAAAAAAAATCGAAACTTCTTGTGTTCGCGGCGGGCACAATCAAAAAAGCACCGGAGGCAAATACCAGTAAACCAACAATTATTCCCTTTTTATATCCCCATTTTTTTAAAAACATGCCTGCAGGAATGGCCATAAGAAAATAAGCGAAAAATACCGCTGTATCAACAAGGCTTGATTGCCGGTTATTCAGCTCGCATGCTTTTTTTAAATGTGGAACTAAAATAGAATCTAAATTGTGAGCCATTCCCCACAAAAAGAAAAGGCAGCTTATTAAAATAAATGGAACAAGATATTTGTTTTTTGAATTTCTGCTTTCCACAACGTTTACTGAAACAGGTTTTATTACAAGGTCAACAGCCGGTACTTGGGCCATATAATTTAATTTTATTTTAAAAACTCCGCAGGCGAAAAATAGGATAAAGCTTTAAGTCCACTTTTATCTATAACATTGAACGAATCACAATTGAACTCATCGACCAGCTTGTTCCTTAACAAGCAAAATATGATCGCACACCAAAACCACTTCGCCTTTTTGATTTATGATTTCTACGTGTTCCGTTACTGTTCCATAACCCTCTTTGTTTGAACCCGATTTTTCAGATATACTTACTTCTGCGTGAATCGTATCTCCGATAAAAACAGGTTTCACAAACCGTAATCTATCATATCCTTTAGAAAAAGCTTCCGGATTTATTTCAGAAGCAGTTAAACCAATACCAATGCTGAAAATCATAGTGCCATGTGCAATCCGTTGTTTAAAGGGTTGTGTTTTGCACCATTCGGCATCCAAATGATGTGGGAAAAAATCGCCGGTATGACCGGCATGGACGATAAAATCAGTTTCTGTTATCGTTCTTCCAAGCGTGATTCTTTTTGAACCCAATTCATAACTATCAAAAAAAACAGACTTAAAATACATGCTCTTTTATTTTGTTAGCAACAGTTTTTTTGCTGCCAACGTTTTTAATAAAATTGATACTAAACATTTACAACAATACCTCCGGCATCGCTTGATAAGTAAGCGCTTTCTACCACAGCCATTGTTTTTATTACATCTTCGACACTTGTTGTTAGTATATCTGATGAACCTTCTTTAAACCGCATGAGGTTGCTCATCGAACCAATAAATGCTTCCGGAAACCACGAGCCTTCAATCTTTTTTGTTTTCCAAACCGGTTTTTTGTTTTCTTCCAATAAACAATATTCAAACTTATCCGGAAGGCCGTTTGGATAATCCATCAATAGTCCCATTTTAGCTTTTATTGCGCCCTTTGTGCCTTCCCATTTTATAAAACTTTCTTCGTTTGTTGGTCCAAACACATGATCATGATTGGTATTAATAACGCCGCGTATCGTATTTCCATAATCCATTATAATTGTGGAACGGGTTGACGGTAATTTTTTTGCAGGATGCTGTAAAGTTTTTGCCATTACACTTGCAGGATCGCCGAGAAATGAACGGATCAAATCAATGTAATGAATGCTATGGTATTGGATCTCCAGCCGAGGCCGATCAAACACAAAAGGAAACAAGTGCCATGGTGTATTAACGGTAACCCGGATTTCCATGTCATATAATTGGCCGATAAAGCCACCCTCAATCAGGTATCTTGCAGCATTCACAAACGGCGCAAACCGCAACTGGCAATTGATTGCTGCGACTAAGTTTTTTCTGCGGCACACAGCTAATATTTCCTCGCTCTGCCTATAATTATCACCCATAGGTTTTTGAATCAATACAGCGCTGCCATCAGGCAATTGCTCCAGTGATTCAACAAAATTTTCAGGAACAATTGTTATATCATAAACGGCATTTTCCGGTGCCGCTGACACTGCATCAGAAATGGAATCGTAAACATTAGGAATGTTCCATTGCGCTGCTAATTTTCCTGCTTTAGCTTTCGTTCGATTGGTGATTCCCAACACCGGGAAACCAGCTTTTTTATATGCCGGTAAATGAGCATCGCCAACAATTCCCCCCGCTCCGATGATGATGATCGGCATTGAAGTTTCAGGCAACTGAGGTTTATAGGGTATTTTCATTATCAATTTAAATCGTGATGTGTTAGGAAGAATGAAAAGTTTTTATTATCCTTTTGATCAAGAAATAAGAATTCGTGTTATTTGTTTATTTACTATAAGTTTCACAAATTCTTTCATGAAACAATTACAAATTTTATTTGATCCTTTAAGAAATTTAATTTGCATCCATCATAAATTATAAAATTGCATGGCATTACTATAAAATAATTTTCCCTTTGCTTTGTCATTCAATAAAGAATTAATTATTTCTTTATAAGTATTCCAGATTGTAAGATAGTTTTCTTTCAACAACGATACAGGCCAATCGCCGCCACACATGCATCTGTCTTCTCCGAAAACTTCCAAGGCAAAGGAAATATGAGGTTTAATATTGTCGGAATTCCATTTTTCTACATCTGTTGGTAACTTTCCGAGTCCTGAAATTTTTGCATAAAAGTTTTTGTGTTTCGCCGCTTCTTTTATTAACTCACTCCATTCTTCAAATTCTTTTTTTGAAGCGTCAGGCGGATTATTAAGATGATCAAAAATCATTTTCAATTCCGGAACTTTATTCGCGACAGTCAATGCCGTTTCAATGTGTTCTGTTGTAATGCCAACAACATCATAAGGCAAGTCATAATCTGCTAATATTTGTAAACTTTTTATCACATCATCCTGCAAAAGCCACTTCGCATCCGGCTCGTCATGTATTAAATGCCGAACGCCTTTAAAATATTTATTGGCCAGATATTTTTCTTTTAATGCCTTTTCAGTTGCAACAGGATCTGTCAATGGTACCCAGCCTACAACACCTGCAATCCAACCGGATTTCTCCGCTACTTGAAGCATCCAGTCAGTGTCTTCAAAATTATTAGCAGCCTGCACTAACACACCTCCTGTAATTCCCGCCGCTACACGATCATCTTCCAAATCTGAGATGTCATAATTACGATGAAGTATAGACGTATCATTTTTTAACCAATCATAGTCCGCATATTGAAAATTCCAGACATGAATATGAGTATCTATAATTCGCTCAACCATATTTTTTATTTCAACAAATTTTTTTAATTGAAATTTTGTATCAGTTTATTAAAAATTCTTTTTCAATTTGTTCATTATGCTCACCCAATATTGGTGCACCTTTTGACGAAGTTAAAAAATTTCCGTCCACACGAATAGGGCATCGGGTAGTCGTAATATGTAAGCCACTGCTTGTTTTTACTGAAAGATCCATATTCAGAACTTGATACCCTTCTTCATTTATTAATTCCTTATAATCCATTACCCGCGCGCACCAAATATCAGCAGCTTCTAAAATAGATATCCATGTGCCAGTGGTTTCATTGGAAAGCCAATGGGCAAGTATTTTTTTTATTTCATCACGCTTTAAAAACCATTTACTTTTATCCGTATATTTTTTCAGCTCTTCGCAGCCAATCAAATCACCCAATTGTACTATATTAGTCATCGCCAAAGCAAGATAATTATCTTTCGTTTTATAAATTCCATAAGGAGCTGCAATATAGGCATGAGCGTTGTTAATTTTACTTCTGACAGGAAGCTGGTTTCCATCGTTGAAAAAACAAGTAAGCACTTCAAACTGGAAGTCAAGAATGCTTTCAAACATACTCACCTGCACTAATGCACTTTCACCGGTAATCGCTCTTTGATACAAAGAGGCAAGGATTCCCTGTGCGATATGAGCGCCGGCAAGAATATCAACGACTGAAACCCCCATGGGCGTCGGCTGTTCGTTATTATTATTACTCAACCATGTAAGTCCGGAAACCGCCTGCAATAAAAGATCCTGACCTGGCAGGTCTTTCCATTCACCCTCATTTCCATAACCACTCACTTCCGCATATATAATTGACTGATTCAGTGCTTTAACGGTTTCATAATCCAATCCCAACCGCTCCATCACACCAGGCCTGAAATTGTGAAGCATAACATCAGCCTTTGCGATCAACAGCTTTATTTTTTTCAGATCTTCTTCATTTTTCAGATCGGCTACATAGCCTTCTTTATTACGATTGATCGCATGAAAAATAGTCGATTCCCCTTCAACCATTACATCCGAAACATATAGCTCACGACAAATATCACCCGATACCGGCTTTTCTATTTTAATAACCCGTGCACCCATATCTGCTAAACGTAAACCAGCGGATGGCCCGGATAAAAACTGGCTGAAATCCAATACCATTATATCTTCCAATAAATTCATAAAGTGCTGTTTGAAACCAATTCTTCAATTATTTTTTGATTATGTTCACCCAATTGCGGCGCCGGTTTTTCTGCAAATAATCTTTTTCCATTCATTCGGATCGGGCAACGGGTTGTTGTAATTACTTTTTCTTCTGAATTGGAAATTGTCTGCTCCATTTGCAGCACTTTATATCCTTCACTTTGCACCAATTGTTTCCAATTTAAAACGCCTGCACTCCAGAGGCCATGAGTCTTCAATTTTGTGAGCCAATGGTCTGAGCCTTTTGTTATTAAATGTTGAGCGATGATGTTTTTTATTTCGTCCCTTTTGCTAAATGCATCTTGTTGCTGAAACTTTTTTAACGCAGGAATTTCAAGGCTATTACCAATCCTTTCGATACTGGCCATGGCAATCGCAATAAAGCCATCAGCCGTCGCATAAATTCCATAGGGCGCACTTAATAAAGGATGGCCATTA
>Ga0134125_10003947_pt1 | contig 17010 bp, 15 predicted proteins | sample KB31751_FD_96464 | JGI IMG/M metagenome (GOLD analysis project Ga0134125, IMG submission 96464) | Terrestrial soil microbial communities with excess Nitrogen fertilizer from Kellogg Biological Station, Michigan, USA - KB3-175-1 | ecosystem: Environmental > Terrestrial > Soil > Unclassified ...
CCGCTACCTGGACGAGATCATCGCGGTAGGCGGATCACGGCCGGCCGAAGATTCATTCGAAGCCTTCCGCGGACGGCCGCCCACCATCGACGCACTGCTGCGCCACAGCGGCCTCGTGGAGGCATGATGATGCGCCGCGATTCCAAGGCTCGGCGCCTCGTGCGGCGCAGCTTCCTGATACTGTGCCTATGGCTGGGCGGTTTGACGATGGCCATGGCCGCAGTGCACCCCGTCCGGGGATTCCTTCCCGACCTGAAATTCACGCTGCAGGGAGCAGGCGGGGTCACGGTCACGCAGCAGGCTTTTGCCGGCAAGGTCGTGCTCATGTTTTTCGGCTACGCCAGTTGCCCGGACATCTGTCCGACTACCATGGCTCAGCTGGCGCAAGTGCGGCAGGCGCTCGGCCCCAAGGGCGACCAGGTCCGCATCCTGTTCGTGAGCGTGGATCCCCATCGCGATACGCCGGACATCCTGCAACGTTATGTGGACCAGTTCGACCCGCACGCCATCGGGCTCACCGGTGACGAACACGCCATCGCGGCGCTGGCGCGGCGCTATCGCGTCGCCTACCAGATCGGCAAGCCCACGTCATCCGCGCCCGGAGCGCCTTACGAAGTCTCCCACAGCCGAGGCATCTTTGGCTTCGACGCACAGGGTCACGCCGCCTGGCTGGCGCCAGACAGCGAGTCCCAGGCCGATCTGCTGGCGGCCATCCGGCCGCTGCTGCATTGATGCCCTCGAGCTACTCGCCTTGTTTCACCGCCTCGCGCAACGCCGTCCGCACCCCCTCTTCAATGGTGGGATGGTAGAACGGCATGCGCAGCATCTGCGGCACGGTCAATTCCATCTGCAGTGCCCAGGCCAGCAGATGTGCAACGTGCTCGGCATCCGGTCCCACCATCTCGGCCCCCATGAAGCGCTGATCGGAGCGGCGCATGTAAACGTGCAGCAACCCCTGATTGCGGAGCATCACCCGCGAGCGGCCCTGGCGAGTCCAATCGACCTCCCCGATCGCCATCGTGTCGGGGTCGAATGCCGCAAAGCCGCCCCCTACCTGCATGATCTGGGGGTTGCTGAAGAGCACGGCAATCGCTGCGCGGCGTGGCGGCGCCTGGACGTCCGGCCACGCGGCTGCATTACGCCCCGCGAGACGGCCGTCGTCTGAGGCCTCATGCTGGATGGGGTGCCGGCCCGTCACGTCACCGGCCAGGAATACCGGCTGACCGCGCACCTGCAGGGTCGCCGGATCGACGATGGGCCGCCCATGCTCATCCAGCGGCATATGAGTGCGCTCCAGATGCAGGGATGCCAGATCCGGCCGCCGCCCGACCGTGAGCAGAACCTTGTCGAAACGTTCGCGAGTTTCGGGGGCCTTCCCCACCGTCCAGCCCATCAACGCCTGATCGCCATCGCGCTGAATGGTCGTGACCTCGGCGCTCTGGACGAGATTGAGTTCGGGGGCGAGCAGGCTCACAGCGCTCTGCCGCACGGCGGGGTCGCCGAGGTGGGCGAAACTGTCCGAACGGCTCAATACCCGGACGCGGACGCCCAGACGCGCCAAGGCCAATCCCAGCTCGATGCCGACGACTCCCGCTCCCACCACCAGCACGCTGCGTGGCAGGTCCCGCCAGTCGAAGATATCATCATTGACGACAACAAGGTCGCCCAACGGTCGATAGGTGTCGGGCACGACCGGCTGGGTCCCGATCGCCAGGACGATGCGCGAGGCGTGAATTTCGTGTCCCTGGTTGCTTTGCAGCACCCCATCACGCTGGAACTCCACCTTCGCATCCAGGCGGTGTTCGGCAGGCATGGCGTTGACATCATCCACCACGAAACCGACAAAGCGGTCGCGCTCGCGGCGGACGCGGTCCATCACGGCCACCCCATCGACCACGGGCGCGCCAGGCACGCGCACGCCAAAATCCGGCGCACGGCGAACTGCAGCCGCCGCGTCCGCAGCGGCGATCAGCAGCTTGGACGGCATGCAGCCCACCCGGGCACACATGGTCCCATGCGGGCCGCCTTCAATCAGAAGAGGCTTCAGCCCCGCATCCCGGACGGCCCGGTAAGCCGGCAAACCCGCTGATCCCGCCCCCACGATCGCCACGTCGCAATCGATTATCTGAGACATGACGGCCTCCCCTCAGGCGGGTTGCACATCGTAGCCCTCGTCGGCAATCGCCGCCTGCAGGAGGGTCGCCTCCATCTCGGACTCGATGCTGACGCGATGAGCAGCCAGATCCGCCGCGACCTTCGCGCTCGGCGACACGGCCTGAACGGCGCGGGTAATGGTCTGCACGCAGTGGTTGCAGGTCATGTCGGACACGATGAATTCGGTTTTCATGGCTATGGCCTTTCGAAAAGGAACGTCTTGCATGTTAAACCTTGGCCTGGAGGAAGACTCAAGCAGCGGCTTGGGAAATCAGCCGCTTGACCTTGCCATGATGTCAAGCCCGATCCTACACTCATTGTCAGGAACGGGAGTCTCCATGTCCGCCTTGCCCACCCTCTCTACGCTCGATCTGGATGTCGAAGGCATGACGTGCGCCTCCTGCGTCCGCCGCGTCGAAACGGCGCTGGCGAAAGTCCCCGGCGTCGCCCAGGCCAATGTCAATCTGGCGACGCGCAGCGCGCATGTCACGCTGACGGCTGACGGTGCCGACCCTCATGCCCTGATCGCGGCCGTCCAGAAACGCGGCTACCAGGCCCAAGTGCGCGCGCCACAACACCTGGCGCACACAGCTGCGGGCGATGAATATCAGGCAGCCGGCCGGCGCTTCGCGCTTTCTCTGTTGCTGACACTGCCCATCTTCCTGGTTGAAATGGGCGGTCACCTGAGCCCTGCCCTGCACCACGGAATTCTGTCAGTGCTGGACAGCCGGGCGCTGGCTTGGCTGGAGTTCGTGCTGGCGACCGCGACGCTGGCCGGGCCGGGGCGCGAATTCTTTACACGAGGCTTCAAGGCGCTACGGCACCTGGGACCGGACATGAACACGCTGGTGGCATTGGGTGCCGGCAGCGCCTGGCTGTATTCGACACTGGTGCTGCTGGCCCCCGCCCTGTTTCCCGCCCAGTCTCGCCATTTATACTTTGAAGCCGCCGCGGTCGTGGCGACCCTGATCCTGCTGGGCCGCTGGCTGGAGGCGCGAGCCAGAGGGCGTGCCGGAACGGCCATCCGCCATCTGCTGGACCTGCAGCCCCGCACCGCATGGGTGCGCCGCGATGGCGACTGGTCGGAGCAACCCATTGCGGCACTCGCCGTGGACGATGAGCTGCGGGTCCGTCCCGGCGAGAAGATCCCGGTGGATGGCACCGTCGTCGACGGCGAATCATGGGTGGACGAATCCATGATCACCGGCGAGCCCATGCCGGTCACCCGACGCTCGGCGGACCGCCTGATCGGCGGCACGCTGAACACGCGCGGGAGCCTCATCATGCGCGCAACACAGGTCGGCGCCGACACGGTGCTGGCGCACATCATCCGCATGGTAGAGCAGGCGCAGGGCGCAAAGCTGCCAATCCAGCAACTGGTGGACCGCGTCACGGGCTGGTTCGTGCCGGCCGTCATGGCGCTGGCGGTGCTGGCCTTTCTGGGGTGGGCGCTCTGGGGGCCGGAACCCTGGCTGACGCACGCGCTGGTCGCGGGCGTGGCCGTTCTCATCATCGCATGCCCCTGTGCCATGGGTCTGGCGACACCGATCTCGATCATGGTGGCGACGGGACGGGCGGCAGGACTGGGCATCATCTTTCGTGAAGGCGACGCGCTGCAGCGCCTGCGCAATGCCCGGGTGATCGCATTCGACAAGACCGGCACGCTGACGCAGGGGCACCCGGCGCTCAGTGACGTCCTGCCGCTGGATGGTTTGACCCGTTCGGCTTTGCTGACGGCGGTTGCTTCGGTACAGAGCGCGTCCGAGCACCCCATCGCACGGGCCATCCTGGAAGCCGCGAATGCCGAGGATCTGGCACTGATGCCGGTCGAGGCTTTCACAACGCTCACCGGTGCCGGCGTGCGGGGCCGTGTCGAGAACCATGAGTGGCTGCTGGGCAACGAAACCCTGATGCGCGACCACGAGGTACCCGTGGACCCCCCAGTATCCTCTCGCCTGCGGGATCTGGCCAGCCAGGGCAAAACAGTCTTCCTGGCGGCCAGGGACGGCGAGCTGGCCGGCATCCTGTCCGTGGCCGACACATTGCGTCCCAGCGCCGGTCGGGCCATCGCCCGATTGCATGCCATGGGACTGAAGACGGCCCTGATCACGGGCGATCATCAGGCCACGGCTCGCGCAGTCGCCGATCGACTGGGCATAGCCGTCGTGCATGCACAGACCCTGCCGGCACATAAGGCGGCCATCCTGCAATCCCTGCAGCGCGAGATCGGACCGCTCGCCTTCGTCGGCGACGGCATCAACGATGCCCCGGCACTGGCGACCGCCGACGTGGGCATCGCCATCGGTCAGGGAACGGACGTCGCCATCGAATCGGCCGACGTGGTGCTGATGAACGAGGACCTGAACTCGGTGGCCCGCACGGTAGCGCTGTCCCGGCTGACGCTGCGCAACATCAGCCAGAACCTGTTTTGGGCCTTTGCCTACAACGCTGCACTGATCCCCGTGGCCGCCGGCGTGTTCTACCCCTGGACGGGCCTGCAGCTCTCGCCCATGCTGGGCGCCGGCGCCATGGCACTGTCCAGCGTCTTTGTCGTCACCAACGCGCTGCGCCTGAAATGGCTGCGGCTGGAGGGCTCTCATGCCTGAGAATCAGAGTTCGTACCGTGCCCCGCACCGGCTGGCGCCGGCCGCACGGGCTGCCCATAGCCTGTTGAACATCGGCGAGGTGGCTGCCCGCACCAGCCTGACTCCCAAGATGATCCGCTACTACGAGCAACAGGGCCTGTTCGAACCGCATGCCCGCAGCACGGCGGGTTACCGTCAATACGATGGACAGGATCTCCACTCGCTGAATTTCATCCGCAGCGCTCGGGAGCTGGGATTCTCACTGAAGCAGATCGCGGAACTGACCGATCTGTGGCGGAATCGGAGCCGCGCCAGCGCTGAAGTCAAACGTCTGGCGCTGGCCCACATCGATGAGCTGGAAGACAAGGCGGCCACGCTGCAGCGCATGGCAGCCACGTTGCGAGAGCTGGCAGGCCACTGCCACGGCGACGATCGGCCGGAATGCCCCATTCTGGAGGGCATCGCCGATCACCTGTTCACGGGAGCTGCGTGCCATTCCGAGACGAACTCGCGATAATCCGGGCGCTGTTTTTCCGGCAACGGGTCGATAGGCGTGCCAATGGACAAATAGCCCATGAAGCGGGTATCCAGTACATCGAAGCCCAGCGCATCGGCCACGCCATCCAGGTACGTCCCCATGCCGGTGCTCCAGAACCCGCAATATCCCAGCGAATGAATGGCATTCAGCATGTTCATCACGGCCGCGCCTACCGACAACAGACTCTCCTGCTCCCGGATGCGTCCCCGCGGATCCGGGGCGCAGGCAATGGCGATCACGACGGGGACCCGCGAGAGCCACCTGCGCGCGTTCTGAATCTTGGGATCGGGCAGCGGCGAACCTGCGTCCAGGGCCGCCTGGACCCCGATTTCAATCAGCGCTGGGACGTCAGCTCCTCGAATGATCTTGAAGCGCCAGGGATGGACGGCTCCGTGATCGGGCGCGCAGACAGCCGCCCGCAGGATCAGGGCCAGCTCAGCCTCATCCGGGCCCGGGGCCTGGACGAATTTGGCGGAACGGCGGGTGTACAGGGTATTCAGGAAATCATTCATGAAGTCGTTCCAGAAATCATCGAGCGGCTTGGACCATCAGCGCCTTCATGCGGCGAATGGCGGACTCCCAGCCGTCGAATACGGCCTGCGCAACGATCGCATGGCCGATATTGAGTTCGGCAATCCCGGGCAATGCGGCAATCGTCTGTACATTGCCATAATGCAGCCCGTGTCCCGCGTTGATACGCAGACCGTGGCCCACGCCCAGCGCGATGGCCGCGCGCAGACGCTGCAACTCCGCGCCCTGGCCGGCCGCATCCGGCGCGTTGGCAAAAGCGCCGGTATGCAGCTCGATGTTTTCGGCACCGGTCCGCGCGGCGGCCTCGATCTGCGCGGCCTCCGGATCGATGAACAGGGATACGCGGATGCCCGCATCCCGCAGGCGTGACACGGCCTCCCGCACCTGATCGTAGTGCGCCGCCACATCCAGCCCTCCTTCGGTGGTCAGCTCCTGTCGTTTTTCAGGCACCAGGCATACATCCTGGGGCCGGATATCGCAGGCGATGGCCAGCATCTCGGGCGTGATGGCGCATTCCAGGTTCATCCGGGTGCGCAGCGCCGGGCGGATGGCCCGCACGTCAGCTTCCTGAATGTGGCGCCTGTCTTCCCGCAGGTGCAGGGTGATCAGGTCGGCACCCGCATCCTCCGCCCGCAAAGCAGCTTGCAGCGGATCCGGATAAACGGTCAACCGCTGCTGCCGCAGGGTGGCCACGTGATCGATATTGACGCCCAGTTCCATCTCAACCCTCGTCCTTTGGCTGTTTCACGTCCCGTGGATCCCACCCCCCGCCGAGCGCCTTGTAGAGCTCGACACGATTGGCCAGGGCGTTCGCGCCCACCTGGATGAACTGCTGCTGAACGCCGTACAACGTGATCTGGGCCGTCTGGATCTGCAGGAAACTGTCCACCCCGGTTTCATAGCGCACCTGCGAAAGCTTGAGCGCCCGCAAGGCCGTGTCCTCTGTACTGCGCAGCGCATCGAGCTGGCGGCTGTAGGTGGCCTCCCCCGCCAAGCCATCCGAAACCTCCCGGAAAGCGGTCTGGATGGCCTTCTCATAAGAGGCTACCGCAATACGCTGGGAGGCTTTGGCGAAGTCCAGACTGCCCTTGACGCCACCCGAGAATATCGGCGCCTGGATCTGCGGACCAAACTGCCAGTAACGTTGTCCACTCGCAAACAGGCCGCCCAATTCTGGGCTGGCGAAGCCCAACAGCCCGGTCAGCGTGATGCGCGGGAAGAAGGCCGCTCGCGCCGCGCCGATCTGAGCATCCGCGGCTTTCAGGTCATGCTCCGCGCCCATGATGTCGGGCCGCCGTTCCAGCAATTGCGAGGGCAGGCCCGCCGGAAGGGCCGCCACCAGTTGCTCGCGTCCGAACGGCGCCGCTGGCGGCAGGTCCGGCGGGATCGGCGTGCCAAGCAGCAACTGCAGCGCGTTGGTGGCCTGGGCCATGCTGCGCTCGGCGGCGATCTGGTCCGCCCGTACCGAGTCCACCTGCCCTTGCGCCTGAGCCAGGTCCAGATCCGAGGCAACACCCACATTGAAACGCGCCTTGACCAGGTCCAGCGTGCCCTGGCGCGCCTGCAGGGTCTTCACCATCAGGTCGTGCATGGCCTCGGAAGTACGCAGGTTGAAGTACGCCTCGGCCGTCTGCGCGATGAGACTGAGCTGTACCGTCCGCCGCGCCTGGTCGCTGGACAGGTATTCCTGATAGGCCGCCTCGCTCAGATTGCGGACGCGGCCGAAGAAATCCAGCTCGAAGGCCGTCATCCCCACGCCGGCGATGTAGCTGCGGCCTACGGACGGTGAATCGGGCCCGCCGTTCCGCATGTTGGCCGGCAGGCGCGTGGCCTGCCCGGTGCCTTCCACACCGATGGTCGGCAGGCGATCGCTCTGTGCAATGCCGAACTGGGCGCGCGCCTGCTCGACACGCTGCACGGCTACGCGCAAATCGCGGTTATTGTTCAGAGCCAGCTCGATCAGGGCCTGCAGGCGCGCATCCCGAAAGAAGTCGCGCCAAGGCGGCAGGGCCGCTGCGGCATCCTGCACGGCAGCACCCGGATATTGCTGGGGAATCGGCGCGTCAGGCCGGTGATACGCGGGTGCCAGCGAGCAGGCGCCCAGCGCCAGGCTCAACATGGAAGCCAACCAGGGACGCCCCTGCAGTATGCGGATCCTCACGGCTGCTCTCCTTCACGAGTGACTTCCGCAGATGGAATGTGCGGCGCCTGATGTCCGAGCAGCTTGGGCTTGGTCCGGAAGAGCCTCAGGATCACCACGAAGAAAGTCGGCACGAAAATGACGGCCAGCGGTGTCGCAGCGAGCATCCCGCCCATCACTCCCAGCCCGACGGCATTCTGGCTGGCCGCGCCGGCGCCCGAGGCGATCACCAAGGGGACCACGCCCAGGATGAAGGCGAAAGACGTCATCAGAATGGGCCGGAACCGCAGGCGAGCCGCCTCGATGGAGGCCTCCATGAGCCCGGCTCCGCTAGCGTACAGGTCCTTGGCGAATTCCACGATCAGGATGGCGTTCTTGGCGGCCAGCCCGATCACCGTCACCATGCCGACCTGGAAGTACACGTCGTTGTCCTTGCCCATGATGCTGCTAAGCAGCACGGCACCCAGCATGCCCAAGGGCACCGCCAGCATGACCGACAGAGGAATCGCCCAGCTTTCATACAGGGCGGCCAGTACCATGAAGACCACCAGCACCGACAGCCCCAACAGGATGGCGGTCTGGTTTCCGGCCTGGACCTCCTGGTAGGACAGCCCCGTCCATTCATAGCCCAAGCCCGGCGGCAGTTGCGCCACCAGCTTTTCCATCTCGGCCATGGCCTGGCCCGTGGAATAGCCGTGCGCCGCCGATCCACCGATGCGCACGGACTCGTAACCGTTGTACCGCACCACCTGAACCGGACCACGGGTCCATGTCAGGGTCACGAACGAGGACAGGGGCACCATCGCGCCGCTCGCGTTGCGCGCGTTCAGGCGCAGAATATCGTCCGGATTCATGCGGTCGTTTTCATCGGCCTGCACCCAGACATTCTGCACCCAGCCCTGGTTCGTGAACTTGCCCACATAGGACGAACCGATGGCGGTCGAAATAAGGTTCGCGGCCTCGGAGAAATCCACACCGAGCGCAGCCGCCTTCGCGCGATCGATCCGCACCTGCAGCTCCGGTCCGGGTCCAAGCCCGGTAATGCGGGTCTGCGCCAGGACGGGGCTATGGGCCGCCAGGCCGAGAAGTTGCTGCGCGGCCGCCTCCAGCGCCTCATGCCCGACGCCGCTGCGGTCTTCCAGCCGCATGTCGAAGCCGGACGCATTGCCCAACGATGAAATGGCCGGTGGCGTGATGGAGATCACCATGGAATCCGGCAACCCGAACAGAAGCTTCCCCATGGCCGTGCCCGAAATCGCCTGCGCCGAATCGCCCGGCCCCTTGCGCTGGGAAAAGTCCTTGAGCGGAACGAAGGCAATGGCCGCATTCAGGCCATTGCCGTTGAAGCTGAAGCCCTGGACGGCGATGACGTTGGCCACCTGGGGCAGGCTCATGAAATAGTGCTCGACCTTTTTGATGACATCCACGGTCCGGTTCGAACTGGAGCCCGAAGGCAATTCGATATTGGCGATCACGTAGCCCTGGTCTTCCTCAGGCAGGAACGAGGTGGGCAGGCGGGTGTACATCCAGCCCAGGGCCGCCACCAGCACCACGAACAGCAGCATCAGGCGCAGCGTGCGCTTCAGGCTGCGGCTCACCCAGTGCGTATAGCCGTGGGTGGTGCGATTGAAGCCCCGGTTGAACCAGCCGAAAAAGCCTCCCCTGGATTCGTGGTGGCCCTTGGGAACGGGCTTGAGCAGAGTCGCGCACAGCGCGGGCGTGAAGCTCAGCGCCAGGAAAGCCGAGAACAGGATGGACACCGCCATGGCCACCGAGAACTGGCGATAGATCACCCCCACCGACCCCGACATGAAGGCCAGCGGCAGGAACACAGTGGTCAGCACCAGCGTAATGCCGATGATGGCGCCAGTGATCTGCGGCATGGCCTTTTTGGTGGCTTCCTTGGGCGGCAGCCCCTCTTCCGCCATGATGCGCTCGACGTTCTCGACCACCACGATGGCGTCGTCCACCAAAATCCCAATGGCGAGGACCATGGCGAACATGGTGAGCACATTGATGGAGAATCCCAGCCCCAACATCACCGCAAAGGCGCCCAGAATGGCCACCGGGACCACCAGCGCCGGGATCAGGGTATAGCGGATGTTCTGCAGGAAGACGAACATCACCACGAATACCAGGAAGATGGCCTCGAACAGCGTCTCCACGACCTGATCGATCGACAGTTCCACATAGGGAGACGTGTCGTAAGGAATCGCGTAGGTGATGTTCTCCGGGAAGAACTGCGAGAGCTCCTTCATCTTCGCCTTGGCCAGACGCGCCGTCTCCAGCGCATTGGCGGTCGGCGTGAGCGACAACGCAAAAGCGGCCGTGGGTTTGCCGTTCAGACGAGCACCGAACTGATAGTTGTCCGACCCCAGCTCCACACGGGCCACGTCACGGATCCGTACCGTGGAACCGTCCGGATTGGCGCGCAGGATGATGGCGCCGAATTCCTCGGGGGTCTTGAGCTGTCCATTGACGATCAGCGGCGCCGTGGTGCGCTGGGAATCGGGATTGGGCGGTGAACCGAGCTGGCCGCCCGACACCACCATGTTCTGCGCCGCGATCGCATTATTGACGTCGGCGGCGCTCAGGTTGTAGCCCACCAGCTTTTGCGGATCCAGCCACACTCGCATCGCGCGGGGGGCGGCAAACAACTGGAAGGTTCCCACACCTTTCACGCGGGACATGGGATTCTGGATGTTGCGCGTGATGTAGTCGGCCAGCGCGGTCTGATCCATGGAACCGTCCTTGGACGAGACCGTGACCACCATCAGGAAGTTGGAGTTCGATTGACTGACCTGGATACCCTGCTGCACGACGGGGGCCGGCAGCCGGGCCGTCACGTTGGCCAGGCGGTTCTGCACGTCCACCTGGGCCAGGTCCGGATCGGTGCCGGGCTCGAACGTCACCGTGAGTTGCGCCTGCCCGTTGGAATCGCTGACGGACTCGTAATACAGCAGGCCTTTGGCGCCATTGAGCTGGTTCTCGATGATGCTGGAAACGCTGGTGGCGACCTCCGACGCAGATGCGCCGGGATAAACAGCCCGGATATTGACCGTGGGCGGCGCGACCTCGGGGTACTGCGACACCGGCATGTTGGGAATCGCCAGGATGCCGGCCAACGCAATGGCCAACGCAATCACCCAGGCGAAAATCGGTCGGTCGATGAAGAACTGTGGCATGAATGCTCGCGAGGAAACCGGAGGATGATCAGTGGGTCAGGCCGCTCAATGCGACTGACCCTGGGGGGCGCTCTTGCCGGAGGCCTTGTCCCCAGCCTGTTTTGCTCCGGATGCCGGGACGGACGGGGCGGCACCGCCTGGGCCCGCCGCGCCAGCAGGTTTCCAGGGCATGGGCTGCACGGGTGCGCCCGGACGAATCTTCTGGAAGCCCTCTACCACGACCTGATCGCCCGCCTTCAGGCCCTGATACACGATATACCCCTGCCCTGAGCGGGGACCCACTTCGATCGGTGTGAAGTTCGCCTTGCCGTCAGTCACCTTGACGATGGTGCTGCGGCCATCGGCCGTGCGCTGGATGGCTTGTTCCGGCACCACCAGCGCCTTCTGATCCACTCCTTGGATCAGCCGCACGTGAACATAGAGCCCGGGGAGCAGGATCTGTTCCGGGTTGGGAAACAATGCGCGCAGATTGACCTGTCCAGTGCCGGGATCCACCGACACCCCGGAAAACAGCAGCTTGCCCGGGTGGCGATAGGTGTCGCCGTCGTCAAGCAGGACCTCGGCTTGCGTATTGCCCTGCGCGTCCGGCTTGAGGACCCCTTCGGCGAGCTGCCGCCTCAAAGTCGACAGCTGCGCGACCGGCTGGGTGATATCCACATAGACCTCATTCAGGCGTTGCACCGTCGCCAGGGCGGTAGCTGATGTGGCGCTCACCAGGGCTCCCACCGTCACGAGCGACTTGCCGATGCGCCCGTCGATGGGCGACGTGACGCGGGTATAGTCCAGATTGATACCCGCCGTTTCCAGCGCAGCCTTGGCTGCGGCCACGTTGGCGGCCGTCTGACGAGACTGCGCCACGGCGTTGTCATAATCCTGCTGCGCGACGGCATGCTGTTTCACCAGAGCGGCAAAGCGCTTTGCCTGGAGCTGGGCCGTATAGTCCGCGGCCTGTGCGTTCTTCAGTTGGGCTTCCGCCTGGTCCCGAGCGGCCCGATATGGGGCCGGATCGATGGTGAACAGGAGCTGGCCCTTTTTGACTTCGCTGCCCTGCTGGAAATCGATGGATTGCACGATGCCGTTGACGCGCGCGCGGACCTCGGCGTCCTCGATGGCCTGGACACGCCCGGGCAGCTCGGTATTGACAACAGTCGGTTGCGGTTGAATCTGGACGACGCTGACCGGGATCTTCATATCGCCAGGGTTCTGCTGTGGCTTCTGGCCACAGGCCGCCAACACGAGTACCGAGGCCAGCACCAGAGGCCGCAACGCGCCAGCGGCGGTCGGGGTACGAAAAGCCATACGAAAAGCTCCTGAGTTTTTGGATTTTGAGTTGACGTCGATGCAGCACGACAGCGCGGCCCGCCGCGGCCCGACCGGAGCATGCCTGAAGGCGCAGGCAAAGCTTGAGTATAAAGTGAAAAACCAGCCGGCCGCTGAGAGGATCGCAATCCTTTTCATGCGGTTGGCCCCGTGAAACGGCTCACCAGAACCGCGACCCGTAGGGACAGTATTTCGAGCGGGGGACGGTCGGACAGCAGCCCCTCGAGCGCCAGCAGAAACACCAGGGAAAGTTCGGGATCTCCCAGAACCTGCGCCACGCACTCGCGCATTCCTTCCCGATGGCGCTGAGCGACCTGCGGCCCTAGGCGCTCGCAGACGTCGTGGAATTCGCCCGCCATGGGGGCGACCTCCATTTCCGACCAGAGATCCAGCAGCATGATCTGGCAAATGGACTGCAGGCGGGCGCGAGCTGGCCCGGGGCCAGCCGCCGCGGCCCACGCCGCCGGCAGCCGGGTCAGCAGCCAGTCGTCGAAAACCTGGATGAAAAGGTCTTCCTTGTCACGACACACCTGATAGAGAGACGTCCTGGAGAGTGCCGCACGACGGGCCACTTCTTCCAGCGAGGTGCGGGAAAATCCGAAGTTCAGGAAGCACCACCGCGCCGCATCCAGGATGTGGGTGCGCCGCGCCGCGATGGCCTCAGCGGTCAGTTTTTGCGACATCCGGCCATTTTGACGAAATGGACGCTTTTTGTCAAAACGGTTTACAGGCCTTGCAGTGGCAATTGGAACAAGGCGAGAGCTCGCGCGAATGCGGAGGCGGCGAACGCCCCAAAAATCAGCTCAGCAGCAATGAATCATCCGCCAACTCCTCGCCGCGAACTCGCTCGAACATGGTCAGCAAATCCGGAACATCCAGGCCGCGTCGTACATCGCCCGATACATCCAGCACCACGCGCCCCTGGTGGAGCATGACCGTACGGTCGCCCACATCCAGGGCCTGACGCATGCTGTGGGTCACCATCATCGTGGTCAACCCGTGCTCGGCCACAATACGTTCGGTGAGGTCCAGCACGAATTTCGCGGTGCGGGGGTCCAGCGCCGCCGTGTGCTCGTCCAGCAGCAGAATGCGCGATGGGCGAAGAGAGGCCATGAGCAAGCTGACGGCCTGGCGTTGCCCGCCGGACAGCAAACCGATGCGATCGGTGAGCCGGCGCTCCAGTCCCAGCCCCAGCATCGCCAGGCGCTCGCGAAACAGCACCCGCATCTCCTCGCGAACCGCGAGGCGCAAGCTGCGGAATTGCCCTCGCCCCAGCGCGAGCGACATGTTTTCTTCAATGGTCAGATTCTCGCAGGTGCCGGCCATGGGGTCCTGGAACACTCGGGCGACCTTGTGGGCCCGGTCCCAGACCGGCTGGCGCGTAACGTCTTCGCCATCGATCAGGATGGATCCGGCATCGACCGTCTGTTCGCCCGAGATGGCATTGAGGAAGGTGGACTTCCCGGCTCCGTTCGAGCCAATGACCGTGACGAACTGGCCGGCCGGGATGTCCAGCGACATCCCGCGCAAGGCCTGCGTCTCGATCGGGGTGCCGGGATTGAAAGTCAATTCCAGATTTTGCGCGCTCAACATCACTCAACCCTTTTTCTGCGCAGGCGCTGTTTGATCAGCGGAATCACCAGCGCCACGGTCACCAGCACCGCGGTGACCAGGTTCAAGTCCTGAGCCTTCAGGCCCACGAAATCCGCGTTCAGCGCCAGCGCGACAAAGAACCGATACAACACGGCACCGATCACCACGGCCAGCGTAGTGATGGCCAGCCGGCGGCTGGGCAGAATGGATTCCCCGATGATGACGGCTGCCAGGCCGATCACGATCGTTCCGATCCCCATGGAGATGTCGGCACCACCCTGCGACTGCGCGAAAAGCGCCCCGGCCAGGCCACATAGCGCGTTCGAAATACCCATGCCAAGCAACACCATATTGCCGGTACGAATGCCCTGCGAACGCGCCATGCGAGGGTTCGATCCGGTTGAACGCATGGCCAGGCCCACCTGGGTGGCAAAAAACCAGTCCAGGACCAGCTTCACCACCACGACCAGCACCAGCAGGATAAGCGGCCGCGCAACGTAGTCGTGCAAGCCTGCGGGCTGCAGGACGGTGAACACGGTGGATTCCGTGATCAGCGGCACATTGGGAGCATCCATCACTCGAAGATTGATGGAATACAGGGCGATCATCATCAGGATGCTGGCCAGCAGATCCATGATCTTCAGCCGTACGTTGAGCCACCCGGTGATCACGCCGGCGAAGCCCGCTGCCAGCGTACCGATCCCGGTGGCCACGAACGGATCGTAGCCGTGGTGGATCAGGATCGCCGCGGCCGCTCCGCCCAGCGGAAAGCTGCCGTCGACCGTCAGATCGGGAAAATTGAGGACACGAAAGGAGATCAGGACTCCCAGGGCGACCAGGCCGAAGATCAGGCCGATCTCGAGGGAGCCCCACAAGGAATAAACAGACATGCGGCGACGGGTCGGTTACTTGACGACCTTGGTCGCGGACTTGATGAGCGAATCCGGCAGTGTGACACCTTGCCGTGCGGCCGCCCCGGGATTGACGTAGAGTTCCAGCTTGGAACTGGTTTCCCAGGGCAGGTCGCCCGGCTTGGCACCCTTCAGAATCTTCACCACGAGTTGGCCAGTCTGCACCCCGAGGTCGTGGTAGTTGACACCCAACGCCGCGATCGCCCCACGCTTCACGCTGTCGGTGTCAGCCGCGATCAGCGGAATCTTGGCCGCCTCGCCCACTTTGACCAGCGCCTCATAGGCCGACACAACGTTGTTGTCGGTATTGGTGTAGATGGCATCGACCTTGCCGACGAGGCTGCGCGCAGCAGCCCCCACGTCAACGGTGCGCGGAGCGGTGGCTTCGACCAGCGTCAGCCCGGCCTTTGGAAGAAGCTCGCGCAATTGTTTGACCACCACCACGGAATTGGCTTCCCCGGGGTTGTAGACCATGCCGATCTTCTTGGCGTTGGGAACGACCTTGCGGATCAGGTCGATCTGCTTCTGGAGCGGCAACGCATCCGAAACGCCGGTCACATTGATGCCCGACGGGCCGGTACCGGGCACAAGCTGTGCGGCCACCGGATCCGTCACGGCGGAGAACACCACCGGAATGGTCTTGGTCGCCGCCACCACCGCCTGCGAGGTGGGTGTGGCGATGGCCACGATCACGTCAGGTTTGTCACCCACGAACTTGCGGGCAATCTGTGCCGCGATCGCGTTGTTCCCCTGCGCCGTCTGAAACTGCCACTTCAGGCCTTTGGCCTCGGTATAGCCGGCTGTAGCCAGTGCTTCATGCACGCCGTCTTTGACGGCATCCAGAGCGGGATGCTCGACGATCGAAGTCACAGCGACGGATTGGGCCTGTGCCGGGGCGGCAGCCAGCGCGCCCACGACGGCAGCGGTGCCGACCAGGCTGCGAAGCGCGGAATGCAGAATCATGAAGAAGCTCCTTGGTGGGGAATGCCAACGCACCGCACGCCACACGTGCCGCCCGGTGGGTCTGCACAGTGGTCATGAGGCGTTCAGTCTACGATCGATGGTGCTTGCTCGGGGGATCCCCGCAGCGCAATCATTTTAGCGTCAGCTTCCGTGATTGCCGTCGACAAAAAATAAAATGTCAAAAAACGGCAATTCAGGACAACAATCAGCCACTATGGTGCGGGTCTGAAGAGCGGTTCAAGGCACTGAACGCGCCTGCCCGGTATCGGCCGTCCTCACCGCCCGCACGAATTCCAATATGCGCGCCGCATCCTTGATCCCCGGAGCGGACTCGACACCGCTGCTGACATCCACGGCAGAGGGCTGCCACGCTTCGATGGCGCCGCCTACGCTGGCGGCCGTCAGCCCTCCCGAGAGTACGCTGGACGGGAAGCCGGCGCCGCGCGGGACGTCCGCAAGCAGTCCAAGGTCGAAGCGCAGGCCGCTGCCCCCGAAGCCCGCGCTGTAGCTGTCGAACAGCCACCCCGCCGCCCCGGGGTAGGCTCGGCAACGCGCTGCAAGTGCAGGCGCCGAGTCCTGTCCTGGGGCGCCCACCCGAAATGCCTTGAGATAACGCCGCCCGAAGCCATCACAGAGTTCCGCTGACTCCTCACCATGGAACTGCAGCAGATCGGGGCCGATCTGATCCAGCACGCGTTGGACGTCATCCGGATGCGGATTGACGAACAGCGCCGTGACCGTCACGAACGCTGGCACGCGAAGACGCAGCAGCCGCGCCTGATCAAGCGCGAGGCAACGTCGGCTCGCCGGATAAAACACCAGCCCGACCGCATCTGCTCCCGCCGCTACGGCCGCGTCCACATCCTGGGGCCGGGTCAGGCCGCAAACCTTGATACGTGTACGATGATGATTCATTGAAAGTCTGCCCCGCGTCGCCGCCAAAACTGTCCCGCCCGTAGACGCCATCCCGCCCGAAAGTCGCCGATGCCTGGGGTCCCTGTCCGAACGCCGCCCGTCCGTTACCACAGAGCTTGCCGCATGCTATCTGAAGCCGGATCGGCCCGATCCGGCAAAGCCGCTGCGCCGGGCG